>Ga0180432_10012007_pt1 | contig 10129 bp, 7 predicted proteins | sample SS_ome_10_FD_132414 | JGI IMG/M metagenome (GOLD analysis project Ga0180432, IMG submission 132414) | Hypersaline lake sediment archaeal communities from the Salton Sea, California, USA - SS_1_MS_2 metaG | ecosystem: Environmental > Aquatic > Non-marine Saline and Alkaline > Hypersaline >...
ACCAACTGCTCGACACTGGCAAACGAGTGCTCGTAGATGTGGACCAGCGCATGGGCGCAGGAGACCAGAAGCACCAGCCGTAAGGTGGCCGAGTTCATCATCCGGTGGTTCGCTCCGCCAGTCGGGACAGCAGTTGCTCGGCGGCGCCGCTGTCGATTGCCTCGGCAGCCAGACCAACACACTCGAGCAGACCCGGGGCGTGCCCCACAGTCCACAGGGCGGCGGCCGCATTGACCACCGTGATGTCGCGCGGCGGGCCGGGCCGGCCGCTGAGAACCTCACGAATGACCCGGGCACTCTGGGCGGGGCCTTCCACCTGCAAAGAACCCATCACGATCGGCTCCAGACCGAAGTCGGAGGGCGTCCAGTCGAACTGGCGAAGCTTGCCATCGGCGGTTTCCGTGACGTGAGTGGTATTGCCAAGCGTTACCTCGTCGAGGCCGTCGGCCCCGTGAACAACCAGTGTGCGCTGCGTACCCAGCATGGCCAGCGCTTCGGCCAACAGCGGCCGCAGTTCGGGGCGTCCGACTCCCAGCAATTGAAACGGCGCGCCGGCCGGATTGACCAGCGGGCCGAGTATATTGAAGATCGTCGGCGTGTCCAACTTCTTGCGGACCGGCGCCACGTGCTTCATCGCCTTATGCAACAGCGGGGCGAAACAGAAGCAGATTCCCAGCTCGTCGAGACACGCTTCAACCCGGGCGACACCGGCCTCGACGTTCACACCCAACTCGGTCAGCACGTCGGCCGAGCCGGTCCGGCTGGTGAACCGGCGATTGCCGTGCTTGGCGACCGGCACACCGGCCGCAGCCGTGACCAGCGCGGCGGCCGTGCTGATGTTGAACGTGCCCGATGCATCTCCGCCCGTGCCAACCACGTCGACCACCCCGGTGCGGCGTGTGCGGATGGGCGTCATTTGCCGTCTCATGGCCGCGGCGGCCCCGGCCACTTCGGCCACGGTCTCGCCTTTGGTGTGCAAGGCGACCAAGAGCCGGGCGATCTGGCCCTCCTCAGCCCGGCCTTCCATAATCAGGCTGATCGCCTCCGACATCTGTTCCATCGACAGGTCTTGGCCGGCCTCGACTATCCGTAGGGTCGACTGGATCATGTTTTTGTCTTGCGGCGAGTTACCGAGCGGGGGGTGGCAATCAAAGAAACGAATTGTAACACGCAACCGGTGGCGAAAACAGTTTCAGTCCGACAGGGTGCTCCGCGGTGGCCATTAGCCGCGGTTTCATCTTGCCCTGGGAGGACGGGATTCCTACAATCGTCTGAAACAACGGAAGATGTTTTAACGAACCAAGATACGAGGGATCGGATGCCCAGAAAAGTGATCCTCGACGTGGACCCCGGGATCGATGACGCCATGGCCATGTGCATGGCCCTTTTCGACCCGCGGTTGGAGGTGGTCGCCGTAACTGCGGTTGGAGGCAACGTGCCGCCCGAGTTGGCGACGCGTAATGTCCAGGCGATCATCGAGCAGGTCGACCCCCCCCGCTTGCCGCGAATCGGGGCCGCATCGCCGCCCGATCACGGGCTACCGGTTGACGGCCGCTATCTACACGGGATCGACGGGTTGGGAGGTGCCAATTTCCAGGTGGCCGAATTGCGGACCAGACACCCCTCCGAGAAAATCATCTGCGACGAAGTCCGCGCCGCACCCGACTCAGTTACCATCGTAGCCCTGGGACCGCTGACGAACCTTGCTCGGGCGTTCAGCCGCGACCCTGATTTGCCCGTCGGTCAGGTGGTAATGATGGGGGGTGCAGTCAGCGGGCCGGGCAACATCACCCCGGCCGCCGAGTTCAATATCTACTGCGACCCGGAATCCGCCAGGGCAGTCTTCCGCTCCCACTCCACCAAGACTCTCGTCCCGTTGGATGTAACCAACCGGATTGTGCTAAGCTACGACCTGTTCAACCAGTTGCCCGACGAATCGACCAAGATTGGCCGATTCCTCAGGAAGATCCTACCTCCGGCGTTTCGGGCTTATCGGCAGCAATTCGGGCTGGAGGGGATCCACGTGCACGATTCGGTCGCCTTGACCTCAGTAACCCATCCCGAGCTGTTTACCACCGAAGAAATGGCCGGCGACGTAGAGACCATCGGCGATTTGACGGCCGGGGCCACCGTGTTCGACCGTCGCCGGGCACCTGCGTGGCGTCACAATATGGCAGTGGCCGTCGACATGGATACACCCGGCGTGGTCCAACAGATTACTCGTGCCCTGATCGCCGCTGCCAGAGCTCGCTGAGTTTGAAAATTCACGAGAGGGAATTGCAATGACCAAACCAGGTACCGGACAAACCGGATCGCGGCGGAATTTCTTCCAAACGGCGGCGGCGGGGGCCGTCGGGCTGACCTTGGGCCAAAATGCCCCGGCCGGCGCAGCCTACCGCCCGCTGCACTTGACCAAACCGAATACCGTCAGCGACAAGCTTTGGATGTTTGGCGTTCCGGCGGGTTGCAACAACACGCGCTGGGGGCTGCCCCGGCCCTCGAGAATGACGCCGACCGAGGCGGCCTTCTACTTGGGCACCCCCAACATGTTCATGATCACCCTCAAAGATAATCCCCCCATGCCCTTCGACCAGTATGCGATTCCGTTTCGTGCCTTGAAGCGGTTCGCCTGGGCGGTTGTCGGGTCCGGCGGGGGAACCCGTAAAGAGGAGAGGGACCACGTGCTCGATATGGCCCGCCGCTTTCCCAACATGGTGGGCGTTTTCATGGACGACTTCTTCCACCGCGACGGCTCCGGGTCGCTCTCGGTGGAACAACTGGTCGACCTGCAAAAACGGTTGGTGATCGAAGGCAAGAAGCGCGACTTGTACGTTGTCGTCTACACCCACATGATGCATCTCCCGCTCGCCGAACACCTCAAGTACTGCGACAAGATCACGCTTTGGACCTGGAAATCGGAAGATCTCAAAGACCTGGAAAAGAACTTCGAGCGTCTGGAGAAGATGGCCCCCGACAAGGGAAAGCTCCTGGGCATGTACATGTGGGACTACGGCAACAAGGGTCACATGCCCGTCGAGTTGATGAAAAAACAGTGCCGGCTCGGATTACAGTGGCTCCGAGAGAAACGGCTTGAAGGCCTGATCTTCCTGGGCAGCGCCGTGGCCGACATTGAACTGAAAGCGGTCGAGTGGAGCCGTCGATGGATCGCCGAAGTGGGCGAAGAGAAGGTCTAGGGCGGATTAATCACAAGTTCCGTAACTGAAGTGTTAACTCCCGATTCTTCACCAGCTTGCTTTCGCTCCACCCGTTGGCACTATCTTGTTTAGCAGCCGACGGCACGTTGGCTCAAAGACTACGCCTGCGACAGGGCCGCCGTACCGAGAGGCCGCTAAACGATTCTGCGCAGTGAATAATCCGGTCTAGGGCGTCTTTGGCAACGCTACGGCGGGCTGTCAAGGTTGTTTTGGCGGGTGCCACGGGCATCTTGCCCGTGTTCGTGCAGCCGCACTGACGAGACGCCAGTGGCACCCGAGAGCTCCTTACGCACCGTCGTTCCCGGCTGTCGGGGCGACCGCTGCTGGTTGCCACGCCATCTTTTCTTCCTCGATTTCCGCTTGCGATGGCACGACCGGCTTCTCGATCACGTAAGTCAAATTGCTGTGTTTTGCTGCCAGCCGGCCGAGGGAAAGCACGTGCACCACGCCCAGCAGGACCCTGGCCGGGAGAGCAAGGGCACCCAGCGCGTTGAGGAAATCGTTCGAGCCGTATTCCGCCCTGATGATCAACCTTCGCGCCGCGCACCAGCGGCGGATTCCCTCGCGAGAGACGATCTTGTCGTACACGGTAGGGAAGGGGCCGAAGCCGGGCCTGCCGGCGTTCTCGTTGCCCTCAAGATACCGCTTGTAAAACACGTGAAACCAGAATGGCGTGAGCCGGGTGCAGAATCCGTAAACCGAATCCCGATCCGGTAGTCGCAGAATGAGGATCCCGCCCGGTTTGAGCCAGCGGTGGAAGTTGTCGAGCGCGAGCGGGGCACCTTCCACGTGTTCAAGAACGTGTGAGTTGTAGATCACGTCATAGTGATTTTCCTCGAGCACGGCGGTGCGCAAGTCACCGACGATCGCCTCATCGAGATCCTGATGCTCGCTTTTGCGAAGGTTCATACCATCTTCGTCGATGTCCACGCCTGTCAAAGCGTAACTGACACCGGCCAGGTCCAGTTCCCAGGAGTTGCCGCAGCCCGCCTCGAGTATCTCGATCGTGTGTTGAGGTGAAGCCTTCTGCTTGATGTGATCGGCGAGGATCCGGAATTCCTCGTCCAACGAGTCGAGCATGGCAATCTTATGGCATTGAGTGGGCGAAGTGTTCATTGCTTTCTCTGGTTTCTGAACGCGTGATCAATCGGGGCCGCAAGACATCGTCAGGCGGCCATCCATTGTGTAGGTCGCCACTTGCTCAGTGACCAGGCCAAAAGGGTACTGCCGGCGGCTGAGAGGATGAAGATGCTCACGTCGAGTTGCCAGGTGACCGCCACGTTGAACTCCGTGCCGAGTGCCTCAAACACCTTGATGAACAACAGATGCGAGAGGTAGATGCCGTACGCCAGCGTGCCCAGTTTTCCGAGCCGGGCCAGTCGGATGTTGGTCGTCGGCGCCAGGGCGACAATCATCAAGCCCAACCCGGCCAGCCCCTCCGCCAGCCTATCGACGCTGGCGCACCACATCCAGGCTATGGAACCCGCAAGCAAAAGCAGGCCGCAGGCGGTTGCCGCCCGGTGTTCGAGATATCTTGCCGCCGGCCGGCGCCAGGCAAGGGCAAACAAGATGGCCCAACATACGGTGGGCAGCGCCCTCTCCATAACCCGACCGTTCTGACCGGCGGTTGATGGCATGGCCGAGGTTGGCATGGCGGTCAGCGCGATTCCCGCAACGGCAACCAACACGGCCACTGCTGATTCCAGTGCCGGTCTCCCGGCAACCGCCTTGCCGATTACGAACACCACGAGACTCACAATCAGGATGAACGGCATGAACCAGAGGTGATAGAACGAGCCGGCCCAGAGCATCGATACGCCGGGCAGGTCATTCGGCTGCTCGGGGAGCAGGATCGCCTTGATCAGCTTTAAGACCAGATAGATGCCGCTCCAGGCCAGAAACGGGACGTAGATCCTGAGGAATCGCGAGCGGGTGTATTGGACAAAGGTTCGCTCGGGATGGCGCCGCAGCCCCTCAAGCACGAAGAACACGGCGGCAAAGATGAAAAACGGCACCGCCACGCGCCCCAGCGCGAGCGAAGGTTCCAAGCCCGGCGACCGGGGTGTGTGAAGCCAGGTCACTGCATAGACCGCCGCCAAACGAGCCACGTCGACCATCGCGCGACGCCCTGACGGCCGCCCGATCGGTTCCGGCGCTTTGGGCTCGACATTCGGCTCGCTCAGGCAAATCGCGCTCATCGCTGGTTTCACTCGAGAAATCGTCTCGCGGAGTGAGACGGCAAATATCCGGGGGTCAGTAACTCGTCCCGCTCTTGTCCTTCTTCCCTATGCTCACTAAGAACGTGTCTTGAGAATGGGGGCCACTGCTGGCTTACCCAGCAGTGCAAAGCAAATCTCTTCGGAAAAACACTGCTGGGCAAGCCAGCAGTGGCACCCTTGTGGGACCCTGTTCCCCGCTCCTTCTTCTCCCTTTTTCTCACTAAGTGACCGGTTGCGGCGGTAAACTTGGACTTGCGGAAGTCATGGCCCTTCCAGACGGTGCTGGAGCCGGTTTGGCCACCGGTCGGGCAAACGGCCTCAGCCCGGCCGTCAGGCCGGCCGCGAAGAACAGCAACATGTTGACCATGGGAATAATCGACACGTCCTGGAACATGGCGTTGGCACAGTAGTTGCCCATCAGTGCCAGGAAAACGAGCCCTTGCTGCCGGGCCCAAAACGGCGCGGAAGGCGTGTGCCAGAGCCGCCAGGCATCGCGGGTCCAAAGCACCAACAGGGCAAGGAACAACCCCATCCCCAACAGGCCGGTCTCCGTCAGCAAAGCAAGAAAGACGTTGTGCTGATGATACGGTCGGGCCTTTTCCAAGGGCATCGCGGTTGAGCGGTCGGCAAGGTAGTTGCCGGCCTCGTCACGGTAATGGCCGAAACCGCATCCGGCGAGCGGCCGGTCGAGGAACATGTGCCATGCCACCGTCGCCAGGATCGGACGCAGCGCCACCGACTCGGCCGATTCCCGCGCGCTGACGCCCTGGTCACGCTTCAGCGTCATGATTCGATCCCAATTGCCGGCCACCACCAGGGTGCCGACCAGCAGGCTTCCGCCCAACACGGGCAAACGCCACGTCCGCGGAAGTGACAGGCCCACGAAGACAAACAACCCGGCCGCCGCTCCCATCCAGGCAGTTCGCGTCAACGTACTGTAAACGCCCAGGCAAAACAGTAGCGAGACGGCCAGAAGCGCCAGCCGCCCGGCACGATCCAACCGTGGCCACCAGGCCAACGCGCAGCATAGGCACACGCCTTGGAAAAACCCGCAACCCGAAGGATTCAACAACGGACCCCGCCCCCGTCCGAAGAACGACGGGTTATCCGTCGAGGCGATGTACTTGGGAAAAACCATCCACCAAAGCTGGTGGGTTTCTGCGATGGCCGTCACGGCCAGGTAGATCCCAAAAACTGCCAGGACGCCAAAGAGTGCCAGAATGCCACGCTCGGAAATAACACTTTGTCGAGCAACCCAGTAGATACCCAGCGGCATCAAGTAATAGAAGACCAGTCGCGAGAGCGGTTGGGACTGGTGGGTGTGCCAATCGTGGCTGAACGTACTCACTAGAAGCACGCCGATAAACGCCAGCAGCAGATACTCGGGCGTACCCAGCGGTTTCGGATCGGCCCGGCCCAGCCTGCGCCAAACGGCATACTGGACCAACAGGGCGGCCCAGAGCAGCCGGTCCACGGTCAGCGGCATCGGTTCCAAGGGAAGGCTGAAGAAGGGGCTGCCAAGACAACTGCCGGCCAACAATACCGCCAGACACCCGCCCAGCAGGCCGCCACGCAAGAAGAGGACCGCGCCCCAAACCAGCCCAATAATGCCAACAACAACAAGTAAAATGTCCATGCTTGGAGAGCCGGCTCAAGAAAACTGCGGTTCCAGCCGTCGGCGGAAGCCGGTGGACGGTATCTGAGTAAGCGGGTTCTGGGGTGAACCACCGGCTCCCGCCGGCGACTGGCAAACCGTTCCGGGGGCGGTATCCCGCACGTGTACTAAAAGATAGGTCACGCTTGCCGCGGCGACCGGATTCCTAACGTGGGCCACGTTTCCAACGTGCCCACAACCCAAGGCACGTTGAAAACGTGCCCCACAAGATGCGCGCACGGCGCGTAGAAGTCACGACGTGAGACTCTAATCCAACCAACCGGTACTGCCCGCATGATCGGAACACGCCGACTGCCCACTGCCCACCGCCCACTCTTTTTCCGCTAGAAGTCGTCGGCCTTCTTTGGGCCCTTGTTTTTCTCGGGCTGGGGCGCCTCGAAGACGTCTTTTCCGTAAAGGGGCATGTGGCGGTAGTAGACTTCCAGGGTCATGGCGGCCAGGGCGGTGCAATAGAGGCGTCCGCCGCGTTCGGCGCCGTGGTCGCCGCCGCCGAAGTGCCAACTGCCGGCCTCGTGACCCGCCTTGGCCTGCGAGTTGACCAGGGAGTCGCGCATGCGCACGTTCCACTGTTTCCACGGATCGCCGCCGAAATGATGCATGACCTGGGTGGCATAGTAGTTGTAGTACATGTTTCCGCGGGAAGGCCCCCGTGCGCCGAGGGCCTGGGCACCGTGTTCCAGGGCCGTGTGGTCGCGCTTCCAGCCCAGGTACATGCGGCACAGCAGCCCGATGGCTTGGGTGGCGCTGCTGCCGCGGTCGGAGCCGGTGTATCCGTAGTTGGCGCCGCTGTCGGACTGGACGGTGTCGAGGAACTTGCCGCCTGCTTTGAGCGTGCGGGGATCGACGGCCAGGTAGGCCATTCGTCCGCTGACCAGTGCCATCATCTGCCAGCCGACCACGGAGGTGTCGCCGGCTTGTCGCGGCTGGTAGCGCCAACCGCCGCCGACCGGGTCCTGGGCGTAGGCCACGTAATTCAGTGCCAACTGGGACGCCCGGGCCAACGCCGCGATCTGCCCCCGCGTGGCGGTCCGGTCCTTGCGGGCCAACTGCTTCTGGCGCAAGGAGAGCGGCGCTTCGCTGGGGCTGGGTTCCCCGGTGCCGTCGTAGGAGGCGACCTGGCGTTTGCGCTCGTCGTCCGGGTTGAAGCTCATGGCATACGCTTCGCACAAGGCGATCGTGGCCAGCCCGTGCGCGTACATCCGCCCGCCGTTCTCGGTCAGGCAGCCGCCGTGGGGGCCTACTTGCAATCGGTTAATCAGGTAGTTCAACCCGGCAGTGACGGTTTTGCGGTACTTGCCCACCTGGTGTGTCTGGCCGGCGCCGAGGAAGGGCAACACTCCCAGGGCGGTGGCGGCGATTCGTGCCTCGGGCAGCTTGCCCGGGTTGCGGCACTGGCCGTGACAACTGGGGGCCAGACAGTGATTGAATGACCAGCCTCCGTCGGGGAATTGGTGGGCGGCCAGCCACTGGAGCGCCAGGTCGACGGCCGCTTCGCTTTCCTTGCTGGCACCTCGATCGATGGCCTTTCCGCGGCGTCCGCCACGGCCTCCCATACCCCGGCCCGTGCCGTTCAGGCCGGCTCCGGTTCCCTTGTTGCCCTTGCCCGTGCCCCGGGCGTCGGGAGCCCCCGTGCCGCGGCCAATCTCGCTGAGCAAGTCGTTGTAGGGCGCCTGTTCCAGGCCGATATCACTCAGTTCGGTCGAGGCGGCGTCGATCCCCTCGGCGGCATTCTCCATGTCGACCATCGGCTGGAGGCTCTCCGGCTCCAGCCGATCGACGATGTCCTCGCAGATCTTCTCGATCTCCATCGGCTCAAGCTCGATATTCTCGAGTTCCTCGATGTCGAGTTCCTCGGGCAGATCGGGCGTGGCGACAAGCTCGATCTGGCGATTCGGCATACTGAGCGTGAGCACCCCGAGAATCACGAGAATAACAAAATGAACCGCGGCGCTCACGGCGAAGCTGGTGTTGTTCTCGGCGAAGTCGCGCCAAAGCAGGGCCATGGCGCCCTGTTCCTGCTGTGCCTCCAGCTCTTCCCGCACGCCGACCGCCTTGCGGCCCCGCTCCCACTTCTGTGCGGAGACGATCTGTTTGACCTTCTGTTCCTCGGTCAACAGAATTGGCTGAGCCTTTGCACCGGACGAGGCCGTTTTTTTATCACCGGGCCGGGGCGCCGTAGTACCGGTGGCCGTGCCGGGGGCACTCGGCTTCTCAACCGGCGGTCCGCCCGCACCGGGCTCCGACACAACCGGCACCTCTTCCGACGGCCCGACCGGGATAGGCGCCGGGGGAACAGCTTGAGACGTATCGCCACCGACCGGGATCGGCGCCGGCGGAACCGAATCGGCCACATCGGGCACAGCGGCCCCGACCGGGATCGGCGCCGGCGGAACGGTTTGAGGTGGATCGCCGCTGGCTGGGATGGGAGCGGGCGGCACCGGCGTCATCTGCGGCGGCACGGCCGATATCGGCTGGACCGGCTGCGACTTGGCATCCAGCGATTTCGCCTTCCGCAGCCGGCCCTTCTTGTTCTTCTTCGCCGAAGAGGACTGGTCTGTCATGGCCCGACCCCCACCATCCCCCCAAGAATTCGCCCTGAACCGGGCTTCACGTGCGTAGGCAGTATAACACGCCGCGGATCGGCCGGATAGGGGGTTGATCGCCAAGGGAAGCAAGCCGTCTCTCGGCTCGGTGCCACTGTCGGGGATCGAAACGGGGACGCAGCTAGTTTTAGGGATGTGACAGCGCTCGTATCGCCTTCGGCCGACCTTCGGAATTGTCAAAACTAGCTGCGTGCCCGTTTCGATTTCGGAAGAACCCGGGCTATATTGGGTATGCTTCAGTTGGAATTTAGTGGAACCGCGATGGACACGCGTCTTGCGTGTTTCGGGGTCTGCCCCGAATGGCACTGTCGAAGTTGCAAGTTATGGTGGCATAGCTATTTATGTTCTTGAAGTTGTTTTTTCAGTTCGGCACGAACTACTTTCATGAGCGGATAGCGGTGGCGACGACGTTTGAGG
>Ga0180432_10012010_pt1 | contig 10126 bp, 11 predicted proteins | sample SS_ome_10_FD_132414 | JGI IMG/M metagenome (GOLD analysis project Ga0180432, IMG submission 132414) | Hypersaline lake sediment archaeal communities from the Salton Sea, California, USA - SS_1_MS_2 metaG | ecosystem: Environmental > Aquatic > Non-marine Saline and Alkaline > Hypersaline >...
ACCGGCGTGGGGGTCTGCGCTACTACCCTCGCCACGGCCGCTCATCTTGGAATCAATCCAACCGACCTGCGTGTGGTTGTCGAGGGTCTGGGTGCCGTCGGCTCTTCAGCCGTGGCAGCGTTCCATTCACATGGCGTGCGTGTGCTGGCCGTGTCGACATCCCGGGGTGCTGTCTTCAACCCTGACGGTCTTGACGTGCCGCTTCTCCTGAAGATGCGCCAGGAATACGGCAACGACACGGTGAATCAGGCCGGGCTGGGCGAGCCGGTCCCTCCATTCGACCTCCCGACAATCGATTGCGAGGCCTTCATCCCGTGCGCAATCATGCACTCGATTGACATGCGACGCGTGCGCCTCTTCCGTGCGCGGATGCTGGTTCCGGGAGCGAATGTGCCATGCACTGTTGAAGCGGAACGAGTGCTCACTCAGCGCGGCGTCATCGTGGTGCCTGACTTCGCCGCAAACTGCGGCGGCGTCCTAGGGAGTTCGATTTCCCGTGCAGGACTGTCCGGGACAGAGGTGGCAATGATCGTTGCGCGCAGGCTCGAGAGAGAGACTGCCGCGATTCTCGAAGAAGCGCACCGGAGAAGCACAACTGTCCGGTGTGTGGCGACGGAGCTGTCTTGCGAACGGTTCGCCAGGGCGCGCCGCGCTTACGAGCGACCAGGCCTGACCGGCCGTGTCTTTCGTGTGGGCGTGGCGTTGCACCGCCGCGGGCTGGTGCCGCGCCGCATTCTTGCCCCGGTGGCCCGATGGTACTTCGTCCGCCGGCTGCGGCATTAGGGCTTCTACAGTGGGCCGAACCTTCGCGACGGCCGTTGCCCTCCGACTGCCTCTGCCACGTACGAGAAGTTGCATTCGTAGCAGCCGTGTGCTAAATTTCACGTCCGTGGTGGACGTGGATGTATGGTGGCTGCCAACCCAACACTATGACTCTCATCGAACGCGTCAGGAACGGCCTCACTGTAGTCGAAGCGGAACACGTCGCGCAGTCTGAAAACGTCCCTCTCGACCTTGTGCTCGAGGGGCTCGCGAACGGCACGATCGTCATCCCTGCCAATCCCAGGCATTCTTCGCTGCAACCGCGCGGTTTCGGCAAGGGATTGCGCACCAAGGTCAACGCGAACCTCGGAACGTCTTCTGATTCGTGCGACGTAGAGCGAGAGCTTCGGAAGCAGCACGTTGCCATCGAGTGCGGCGCAGACGCCATCATGGACCTGAGTACCGGAGGTGATATCCGTTCCACGCGGCAGACACTTATCCGTGACTGCTCAGTCACTTTCGGCACGGTCCCCATCTACGAGGCCGGCATCTCCGCGATTGATACCCGCGGCGCGATTGTGGACATGACCACCGACGACTTCTTCGCAGCGGTCCAGTCGCACGCTGAGGACGGCGTGGACTTCATGACGATTCACTGCGGCGTTACCCGCGAGACCATCGAACGACTCCGTCGCCAGGGAAGGTTGACCAAGATTGTCTCCAGGGGTGGCGCGTTCTTGACCGGATGGATGTTGCACAATGACCGCGAGAATCCGTTCTACGAGAACTACGACCGACTGCTCGACCTTGCCCGCGAGTACGACTTCGCGCTCAGTCTGGGAGATGGCCTTCGCCCGGGCAGCCTTGCTGACGCCAGTGATAGGGCCCAGTTCCAGGAACTGATAATCCTTGGCGAGCTGGTGCAGCGCGCGAGGGAGGCTGACGTACAGGTGTTTATTGAGGGTCCGGGCCACATCCCCATGGACCAGATAGTTGCCAACGTGCAGATGGAGAAGACTCTGTGCCAGGGCGCTCCATTCTACGTTCTTGGGCCACTTGTTACGGATATCGGAGCAGGGTATGACCACATCACAGGCGCCATAGGCGGAGCTATTGCTGCCGCTGCCGGCGCCGATTTCCTATGCTACGTCACGCCTTCTGAGCATCTGGGACTTCCGGATGAGGACGATGTACGGGATGGGGTCATCGCATCCCGCATAGCTGCGCACGCCGCAGACATCGCCAAGGGACTGCCTGGTGCCCTCGACGTTGACAGAGCAATGTCCAAGGCCCGCAAGGACCTGGACTGGGATACCCAGATCAAGCTGGCTCTCGTGCCTGACCTGGCCCGTGAGCGCCGCCAGAAGACACCTACGCACGAAGAGGCCTGCAGCATGTGCGGCAAGTACTGCGCGATGGTCATTGTCGAGCAGTACCTTGGCACGACACCGGCGAAGCAATAGCGCCCCTCACAATCTGCCTTATCCACCCATCAATTGTGAGAAGCGTGGCGAAGATAACGAGGACGACGATGCACCTATTGATGGATGGATACTCCAACAACAAAGAACTACTCCAAGACGAAGAACACCTGAAAGACCTGCTACGCGAGTATCCAGGTCGCATTGGAATGACGCGTATCTCTGAGCCGTACGTCATTCGCTACACCGACTGCGTGCCTGAGGAGTGGGGCATATCGGGGTTCGTGTTTCTGGCCGAGAGTCACATCGCGATCCACACGTTCGTGGAGCGCAACTTCGTCAATGTCGATGTGTTCTCCTGCAAAGACTTCGACACCGAGCTTGCCGCTGAGGACCTGCGTCAGAGATTTCAGTTCGCCGAGTGGAGAGTCGCGCGCGCGGAGCGCGAATGGACCCGTTCTCAAGCCGGGACTGAGAACCCGACGCGATACACATACAATGGGCAATGAGCTAGACAAGAGCCAGTCCTCTTACGCCTTCTGCGGCCTATCTTCTACACCTGCCCATATCGAAGCAGCCAACTTCATTGTCATCCCTGCCCCCTACGAAGCCACGACTGAATGGCTACCCGGCACCCGCCAGGCTCCACAGGCCATCATCGACAGTTCCCGTCTGCTTGAGCTCTACGACCACGTCCTGGACTGTGACATCTCGGAGGCAGGAATAGCGACAGCGCCGGAATTGCCAGCCAACTTCGGCTCTCCACAAGCGATGGTCGAAGACGTGCACCATTGCGTGCTGGGCTGGCTCAAGCGCGGCAAGACACCGGTGCTATTGGGTGGTGAGCACACCATCACCATCGGCTCTGTTCGGGCTGCAGCAGAGATATTCACCGACCTGACCGTACTCCATATCGACGCCCACTCAGACCTACGGGATGAGTACCTGGGTTCCCGGTACGGTCAGGCGACCGTCATGCGGCGCGTGCGTGAACTGTGTCCGACCGTCCATGCTGGCATCCGCGCACTATCGGCTTCCGAACGTCGGCTCATCGACCAGGAGAGCATTCCAGTGGCTTTCTGGCCACCACCAGGCGGCTCAGACTGGGTACCGCCGCTTCTCGCATCGCTGAGCCCCAACGTCTACATCACCATCGACGTGGATGCCCTTGACCCGGGGCTTATCCCCTGGGTCGGCACTCCCGAGCCGGGTGGCATGTTCTGGGACGACCTGTGGCACCTGCTTTCGCCCGTGGCGACTCAGCGTCGCGTTGTCGCTCTGGACGTCGTTGAGTTTGCACCGCGAGGTCCCGGTTCGGAGGCATCCGCATACACGATTGCAAAGATGGTCTATCGCATGATAGGCGCCATCTACCACTCCAGAATACGCAGGGAGGCTCTAGCCAATGGCTGAATCAAACAGTTCCACTACAGTCGAGAAGGCCGCCGTCGATTACCTCGCGAGCCTGTACTCCGACAAGCGTTCCCTTGACGAGCCTGCCGTGCAGAAGTTCGTCAGGTGGATCGGACGTCACAGGGCCGCCAGTGAAATCACGACGCGCGATGTCGACGCCTTCTGCAAGACCGCACTCTCGGGCGAAGGCGCTGCTCTCCGGCGTTTCCTGAGCTACACCTACAAGCGCGGCCTCACCGTCCGTGGGCTTTCATCCCGGGTGAAGTCCACCAAAGACCAGAAGGCGCCCGCACGTCCAGAGGGAGAGACTGAACCTGTGCACGTTACGGCTGAGGGTCTTGCCCAACTCAAGAACGAGCTGGACGCTCTGCTCGAGGAGCGTGTGCACGTGACCGAGCAGATACGCAAGGCAGCCGCGGACAAGGACTTCCGAGAGAACGCGCCACTTCACGCTGCGCGCGAACAGAAGGGCCACATTGAGGGTCGCATCCTTGAGATTCAGGCCACCATTTCGGCCGCCTCCGTGGTGGATACCAACGCGAAGAGGGATTCGGTCGGCCTGGGCGATACCGTTCTCCTCACCGACCTGTCACACGGGGCCTCCGTGACCTATCAGTTGGTTCACAGTCGCGAGGCCAATCCACGGAACGGCAAGCTTTCCGCAGCATCACCGATCGGCCGCGCCATATTGGGGAAGCCGGATGGTGCGGAATTCGACTTCAGCGCCCCCGGCGGCGTGTTCAGGTACAGGGTCGAGCGAATAGCACATCCGAGAACCACGGAAGGCTGACAGCGCTCCGTCACCTCGCTATCGGCGGTTTCCGCCCCGTTCCACCAACGCTGATTCAAGGCGGGCTGTGAGGCGTTTGCACTCGTGGAAGGCCGCAAACTCAACGGTTATACAGCCGACGTATTGACGAGAGCAATCGCGCGCGTTTATTGTTGACACAAATCCAACACATCCCGCTCAGGCGACCACAATAAAGCCCACCGGCAAGCCTGGTGATAGTGGAGTCTGCGGGAACATCAACGTAAGGGGGATACTAGTGAGAAAGACATCCTGGCTCGTGCTTGTCAGCCTGCTTGTCGTTGGCTTCGTCGTTCCCGGATGCAGCTCAGGTTCGTCAGCATTGACCGTTGCCACCGATGCGACCTGGCCGCCATTCGAGTACGTTGACACCGATACCAACGAGATCGTTGGCTTTGACATCGATGTCATCACGATGATTGCCGAGAAGGCGGATCTCGACATCGAGATTATCAACGTGGGATGGGACCCGCTCCTCGCGGGCATGGCACAGGGCACCTACGACATGGCCATTTCGTCCATCACCATCACAGAAGACCGCAAGAAGCAAATGCTCTTCTCTGATCCATACTTCCCGGCTGGACAGATTGTCATCGTCGCCAAGGATGAGACGGAAATCACCGGTCCGGAAAACCTTGCCGGCGTGGTTGGTGCGCAGATCGGCACCACTGGCGCCTTCGAAGTCGAAAAGATCGAAGCCGCCGAACTCAAGACCTATGACGACATCGGTCTGGCAGTGCAGGACCTCATGAACGGCCAGATAGCCGCCGTTGTGTGCGACAATCCCGTCGCCCTGGACTATGTCAAGGTGAATCCTGACGACCTCAAGATCGTCGGCGAGGCTTTCACAGACGAGTGGTACGGCATTGCCGTTGCCAAGGGCAACGAGGACATCGTTCCGAAGCTTAACGCGGCCATCGCAGAAATGCAGGCCGAGGGCGCATTCGACGACATATCCAGGAAGTGGCTGGAGTAGATAGGCAGTGACACCAACGGGCCGCCCTTTCGGACCAGGGCGGAAAGAAAAGCAGTCTGCACCCGCCGATGGGGATTTTTTCCCCATCGGTGAGGGTGTGGGAGACCCTCACGATGTCCCGGTTGGCTACAAACTCGATCCCTGGTGGTGGCTCCTCGTAGCCGTTGCGGGCCTCATCATCTTCCTCATCATATGGCGGCCAGACCCCTACTGGGACATCCTTGTCTTTGTGAAGGATGGCCTTCTCGTCACAATCATCCTCACGGTCTGCTCTTTCGTACTGATCCTGGTCGTTGGACTGCTGGGCGGTCTTGGTCGGATTGCCAAGAATCGTCTCGTCTACATGGCGGCATCTCTCTATGTGGAAATCGTCCGGGGCATCCCACTACTGGTGCAGCTCATCTGGTGGTACTTCGCCGCCCCGGTTGTGATTCAGGCAATCGGTGGCGCACTCAACATTGCACCACTCGCCGAGTACCGCGCTAACGCTATCTTCCTGGCCATCATAGGCCTCGTGATCTGCTACGGCGCATACATGGCCGAGATATTCCGCGCAGGTATCCAGAGCATACATAAGGGTCAGATGGAGGCGGCTCGAAGCCTGGGAATGAACTACTTTCAGGCCATGAGATACGTAATCCTCCCGCAGGCGTTCAAGGTGGTCCTTCCTCCTGTAGGCAACGAGTTCATCATGCTGCTCAAGGACACCTCTCTCGTAAGTGTGGTGGCCGTGGCAGATCTTACCCGCCGTGGCCGGGAGTTCATGGCCGTCCATTTCAATCCCATCGAAGTATGGACACTTGTCGCTCTCTTGTATCTCGTTCTCACCCTTCTCGCTGCCAGGCTGATCGCCAGGCTTGAGAGGGACCGCGGCGTCAGGGGCGCATCATGACCGAATCCATAATCAAGATTGAGAACGTCCACAAGCACTTCGGCCAGGTGCACGCGCTGCGTGACGTGAGCATGGAAGTACGAAGCGGGGAGGTAGTGGTGATTCTTGGCCCATCCGGGTCCGGCAAATCCACACTGCTCCGATGCATCAACCACCTCGAGATCCATGACTCCGGCGAGGTCGAGGTGGATGGGATTCAGTTGAAGAGCGCTCGCGACATCAACGCCGTCCGACGCGAGGTTGGGATGGTGTTCCAGTCCTTCAACCTCTTCGGCCACCTCACGGTGATGAACAACCTGACGCTGGCACAGTGGGTGGTACGCAAGCGGCCCAAAGATGAGTCCATCGAGATCGCGAAGCAGCTTCTTGAGAAGGTTGGCATCTCAGAGAAAGCTGACCGCTACCCCAGTGAGCTTTCCGGCGGCCAGCAGCAGCGCGTCGCCATCGCGCGGGCTCTCGCCATGAACCCCAAGATCATGCTGTTTGACGAGCCGACCAGTGCGCTCGACCCCGAGATGATCAAAGAGGTGCTGGACGTCATGCTCGCACTCGCTCACGAGGGCATGACTATGGTGGTAGTCTCGCACGAGATGGGCTTTGCCCGCGCCGCAGCCGACCGCTGCATCTTCATGGACGAAGGCCAGATCGTCGAAGAGGCTCCTCCCGAGACCCTCTTCTCCCATCCGGAGAAGGAGCGCACCAGGGTCTTCCTCTCCAAGGTTCTGCAGGCATAGTCACTCCCCAGGTATCACCGCAGCGCATGGCCCCGTAGCCCCCACACGTCAGGGCACTCAAGTCGTTCTCTTGCTGCCACGTACATCCGTTCCTCTCGCTGGAGCCCGCTGACACTCCCGTCCTGCTCGCGATAACGCCACTGCACTCTAACCATCAGGATCAGATCATAGCGGGAGGAAACCTGCCGCTGCTATTTGTTGTACTTCATGCGAACAAGAGCCATGACCAGGAAACCGACACCCAATCCAATGAAGAGTCCTTGCACCAGTAATCCAAGTGCCCATCCCAACCCCATGCCGATGAAGAGTCCTGCAGGTATGAACAGACCGCTGTTGTCCTGTGCCTTCTTGCGCTCGTCCTCGTTTTCGCTCACTCTCGTGGCCTCCTTGCGCACGAGACTGTCCGGCATAACCGCGAACAGTCTCGTTTCAGGCGATGTTAGCCATCTGCATGCGCAGGGTCAAATATCGCGCGATGACCCACAGGAGGGGTATATGACTCAGTCTCCCAACGTGGCATACTGGCGGCGGACGCAGACCGCTTTGGTGGTGGCACTCAAACGCCTCTGCGCCCGCCCGGGAGGTACGATGGACAAGAGAGCAGCAAGCCTGGCCATCGCCGGTCATGCCGGCATCGGCCACACGCATTGTCCGGGAGGGTTGATCCAGGACGACTCTGTCGGCTTCGCGGTGGCCAGTTCGATTATCAGTGATGTCCTGGGAGCGGATACGCGTGTTCGCTCAGTCGAGGTCGACCCTGACCGTAACACCATTGAGATTACCACTGCCGACGGAGGGAGAGGTCAAGCCACACCACGACGTGGCGTAACGCCGAGTGAAGCAAGGCTCATCCGTGGGGTCGAAGCAGGCGACGCCATTCTCTGTCAGACTCTCGCCATCCAGGCGCTGGGACGGATGTACGGACAGGGCGTGATGGAGACGCCCGCGGCCTTACAGGCAGCACTGGCCAACGCCGTCGTTGATACATTCCACAAGAAGGCGCCTGACGCGTTTCTGATGACGTGTGAAGACCTGCCAACAAACAGCGGCCTCATCGGCGGACTGACCACAAACATCGATGGAGTGCCGACTTCGGTATTGGCTACGGTAAACGCATCCACGTCCGGCCTCGGGCCGAACGAGGACCTCGAGGGCAATGTGGCGCTCGGCTCAAAGCGTAAGCTGATGCAGAACCTGGGTATGCTGCGACTCCCTACTATCGTTCTCGAGGGCAAGGCCTACAAGCCAGCCCTGTCAGACAGCCTGAAGGAGAACACCTTCCTGGTGAGAGTGCAGAGAGACCTGGACAACATCGTTGTCGCGGAGGCATTGCACGAGGCAGCCAAAGACCTGGGCTATCCTGTCATCTTCATCGACGATGCATTCCCTCGAGACGCGGGCAATCTAAGGCGCAAGACGGAGCAGGTCGCAGACAGCATTATTCAGGCCGCCGAAGTGCTGAAGATGTCTGAGAGGAGCACCGACAAGGTGCTCGCGGCCGCCGAACTGGCCAGGCTCGTCAGCCACGAGGTTGGTGGCTGCAGCTTCATGACGGACAGGCTCTACGACGTAGTGAGAACAACAGGACTCATTCCCGGCACTTCTGCCGTGCTTTCGATGCTGGTCACACGGGACTACCTGGAGTACTGGAAGATGCCACTGGTTGACCGGCAAGACATCGACGACATGAAGAGCATCGTCTACGCCGCCGTTTCCAGGCTCGCTTCCAGACTCGACGAGGCCAACGACGTACTCGACCGACTCTATGAGGATCTGGAACCTCTGGAACCCTTTGTCAGATAGTTGCGCCTGAACCCACGGGTTCAGGACTGCGGCGCTGTCGGCGACGGGGCGAAACTCGGCGCCGGGTGTCTAACGTCGTTGCCTGACCTTCTTATACGCAAGATACGCCGCAACGGCCACATACGCCAGCGCTGACAGTGCCAGCGACCCGCGTTTCAGTCTAACCCATGCCGGTTCGTTCCCCGCAGACCTCACGACTCGAGGCATCACGACGAACACGTAAGCCCTGATGTCCGGCTATCGAGGATGGACCGCTATTCAGCCTTTTGAATCTTGAAGGAAACCTTCACCTTGGCGCGGTACAGAGTGACCTTCCCGTCCTCGATGTGCATGTCCAGTTCGGACACTTCAGCCACCCGCAGGTCGCGCAGGGTCTTCGCGGCCATCTCGACGGCACAGGCTGCTGCCTTCTCCCAGGATTCATCGCTGGTGCCGACCAACTCGAGGAACTTGTACACACTGTTTGGCATCTTCTTCTCCCCCTTTCAACTGCCATCCCTCTCGCTCAGTTATGGGGACAGCCCTCATCCCTATTCAGACCAAAGGTTCCCGCGTCTAAGCACGATGCCCGAACTCCTGTAAATCTGTCTTCGTTCGCCACTTCCCGGACACTCTGCAGCCACGCATCCACCGGTAATATGGCACTGATTCCACAGTATGCTTTCCGTCGAAATCTCGCAACCCCTGCCAATATCATCGCGGGAGCGATTGACGGCGACGGCGCACTACGGTGATAATGGCCCAGGGAACGCCCGATGGGAGGTGACAACGATGGCAATGGTCAAAGTGCTGCAGGAAAGGGTGGTCAGACGGGAGGACTGTGAACGATTGCTTGAGTGCCTCCTCGACCTCCGGGGTGAGGCGCTGACCCAGCCGGGGTACGTGACTGGAGAGACGTTGTTCAAAGGAACCGACCCTGTTTCGGTACTGGTCATCGCCACATGGGTCTCGCAGGACCATTGGGAGGGGTGGAAGACATCCGAGGTGAGGAATGCCCTATCCGACCTCATCGCCCCGCTGCTCATCGAAGAGCCAACAAGCTCCGTATACCGCATGGAGATGGACGCAGAGTAGTCTCTCTTGGATGGGCGCTTTAGCCCCGCGGCACAGACTCCGTGACCCAATACTGGTTGCCCCATAGGGAGTTGCCCGGGTGCGCTACCGGTTTCGGGTCGAGCATGCGAGCAGTGCTCATTCTATGGGACTCCACCACATCCCCGCGCGGTTTCGCCGAACCCAGGGTTAGTTCTAGACGATAAGTCTGATTTCCTGTCCGGGCCCCAGTTCGTGTATCTGCCCTTTGAAGCCTACCTTGAT
>Ga0180432_10012012_pt1 | contig 10124 bp, 2 predicted proteins | sample SS_ome_10_FD_132414 | JGI IMG/M metagenome (GOLD analysis project Ga0180432, IMG submission 132414) | Hypersaline lake sediment archaeal communities from the Salton Sea, California, USA - SS_1_MS_2 metaG | ecosystem: Environmental > Aquatic > Non-marine Saline and Alkaline > Hypersaline >...
TAAACCGGCAGGGGAATGCTTATCTCTGGACCTTTTTGACGCCTGTTCAGAGGCAGGGACAAGTCCACCCTGCCTGTGACAGGCTTCACCCCTTCGATGGATGCCGCCAGCTCCAGCACGTCGAATCCACCCCCGGAGGCGCCCTTCAATTCCGAGGGTCTCAACCGGACCGGGGCGCCGTCCCTGGATATCCGCCATGTCTCGCGCAGAAGCGCGGGTGTCCATCTGGAGTCGCCCAAGACCGTATCCACCGGATCCTCGATGATTTCCAACGCCTCCCACGGGCATACGCGGACGCAACACCAATCATTTTCTCGACATGAGGGGCCTATGCAAAGGCTGTGGAGCGGTTCTTCGAGACGGGCTTTTCCTCCGGGGCGGCGGTGAACGCCGTAACGGCAGCTCTCGACACAGAGTCCGCAGTCGGTGCAGAGCGTGCGGTCGACGGCAATGCGCCATTCCCCCTGCTTCACTTCGAACCGGTCGGGAACACACACGGCTTTTATGTGGGGAAGAGGTTCATCCGTGTCTCTCTCCGGCAAAGAAAAAGGCGGGAAAGCGGCGGCAGGCCTCTTTTGGAGGCGTTCCCGAAACTCTTTGGCGGCTCGATCCGCGAAAATGGCGCGTCCGGTTTCGCCGCGCATCCGCCGCACATCCCGCAGCCCCATGGCACCGAGAATTTCCAAAAGCTGATCCCTCCAGGAGAGCATGAGATTGATGACACGTGAGGCTCCCCAGCGGGGATCGAGCTCTTCGATCCCTTTGGCGGAAGGACGGCTCCTTCCTTTTTCGTCCGGGATCCACTCGACCACATCCATGGCGATCAATAAAGGAAGGTCCAGCATAACGGCATCGGCACCCATGATGATCGTTTTGGGGATGTGCTCGGCCGCCGCAATCCCTCCGGATGCAACCAGTGCAATCCTGTCACGCAATCCTGCCTCGACCAATGCCAAATGCGTTGCATGCAGCGCGTCCAGCAGAGTCATCCCGTCCCGTCCTTTTCCGTGGATGCCGGCGCTCAGGTGAAGGGTTTCGGCGCCGTTGCGCGTGAGCTCCAGAATCGTCTGGGACGCTTTTTCCGAAGCAGGGACATTGATGACCGTGAGCACATTGGAATTAACGGCTCTGGCCTTCTCGATAGCGGCAACCGGATCCCCGTTGGATTCAAACTCGATGATGGTCGCCCATTCTATGATTTCTTTAAAGCGCCTTATTTCATCCTGCCGCAAACGGATCAACAGATGGCTGTAGTAATCCTTCAAGGCTTCAGTGGCGTATTCGACGGGGACGGTGACATAGGTGGTCAGCTTGCTCGCTGCCAGAGCCAGCGAAGAAAGGGCCGTCTGCCCGGGAAAAAAGGGCATCAGGCCGAACACGACCGGAAGCGGAATTTCCCGGTTGAGCGGGATCAGAGATTTCAAATTTCCATGAGGATCGAAATTCATTCCGCACAGGTCGCTCACCTTACGTCCCAACGTGACCTTGGTGGAGATGTGTTCGCGGCCGTGGATTCCGTCCCGGGTAGGGCGGACGATCTCCGACATATCCGTCCAGATGTTGTCGTAGTAATCGCCTGCAAAGGCCCCCCGGTATCCGGATCCGCTGACCGGAATCTTCCCCTGTCCGGCCTGCTCCAAAATGGATTGGATGCGTTCGGGTGTGTATGTTCCATCGCCCAGAGCAAGGAATTCCCGGCTTACCTGCATGCTCAATGCTTCCCTCGGGCATCGTTTTATACAGGCGAAACAGTTCCGGCAGCAGTTTTCTTCAGGATCCGCCATTTTCCGCGGATCTTCTTCGGAACGGCGGTGACAGTCATAGATACAGGCTTCGATGCATGTGCCGCAGTTGATGCACCGGTCGCTGCGCAGGATATGGTAGGGCGTGATGAGAGGATGGCGGGAAGGAGTGGGCTTTGGGGACAGGCGTTTGAGACGGGTCATGCCTTCTCTCCTGACGCCGGCCTTTCAACGGCCGGTACTCTGGATAATCCTTCGTCCGGCCGCCAATCCGGCAATTCCAGTCCGAAAACTTCTTTGATGGCCTCGCGCTCACTGTCCAGCTTCTCGATGAAAGACCGGACGGTTTCGGCCGGGGATCCGTAACGGTTTTCCAGCCAGCTTTCCAGGATGAGGTAGCAATCCCTGAGGGGAAGCCGGGTTTGGCATACCTCTTCACACAAACCGCAGTGCAGGCACTGGAACGGGGCATGCGCCTCGGATTCATCCAGCTCGATACCTTTCATCAAAGCCTCGGCCATGCGCAGCTTCGTTCTTCCTGCGACCAGCTCATCCTGCGTGATGCGGTAGGCGGGGCAAACGGATACACATGCCCCGCAAAACGTGCAGCGCTGGACGCACTGGTGCAGAAAGTCACGGCCCCGGTTCCGCTCAGGAGGGGGAAGGTCCCAGCCGGTGTGCGTGGACGGTGAAAACATCCTGGAGGCGAGCCCCAGAACCGGCGCGAAAAAGGCGGATATGGTCATTAAAGGCTGGAATATCATGGGATGCATGAAAAGAGCCGGAACATTGTAGAATCTTCCTTTTATCTCAAAAAACTTATTCGGATTCAACGTCCCGTTCGGATCAACGTTGCGTTTATGCGTTTTGAGCTTCTCCAGCTCGGTCCGGCCGTATTTGTGACGGATGAAAGGCGTATTCCAGATGCCGATGCCGTAGGGATGGCCTCCCTGCCGGACCGCCAGCTTAACGGATAACTGAAGAAACAGCAGGCTGAGGGAATAGTGGAGGAATTTGTCGTAATCGCAGTTGAAGGCGGTGATCACCAGACAGGAAAAGGAATCGTCATGACGGCTGAGAATCACTTCGATAGCGGGCCGGATTTTGAAATGCCGGCCCAGCCTGCGGACTTTGGTGATGTATCGAGATACTTTGCCTTGAGGGATTACGGTTTCCGATCCTAATAGGCCCGGCCCCAAGCGTTGCGCCTTGAAAGGGAAATATCTCTCGGCCCAAAGGATCTGCGCCGCTAGCCGGTTTCGGGACGTCGCCCCGGCGTTTCCGTCCAAAGAGGCTATGAATTTTCTTTCCGTTTCAGAGGCGTCGAAATGAAGAAGAACCGCATCCTGTTCCGGGAAGAGCGGTTCGCTCCGGCCGGTTTGCCTGTGAAAAAGCTCGTTTTCTCTGATCATATAATTCCGGTCGAAAAAGGCCACGTGCGAGGGATTCAAGCCGTTTTTTTGGAGTTGGCTTATGAAGGCGAGAGCCCGGTCCGGTGAATCAAACGTGGGCAAATAAGTGCTGCTGCACTCAGGCTTGGGCCGCACGCGCAGGGTGATTTCCGTAAGGATACCGAATTGTCCCTCGGTTCCGAAAAGTTCTTCTATGGAGCCGTATTTTGCATCCAGTATCTCTATGGATCCGTCGGCCCTGGCTATGCGGACTGCAATAACGGATTCGCGGACGCCGCCGTATCCGAAGCTGTCCAATCCTATGCCCCCTGTAGAGATCCAGCCGGCTACCGTGGAGAACCTGCTGGAGGGAGTCGTCACGGGAACGAGCCCGTAAGGCTCGAGTTTTTCGGCTACATCCGCCCAGCGCGCCCCCGGCTGAACGCGCACGGTTTGCGTTGCGGGATTGATCTCCAGAACATCCATCATCGGCGAGAGGTCGATGACGATCCCGTTCCGCGTGGGGACGGCTCCGCCGAACGCATAGGAGGCGGAACCACGCGGAAAGACCGCCAGTCTTTTCGATTGGCAGTAGGAGAGGATGTCGGAGATATCCCGTTCACTGCCGGGCTGGACCGCTAGAGAGGGAGTGGTTCTGTAAAGAGCCGTCTCTATCAATGGAGGGACACGGGCCAGGTCTTTGCTGTAATTCCGGCGTTCAAAAAAATGAGTGGTGATCCGGCATTGTTTGCTCAGATGGGATGCGAGATCCGCTGCCAGCCAATAGATGTGCTGTTTGCGGATCGGCGTATCCCTGTCCGTCAGGCGCCGCCAAAAAATCTTAAGCCGGGGTTTGGGCGATTTCAGATAGACATAGGCGAACAGCCGCAAGGCTTCACGGGCATTCGACGGGACTTCTTTTCTTGCCAGCAGGGCCGCGATAACGGGAGACGGCTCGATCCCGTATATCCGTTTTCTCCTGCCTGCCGTATTGCGGGCACGGCGGGCTAAATAATCATTCCAGCTCATTGCAGTCCGTCTTTTTCATCCGTCAATTCCTGACCGGGTTTATGCTAATATATAAAGGTGCCCTACGGCCCGTCAACGGGAATTTTTATTAGATAGAAAACCTTTACGCTCTCGCCTGATTGTTTTTCCGGGCAGGTCCATTCTTTCTATGCCGGCCCAGTCGAGAAAGAGGGTGAATCCGGAGATGCGCATCCACTCAGACCCGTTTTTTCTTTTGAACCGTGTTTCAACTCATGTATCCGCGATCACGGGGAACCTGAAAAGGCTAAATACATACGATAAGCCCCCTAAAAAATCAGTCGAATTTTTCCGGAGGGCGGCGGTGTTGCGTTGCTTGTTCATAGGCATAGGCGACGCGGATCAGCTCCGGTTCTTCGAACAACCGGCCCACTATCTGAATTCCCGCGGGAAGACCGTCCTTTGTGAAACCCATCGGAATGCTGGCGGCGGGCATTCCCGTATGGGGGGGAATGAGCTGGCTGTTGTCACCGGGCGGGCTCTTAAAGTCATTCAGCTTGCGGGGAGGATTGTTCCATGTGGGATAGATGATGAAATCCACATTCTGTTCGGACATGGCCCGGAGAACGGCCTCACGGAAAGTCACGTTTTTCGGCTCTGTAAATATGTTCCGGCAGACCGGTTCTTCTTGCGGCGGCACTTCCAGGGCATGAAATATGCGCATCCTGCTCGGCGTGGCGAACAGGCCTTTGTTGTACACCTCGAGCAGGTTTTTAACGGGGGCCCTATCCCCGAGAGAATCGAGGTAGTTGTTCAGGTCGTGCCGGAAGGTATCACACCATATGCCCTTGGTCAGTCTTCCGAAATTGGCGATGTGGAAGGGATCGACGATTTCCGCTCCCGCGGATCTCATATCCAAAACGGCTTTTTCGAATAGCGAAAGAACCTCGGGATCGGCGGTCGGAGTCTGGGTGAACAGGCGGAACACGCCCAGGCGCGCGTTCCGGAGTCCATCCTTATCGAGATAAGGGGTGTAGCTTTCGACGGCCTTCCCCTCGCCGTATTCTGTGGCCGGATCATTGGGATCATAGCCGGAGATGACCTCCAGAATCAGGACCGCATCCGTAACGGTCCGGCACATGGGGCCTCCCACGTCATTGCGGAGATAGAGCGGGATAATGCCGTCTCTGCTGGTCAGGCCCATGGTCGGTCGGATTCCCACCAGACAACAATGAGAGGAAGGCCCTCTGATGGAATTCCCCGTATCGGTTCCCAGACCAACGGCTGCGAAGTTGGCGGCTACGGCGGCGGCCGTGCCTCCGCTCGATCCGGCCGGCACTCTGCTGAGGTCGTATGGATTGGACGTGACTCCGGATGTGGAACTGAGGGTTTGATAGGGACTGAAGGCCCATTCAGCCATGTTCGACTTGGCCAGAATGACGGCACCCGCTTTTCTGAGCTTGTGGATTTGAAATGCGTCGTCCGGGGGGATGAATCCTTTGAGTGCGATGGAACCGGCGGTCGTCTGCATGTCGACGGTTTCGTAATTGTCCTTGACGACCACAGGAATGCCGTGCAGCGGACGCAATTTCCCGGTTTTCTGAAATTCGGTATCGAGTTCTTCGGCCGTTTTCAATGCACCGGCATTGACGACGACGATGGCGTTGAGCAGGGTCGACTTATCATATTTGGCGATCCTCTCCAGGTAGTAAGCGGTGAGCTCTCTGCAGGTAAGTGATCCGGAGCGGTAGGCTTCATGAATATCCTTTATCGTCGCTTCGATGACCTGAAAGCCGTCGATTTTCCCGCCCTTTTTAGACACGCAATCAGCCGTCAGAGCGAAGAGGACAAACAAAAGCCCTAAGGCATGCTTTCTTTTCTGGCTTACGGACATGACATCATCTCCATTCAACATCATAGTCCGGAGATCGCTGCTTGGCAAGGGAAAAAGCCGGTTATTGTTCAGGTCATATCAACGGGCGGGAACCCACATAGACAGCGCCGGTCGTTCCGTGTATGGAGATGACGTCGCCTTTGTTGATGGTATAGCGGATTTTTCCATCCCTGCCGGTAATGACGGCTTCGTGCTTACGGGAATTCACCTGCAAACCCGCGGCGCTCATCACCGCGCTGTAGTCGTTCTTCTCGATGCCGTTTATGGCAATGGCGGTGTGGGATGTCGATCCTCCCTTGGCCGAAAGGAGAGCGTCCGCCGACAAAATGAGCGGTATGGATTCCGGTGACGGGCTTTCTAAGATCAAGAGTATGCCGTCGACATCTTTTCTTTTCGCCGGGTCCTCTTTCGAGAGTTCCTCCAGATCGTTTTTATCGAAGACGGCCAGGCCGCGGAAAGCGCTGCCGCGAATCCCGATTCCGTGAGTGGATTCCTCTCCCGGATCCCGGAATGCGTTTTCCCGGCTGTTCTTGCCGATCTCTGCAGCTCTGGACTGGAGCATGCTTAAAACGCCGCTTTCCACGGTGAATTCCACCTCCTGATCCGTTCCCATGTATCGCCGGAGCTTGGCGACATTATGACGCAGACGCCGGTTCAGCATCGGCATAAAAGATTCGAGTTCCTCGATGGAGCGGAATGATATCGATTTTGTCAATCCTCCCACCAGGTCATCGCCGGCGGCCGAAAACTTGAATTCCCCCGTATGGGCGCGCACGCCCAAATCCGTGACGCGGGTCCGCGGAATGACTCCTGTGAGCGAAGCCCGTGTTTCGTCCATTCCCGTCCGAATTTCTTCATTTTTGAGATTTCCAAGAGCCATTTCCTGAATGATGGCCACCGTTTGCCAGGAATCGCAGATTCCCTTTATCTCGCGATACCTTCGGGCTGCTTCGGAGTCCCAGGAGCTGAAAACCGCGCATGTGGCTGCGATCAGCTGTTTGAGAGGATCTTCCAGCACTTCTTCCAGAGCTTCTCCATAGCCCTGTTTTTGGATGATATTCTTGGTCATCGAGGCGATTTCCCTCATCCCTTCCCAGGGAAGATCGTATTTGTATTTCACCTTGTAGCGGCGCTTGGTATCCTCGACCACGTTGAAGGATTCCATGTTGATGCCCCAGACGGCCTGCCCGTACATGGATAAAAACCGCCGGTAGGAGTCGTAGGCGCACCAGGGATCTCTATTCGCCAGGCTTTCGGCGATTTTATCGTTCATCCCCACGAAAAGCACGGTCAACAGTATCCCCGGCATGGAGAAGACCGAACCGGCACGCACGGCGAGCAAAAGCGGATTGTCGGCATCACCGAATGTCCGGGCAGCGCCGTCCCTTGCGGCGACGTCGGTTTCAAGCTGCTTCAGGTGCTCGACGATCACTTTTTCCAGACTCCCGTCCCCGCGCTTATGGGCCCCGCTCTGGGGCAGGGTCTTGGGCAGGATAAACCCGTCCCGGGTGGGCAGATCCAGATAGCTGATGTAAATGAGGCCGGAGCCTTTTCCCCCGTAAAGCTCCCGCAGATTGCAGGCCGGATCGTCGCTCTCGACTTTGCGTATCACCTCGTCGCGATGCGAGAGATGCATGACGTCGAACGAGGGGCGTCGTTGTTTTTCCCGCCTGGCTGACGAGGACTCCGGCCGGCCGTTTTCTTCGACAAAAGAATGAGCGATATCCGTGAAGGAGGCGATGCTGTTGAGATCGTGCATGTAGCGCTGCATATTCGCCGTGGCTGCCTGAAGCTCTTCCGCTGTCAGTCCGATTTTTTCACGCATTTTTTCAAATGGAGAGATCACGCGCTGGACGATGTGGTGGTAGTTCCGGCGGATCTGATCCAGGACATTCCTCATCTCGGCATAGGTTTTTTCCTTATCCCTCAGCATGGAAGCCAAATCATGAAGCTGCCGCGAATGCAATCCATCATGGGTCAGGTTTTGCACGCAGGCGTCTATTATCTGCAGGCATTGAGGGAAATCGATGCCTTTCTCGGTGTATTCGCTGGCGATTTGACGCAAGGAAAGATAAGCCATTTCTTCAAGGAGGCAGTCCAGCTGGATCAGCAACAACCGTTGCTCAGGAAAAGCCCTTTTATTGAGAGCTTCCCGCAGTCTTTTGCGGTTCCGGCAGATCGTTGCGAACGTCTTAAAGAATTCTTTATGATTGTATGCCGTAAGGAAACTCTCCAGCTCGCCGAACAATTCCTCCTGATAGGTGTTTTGTACATCCGTTATGAATTGACCGATGCTATTGCGCAGGGTTTCCTTTGCCCGGGTGGAGTCGAAATCGGGGGCTTCCGGCTTCAGTTCGAGGAGCTTGTCCAGTTGTTCCAGGATTGTGACGGCCGGGGGCAGGTGTCGGGCAAACTCCGAAACCCGTTTCTTTATGATGCGCAGATGGTGGTAGTAAACCCAGCGATTCCCGTCATTCAGGCCGCCCAGGGCGGCGTTCATCTCTTCATTGATATCCTTCCCGAATTCGCAGCGCAACAGCGTGGATGCGTAATCGTCCTGCCATTCGCGGATTCTCGTCATGGTTTCCGAGCTGCCCAGAAGCTGCTGCAGGTCGTCGATGATGCGCCCGACAATCTTTTTTGGCTTGCCTAACTTCCGGGCCTCTTCATCGGCCGGTGCAGGTTCGTCGTAGCCCAATTCAGCCAGGCTTCCCGTCTCTCCCGAATCCAGATAATGCATATAAGCTTTGGCAAGCCTCATGGTGCGTCTGCCCATAGCGTGATGTGTGCTGCGGCGGAGCTCGTTGACGACGGCACTTCCCCGGATATGGATTTCGGCCAGATCGATGGTGTCGTTCCACAGCCGGTCGATGAGCTTGGGCCTGGTCACGACGGCGGCTATGTCCCGAACAAGTATGCGGACCAGTAGAGGAAGTCTTTCCGAGAGGGAGGAGTTGATGAAGCGCATAAGCTCTTTGAAAAGGTTGTACACTTCTGATTGGAGGTTCTTGGCGTTGAGCTGTTTTTTGAAAGAGAACAGGCTCATACGGGCGACCAGGATGCGCAGCACATAGATCGCCTCGCTGCGGTTGGCGCTGTTATTGATGTTCCGGATGTGCTCGGCCAAATCCCTGATTCTTCCGATGTTCACCGGGACGGCGTGGCGGGCATCGAAATCGAACAAATCTCTTTCCAGGTCGACGGGTTCGCCTTCGATTCCCGCAGCTCGAGACAGATATCCGTCTGTTATGATTTTTCCCTGGGGAAGAATCCGCGCGAATATGGATTCAGCGGTTTCTTCGTGAACGGCGTAAACAACCAAGGTTTTGTCGATGAGATAAGGCACATACATCCTGTCCGGAGCGAAGAATATCCGGTTATTGGCAATGCCGAAACGGCCCGTTCGTCTGGCGATGGATTGCTTGGCCGCCACGTATTTCTGGAGAGCTTCATCGCGGGTTCCCCTGTCGTGCTCATTCCGCAAGGCTGCGGATAAACTGCTGTTGACGGATGCTATCAGCGATTCCTCCTCCGGAGTGAGCAGAGCCGGCTCTCTGACAGGGGAAGCAGCTTTCCGGCCCGATTCAGGCCCGGCCCTTTTCTCTTCCGGAATAGAAGGGATCTGCCTGAGGCCTTTCCAATCCGCACTCCTTTCCGCTTCGCTGTAAATGCCCGTCTCTTCACGCAGTACTTTGTGCAGATCTTGCTTTTGCTTCTCCATTGCCTGGTTCACCTTTTGCAGGGCTTCCACATAGTCGGCGAAACGGCTTCCGTGTATCTTGATGCCTTTTGTGCGGGCGAGTTTTTCGATGATGGCCAGCATTTCCTCACGAATCATCTCATAAAGATCCTGGCCTTTGAGGTGGGCCAGTCCTCGAGCCAGGGCCAGAGAAACGGAGAGTATTGCATTCATTCCAAGGTTCTGCTTCCGTTGCATCGTTTGGATGCACTCGCCCGCCGGAGCCGTATTGGCGATTTTGCCCCGCCTCCGGGCGACTCGCAGTTCAAGAGCAAGAAGCATGCGGTCTACATCTTTCAGCGTGAGTCCTGAAACGACCCTGTCCGTAAAGGCAGGGGCAATGACGGTTCCCACGTTTTCAACTGCGTTGA
>Ga0180432_10012013_pt1 | contig 10122 bp, 9 predicted proteins | sample SS_ome_10_FD_132414 | JGI IMG/M metagenome (GOLD analysis project Ga0180432, IMG submission 132414) | Hypersaline lake sediment archaeal communities from the Salton Sea, California, USA - SS_1_MS_2 metaG | ecosystem: Environmental > Aquatic > Non-marine Saline and Alkaline > Hypersaline >...
CTTCATAACGGTGGTCTCCCGTAAGTATTTTGAAATAGGGCATTAAAAATAGAGCTAAGGGGTTCGAAATGACAGAATACGATTTGTTCGGGTATCTGGTTCTATCCATTTATTTTGGCTTTGTTGTGGTGCTGGGAATGACCATTTTTGCTATAGTGCATGTTCAGCGGGTCAAAAAAGATCTGATCAAATTCAGGAGGGATATGTCCGTCACCATTGAGAAAGAAATGGTCGAACTAAAAATGGACATGCTAATGGTCATTGAAAGTGAATTGACAAAGCTGAATAAGAATGTATCCGTTGAATTTGAAAAGAAATTAATGGTGCTAAAGCGGGAGTTAGCCGCTGAGACTGAAAAAAAAATGATTCGGCTGAAAAGAGATATCCCTTTGAGTACCGATAAGCAGTTGTTTAAACTGAATAAGAGTATATCCGACGGTATTTCGGATCTCGTTAAGACAATGGAACGTGTTGTTCCTGAAACAACCGGGGAACTTCAGGGAAAACCAAGGAAGTGATTCCATCGGGGCTGTCAGGGTTGGCGTTGTTTTAATAAATTTTTTATTTTCTGGATCAAGGGTTTTTTAAATCTAATTTTTACATATAGATCTCCCGGTTCTCCTCCGCCTTTCCCATCATCCCCTATGCCTTTTAGCCGTATTTTCTGGCCCTCTTTTATTCCTTGAGGGATCTTGACGACCAGTTCTCTAGACTTTTTTTGGTATAGATATCTTATCTTGCCTCCCTTCTGAGCCAGGTCTGGAGAAATTTTAATTATGTCGTGACGGTCCTTTCCCTTCTCCGGCCACTCTATTCCCCACTTTTTTTTCAAACCGTATCTGATCAATTTCCCCAGATTTCCACCCAATGGGAATTTTGAGGTAGAGGCGTTTTCCCCCTTATAGGAAGTAAAAAAGACTTTTCCAAAGGCCCCGGGTTGTCGAAATTCAAAGGTTCTGTACCCGGGTCCATAGAAGTCCTTGAAGACTTCGTCAAAATCCCTGAAGCCGAAGACCTTGCTTATCTCCTCAAAGACCTGATGAATATCAGAACCGCGAAATATATCCTGTTCAGACCAATTTTGCCGAAAATGACCATAAGCAGAAGATCCATATGTTTGCCTCAGCATGTCATATTGCTTTCTTTTTTCGGAGTCGGAAAGTACCGCATAGGATTCGTTTATTTCTTTCATCCGGGTAGCTGTAGCCGGATTATCTTTGTTTCTATCTGGGTGAAATTCAAGGGCCAGTTTTCTGTAGGCCTCTTTTATTTTTTGAGGGGTTGTATTGCTTTCCACACCCAAAATCTGGTAATAATCCTTTTGTTCCATAAATCACCATTTTTATTGATATACCAACTCATTTAACATATTCTGAATATATTCAAAAGCAATCTTTCGAAAGCAAAAACCCTGGTCCTGCATTGGAATTCACGCATAACCGATGGTGGGATCAGGATTGGAGGACGCGCTAATGCCGGTTAAACGTTACGGACCTCGTAAACCAACAGGGGGTAAGATCGATAAAGACAAAGTCAAACGTGTTATCGCTGAAGCCCGTCAGGCCCAGGCTGAGCATGAACAGAACTACCGGGAGCAATCCCTGAAAATCCATCCCTGGATATGTGCCCGTTGTGGTCGAGAGTTCACCAACAAAAATTTACACCTTTTGACTGTGCACCACAAGGACCACAACCATGATAATAATCCACTCGACGGCAGCAACTGGGAAAACCTATGTATCTATTGTCATGAAAACGAGCACCGTCGATACCTTGACCATCTTGAGGGTGGCGGAATTGAAGTCGGTAGTGAGCAACAAGATACACTCAGCCATAATCCATTCGCGGGTCTCAAAGACTTGCTGACAGATAAGAAAAGTTGAATGACTATGGAGGATTTATGAATTACGAAACCATTGAGTATGAGTCTAAAGACGATGGTATTGGTATATTGGCCCTCAATCGCCCACGCAGATACAATTCAGTAAGCCACCGGATGATGGAGGAGCTTGAGGCCTTCTGGAAAGATCGATTGTATGATCTGGATACGCATGTTGTTATCTTAAAGGGAAATGGAGAGCGAGGCTTCTGTGCTGGTTTAGATATGAAAGAGAATATAAAAATGGCCCCGGAGATGAATACAGACCAGTTTTACAGGTTTCAGGTCCGTCTTGCTCGGCTTAATCTGGCCATGAGACAGGCACCCCAACCCATTATTTGCGCGGTGCATGGCGCAGCAGCAGGTCTCGGATTCAGTTTTGCCCTTGCATCGGATGTTAGGGTAATCACCCGGGACGCCCGCTTTTCTGCCGCCTATATCAATATCGGTCTTGGGGGGGCTGACATGGCGTGCAGCTATTTTCTGCCGCGTCTCATGGGGGCGGGCAGGGCCTATGAGTTTATGCTCACCGGTAATTTTATGACGGCAGAAGAGGCCATGGCACTGGGTCTTGTAAGCAGAATAGTGGAACGTGATAAACTCATGGAAACAGCTCTGGATTTGGCCTCAATAATGAACACCAAGAATCCCATGGGCCTGAGGCTGACCAAAGAGGCCATTAATATGAATCTGGATGCAGGCGGACTGGAGCAGGCCCTTAATATGGAAGATCGAAACCAGGTCTTACTTGTTTCCCGGACCCTGCTCGGCAAAGCTGAGAAGACGAGCCGGTATTTTTAGTGTATTTTCTGGTAAGAGAAATGATGATCAAAGGGATCTTATTTGACTTTGACGGGACCTTAACCATCCCTGGCGCCCTCGATTTTCCGGCAATCAAACAGGAGTTGGGGTGTCCTCCGGATCAAGCCATCCTGGAGTACCTGGAGACCCAGACGCCTGGAAAACAATCTTCACTCATGAAGATTTTAGAGGAGATAGAAGATCAGGCGGCCGAGGTCTCCTGTCCAAATAGGGGGGCCGAAAAATGTCTTTCTGTTCTTAAGGGAAGGGGTATCATTTTAGGTATTTTGACCCGGAATGGCCTGAGTTCGGTGAAAAAGGCCCTCAAAAAATTTGACGGGGTCACGATCCGTGATTTTGCCGCCGTTATCACACGTGATGAGTCGTTGCCCAAGCCCCATCCGGATGGTGTTTATGAGGCCGCGAAACAAATGGGTCTATCAACAGGGGAGATAATGATGGTGGGGGATTTTCGTTTTGATGTCATGGCCGGAAGCGCGGCAGGGGTGAAGACGGTTCTCCTGGCCAATGGAGTAAAGTCGGTGATGCTCCCCGGAGATCCGGAGCCAGATTATATTGTGTCTCATCTTGAAGAGATCCTTGATCTCAGTCAAGCGCCTCCTATTCGGCCTTAACGAGCATGACCTGCCCTGGGAAGATAGTGCTTCGGGGTGTCAGATGGTTCAGGCTGAGAAATTCGGAGAGGTCCATCTGATGCTTTTGTGCAATGACGAAGGCCGTATCCCCCTTCAGTACCCTGTACGTCTTGGTTTTTATATCTTTGGTAGCACTCACGCCCTTTGGAATCCTTAGTACCTGACCTATGCGTAAATGGGTATTATTCAATTGATTTATGGATTGAATGGTTTTGGTCGTCGTCCCAAATCTACCGGCAATCATCCAGAGCGAGTCCCCTTTCCGGACCACGTATTCCATGAATTCCCCTTTTACCCTGAAGTCAGATATGGGAAGTGATGCCTTCCCAATAGGCTTATAGGTCCCTCGGGTTGGAATTTTGAGCTTCCAGCCCGCCTTTATATAGTGGCTGCTTCTAAGCCCGTTCCTTGCCATTATGGATCTGACACTGGTTCCATATCTGCTTGCAATGGTGGAAAGGGATTCTCCTCTTCTAACCCTGTGGATCACGTAGGCGGGGACCGGAGGGTGCCATGTAGGGATATCCCCTATTTTGGCTAAGAACAGCTCCCCTTTGCCTTTTGGTACATTCAAAATATAGGGTGTATCCGGTGTGTAATCATACCGCAATTCAGGATTGAGACCCCTCAGCTCCTTGTAAGAAATATCGATATACTTTGCCACTGTTTTGAGATGGACCTGCTTTTCAATGGCCACCTCTTCGCTCTCTATCTCCGGGTCCAGAGGCGGTAGCGTGATTCCATGCGCACCCGGATCGTTTAGGATATGTAAAACGGCCAGGAACTTTGGTACATAAAAGGCGGTTTCCAAGGGAAGTTTTTGATAAAGGTCCCAGAAGTTATCCAGATAATTGATCTTTTGGGTCCGGATGGCTCTCAATACAGTTCCTTCTCCACAATTATAGGCAGCCAGAGCCGTGGTCCAGTCCCCAAAAATCTGGTGCAGCTCTTTGAGATAGGCAATGGCTGCTTTTGTGGATTTTTTAGGATCCATTCGTTCGTCTATCCATCGATCCCTGCTTAACCCAAATTTATATCCTGTTGAAGCGATAAACTGCCACAACCCAAGGGCCCTGGATCTTGAAAGTGCGTGGACCTTAAACCCACTTTCGATTAGGGGCAACCATGAAAGTTCTTCGGGAAGCCCTGCCTCGTTGAGGGCCCTGACGATGGCAGGACGATACCGTCCTGAGCGCCGGTAAGCATGAATAAAAAATCGTTTGTCTTTCCCCTCAAGTAGTTTCACGGCCCTTTCCACATGGCTGTTCATCACCAGGGGGATGGCCTTGCGGTATCCATTGGCCACCGTAAATCTGGATGTGTAAACCTCTATAATCCGTTTGGATATGGTGATGCGCAAATCATCCCGTTGTTGAAGGATTTCAGGGTCATCATCCGGATGGACTTCCAGAACGAGGGAATAGGCTTGATCAAGGGCATCAAGGGCATTTTCAAGATCCCCGCGCTCCCAAAAGTCATTGGACGCATTGCAGAACTCCAGAGCAGAATCAAGCAATTCCTGGTCGGATTTTTTCGCGGGTTCCAGGGCAGGGACAGGAATAGGTTTTTCAGTCGGTCCAGACGGAGAAATCGGTTTTTTTTTGTCGGGTTTTGGCACAGTGGCGGGGATAATATTCTCGGCAGGCCCCCGAGGAGAAACCGGCTCTTTTTCTTTTTCCTTCTCGGTCTGAGGGATGGCGGCGATTTTGTGGGGGTCCTCTATCGCAGGCGGACAAACCGGTTTTTCTTCAGCCTCGATTGGTGTTGAGGCTGAATCAGGTTCTTTAGCCACAGTCTTCTCGGGCCGCGGTGGGATATTTGATTTGACGTGAGATGTTTGCGTAACACAGCCTACAAAAATAAGGGCCATTAACAGATTGAAAAATGCTTTGGCATTTGGGAATTTCGTATAAATTTTCACAATTTCTCCATAAGCGTTAGGGCTGCCAACCCGAAATCACTAAGTGTTTACAAATAGACGCAATTGACAACGAACATCAAGCAACCGAGCCTTATCAAATTTTTTTTCGCCGAGTATAGAGAAAGCCTTCTAAATGGTCAAGCATATAAGGGAATATAAAGAAGAAAGGGCATATTTCATAATGGATCAGTTGATTTTTTTTCGTTCCAATAGTTCAATAAGGCTGTGTTTGGTGTTCAAATCAGGATTATCAGTGATATTTTCCATGAGTTCCCTTAAAATCCTTCCTACCTCTGGTCCTGCTGAGAGCCCGAGGGTCTCCATCACCGTATTGCCATTAATGGCAAGGTCTTGGGTTTTAATCGGTACTGAGCGTTTCATTTGGTCTTTTATTCTTCCTTCAAGCTCGTTTAGACGCACTGCATTCTGAATATCCAGACCGTGTGCGTATATATCTGCCCGGCGGAACCTCATAAGGTCCATAATGCCATCGGCGCCGACGCGGCGGATCAAGCGTCTTACGGCAGCGTCACTCCATTGGGAATGATAGTCGATCATATGGTGCCGTATGAGACTTGTCACCGTGCCGATCATCACACGGCTGAACCGGAGCCTTTCAAGGATTTCCACTGCCAGATCGGCACTTGCAGCTTCATGGCCAAAGAAGCGCCATTTTCCGTCAATTTTTTCTCTTACCCGGGGTTTGGCTATATCGTGAAGAAGTGCTGTCACTCTTAAAAGGGGTTCGGGTTCCACCCGGTCAAGGGTCTCCATGACATGCTTATAGACAGTATACCGGTGTTGGGCATTTTGTCTCTTCAGATACCCTTCGAGGAGTTCGGGAAGAAATTGTTTGAGAAGTCCGGTTCTGCGCATCAGGTTGAAACCCACGGATGGTTTGGAACTTATCAGAACCTTTATGAGCTCTTCCCTGATCCGCTCCGGTGCCACTTTATGTATTGATGAGGCCAAACAGGTAAGGGTTTCCAGGGTTCTTGTCTCTATTTTAAACGCTAACCCCGTTGCAAGGCTTACTGCGCGCAAAAGACGAAGGGGGTCCTCTTGAAATCGCTTTTTCGGGTCCCCCACCGCCCTAATCTGTCTCGCTTGGATATCCATCCGCCCCCCAAACGGATCGAGGAACTCATTTCTTTGTGGATCAAGGGCCATTGCGTTTATTGTAAAATCACGGTGAGCCAAATCATCCTCAAGACATGCATCTTGGCCCCTGAAAGCCGTCACCTCGAAATGACGCCCTGAACGCACGAGAGTGACCGTGTTATGTTTAAGGGCGAAAAATTTTATATCCCAAAATATTCTCTTTATTTCTTTGGGCTGTGCAGAGGTTGCAATGTCCCAGTCGACTATGGGCAGTTGGAGGAAGAGGTTTCTTACCGCACCCCCCACAATAAAGGCCCTATGACCGGCATCTTTAAGTCTTTTGAGTATAAAGACAATGAATGTGGGTATGCAGGGTTTGGTTAAAGTGGATAAAGGGTTCTTATGAGGTTGCATAACTATGGAGGCCAGCCAGGTAATTGACTCCAAAATAGGTGATGAGGACGCAGAAAAAACCGATGATAGACATGATTGCAATTCTTTTGCCGGTCCAGCCTCTAACCATGCGTGAATGTAGCACGGCAGCATAGACGAACCAGGTGATCAGCGACCAGGTCTCTTTAGGGTCCCAGCCCCAGTATCTGCCCCAGGCAGAGTAGGCCCAGACAGACCCTGTGATGATGCCAAGAGTCAACATCAGAAACCCTATGGCAACCATCTGATAATTGAGATCATCAAGGACTCCCTTCTGTGGGATGAGGTTCAGGAACGTGCTGTTTTTGTGGTCATTGTCTAATCGTTTTAAAAAATACATTAAGCTCAGCCCAAAAGAAACCCCAAATGCCGCGTATGCAAAGAAACAGGTGATGACATGGGTGATTAACCAGTTGCTCTTCAGGGCAGGTATCAAGGGCTGGATGCGGCTCGTGATGTTGGGAGAGAAAGAGGCGTAAGCCATTGCCAGAAATGCAAGCGGCATGACAAAGGCCCCTAAGGTTCTGTTTTTTGTCCGCCATTCCACAATGAGATATAAGAGGGTGAGGGTCCATGAAAAAAAAATAAGCGATTCATAGAGGTTTGAAAAAGGCGCATGACCGATACCCAACTGGTAGGATTCGACCCATCTGATGATAATGGCCAGGGTATGGGCTCCCAATCCCGCCACTGACATCAGTGATGCAAGTCTTCCGAAGATGGCCTTTCCAATGACCATCATAAGGAGGTAAAGCATAAAGGCGCCAAAATACACAAAAGTGATATAGCTAAGGATAATAGTATTAATCATAAATAGTTATTTCCTTTTATTCAAGTAATCATTTAGAATTGTGGTAAGATGTGCCACCTCTCGTTGAAGACCCACCGGGTTTTTGTTGGACATTCCAGCAATGCTGATCGTGCTCCCTTGTTTTGCACTAGATACCCGGACCCAGAACCGTCTATGAGACATAAAAAAGGTGACAAAAAACCCGCCAATCATGAGGAAACAGCCGATCCAAACTATAGATACCCCGGGGTCTTTGTTTACCTGTAATCCCGTGTAGAACTTGCTTTCCAGGCCTTGCAAATAAAATGTATACGGTTTGAAGGAAGAAGCGTTTAGCATTGGAGACTGGAGCATTTGTTTTGGAAATCGGGTTTGTAGCGTGTCCCAGTTCTGAAATACCCAGAAGCGGGTCTCTTCTCCTTTCGCAGGCAGAATCGAGATCAGGGCAGCCGGGCCCATCATTCCCCTGAGGTTCGCATCCACCTTGAGCACCTCAAATTGGCCTTCATCGCCGGGCAAAGGAAAGGATTTTCCTTTTTCGGCCTCTATGTCTACAGATTCATGCGCGTTTGTATGCCAGACGATCTTAAGGCGAACTTTATTACCCGGGATTTTGCCGTAACTTGATTGATAAAAGGTCATGCCCTTGAATTTAATCGGATGGTTGACCAGCAGGTTTTTCTTTTCCATCTCTTTTCCATTTACAGAAAAACTAAGCTCAGATCGGAATTCTTTGGGTGCACCGTTCTCATAGAAATTCACCGTAAATTTGTCACAACGCACCTCAAATCCTAATTTCAATGGTGTTGTGCGCCTCCTCACCTCAATTGCATCTATCTGTTCACCCTCGACAATATTGATGTAACCGTCAAAGCCGAAAAAAGACCCCATCAGACCGCCGATCAGGATAATGAGGACACTCAAGTGGACAAGATAGACACCAAATCGAGAGTATCTCCCTTTTTCACATAAAAAATAATGTCGATCTCCTGTATGTTTCCTTTGGATTTTTCTATAATAATTTTTTATAAACCGTGCGATATGGGTTGCGGTGTCTTCCACATTCCCGTCAGCAAGAAACGTCTGGTTCGAAGGGAGGTTTTCAAAGGGCTTGCTCCTGTCTGGGCCTGGCCGGAAACGAAATTGTCTCCATGTTGCCGGGAACCGATCCATAGAACATATGATGAGGTTCAGCGCTAAGCAACCGATGAGCACCCTGAACCAGAGAGAATGGTACATGTCGAAGAGATTAATAAAGCTAAACAGTTTAAACAGGCCTGGGCTCAAACCCCTTGCAAATTCCAGGCTTTCCCGCTGGGGCAATTGTGGAATGACAGTGCCCAGAATGGATGCGATTGCCAGGACGATCAGGAGAAATAGGGTAAGCTTGACTGAGCTGAAGAAACGCCAGACGGCATTTGATTTTGTTTTTGAGGTAGAGTTTGCCATTTAGTTATTCGAATAGTTAACCACAGGGGATGTCGCTTTTCAGAAGGTCTGCATAGCATGGTCTAAGGTAGGCTGTAAACCCTCTTAAGAAACTCAAAATAATTTATCGCAGCAGAGCACAAGATATTGACATTTTGAAATAAATATGAACAATATACAGTACAACTTGATCCTGGGGTGCGGACGTTGAACCAACCCCTTAGAGGAGAACTTAATGCTGGATCTCAAATTTACAAGCACAAATCTGAATACCCTAAAGGAGATGATAAAAAACAGGGGATATGACCTTGATCTGTATCAGTTCGATCGGTTGGATGAGGAACGGAGAAACAGGCTGACAGTGCTTGAGGAAATGCGGCAACGGGGCAATCAGGTAAACGAAGAGATCGCTGCCATGAAAAAGAGAGGGGATGATGCCTCAGGGGTCATCAAAGAAATGAAACAGGTCTCTTCGAATATCAAGGATAAGGAAAAGGACCTTTCCGGATTCGTTGATGATCTGAACAACCTACTCATGGTCATACCGAACATTCCCCACGAATCAGTTGCCATTGGAAAGGATGAAAGGGACAATCCGGTAATCCGTGATTGGGGAAAAATCCGGGAAATGGATTTTGAAACGCTCAGTCATTGGGAAATCGGTGAACGTCTGGGAATTCTGGATTTCGCCAGAGCCGCTAAACTCGCAGGCGCCCGGTTTGCGCTCTACCGGGGGCTTGGAGCCAAACTGGAAAGGGCCCTTATCAACTTCATGCTGGATATACATACTAAAGAGAACGGATACATAGAAGTCCTTCCGCCTTTTATGGTGAATTCCGCCTCCATGACCGGTACGGGACAGCTCCCCAAATTCAAGGAAGACCTTTTTAAAATCGAGGGCTGGGACTATTACCTGATTCCAACGGCTGAGGTCCCTGTGACTAACATTCACCGTGACGAGATCCTTTCTGAAGACCAATTGCCAATTTACTATGTTGCCTATACACCGTGTTTTCGGTCAGAGGCCGGCTCCTATGGCAAAGATACTCGGGGTCTCATTCGACAACATCAGTTCAATAAGGTGGAACTGGTTAAGTTTACCAGGCCTGAAGAC
>Ga0180432_10012014_pt1 | contig 10122 bp, 9 predicted proteins | sample SS_ome_10_FD_132414 | JGI IMG/M metagenome (GOLD analysis project Ga0180432, IMG submission 132414) | Hypersaline lake sediment archaeal communities from the Salton Sea, California, USA - SS_1_MS_2 metaG | ecosystem: Environmental > Aquatic > Non-marine Saline and Alkaline > Hypersaline >...
ATCACAACAACAATATTCAGATCGGACTGGGTCTTTTCACTTCCATTATGGCCGGAGCCGCCGTAGAGGTTTCAAGCGATCCATCCATCGATTCCCAAAAAGATAAAGGGTGAGATATGTTTCGAAGTTTCTTTATTGTCGCCTGGAGAAATTTCAGAAAAAACAAAGGGCATGCGTTTATCAACATCGCCGGTTTGACGATCGGAATCGCCAGCTGTCTGCTTATCGCTCTTTTTGTCGGCAGCGAATTGAAATATGATTGTTTCCATGACAATGCCGAGCGCATCTATCGCGCCGGTTTGAAGTTTCATGTGGGTTCCAACCAATTCGATGCGGCGTTGGGACCGTGCCCACTGGCCGATGCATTAGTCCGGGATTTTCCTGAAGTGAAAAGTGCGGCCCGGGTGTTTGCCCGGCAGAGCCGGGGGGGGGATGTCTTTGTGCGCTATGAAGAGAAGCGTTATCGTGAAGAGCGATTTCTTTGGGCGGACGCCTCGATCTTTGAGGTATTGACGATCCCGCTCCTCAAGGGGGATTCATCGGAAGCTCTTTCGAATCCCAACTCGGTTGTCCTCACGACGAAGGCCGTAAAAAAATATTTTGCGGAGGAAGATCCGATGGGGAAAATGCTTGCCCTGGAAGACGGGTCTCTGTACCGGGTGACCGGAGTAACCGAAGGGTGGTCGCATTCCTCGCATTTCTATTTTGATTTTCTGGCTTCCTTCTCCAGCCTTCCTAAGAGTAAAGATCATGATTTTTACGACACCGCGGTGTTTACTTATTTCAGTCTTAAAGAGAATGTTTCACCGGAAAGCATGCAATCGAAACTGCCGGAATTTTCCGGGAAATATATGGCGCCCGTTATTGAAAAGATTATGGCGGTCTCCTATGAGGATTTTCTGAAAAGCGGGAATTATATCGGATTCATGATACAGCCTCTTCTCGATATCCATCTGCGCTCGGATTGGGGGAATGAACTCGATCCTCAGGGTAACATTACGATCGTTTTCATCTTTTCCGCGATCGCCGTACTTATCTTGATCGTCGCCTGCGTCAATTTCATTAATCTGACAACGGCTCGTTCATCCCAAAGAGCGGGTGAAGTGGGTATTCGGAAAGTCGTGGGCTCTTCGCGAGGACAGCTTGTCAGGCAATTCCTGACTGAATCGGTCTTGTTGAGTTTGACCGCCGTGGTTTCGGCTTTGGCTCTGGTCGAACTTGTCCTGCCGGCTTTTAATCGATTGATCGGTGCCGATTTAAATCCCGGTTATTTCCTGAACGGATATAACATGATGCTTCTTCTCCTCGGGGCTCTGGGCCTCGGCGTGGCGGCGGGAAGCTATCCTGCTTTTTTAATGGCGTCGTTTAAACCCGTCGATGTGCTTAAGGGGAGGGGACAACTCCTCCTGGGGCGTTCGTTTCGCGGAATCTTGGTGATTTTCCAGTTCTGCGCCTCGATCATTCTTCTTGTCGGGACGATCGTGATATATTGTCAGCTCCACTATATCCGCACTTTGGATCTGGGTTTTGAGAAGGAACATGTGATTGTCGTCCAGAGAGCGGAAAAACTCGGTAATCAGCAGGAAGCGTTCAAAAACAGGATGATGCGGGAATCCGATATTCTCCAGGCAACTTACACCGACTCGCTTCCTCAGATCCTGCTCGAGGCCAAAGTTTTCCAGAAAGAGGGGGAAGGAAGCCAGCAGAACAATACGTTGATCACCATCACCACCGACTATGAGTTCAAGGACACCTACGGCCTTGAAATGCTAAAGGGGCGTTTTTTCGACCGGGAAAGATCCACGGATAAGACGGCGGTTGTCCTGAATGAGACGGCGGTCAGGTCGTTTGGGATAAAAAATCCTCTGGAAGAGCGTCTCGTCCTGGTCGGCCTTAACCGAAGCCCGATGGAGATCATCGGAATCATCAAAGATTTCCACATGGAGTCGCTGCATGTGAAGATCGGTCCCACGGCCGTGATCTTGCGGGGCCTTCGGCCTGGAGTGCTGCTTTCCGTCAGAGTCAAACCCGATGATCTTCAAGAGACGCTGAGGCTTTTGGAAACCCGCTGGAATGAATTCACCAACAATCAGCCTTTCGAATATACATTCTTCGACGATCAGTTCAACTCCCTCTATAGAAATGAGATCCGGGGGGGACGGGTGATCGCCGCGTTTGCGGGGCTTGCCGTTTTCATCGCATGCCTGGGGCTTTTGGCCCTGGCCTCGTTTACCGTCGGCCGGAGGACAAAGGAGATCGGCGTTCGCAAGATTTTAGGCGCTTCCGTTAATGGAATCCTGATTCTATTGAACAAAGATCTTGCCAAACAGGTCGTGGTCGCTAATGTGCTGGCGTGGCCCATAGCCTATTTCGCCATGAACCGTTGGCTGCAGAATTTTGCCTATAGAATAGCGCTGAATCTCTGGATGTTTGCAGGTGCGGCGGGAATGGCTTTTTTTATGGCCGTGCTGACGGTGAGCATCCAGTCCTATAACGCGGCGCGTGTAAATCCCGTGGACTCACTGCGGTATGAGTGAGGCTTTTCCGGGATGCGTTCAATCAAGAGAATCAGTTTAGATTAGAGGCGTTGTTGATGGAGCCGCTTTTATTCGTCAAGTATTTCTTGAATAATGTGAGAAGATTAAACGTATTGTAGCTGAGAGATGGCAATGGGGGAACGTAGATGTGTATCGGATTGAATAGGGAAAATAAACGATGGATTCTTTTGGTGTTGATCTTTACCCTGACTCCCTTTGTTCAAGCCCAGGGGATTTTCGATGGGCTGCCGGAGAATCTCGATCCGCAGGGTCGTTATCTTTTCTTCCTGCACGGCCAGATCGTCGAAGACGGAGGGCGGCGCCCGGTTTCAGAGCGCTATGGTGTCTATGAATATGATGAGATTCTGCAGGTGCTCAAGAATCATGGGTTTGTCGTTATCAGCGAAGCCCGGGCGGAACATGCCGATGTCATGGTTTATGCGCGTAAAACCTTGAAGCAGATCAAAATGCTTTTAGATGCCGATGTTCCTCCCGAGCGGATAACCGTCGTGGGGGCTTCAAAAGGCGGCGCGATCGCCGTCATGGTTTCCTCGAAGCTCCAATGCCGTGATGTCAATTATGTGTTAATCGCTACATGCGCGGAGATGGGGATCAAGGCGATGGTTCGGCAGGGGGTTTTATTGAGTGGAAACGTTTTATCGATTTATGACAAGGAAGATGATTTGGGCTTGTTTTCGTGCCGGGAGCTTTTTGCGGCATCGCAAGGTTCCAGCTTGGGGAACACCCATGAATTGGCCCTGAGATTGGGCCGAGGACACGGTTTTCATTACAGCCCGGTTGCGGAATGGATGAATCCGGTTGCGGCATGGGCACTGAGTGGAGGACTCGACGTGGAATTATCAAGATATCGGCGGTTAAATGAGGAGGGTTGAATGAAAAAATGGCTTTGGTTGGGATTTTGGTCTGTTTTGCTGCTGTGTGTTTTCTGTGCAAAAAAATCGACGACGGAGGCGGATAAGGTTGTCAATAACCTCTCGGTGGCCATGGACAAGTTTCAATCCGGAATGGTTTCCGAGGGGGTGGAGCTGGTCCTTGATTCCATCATGAAGGCGGCCGAAGGAACAGGGCTCCCTCGGGATTTCGAGGAAAAAATAAGAATGATCGGGGGAGGAGAGAATTTTTTCTCTTCCGCAACTCCGGCTCTTTTGCGGGAAGCCTATCAGCTGACCGGGCATGATCTGGAAATGCCGGAGCCTTCAGGTGAGATCGGCGCCGTCGCCGAAGCGGTCGGCATGAAACTAGTGGCGGCACAAGAAAACCTGCGGGCGGGAAAAAAACAGGATGCCGTCAGGTCTCTGCTTGAAAGTCTGATGGTGATGATGCCGGCGTCACCGCGATAAAGATTGATTTGCGCAGTGCCGGATAGCTAATTGGGTTTTGTTTCCTTGGCTTTGACTCGATAAAGAACTTCGCCCAGGTATCCACCCTCACTGATCAGAGCAATGTACAATCCAGGCTGCATGTGCGCCTGGCGTTTAAGCATGGGCTCGGATAACTTCTCTAAAAGAGCTCCCGCTTCCCAGTCCTGGTTTCGATCGCACAACAGAATAGGGTTTTCATTCTCAACGATTTCCTTTAAAATTTCTCTCAATACCATAACAGCACCTTCCTCACGATTTAACCACTTGGTCTTACATATATTAGACGAAATAAAATGAAATAAGTTTCCTCATAATTTAAAAAATTTATCCTCCGTTAGGTCAAACCAATTATTTTGCGTCCATTCATTGATGAGAGATGAGGGGGGGAGGGGGGATGATTTATCCGATGACGTCGTCAACGGCGAGATAGAAGTTGCCGCGCATAATCTTATCGCCTTCGCGCTATGCTTCATCCCGCTTTCTCGAGCCGCAACGAATGGGTTCCATGCGGTGGGGGAATTGAGTTCTTCGAGCCGTTCCTTTCAACCGACGGCTTGACAGAAAATCAAGGAATGCTATAAACTGATGCAATTCATTCATATCCCGGAGTGCCCGGGGGAAAGATTACATTAAGGAGCCTGGTCATGAGCATTAAATTCAAAAAATTATGGTTGTATCCGATCGCTGTGATTGCGGTACTGCTGGTTTTAAATCCTCTGTGTGAAGCTCAAGTGAAAAGCACTGGAGTGAAGGTTGGACTGAGCATGGTTAAAATGACGGGAGAAGGAACCGAGGATCTGGAAGATGCATTCGAATTGGACCTGAAATCAAAAATGGGATTTTGCGCAGGCGGATTTCTGGTTTTTGATTTGACGCCGGAAATCGCTTTCCAACCGGAAGTGCTGCTCGTTCAAAAAGGTGTAAAAGGCGAAGAGGAAGTTTTTAATGAAACGCTGACCGTCAACGTCAGTGCCATGTATATCGATATCCCCCTGCTTTTTAAATACACTCTTCCCGCTCAAGGGGTTGTGATTCCCGCCGTGTTCGCCGGGCCTTACTTCGGCTTCAAAGTGGATGACTCCGTCAAAGTGGAATACGCAGGCCAATCTGAAACGGAATCTTTGGACGCCAAAAGCCTGGATTATGGAGTGGTGTTAGGCGCGGGGATCGATTATCCGATCAGCAGCGGAAAGGTGGTTTTCGATGCCCGCTATGTTCTCGGCCTGGCCAACATCAATTCGGAGGAAGACGAAGGCGCCGTCAAAAACGGCGGTTTGATGATCATGATCGGCTACGCCTTCTGATCCGTCTTATTCGAGTTTGAGTCCGCGGAGCGATCGACCGTTCTGTTCTAATATCAGAGCGTGCGCTCCGCCTTCGGGCTCCGTTTCAAATCGAATTTTCACAGACGCATCGAGGTCGAAAAACTCCGTTTTCGAACGGGGATAGATGCGTACACGCTGCGCGCCTCGGTGGGGTGTGTGAATCGGTTCGGCATAATACCGGCTTTCTTCTCGAGAGATCGTTAAGGTCAAGGAGTCATGGATCCGGTATGTTCCGACGTTCCGATCGAACTCTTCGGGATCGAGGGCTGTCGTGGTGACCACTTTGGATTTATAATCGGGCCAATCGTATTCGGCGCTGATGCCGCGAAGAACTTCTTCCAGAAGGTAGCCGCCGTTATCGCTGTTGGTCATAACGATCGCGCCCTGCCCCTTTTCCGGATATGCCACGAGCACACAGCGGAATCCTTCATTCGAGCCGCCGTGGGAGATTTTGAGGTTTTCCTTCCGGCGGTCGATCATGAATCCGAGTCCCATTCCTTGTGAGGCGGCGGTGTCCGTGGGGGATTGAATCGTCCACATCTCGTTGACCATATCAACGGAGAGAAAAGGGTGGTTTTCGCCACGGCGGCGTTTCATCAACTCCAATACGAATCGCGCCAGATCAGTCGGAGTGGTCCAGAGTCCCGCGGCGGCCATCTCGGGATAAGCGTGCCAGCGTCCTGCGATGGGCTGTCCGTCTGTGCGGTGACCGCTGGCCGCCTGAGGACGCATCGTTACCGGCAGCGGCTGATGGTATGTGCTGAGCAGCATCCCGGACGGTTTCAGCACCGTTTCCCACATAAGGTCCGGAAAGGTTTCCCGGCTCCGGTCGATCAGCATCTGCTGCAGGATGGTATACCCTCCCCCGGAATAGCGGAAGCGGGAATCGGGCGGGAGGTCGACGCGCACGGGAGCGGAGTTTGCCGGCGGCTCTCCGTCGAGGATTTGCCGGAGGGTAGGGATCTCTTCATCGGCGGCATAGCCCCGAAATCCGTGCACCGTGATCCCTGCACGGTGGCTCAGCAGTCCGCGCAGACAGACCGGCGAATCGGCCGTGTGACGGTTTTCCGGAAGCCGCCAGGATTGGAGTGAGGCATTAACGTTCGCGTCAAGATCGAAATCCCCGGTCTCCACGAAATGCAGCGCTGCCGCCGCGGCCACCGGTTTGCTTATGGAAGCGGCCTGAAACAGTGTTTCCGATGTGACGGGTTCTTCCCGGCCGTTTTCCTTGTAGCCGTAACCTCGCGCCCATTCTATCCGGTTGCTGTTGATCACGGCGATGCTGCATCCCGGGATTCGGAAATGCGCCATTCGCTCTTCCAGGGTGAATGATTCCGCCTGGATGCCCTTGATCGACATGATCCGAAGAAGCCCGGTTTCGACCCGCTTGCGCCGGGAAGAAGGGGATGAAACATTCGGCCGGCAGGTTGAAAGCAGAATAATGGATGATAATCCCATAACCAGCCAATAAAGCGATCTTGCAGAGAATACGGCATTCGCTTTGTTACAATGAGTCTCCTGAGCTGTCATGGGCTCTCCTTTCATTCGGACCATCTTCATCATCTGTTATCATACAAATTGAAAGGCGGTTTGCCAAATGCCGCTTGATGTATTTCGAAATGAGGGATTGCATTTGGGCTGCTGTTTGGCCATAATCTGACGATATGATTCATCATCAGGAAGACCGATGAAAGAGAAAAAGCACGCACATCGATTTCGCTCGCTGCTTTTTGTTTGCTATGGAAACACGTGCCGCAGCCCCATGGCAGAGGGATTGGCAAAAAAAATATTGGGAACTAAAGTGAGGATTGAAAGCGCCGGTATTTATCCCGCTTTTCAAGGTGCGGCGGAGCCTGCGGTTGAAATCATGCGGGATCTCTATGAAGTGGATATCTCTTCACATGTGCCTCGTCATATCGACGATGTGTTTCCCCAACGCTTCGAACGGATCATCGTATTGGATGCCGTGGTGCATGATTTTTTGGAGAAGCGGGACATGATCCCGGCGGAAAAGCTTGTCCTGCGGCCCGTCATCGATCCTTTCGGTCGGGATCGTGAGACCTATCGGCGGAGTGCTCTGGAAATCCAATACATCATCGAAAATCTGGACTGTTGAATAACGGTTTCATCCGGCATGAACAGCCCTTGTTGTGAAGAAAAAAAGAAGCCGGGGACGGATTATCCGTCCTCCGGCTGTTTCGTCGATCGTGTTCAGGGGTGCTTTTCTAAGAGAGCGTATAAAGAAACCAGTTTTTCTTTGATTTTGGCTTTTTTATCAGAGTCATTAGTCTCTTTGAGCATGGTCTCGAGCTTTTTTATGTTATTTTTGATCTGGTCCGCGGAATAGGTTTCTGTTACGATTTCGGCGTTTTTTTCCATAATGTCGCTGACCTTTTGCTTGATCTTTTTCTTGAGTTCAGGGTCATCGGTTTTTTCATACATGAGCTTCAGCTTTTCGACCTCTTTCATGTTTTCCTCTCTGATCTTGTAGACTTTTTCTTCACCGTCCGCAGTCTTTTTCTTTATTTTGATCCATTTGTCGTCTTCGACGCCGTTTTCTTTCAAGGACAACCTGAGTTTCGTATAGGCGGCTTTCAGCTCCAATCGTTTATCCTCGTCATCGGTATTCTCGGCTGCTTCCTTTATCTGGGCCATTTTCAGTTCGATGGCTTTGCGCTTTTCCAGGACTTGCATTTTCTTCTGCTGTTCTGGTTTTTTCTGCTGCTCTTCGCTCAGAGTCTTTTCCTGGAAAGAAACCGGGTTGACTCCGGAATCGACGGGCTGCAGAGTCGGCGAGGTAAGAACCGGCCGTGGCTCCGCGAAAGCCAGCAGCAGGAAGCAGGTGATCGGCAGGATCAGAAGAAGCTTGAACCGGGCTCCTTTTTTAGATTTGTTTTTGGTCATCATGGTTATTCTCCTTTTGATTTGAGAATGCTTGAAATTATTCGCAAATTCGAACAATTTCATGCCCACTTGCTGCTCCAGGATGAGCAGCTGGTATTCGGCCCGGTCGCCGCCCTGCGCAATGACGGCGTTGTCAGCCAGATACTCATGGGTTTCCTTTAGAGATTTTTTGTACGGCCATACAAAAGGATTGAACCATTGGAAAGCACTTGCGATTTCCATGATAAAAACATCGATGGAATGTTGTTGCTTTATATGCACCCGCTCATGGGTGAGGATACGGTGAAATTGATTGTCATCGAACTCGGATCGCTTCAGAAATATGAGATTGAAGAATGAGAAAGGTGTGTTGTTCTCTTGAGTTATAACGAAGCAGCACCCGTTCCGACGGATGACGCCGGATCTGAGAATCAGGCGCGCAAGACCGAAAAGCTGGTATCCGAACCGAAGCAAAACGAATCCGGCTCCCAGAAGATAAACCGAAAGCAGGATCTCGCCGGCCCCGAATCCGGCGGCGGCTCCGGCGGGTTCACTGAGCATGGCATCGGTGACGGGAGTCACGGGGCGGGTTCGGAAAGGAGAAGGGAGGTTGAGTAGAGGGATAGCGTAAGATGCGAGCAGTGCCGTTATCAGATAGAAGCGGTTAAGAGCGAAAAAAGTCTCATTTTTAAGAAAAAGCCAGTAGAATCCATAGAAAAAGCTTAGACATAACGCCGATTCCATTAAATATAACAGAAATTCACTCATTGTCATCTCTCTTCTGTTTTTGGATCTCCCGGCTGATCATACTGCGAATGTCTTCCAGCTCAGGGAGGCTGAGATTTTTATCTCGAGCGAAAAAAGACATCATTTCCTGGAAAGAATCCTGAAAATACTTCCGAACAAAATTCCGCATGAAAAGCGTAGTGTATTTTTCTTTGGGAATAAGGGGATAATATTCATGGGTCTTTCCATAGGCTTTATGCGTTATGAATCCTTTTTTCTCAAGGATACGTACGATCGTGGAAACGGTATTGTAAGCGGGTTTGGGATCCGGCAGACACTCAAGGATATCCTTGACGAATCCTTTTTCCAGGTCCCATAGTACCCGCATGATTTGTTCTTCGGCTTTCGTGAGTTCTTTCATGATGTTTATATAATAAAACTAACAATATAGTTTGTCAACTAAATATATAGTTTAATGGAACATCCAGGGATATTTTTCGGAAGATTCCCTTAAAGCGTGAAAAATGGTAATCTGATTTCCTTCTGATATGGTTTTTAAACGCTGGGAACCGTTGTCATGAACTCCCAGCCGGCAAAATGGATGCCGGAGAAAAAAACATACATCTGGCGAGTCAAACGACAAAACATAAGAATATCGATAAGGCTTTGAGTGAATTTCCATAAGGAGGAATTAAGATGAAATGTAAATATACGGCAGTCATATTCATGACGGGGATCATATTTATTCTGGCAGGATGCAGCCAAGGCGGCAGCCCGGCCGCGCCCGCCGTTTCGCTGTCGGAACAAACAGGAAGCGCCGTTCTGTCGGGTGAAATCTCAGGCATCCAAATTTCCGCGCCTGAAAATATCGTGGTGATGCTTGAGGGAACCGGACGAAAAACGCATCCGGATGTAAACGGAAATTTTGAGCTGGCGGGATTGCCGGAAGGAAATCAGTCAGTCCAAGTGCTTGTGAATGCGGTTGTCACCCGGATACAGCTCGAGAATGTCCAGGAGGAAGAACGAATCCGGCTGCGACTCGAAATACAGACAAACGGCCAAGCCGTGGTGGCCCAGATGGAACGAACCCGCATAAGACAAGGTGAGTTGAAAGTGGACATCCAGCCAGACAAATGGAATATAGGATGGGCCGGCAGCTCCGACGACGTCAGCGCCCGGATTTGCGGTGACGATTATGCCTTGGTTCTCCCGGAATCGATTCGGATGCTGGGACCTGAGGGCGGAGAGATCTCGCCTATTGGGCATGAA
>Ga0180432_10012015_pt1 | contig 10121 bp, 6 predicted proteins | sample SS_ome_10_FD_132414 | JGI IMG/M metagenome (GOLD analysis project Ga0180432, IMG submission 132414) | Hypersaline lake sediment archaeal communities from the Salton Sea, California, USA - SS_1_MS_2 metaG | ecosystem: Environmental > Aquatic > Non-marine Saline and Alkaline > Hypersaline >...
CCAGAGAAAGAGCTGCCCCCCCAGGTCGTAGATGTCGGAGAGATCGATCCGGACGATCGGGTGTCCGGAGTCTGCGAGCCGGTCGACGGCGACGTCTCCGCCGGCGTCGTCTCCGAGCCTGACGGAGACGAAGAGGCGGTCGTTCCCGTATTGGCTCGGTTCGGCGACCGGCTCTCGCACGATCGGAAGGATCCCGGTCCCCTCCTTGCCGGTACTCTCCGCGATCAGCTGCTCGACCCAGTCGCCGAAGGCGGCGATCGCTTCGGGCAAGAGGAGCGTCACCTTGTCGCGGCCCTCGCTTTGCGCTGCGCCAAGCAGAGCGCCGAGGAGGATCCCCGGGTTCTGATCGCCGACGTCGGTTCGTTGACAGGCGCTGGCGGTCTCTCTCGCACGATCGAGGAGGCGGCGAACGTCGACCCCCAGGAGAGCGGCCGGGACAAGCCCGAAGTGGGAGAGTGCGCTGTATCGGCCGCCGAGGTTCGGATCGTTGAGGATGACGTCGCGGAAGCGAAGCCGCTGGGCGAGGTCGACGAGCGGGCTCCCCGGATCCGTGATGGCGACGAACCGTCCGCCCGGCGCTGTGATGTCCTTGCGCTCGGCCACACGGCGGTAGAAATAACGGAACAGCGAGAGCGTTTCGGTCGTCGTTCCCGACTTGGTCGCCACGACGAAAAGGGTTCGATCAAGGTCGAGGCGATTCTCGACGTCGCGCACGGCGTCAGGGTGCGTGGTGTCGAGAATCGCCAGATCCGGGCATCCGTCGGCAACGCCGAAGACGATGGAGAATGTCTCCGGGGCCAGACTCGATCCCCCCATTCCCAGCAAGAGAACGTGGTGGAATCGGTCCGTTCGTACGGTGGCGGCGAAGCGGTCGATCCGGTCGAGCGCTTCGGCCATCGTGTCCGGAAGATGGAGCCACTCGAGACGATTAGCGATCTCCGTCGGGTCGTGCTTCCAGACGGCGGGGTCGCCTGACCAGATTCGCCGAAGAACAGAGGCTGCCTCGATTCGGGAAAGGACCTCCGGAAGCGTGCGGGGCGAGTTCACTGGCTCGAGCATCGGTCCTCCTTGCAGCCGGCACGGGTGTGCGGAGGAAACGATAGCACAATCACCGCGAAGGATCAGCCGATGACGCGTGGCAATGAACCAGCATCCGCCGGGCCCTGGCCGCACAGGCTACGGCCCGTGTGTCGACTCATCGCGGCCTAGATCAGCGTTGCCAGCGAGTCGGGATCGAAAGCGTGCACCGTGTCGAGGTTCACCTTCAGATGGATCTCGGTGTCGAGCTCGACGCGACGATGGGGGTCGAGACTCGCGACGACTTGCATCCCTTCGATCTCGCCGTAGACGAGAAGGGCATGCCCGAGTTGTTCCTTCACCGACACGGTCAACGTCAGCGCGTTCATCGGCTCGGTGACCGGACCGTCGAGATCCTCAGGGCGGACGCCGACGATGACACGATCGGGAAGCGGCCCCGCAGCACGGCTTTCCGGCAGCTCGATGTGGAAGCCGGTCCCCTTGAGGATGATCATCCCCGACGCCCGCGTCGTCGTGGCAGGAAGGAAGTTCATTGCGGGACTTCCGATGAACCCCGCGACGAACTGGTTCTCCGGGTGGTCATAGGTCTCTTGGGGAGGAGCGTACTGCTGGATGACGCCATCCTTCATCACGGCGATTCGATCGCCGAGGGTCATCGCCTCAACCTGATCGTGCGTGACGTAGATCGTCGTTGTCTGAAGCGTCTTGTGAAGCTGCTCGAGCTCGGTCCGCATCTGGACGCGAAGCTTCGCGTCCAGGTTCGACAATGGCTCGTCGAACAGGAAGACGTCCGGGTTGCGGACGATCGCCCTGCCGACGGCCACGCGCTGTCGCTGCCCGCCGGAGAGCTCTCGAGGCTTGCTCTTCAGCTTCGCCTCGATCCCGAGGAGCTCGGCGGCCTCGTTGACACGGCGCTGGATCTCCTTCTTCGGGGTCTTCCGAAGCTTCAGTCCGAACGCCATGTTGTTGAAGACATCCATGTGAGGGTAGAGAGCGTAGTTCTGGAAGACCATTGCAATGTTCCGGTCCTTGGGGGGCACACGGTTGACGACCCGCTCCCCGATTCGAATCTCACCCTCGCTGACCTCTTCGAGGCCGGCGACCATGCGGAGAGTCGTCGTCTTTCCGCATCCAGAGGGGCCGACGAGAACGGTAAACTTCCCGTCTTCGATCACCATGCTGATGTCGTCGACCGCCGTGAAATCCCCGAATCGCTTCGTGATGTCGGTGAGCGTAACTTCAGCCATGTGTGGACCTCCCGTTCCAAGCTCGTCTGCTCACATGTACCAGCTATCGTAGCCGCCGACCTTCGACGGGGCAAGAAGAATCGTTGCCGAAGGGCCGACAGACCTCTCCTCGTTCAATGCAACAGTCGTCGATCGCCGGGGTTTCCGGAGAGCGGCTCATCTCTCTTCCTCTTGATCACGCGAGAGAACGTTCAGGAACCCTCGCGGGGTGGCACATGTCCACAGCTGCACGTCGCATCCGCCGGCGGAGAGGCTCCGACCATCCCATACGAGAAGCTCCGGGAACCCGAGGGCTTCCAGGGCGAGAAGGACCCGCGACGCGCCTTCGAGGACTGCGCCGAGGCCGAAGATCCCCGCCCCGCGGGCGATCAAGGCCTGTTCGAAGGGCCAGATGGAACCCAAGTGGTACGCGCCGGGCTCGTAGTCTGTCTGTCCTGGGGCGTACGTTCGGTATCCGTAGGGGGTCTCCAGGAGGGCGGAGATCTCTCGGGTTCTCTCGAGTCGGATCGGCGGGACGTCGTCGGGCTCGAGGTACGCGAGTGCGTGCAGCGCATCCGAAGAGATCCCTACGATTCGCGATACGCGGTCTACGGCGATCACTGGCAGATCCTTCTCCTCGTCCCAGAGGCACGTCCAGAGCTTCTCGGCAACCAGGTGTGCGAGGTCGAGAAGGGGGGCCGGATCCCTTCCGAGAGCCAAGGGCGGCGACAGGGCGGCGAGTGCACGAAGAGCACAGACGGTCTGCGCCTGCACAAGAGCGTAGGAAACCGGGTAGGCGATCTCTCGGTGTCCCGGGAGGTGAGAGTCCTTCCAGTACGTCGCCTGGGCGAAGTAGCGTTCCGCGCCGCAACGCCGAGGATCTTCGACGAAGAGGCCGTCCTCGATGTGCGCTTCCACATACAGCCCCGCGGAGACGAGGGCTGGACCCAGACGCTCGAGTAGTGCGAGGTCGTTCGGCGTTCCGGCTTGGAGAAGGACGCAAGCCGCGATCAGGAGAAGCTGGCTCGTCTCGCACGCGTTGTACCGGGACAGGAGACCGTTTCGCTCGACGCGGTTCCACTCGTGCATCACCCTCCCCGGCTCCTCGCCGGTCTTCGGGTCGACGGTCGTTCCGATCGTGTGCGCGGCGAACCGAACCGACTCTCCGAGGATCTCGGGGTCGCGTAGGATCAGTCCGGTCGTCAGGAGGTCCCGCGGGAAGAGACCGAATCGGACGTCTCCTGAGATCGTGCCTGCGTTGAACAGCGCGAACCGTTCGCCGCGATCGGTGAACTCGACGGCGAGCGTCCTCATCGCCGCGTTCGCCTTCTGCATGAGCTGGGCGGCCGTCTCCATCGCGCGCTCTTTGTTCATCGAGGCCTCCTGCAGCCCGCCTACTTGGTCGACCAGCCGACCATTCCCTTGATGTAGTAGCGCTGCAAGAACGCAAAGACGAGGACGGGAACCGCCATGACGAGGATCGTTCCGGCAGAGAGGACGCCCCAATCGACATGGAATTGCCCACGCAGCAGGGGAATCCGCTGCGTAGCGAGGAGCTGAGACGGCGTGTACATCAGGATCAGAGCGAGGAAGAAGTCGCTCCAGACCCACATGAACTGCAGGACCGCGGCGGAGACGAGAGCCGGAATCGACATCGGAAGGACGATTCGGAAGAAGATCCGGAGGTCAGATGCGCCATCGACGCGGGCCGCCTCTTCGATTTCGACGGGGAGCGTGGCGAAGAAGTTCCGGAGGAAGAAGAGGATCCACGGGATTCCCCACGCCGTATGGACGATGATGAGCCCCAGATACGTGTCGAGAAGCCTGAGGTCGCTCATCAGCCGGAAGATCGGAAGCGCAATCATCTGCTGCGGAAGGGTCATCAGCGCGACGATCGCCACGAAAAGGAGATTGCGCATCCGGAACCTGAACCTTGCGAGGGCGTACGCGGCGATCGATGCGACGAGGATCGGGGAGAGTGTGGCCGGAATGGCGATCGCTAGAGAGTTCCGCATGCCGACGCCGAGCGCCGCTGTCGGGTGATTCCAGGCTTCGATGAAGTTGGCGAAGCTCGGGGTGAACGACTCGAAACGCCACCAACCGTGGATGATCTCAGGGAGAGGGCGCAGGGCCGTCATCAGGACGCCGAAGAACGGAATGATCCAGATGAGAGCGATCGACCAGCCGAGGATGTGAATGAAAATCGTGTAGACCGTCTTTCGGCTCATCTTCGCTCCTTCCGCACGATGGAAACGATCATCGGAACGGCGACGCCGAGGGTGATCAGCATGAGCAACGTCGAGACGACGGCGGCCTCGTTGAATCCGAAGATGCGGCTGCGGAACGCGTATTGGTACATCTGAAGCGCGAGGACGTTCGACGCTCGCCCGGGCCCTCCTGCTGTGGCCACGTACACGATGTCGAAGATCTTCAACTCCCACAGGACGGTCATAGTGATCACGACGATCGTGATCGGCCTCAAGAGGGGGATCGTAATCTTGAAGAACATCCTCCACGGTGTGGCGCCGTCGACGCGGGCCGCTTCGTAGACCTCCTTGGGGATTGTGCCGAGCCCGGCCGAGTACAGAACCATGCTGAACCCGGTCCAAAGCCAGACCGAGCCGAAGATCAGGGCGAGAAGCGCCGTGTCCGGGTACGCCGTCCATGACTTCGTCGTCAGCCCGACGGCTCCCAGGAAGGCGTTCAGAATCCCGGCGTCTTTGTCGAACATGAAACGTAGGAGAACGCCGCCGACGATCATCGGGATGACCATCCCAAGGAAGATCGTGGACTTGATGAACGTGCTCCCCTTCACGTTTCGGAGAACGACGGCGAGGAAGAGGCCGAGGAAGGTCGTCAGCGGGAGGTGAATCCCGATCCAGATCAGGTTGTGGATCAGTGCCCCGAACGGGAATCCTCGCGTGAAGCCTCGCAGGTCAACGATGTCTCGGGATGAGAGAACGTTGATGTAGTTCCCCGGGAAGTTGAATGCTCCCTCGGAGCTGACGAAGCTCAGGTAGACCGTGTTGACGACCGGATAGATGACGAATGCCGTCAGAAGAGCGAGGGCCGGGACCAAGAACAAGGATCTTCTCGTGTTCCGCAGTCTATTCACGACACTCGTCCCTCTTCGGGTATCGATCGGAGGGAGGCGACCTGCGTCGCCTCCCTCCGAGGTCCGGCGGTTGGTCGGCTTACTCGCAGCCGCACTCCGCGTCGTAGGCTTCGATGATCGTGTCGATGACCTCGTCGGCTCGTTCGGGCGCTACCAGGAGTAGCTTCAGCTGATCCCAGAACGTCGTCTGGAAGTCGCCGCCGATGCCGTCGTCGAGGTCCGTCAGAACGACCTTTCCAACCAAGATGTCGCCGGCGGCCTTCGACTCCGGCGGGTAGAGGGACGTGTCGATCAGAGAGTACGTGGCCAGGTGGCCGCCCTGGGCGATCTGGATCTCCTGACCGGCGGTCGCGAGGTACTGGATCAAGGCCTGCGCTTCGTCGGGGTACTCCGTGTACGCCGGGACGAACGCGTAGTCGACCGCCTGTACGAATCCTTGCGTCCCCGGAATCGGGAAGACGCCGATGTCTGTCTTGTCCGTTACGGGATCCATTCCGGTGATCCAACTCCCCATGAAGTAGAGGGGATAGTCGCCGTCCCACCAGAGCTGGACGGCCTGCGTCCATTCGGTCGGCTCGCCGAAGTAGCCCATCTCGATCCAATAGACGAACCAATCCACGATGATCGCTCGGAAGACCGACTTCCAGTTGCCACACGAGATGCAGGCGCAGCTCGTGAGCTCCTTGTGGAGCTGCGGTCCGCCGAACGCGACGAGGATGTGCTCCGCCAGATCGGACAGAGGCCACCCCACGCCGTCGCCGGCCGCGATCGGAGCGACGACGCCGTCGATTCCTGCGATGTCATCGAGGAGCTGGTTGAACTCCTCCCACGTCGTCGGGACGGAGAGGTTGTTCGCTTCGAAGAAGCTCTTCCGGTACCAGAAGCCGGGCTTGACTTTCGCCGTGTACGCGGCGCCGTAGATATGTCCGTCGACCGTGACCGGATCGAGCGCGCCGCCGGAGAACTGCGCGGGGTTGATCAGCGCGGTCAGATCGAGTGCGTGCGTCGCGTTGTCGGCGACGAACCACGGCCACATGAAGATGACGTCTCCCGGTGCCTGTCCCGCAGCGAACTGCGCCGTCAAGACGGGCGCCAGATCCTCCGCGCGGTACGTCTGGTACTCGATGTCGATTCCGAGCTCGGCCTCGGCCGCTTCGAGGACGGGAATGAAAAGCTCCATCTCCCCTCCCGAGGCCCAAGGGCCGAGAACTGTGAGCGTCTGTGCCGAGCCAACGATCCCTACCAGTCCGAGAGCGAGCAGAGCGACCAGTATCCTACGCATGTGTGCCTCCTTCGTTTGATTGTGTTGTGGATTCAAACCTTCGAATCTCCGGCTATCACCTCCTATCGGAATCGACATGCAGCCGATGCGTATTCCGCGAACGGAGTAGATACGCAGCAATCCGGCGTGTTCAGCGAACTCATCGTAGGACATATCGCGCAAGGTTGTCAAACCGCAAGACAGCCAGGGCGTCAGGCTAGTCCAGAGCCCGGGCTGGCGCAGACTGAGCGGAGAACCTACGATAGGAGGGAGATTCGGGAAGGAGGGAAGGACCTTGCCAGAGCGTTCGGATCGAGCTTTCGATGCTGCGATCTTCGATCTCGACGGCGTAGTCACGTTCACCGCGTCACTCCACGCAGCTTCATGGAAGAAGACCTTCGACGCGTTTCTTCGAAACCGATCGGAGGAATTCGGAGAGCCTTTCGTGCCATTCGACATCGAGGCGGACTATCTCACGTACGTGGATGGGAAGCCACGAGTCGAAGGTGTGAAGAGCTTCCTCGCCTCTCGTGGGATCGAGTTGCCGGAGGGCGACTCGGATGAGGCCCCGAACGAGGAGTCGGCCTGGGGCCTTGGAAACCGCAAGAACGAAGTGTTCCGAAGTGTGCTTGAGCACGATGGTGCGGAAGTCGACGTGGCTACAGTTAAGTTCATTCGCGAGCTTCGAAGGGGCGGTGTTCGCGTCGCCGTTGCCTCCTCAAGCAAGAACTGCGGTCCGATCCTCGAGCGTGCAGGGCTCTCGGACCTGTTCGAGGCACGTGTCGATGGGATTGTCTCCGAGGAGATCGGGCTGAAGGGAAAGCCGAATCCGGACATCTTCCTCGAAGCGGCGGAGCGGGTCGGTGCGAGTCCGGAGCGATCGATCGTGGTCGAGGACGCGATTTCCGGCGTCCAAGCCGGCCGGGCGGGCGCATTTGGATTGGTGATCGGGATCGACCGCGTCGGCGCAGCCGTCGACCTTCGCGAGCACGGAGCGGATCTGGTGTGGCCTTCGTTCGACGAGTCGTCGATCGAGGTGATCGGCGCGTGGTTCGAGCATCGCGACGAGCGGCGGCCGTCCGTCCTTCGGGAGTGGTCTGCAATGGAGCGGCGGATGGCCGGACGGCGGCCGGCCTTGTTCCTTGACTACGATGGAACATTGACTCCGATCGTTTCCCGGCCGGAACTGGCCGTCCTAACGGACGATGCGCGGGCCACCCTCCGGCGACTCGCCTCGGCCCTTCCGACGGCGATCATCAGCGGTCGCGGTCGCGAGGACGTTCAAGCCCTCGTCGGGCTTGACGAGTTGGCGTTCGCCGGAAGCCACGGATTCGACATCGTCGGCCCCGGCGGAGCGCAGGTCGATCACCGGGTCGCCGAGTGGGTGGAACCGGTGATGGCCGAGGTGGCTCGAAGGCTCAAACCGACCGTCGGCGAGATCGACGGGGCCCTCCTCGAGCCGAAGCGGTACTCGGTCGCGGTCCACTTCCGTTTGGTCTCGGAAGCGGAGCTTCAGCGCGTCGAGGCGGCCGTCGATGCGATTGTCGATGCCGACGATCGGCTCAAGAAGGCGTACGGGAAGAAGGTCTTCGAGATCCGGCCCGATATCGACTGGGACAAGGGCAAGGCCCTCCTCTTCCTTCTCGGAGCCCTCGGCCTCGATCGGCCGGACGTGGTCCCGTTCTACATCGGAGACGACGTCACGGATGAGGATGCGTTCGCTGTGCTCGAGGATCGAGGCATCGGGATCCTCGTCTCGGAGGTGCCTCGGCCGACGAAAGCGACCTTCTGGGTGCAGGCCCCGTGGGAGGTGTACGCCGTCTTCGAACGGCTCCTCGACGCGGAAGGGAGGAGCGAGTGAGCGGCGGGTGGAGGCTGATCTACGAGGGGTTCGATCCGGAGAAGGAAGCGCTACGGGAGGCCCTCTGCACCCTCGGCAACGGCCGGTTCGCGACGCGCGGTGCCGCCGAGGAGTCGCACGCCGACGGAGTGCATTACCCGGGAACCTACATCGCAGGGGGGTACGATCGCTTGACGAGCGTCGTCGGCGGCCGGGACGTCGAGAACGAGGATCTGGTCAACTTCCCGAATTGGCTCCCGCTCTCGTTCAGGTCGAACGAGGGTCCCTGGCTTGGAACTGAGGGACTCGAGTGGATCGATCTTCGTCAGGAACTCGATCTGCGAGAGGGGATCCTCCGCCGGACGTTCACCGTCCGCGACGGCGAGGGTCGGGAGACCCGCGTCGCTACGCGACGGATCGTTCACATGGGGAATCCGCATCTGGCTGCGATCTCGATGGAAATCGTCCCCCTCAACTGGTCCGGATCGCTCGAGATCCGCTCCGGCGTCGACGGGGGGGTGACCAACGAAGGCGTTGCTCGGTACCGGGAGCTGCGTGGCGACCACGTCGAGGTTCTCCGGGCGGGGGAGTCGGATGAGGGAGCGATCTTTCTCCACGCGCGGACGGTCCAGTCACGACTGGAAGTCGCACTGGCGGCGAAGACGGGCGTCTGGTGCGATGGCAAGCCGGTCGAGGCGGATGTCGCGACAAGTGGAGGGGACGACGCGGTCTGGGTGACCCTCGGCCTGGAGGGCGAGGCGGGGCATGGAGTTCGGGTCGAGAAAGTCGTTGGGCTATGGACTTCGCGGGATCCGGCGGTCGGCGATCTTGTCGGCGAGGCCCTCCTGACCGTGGCCCGTGCATCGAGGTTCGATGCGCTCCTCGACGCACACCGGGCGGCATGGGCGGCCCTGTGGGATCGGTACGACATCGAGGTCGACGTCTCTCCCGAAGCCGATTTCGCGCCGCACTCGATGCAGTTGATTCTGCGCTTGCACACCTTTCACCTTCTACAGACTGCCTCTCCACACTCGATCGGGCTCGACGTGAGCGTCCCGGCTCGGGGCCTCCACGGCGAGGCGTATCGCGGGCACATCTTCTGGGACGAGATGTACGTGCTTCCTTTCTATACGCTCCGAGATCCGGACTTGGCGCGATCGCTCCTGATGTACAGGGTTCGTCGGCTTGAGGAGGCCCGGGCGGGGGCGGCAGAAGACGGACATGGCGGTGCGATGTTCCCGTGGCAGAGCGGCTCGAGCGGGCGCGAGGAGACGCAGGTGATTCACCTGAACCCCCGATCGGGTACGTGGGATCCGGATCACAGTCATCTCCAGCGACACGTTAGCGCGGCGATTGCGATGAACGTCTGGTCTTACGTCAGGACGACAGGAGACCGACGCTTCGTTGGGCGCTACGGAGCCGAGATTCTCGTCGGGATCGCGCGATTCTGGGCGAGTATGGCGAGCGAAGGGCCGGACGGTCGATTCGAGATCGCCGGAGTGATGGGGCCGGACGAGTTCCACGAGGCCTATCCGGGAGCGACCGAGGGTGGGCTCCGGAACAACGCCTACACGAACGTGATGGCCGTCTGGTGCATCGAGCGGGCCCTCGACGCGCTGGATTTGCTCGACGAGGAAGAGC
>Ga0180432_10012017_pt1 | contig 10120 bp, 7 predicted proteins | sample SS_ome_10_FD_132414 | JGI IMG/M metagenome (GOLD analysis project Ga0180432, IMG submission 132414) | Hypersaline lake sediment archaeal communities from the Salton Sea, California, USA - SS_1_MS_2 metaG | ecosystem: Environmental > Aquatic > Non-marine Saline and Alkaline > Hypersaline >...
TCGCTGGCAGCTCTGCGGGGTCGTTTGGCTGAGAGCCTCCGACATGAGAGAGATGCTACGAATCTCGAGGTAGAGTGGTATCGTGATCGCCTGCCGGACGAGGTCAGGGATAACCTCGAGAGTCTACTCGAGTCGATGCTGCGTCTTTCAGAACTCGAGGTTCGACTGCGGTACGGCGTTCGACCAACGGTCACGACTGAACTAGTCGAGAGGGAACTGCGGTCGCTGCGCCCGAGTATGCCCGACAGCCTGTTCCCCACCGGACAGTTCCTCGCCCTGTTCGCTCAGCTCGGAGAGGCGGATCGTGCCCAGCACCTGCTCTCCGAACTCCGCGAACGAATCGCAGAATCCGGTGACCCCGGCGATCCGTGGGCCGGGAATGTCTTAGAAGGTAGGATTGCCCTGGCACGTGGAGATGCTGTCGAAGCCGGGCGCCTCCTACGAGAGTTCCGGGATTCTGAGCCTTCGTGCAAGTTGTCCACTTGCCTCTTGGTGGAGATCGGCATGGCGTTCGACAGCGCTGGAGTCAAGGACTCGGCCGTTGTGTACTTCGAACGCTACCTCACGGAGCCTGCCTGGGGCCGCCTGTATACCGATGCAGAAGAGAAACCCACGGTCCTGCGCCGCCTGGGCGAGCTCTATGAGGAGCGCGGCGATCCTGAAGGGGCAGTCGAATACTATGCGGACTTGGTCGAACTGTGGGAAAACGCGGATCCCGAGCTCCAACCGCTCGTAGAGGATGTTCGGGAGCGAATTGCGCGGCTAGTCGGGGAGCCGAGGGGCTGAGCGGCGCACAACGCCGTCGTTACCTAGAGCACTTCCCGGAACAGCCTCAGGGTGCGGTCTGCGATCGGCCCCCACGAGTACTCCTCTTGCAGTGCAGTTGACCTACGTTTACCGGTCTCGATGTCTTCTGGCGTCAGACGCGCGAATAGCTCTGTGAGGCCCGCTTCTGTGTCGTCGAAATACCGGGCCGCGTCGCGCATGATCTCTCGAAAGAACGGAAGGCTGCCGGCCAAGATGGGAATACCCGCCCCGATTGCATCGGATACCTGGCCGCTACAGAGGTATGACTCACCGCGATGTGCACACACAAGCGCATCGCACACCCTCAGGTACATGTTGACCGTGCTCCGGTCTGCACGGGTCCTACGCGGGATAACGGTCACGCGAGGGTCGTCTGGTATCGGGGCACCGGGCTCAACTGCAGTTACGAGGAGTTGACGGTCTGCCCCGGCTCCGCGTGAGAAGGCGCGCATTATCATATCGACGCGCTTGGCGCGCAGCGGATTGCCCAGGACGCCGAATCGTAACGCGCAGTGGGTCATCCCCATGCTTCGCTCCAGAAGCGGCCGTTCTTCGTTGGGCGGCATGTTCGCACCCAGGTGCCCGAGAGGAATGATCTCGTGATGTGCGTCAGTGCGGTATGGGAGTGCGTCCACCATCAAGTCCATACCCCAGTGGCTCTGGTGGATAACCGCGTCGGCGATGCGCGCCCATGCCGCGTAAAGCTCTTTGCCCCAACCTGCGTCGCCTTTGTGAGGGCGACGATTGTGCATGGTCCATACGACGCGGATCATACTGGCGCCCAAGGTGTCTATGAAGCGGCGGTAATCGGACCTGTAGGAATCCTCTTCAGTCTGACCGCGCGCAACGAGCCGTTCGGGATGGTGCAAGTGGATCAGATCGACTTCGCCGAAGCTCAACTCCACCCCCAGGGTGCGCAGAGCAACGGCGCCGGCCGGCATCGCATCGTAAAGGGCGTGGAAAAGGTCACCGGCCGGCGGTACAACCACTACCCGCAGCGTCACCTATGAACCGTCGTCTTCGTCGTCCAGCGCCACGGGAACTGCGATTGCAGCCGTAATCAATCCACCGATCACCCACGGGTTGGTGAGCATGCCGCTGGTAAACGGCCCACCGGCCGAGACAGACTCCAATTCCTGTTCGCTCAACTCGTGTGGTTTGTGTTTCAGGTACTTGCCCAGTTCCCGGGAGGTGAAATCATACCCGTGACGCGTGGCGACATCCAGAATTGCGGGAACTATTGCGCGCGAGACCTTTGTGTTGTACTCGCTTGCAAGAGCGTTGTCGTTCTTCAGCTTCTCGAAGAAATCCGATACTGCCTGTTCGCTCATGGGACACCTCCTGGCCTCTGAGGGCCTCTTCGGGCGTTGCCCTCGTAACCGGAGGGTCTGCGCCGTGGGAAATCCTTCCACCCATACGCAGTATGTAGGTGTCAGTTGGAGACGTCCAGGGGGTACGGTGCGTTCTCCTTTGCACCGCTATCCACCAAGCTCCTCTGCCCGCTCCCCGCTCCCCACCCACCCACTTAATATTGTATACTGAAAATTGTAGACTGAAACTTGTATACCTATACGCCCGTACTGTGGTTCAGGAGGAATTATGGGCAAGTATCTAATGGGCGAATTCGAGCAGCTGGTGCTTCTCGCCGCCATGCGACTGGGTGAGGAGGCGTACGGCGTCTCGGTTGCAAGGGCTCTTACGGAGCAGACAGGTAAAGAGGTGTCTCAGGCGGCCACCTATCTGACGCTCAAGCGGCTGGAGGAGAAGGGCTGGCTCGAGTCGCAGGCTGGTGTGCCGTCCACCCAGCGCGCCGGGCGCGAAAAACGGACGTATCAGATCACGGAAGCCGGATTGGCGAAAGTGCGCGAGAGCCGCGCGACGCTGCTGCAGATGTGGGACGAGGTCGCGGAGCAACTCTAGTGAGCAAACAGGGGGGAGGGCCGCGTTGGGCGGAAGCACTCATAAGGTGGATGGCAGACGACGGCGATGTCGCAGAAATCCTGGGTGACTTCTACGAGACGTATGCCCAGCGCAGATCTGAAAGAGGCGCTTTCTCAGCAAGAATCTGGTACTGGCGCCAAACATCGAGGTTGGCGGTGACACTCATTCCTCGACGGCTTGGCGCTTCCGGACGTACCCACCGGCCACGGCAAGTATCCGCGGCCAACTCTCCCAACATCTCCACGCTAAGAGGGAACAAGATCATGAGTATCGGTCAAGACGCTCGTTCCGCACTCAGGGAAGTCCGCAAAGACTTCAGGTTCTACGCTTTTGCAGCCTTGATAATCGGCCTGGGAATCGGGGCGAACACGGCGGTGTTCAGTGTGATGAGCCCGCTGATGCTACGGCCGCTCCCGTTTGAGGATCCTGAGGAGCTGGTGTGGGTTGCCCTTTCGGAAGCCGAGGGGAATATGTCGCTTGTGACATCCCGGGCATCGAACCTCAGGGATTTTCGGGAGCTGAACCAGTCGTTCGATGGCCTGACGGGCTTCTTCGCGTTCTTTGAGTACCAGAGCTTCAACCTCGTGGGCGAAGGCGAACCCGAACGACTCGTGGGAGCGGGTGTCGCACAGGATTTTCTCGACGTCCTGGGAGTGTCGCCACTGCTGGGTCGGAACTTCGTTTATGAGGAGGGTGTCTGGGACGGACGCCCGGCGGCGATTCTCACGCACGGTTTCTGGACGCGTCGGTTTGCGGCCGATCCGGGTATTGTCGGGCGCTCGATCTCGCTAAACGACGTACCGACCGAGGTGGTGGGTGTGCTCGCGCCAAGCTTCGACTTCTCCTCCACATTTTCTCCCGGCTCGCGGGTTGATTTCTTGCGGCCGTTCCCGATTAGCGATGAGACTGACAACTGGGGTAACACACTGTCCATAATCGGGCGATTGAAGCCCGGCGCGACAGTGGAAAGCGCTCAGGCTGACCTCGACATCATCGTTCAACACCTCCAGGATGCGGAACCGGACCGTTGGGGCTTGGGAGCGGTGGTGTCCGGCCTACAGGAGCAGATCGGCGGTCGGTTCAAATCCGCAATGCTCTTCCTGGCCGCGGCCGCCGGCGCCGTCATGCTGATTGCGTGCGCGAACCTCTCCAATCTGCTGCTCGCACGCGGAACGAAGCGGCACAAGGAGATGGCAATCCGCAGTGTGATGGGCGGGAGTCGCAAGCGCCTGGTGAGACAGCTTTTGCTGGAAAGCATGCTACTCGCGCTCCTGGGTGCGATTGTCGGTGTGGGAATCGCGTACGCCGCGACCAATGCGGTGGCAGGGACCACCGCGGTGAGAATCCCAATGCTTCACTCTGTTTCAATCGACGGGATGGTACTTCTGTTCACGCTAGGAGTGGCATTGGTAGCCGGGCTGCTCTTAGGAGTTCTCCCGGCATTGCAGATGTCACAGGGACGGGAAGCGACGATTCTGAATGACTCCAGCAGGGGCTCGAGTGAGGGAAGGAGCCATACCGGAATAAGGGAGGCCTTGGTGGTCGCAGAGGTGGCGATCGCGTGCATACTGCTGGTAGGCGGAGGACTCCTACTGCGCAGCTTCGTTTCGGTTCTCGATGTGCAGTTGGGCTTTCGTCCCGACGGAGTGGTTGCCTGGCGGGTGGACACGAACCGGAACCTGTTTGATCCGGATCAGCCATACGGAGGGTTACCGGGGGCAGTGGTGTTCTACGACCAGTTGGTGACGAGCGTCGAAGCCGTGCCCGGCGTAGAGGCGCTTGGTCTTAGCGACTGTCTGCCCCTGGGGCGAAACCGTTCGTGGGGAATGAGAGTCGTAGGCCAACCCGATGATCCGGAGCACCAGTACAACGTGTACCCGCGCATCGTTGATTTTCGCTATCTCGAGACGATGGGTATCCGGCTCGTATCAGGCAGGCATTTCACTCCCGATGACAACTGGGAGTCTGGGAACGTTGTGATCATCAGTGAGTCGGGTGCGCGGCGGATGTTCCAGGGGGAGAACCCGTTGGGTCAGTCTCTGACACTCGCCGGAGGCACTGAGATAGTGGGAGTGGTGGAAGACGTGCGCCACCAGACGCTGGAGCACACGTCCGGCATCGAGATATACCTCCCCATGATGCAGCGGAGGTGGGGTACTCTGGACATGGTGGTTCGATCTCCGCTGCCGCCCGAGGCACTAATCGGCCCAGTGAGCGCTGCCATTCGGGCAAGCGACCCCACCATGCCCACCGGAGATTTCCGCACGCTAAACTCTGTGGTGGACAGGGCAGTATCACCTCGACGCTTCACTTTGTTGCTGCTCGGATCGTTTGCGGGCACAGCCCTGGTGCTCGCGGCGCTCGGCATCTATGGAGTTCTCTCATACAACGTGAGCCAGCGGATTCCGGAAATCGGTATCCGAATGGCACTCGGCGAGTCCGGCGGGCAGGTGCTGGGGCGGGTGGTGAAGCGCACCATGACCCTGGCTGTGGTGGGCATAGTCATCGGCGCGGCCGGATCGTTCTTGGTGACGCGCCTGATCGGATCGATGTTGTACGGAGTCGAACCCACTGATGCAGTTACGTTCGTCGGAATGGCATTGGTGCTACTCTCGGCAGCGGCACTGGCCGGTTTCCTGCCAGCACGACGCGCGTCGAGGACCGATCCGATGGGGGCGCTAAGGACGGAGTGAGGGCACCGCTACTGGGCGGTGCACCTCGCGTCGAGATCGAATTTTAAAGCTACCAATGGCTGCGGAAGCCTAGGGAGTTTGGTGCAACGATTTAACTCTGCCCGGTCTCTTTCTGAGCACGGCGTCGTCGCCCGTTGCAGGATCTGTAATCGCTCCGCCCGCAACATCTTCGAGATCCTTGTCACTCAGTTCTTTGTTTTTAGTCTTGCCGACCTTCTTTGACGGTGACTTCTTAGAGGGCTTCTTGGAGGGCATCGTCGAGTCCTTTCAATGGGTAGGCTCTACTTTCCGCATAGCGAATTATGCTGCATAGAAGAGGGACTGTCGAGGATGTCGGCTGGACAGCCGCGGAAATCCACCGAGTTCGGACCGGGAAGCCACGGGCGCAATCATGAGTCACGTCGTTTTGTTGTGCGGTCGATGTTGTTTCGCCAATACCCACAACCGCAAGTCGAGCTTAACGCCCGAGCCGTTGAATCGACACGGCACTCAAGGTCTGCAGTGCATCGGTCGAAACTTGGTCTGGAGAGTCTCGTGACCGCTCATGAGGAGTGGAGTATGGTTCAACCCACAAAGATACGAGTGAGTAGCCGCAAGGGCGGTGCTGTCCTTTCGATTCTTCTATGGAGTACGATAGCCGCCACAGTATTGCTCCTCGTCATCCCGCCGCTCGTGAATCGGTCCAAACGGGAAGAAGGCTCCGGTGCAGAGGAAGCCTCGGACATGCGGTCCTCAAAGTTCAATCCAACCAAACTCGACCCTGAGCCGTATCGCGCTCAAATAGTTGCCCTCGAGGAGTGCTTGTACCGCGACTCTCCCGCAGGTTTCGACGATGGGGACCGGGTTTCAGAGCTTGCAGCTGCTCTGAGCATGACGGTGCGGGGCGATGGCAGAAACCGGCGCAGGCAACTCGCATTCCAAAAACTGTTCGACTACGCGGGGTCGGTTGGCGCTCGAACCGACGTCGGCTACACCCAACCAAACCTCGTTGAACTGCGGAACGGCTGGGAGGAATTGCGAGAGTCGTTGTTCTCGGATGCTGACTGGTTACGGCAATCATCAGCTGCTCTCACCGCCTCACAGACTCCCGCCGCCCCCGACGCTAATCCCTTGGTCGTCAGGCAACTAACGCAATTCGCCGGCGAACTCGAGGGTCTGATCAGAAGCGGTCGAAGGGCGGCACTTGCGATTCCCGAGGCCGGAGTAGATGCAGCCCTCGGCACGAGGCAAGCCCGCGAAGCGGAGCAGGAGTGGCACGACTGGTCAGAGTCGTGGAAGAGGCGCCTAGAGAGCGCGGTGCGGTACGGCCCTCGGTCGATCGGTTCGAGTCCTGAGAGGAACGTCACATTCGCCTACCAGGAATTGCAGCAGGTTCTGCGGGAACTCCGTCTGGTACCCATGACAGCAGCGACTACGACGACGATCCCGTTCAAATCAGAGAGAGAACGACATTTCGAAAGCGCAAGCCACCATCTGCGTTCAGCGCGTGAGTACCTGGCACGTATCGATAGTTGATCCTGATGCCCACGCACGATCCGCGCGATGAACGCTGGTCACGAACCCGCACTCTGCAGGCGGCTGACTACCAGTGAGGTTAGGTTCAACACAGGATCGGCTGCGATGATGGTTGTGTTTGGATTGGCGATGTCGAATACGACCGCCAGGCCTCGCTCAGCCCGAATGCCGTTCACAACTGTCAACATCCGTTGCTCGAGAGGCGCAATTAGCTCACGTTGACGCTCGAGAATCTGGTTCTGTATTTCCTGTAACCGCGTCTGAATCCGATCGTTGAGATCGCGAAGCTCGGTCGCCCTTTCTTCACGCGCCACCGGACTCAACACAAGCTGTTGTTGATCGAACGCAGTCATCGCCGAATCGAGCTGTGACTGGAGTACTTCGGCCTCCTGTTGATATGCCGCTCGTTCTGCCGCCAGGGTGGAGTCGACCACATCAATGCCCGGTATCTGCTGCAGGATTGCGGTGCTGTTCAGGTATCCTATGCGACTCGCTGTCTGCGCACCGGCGCCGGACACCCCAATAAAAGTCATGACGGCAACGAGCAGCAGTGTTACAACATTTCCCCAACGAGCCATTTCTCGCTCCTGTGAACGTGGTTTGTCCCTACGATGACCTGTGATACCGCTGATATACCCTGGAATACCAAGAAAAGATGCGTTGACGGCGGAAGTCGTCGCGGAAGGGCTGCACAGGTATCAACACGATGTTGCGGTGGCCGGCAGATAAGATCACAACAATTCATTGAGGCGACAATACCGATTCGCATCTTCCCTGCACACGAACCGCCACTCGCTGCGTACAGGTGGTGACAAGGCCGGGGCGTGGCTAGCGATCAGTGAATTGTCCAGTTCTGGGTCCGACTTGTGTCTCTGTATGGTGTGCCGCCAAATTGAACGTCTAGTGGAATTCCGAAACTCGATTCGATCGCGAGTCGTGTTGGTTTCCTTGTTGGTGCTGACCACTATCGCTGCACGTGCAAATGCCCAAACCGACTCGAGTCGTGCCATTCCGTTCCGTTCGGTTCGAGCAGTCCGCGTGGAGGGCCGCATAGAACTGGACGGACGGCTCGATGAATCCACGTGGCTGATAGCACCGCCGGCTACCGGGTTCCGGCAAGCACAGCCGAACGAAGGTCGGCCGGCCACCCTACGTACCGAAGTGCACTTCGCATTCGACCGAAACGCCATATACGTCGGGGCGCGAATGTACGACGACCTCGGCGCTGCCGGCGTACGATCGCGGTTGGTGCGCCGCGACCGCAGCGCTGAGGCGGACGAACTCTCAATCGTATTCGACACGTTCCACGACCACCTCGGCCAGACTCGGTTTTCCGTCAATCCATCCGGAGTCAGAGGTGACGCTTTTGGACCAGGTGGTGCGGAACCGGATCCGTCGTGGGATCCCGTGTGGCAGGTTGAGACACGGATTGATTCACTTGGCTGGACCGCCGAGGCCAGGATCCCATTTTCTCAGCTGCGGTTCCCGCGTGATTCGGCGCAGACCTGGGGTTTGCAGATTGTCCGTCAAGTGAGCCGCTTGAACGAGTGGTCGCGCTGGGCGTTCTGGCGACTCAATGAGGTGGGCGGCCCACCGCGTTTCGGGCACCTCGAGGGGCTCGAGATAGCGGCGGCACCTGGTAAAGCGGAAATCCTACCGTATCTGGTGGGCCGGTCCTCCAATATCGAGCCGGCGGACACAGCTGATCCCTTTTCCGACCCGCACGAACTGGACTACCGACTCGGCATCGACTTCAAGTATCTGCTGACCTCTAACCTCACACTCACGGGTACTATAAATCCCGATTTCGGCCAAGTGGAGGTGGACCCAGCCGTCGTGAACCTCTCTGCCTTCGAGACGTTCTTTCCGGAACGGCGACCGTTTTTCATAGAGGGAAGCGGCCTCCTTCGGTTCGGTTGGACAGGCTGCTTCTTCTGCAGCGACGTCTCGCCTCTGAGCCTATTCTACTCACGCCGCATCGGCCGTGCGCCGCAGGGTTCGGATGACGCCTATGACGCTGGCGATTACGCCGATGTACCGGAAAACACGACCATCCTTGGCGCAGCCAAGATCACCGGCCGCACCGAGGGCGGTTGGTCCGTTGGAGTCCTGGACGCGGTCACACGGCGGGAGAGAGCGACAGTGATGGGGGCGGACGCGTCCCGATTCACATTCGAAGTCGAGCCGGTCACGAACTACTTCGTGGGGCGGTTGGCCAAGGACCTGCGCGGCGGTGACCTGGTGCTCGGCGGAATGGTTACATCGGTGGCGCGCGATTTCGACGACGGCGTGCTCAGGAGCCAACTCAATCGGCATGCGGAGGGCCTGGGATTCGAATCCGACTTCTGGTGGGGCGAGCGCACATACCGGCTGATGACAGACCTGGCCTTCTCGCAAATCGCCGGAGACTCGACCGCGGTAATGCGTGCTCAATACTCGAGCGCCCGTTATTTTCAGCGGCCGGATCGCCATCACGGACGGAACGGGCTCTTTACCGACTCGTTGGACCCGGGACTAACGTCGATGCGCGGTTTTGCCGCGTATGCCCGTGTTTCCAAAGAATCTGGTGACTGGCTCGGCGAAGTCGCTACCCACATCCGGTCGCCGGGGTTCGAGGTGAACGATCTGGCGTTCCTGACTCGCGCCGATTACGTGTGGATGAACGCCAACGTCTTCCGCATATTCACACGCCCGACCAAGCTGTACAGACAGCTAGTCTTTATAGGCGGCGGCCAACAACAGTACAACTTCGACGGCGACCTAACCGATAGACAGATGCGGGGGCTCGTGGGTATCCAATCTCTCGATTATTGGGACATCAACGCCTTCTGGATCCACCGCTTCTCAGTTATCGACGACCGGCTCACCCGCGGCGGACCCGTGGTGCGCGCCCCCGGTTGGAATTTCTTCTCGTTTGACCTGTCCACTAATTCACGCAGAGATCTGGTATTCAGCACCGAAGTCAACCGAGGCTGCAACAGCGAAGGGGCATGCGACTACACCATCGGGCTGGGTGTCACCTGCCGCCCAGCGCCTAATATCTCGATCAGCCTCGAGCCGAACCTGCACGAGAGCGAGTCCACGGCTCAGTACGTTGCCGCCTACGACGACCCCACGGCAACCGCATTCTTCGGGCGACGGTACGTGTTCGCCGATCTCGAGCA
>Ga0180432_10012019_pt1 | contig 10119 bp, 9 predicted proteins | sample SS_ome_10_FD_132414 | JGI IMG/M metagenome (GOLD analysis project Ga0180432, IMG submission 132414) | Hypersaline lake sediment archaeal communities from the Salton Sea, California, USA - SS_1_MS_2 metaG | ecosystem: Environmental > Aquatic > Non-marine Saline and Alkaline > Hypersaline >...
AGAATCCCCCGCTTGTTAATAGTGCCCTGCTCAGTAAACTGGAGCGCAGTGATCTGGCGGAACCCCTCTGTGATAATATCCTCTTTCTTAAAGACCAGCCCAGATTCACCAAAAAGCACGAGACGGAGACTAGTGATGTATATCTTGTATTTTGCCTCCTGATGGGTTACCTGAAAATCGCTCCAGAACAGTATCTTCTCACCAGGCAACAAATAATTCTCAATGGGCATATACACTCAAAATAGGGCATCGGATATTAAAATAAAGAGGGTTACTCTGAGAAGCCCTTGCCAGCCTCTTCAAGCATAGGAAGCTTGTGAGCACGATTCCACTGAGTCACCGTAACAAGATCGTACATCTTGAACCCAATACGCTTCAGATACTCCTCAAGCAGGTAAAGCGCCCGGGCAGAACCATTACCGCTACCACCAGCACAGGTTATTCCTAGATAGGGTTTATCGCTATACCGTTTGAAGCCATGATAAGTCTCTGTCCGCCTCATCCTGTCGAGAAATGTCTTGGCTGACTCGCTGATATCCCACCAATAAACAGGAGTCGTGAAGACCAAGGCATCTGCCTCAAGAATCTTCTCAATCAAACCAGCAAAATCATCCTCAAGAATACAGGTGCCCTCCCTACGGCACTGCCCCCAACCACCATCACAAGCCTTGCACTTCTTGATCACAATATCATTGAGATTAACCAGCTCGGTCTCATGACCCGCTGACTTAGCGCCTTTTAAAGCTAGTTTGGCTGTCTCGGCTGTTAATCCATCATGGTTTGGGCTCGTCTGAATAGCTAAAACTTTCATAATACTCAAAAATAGAAGCGAAAGGGGAGCCTATAAATGGTCTATTTAACCCCTCTGGAGAATCCGTAAAACAACCTCATCCATCTTGGATAACCCTTCTTCACTGATCTCACCAAGAACACGGGCAACATAACCAAGATCAGGCTTCAAGATCCCCTGCACCCTATCTACTCCACCACCCCTCAAAGCAAGCAAAGCATAAAGATAAGCCTCACCCGCAGCTGTTGAGACCTTCAAGGCACAACTACCCTTACCGCCATCACAGTTCATACCCATAACAGAAGCCACCAAACTAGCTACCGCAATATCTGCTTGCCTTGGAGTACCATGCGCCAACTTTACAACAGCTGCTGCAGCGCCTGCACCCGCTGCAATAGCACAACCGCAGACAGGCGAAAGTAGCCCAGTATAAACCTTGATGAAACGAGTCACCAGATGGCTCAATGCAAGAGCCTCGGCTAGCTTCCTCTTTGAGTTACCATTTGCTTCCGCGTATAGTGTCGGGGGTATTATGGCTGTGATCCCATGGTTACCGCTCCCTGCACTGCTCATTACGGGCCAAGGACCACCACCCATTCGCACATCAGCAGCAGCACCAGCATAAGACTTGACCTTGTACAAAAGATCATCAGACTCGATTTGGTTGATGTGATATCCTACTCCCAAACCCCAAGGCTTAGAAAGCCCCTCGCCAGCGATACTTAGATTCATCTCCGAGCCCTCCAATAGATAATTAGCGGTCTCATCAGAGATACTTGCTGCGAGATCCCAAAGACCAGCCATATCTTTTTGGACGAGTTCTTCATATGAATATCCAGAACCGGACTCTGAAGTAGCGGTCTTGCTGAATAGAACAGTGTTTCCTTTCTTTATTTCGACGAGATTATCGTGCTTACCCGAAATAACGGCAGTAATAGTCTCATCACCAGCCTCAAGAGAAACCTTGGCGTAAACATTGGGTACTCCCCGTACAACCTCCTGAGACACCATCCCAGACTCTACAAGGGACTTTGCCTTCTCAACATCATCAGGAGTGATCTCCTCAAGAGACTGAAGCCCCTTCTCAGGGTTACCAGCAATAACTCCAAGAACCGCAGCAAGATTATTTCCAGTACCTCCTTCAGTACCCGGAACACCGACATTGACACCATTCTTATAGATATTACCAGAAAGCTCAAGATGAATATGCTCAATCTCTGAAACTAGGTACTTGGATGCTGAGGCAGTCGCGTACGCTACTGCCCCTGGCTCTGTACAGCCAAAGGCTGGCTTTACCTCGTTATGGAAAAATTCGTGGAGATTCATATCCTCAAGACTTGATCAAAGGACTATTTACGATTAACGTTTAACCGAAGAACCTATCGAGTGTAGTCTTTTCGCCCTTCTGCTCCATACCCTTCTGCATCTTCTCGACAGCGCTCATGACCCGTTGCTGGCTAAAATTATGCTCAGCACAGAGGAACCCAAGGAGCCCAGCTACATCCGGCTTGCTCCATTCAAGAACATAGTCATCTGTTGTACGTGGCTTAATGAACAGCTCCTTGATCTCATCTACTGGGTGGGGAAACTCCGCGTTCTTAATATGGGGGATAGCATCGTCTATGTTTCCGTGTTGCTTGATGAGCTTTAACGCGGTCTTGGGTCCAATTCCCTTGATTCCATCCGGGTTATAATCGGTGCCAACTAGGATACCCAAGTCGATTAACTGGCTCTGATTAAGCCCAAGGTCTCGTTTTACCTTATCCAGTTCCAGCATCTCGGGCTCTATCTTGATATAAACATTCTTTCGAGGTAGTTTACGGCGTCCAGTGATGCTTAGATTCCGTATATGTCGTGGAGCACCATATAGCAGACTATCAAAATCCTGACTCGCTGCCCCCCATACATCGCCCTTTGCTGCCATATACGCGGTCTGGGCTTCTCCCTCACCGGGGGCTTGAACAACGGGGATACCCATCAATGAGAGCAGCTCCTTGGCTTCAGAGATGAGGTCTGTTGTAGCAACAATGGACTGTTGCCCATAGCGTCTTGCTTTCTTTTCATCCCCTGCTTCAACTGCTTTCTCGTATTCTTTCTTGGCGGCTCGTCGGGTCTCCTGTCGTCGTTTTAGCACGGTTCGTTTGAAGCTGTGGGGGGTCCCATCAAAAACATAGACTATCTTTACCCCCTGCTCCATGAGGTTGCTGTTTCTATAGAGTAAGCCGCTAAGATGGCTGGTTATCCTGCCTTGACGGTCCTTGAGGGGTTGACCATCCCTACCCCTGATAATCGATAAAAACTGATACATTATATTGTTGCCGTCAAAGGCAACAGCCCTACCCTGCAGCTCGTCTATGCTGAGTTTACGCGCGTCAACAATATCCCCGAACTGGACCCCCATATTGGGTCACCTAAGCAAGCTCTACCCTGCGCTTTCCACGGGGTATCCTATAGACCTTGACCAAGCCCTGTATCTCCAGCTTCATAAGGAGGGTGTTAAGGTCATTCTCGGTGAAGCCGCTGTTACCTTTTTTTATTCGCTTGTGGAGGTCATCGAATTTTAGAGCGCCATTGCGCTCTAAGAGTTCTATGAGTTTCGGGGTTATTAGTTTTGCATCCATTTCTTTTTTCTCCTATGCTATATCGATGGGGGGCTTTGTCTGTTCCCTGAATCTTTGCTGCGTGTTCTCGTACCATGTCAACATCTCCCGTGTTATGCTTGGCGCGATCTCTTCCATGGCTTTCTCGAAGTCTTTCATCGTCACAGAGCTAGTGTCGGGGTCTCGGCGTAGGCTGTGGAGCCCAGCTTCTCTTACAACGCTATCTATATCTGCGCCGCTATATCCATCCATTCTTCTGGCGATTGATTCAAGGTTTATGTTTTCATCGAGGGGCATCTTCTCGGTCTTGATGTTAAGTATCTTTAATCTTGCTTCCTCGTCTGGTGGGGGGACATAGACTCGTCTGTCGAATCTTCCTGGCCTGAGCACTGCTGGGTCTATGATGTCTGGTCTGTTGGTTGCTGCGAGTACTACTACGTTCTGCAGGCTTACCAGCCCATCGATCTCGGTTAGCAACTGACTGATAACTCGCTCGGTTACCCTGCTGTCTGCAGCAGATCCTCTTGATGGTACCAATGCGTCAAACTCATCGAAGAAAACTATGCTGGGGGCAGCCATCCGTGCTTTCCTGAATATCTCTCTGATAGCTTTCTCTGACTCGCCTACCCATTTGCTGAATATCTCTGGGCCCCTTACGCTGATGAAGTTAGCCTCGGACTCGGTTGCCACAACCCTTGCTAGAAGCGTCTTGCCACAGCCCGGTGGACCATGCAGCAGTATCCCCTTTGGAGGATTAATCCCTACCCTGCTGAATCGTTCAGGGTTCTTTAGTGGCCATTCGACTGCTTCACGGAGATTTTCCTTTACCTGTTCCAGTCCGCCTACTGCATCCCAGTGGATATTGGGTGCCTCGATGTATACCTCACGCATGGCGGTCGGGGTTACTTCCCTGAATGCGTCGCGGATATCTTGTTGTGTTACCACCATAACATCCAGCACTTCATGGGGTATGCGTTTCTCCTCCAAATCGATTCGAGGTAGATAACGTCTTAATGCCTTCATGGCTGATTCCCTGCTGAGGGCTTCGAGGTCTGCGCCAGTGTAGCCGTGTGTGATTTCAGCGATTCTTATTAAGTCAACATCTTCTGCGAGGGGCATTCCACGTGTGTGGATCTGTAGTATCTCGTTTCTTCCCTCTTTGGCTGGGATTCCTATCTCGACCTCTCTATCGAATCTGCCCGGTCTCCTGAGCGCCTCGTCTATGGCATCGGGTCGGTTGGTTGCGCCTATGACTATGATGTGACCTCTTCCCTTCAAGCCATCCATTGAGGCGAGTAGCTGGGCTACGACCCTGCGCTCTACTTCACCGGTTACCTCGCTCCGCTTGGGGGCGATGGCGTCGATCTCGTCAATGAATAATATGCTTGGGGAGTTTTTCTCGGCATCCTCAAACATCTTGCGCATCCTTGCCTCGGATTCCCCATAGAACTTGCTCATGATCTCGGGTCCATTGATGGCATAGAAGTTAGCCTCTGACTCGTTGGCTACTGCTCGTGCTAGTAGTGTTTTCCCACACCCGGGGGGACCGTGTAGCAATACGCCTTTCGGAGGGTCTATTCCTAGTCTCTGGAATATCTCTGGGTGACGTAGCGGGAGCTCAACCATCTCACGGATTCTTCTTATCTCTTCCTCTAGTCCACCTATGTCTTCGTATGTTGTCCTACTGGGCATCTCTAGCTCTGGGACTGGCTCGCTCATGATGCTTATCTCGGTGGTTGGCGCGATCTTGACTATCCCGTTGGGTCTCGTGTTTACCACCATGAAGGGTACGCTGTGACCGAGCATCATTATCAATAATGTATCGCCGCGGGTGGCTGGTCTATCGACTAGACGGTCTTTCACGAATCGTATGAAGTCATTGTCTACGCTGATCCTGATGTCAACTGGCGCTAGTTTTACGGATGTGGCATACTCTGCTTCAGCTTTTGTTACGGTAACAAACTCGTTTATCGCGGCACTACAGTTTTTCCGTATGAAGCCATCAACCCTGATCAAACCAAGTCCCTGATCCTCGGGGTATGCGGGCCATGCTTTTGCCGCTGTGGGTTTCTTTCCCTCGATCTGTACCACATCGCCTACAGTGACTCCTAGGGTTTTCATGGTCTCAGAGTCCATTCTCGCTATGCTTCTTCCTACATCTCTCTGCTGTTTTGCTTCTTGTACTTTTAACTGGACGCTAGTCAATTGATGGTCACCTGTATGAATCTCACTTTCATGGACACGGTGGTTAATAAAAAGATTATTTACCTAGAGAATCGATGATAAAAAACTATCCTCGTGGATTGCACAAATTACACTCAATATCTTATTACTCAAACCTAGGACAATATTTGAAAAAAAAGAAAAGCCGTATTGGCTTGATGTTTTTCTATTCTATTTTCGAGAATCTCCATAGAGCCAGTGCAAGGACTATAACGCCACCGGCGAATGCTAATTGACCCACAATAACTGGCATTTGTGCTGGAGCGGCTGTTTGCATAATTAACTGTAGTATCACTTCTTCACCTCCCTTTCCTTGTGATTAAACAATCTGTAAACAGTAAAACGTCTATGATGATATAAAATCATCTATAGAATAATTAATGTATATACTGTTTAGTAGGTTTTAAAGAATAAAATAAGCTAACATAAAACATTACATAACAATAACAAGAAAGTAAAAAGAGGAAAATAGAGACTATCTATATAACACCCGTAGATTGAGCGAGTTCAATAGCTAGCTTCTCATCCATATCAATCTTATTCAAAATAGTATATCTATTGGGTCTAATCGAACGAGCCAACCTCAAGGCTTTAATCAGCGTCTTATCAGGAATCCCAAGCTCCTCAGCAGTAGTCGGAGCACCAATAGTCTTGAGGCTTGATTTAATTGCCTCCCAGTTCAACCCATGGAGCTTGGCCATCATAATGCTACCCACACCACACTGCTCCCCATGTAAGGCAGGTTTTTCGGCTATCTGGTCCAATGCGTGGCTGAATAAATGAGATGATCCACTGGTTGGACGACTGCTTCCAGCTATGCTCATAGCAACACCGCAGCTGACCAAAGCCTCTAAGAGGGTTCTAATGCCTTCCTGAGTTTTTTGACGTATGATGCTTGCGCGCTCCATGACGTGCTGGCTGCTCATCAAGCTAAGGCTCCCAGCATACCCACCATAATAATCATTATTCTCTCTATGAGCCAATCGCCAATCACGTACCTCAACTGCTTTACAGATCATATCACCACAACCTGAGGCTGTAAACCTGTAGGGGGAGTCTTGAATGATTTTACTGTCCATAACCACAGCGATTGGTGAACCTGCCGCAACAGAATAGGGGCGCTCTGAGCCCTTCAAGGAAGCCAAGTTACTCGCAATCCCATCGTGGCTGGCTACTGTAGGTACGCTTATGAAGAATCTGCCTGTCTCGTAAGAGGAGACTTTGGCTACGTCGATGTTTCTCCCGCCACCAATCCCAAGCACCACCTCGGCACCAGAGGCATCGATCTCCTGCTTCACCATATCAACGGTTTCTCGTGTAGCGTTTGAGACCAAAGTAGTACAAGTCTCGAAATCTTCAGAATCGAGTAAGTTTTCAGTCTGTTCCCCAGCCACCTTGTAAGTAGTGTTCCCCGTTACGATCAAGACGCTACCATAATCGAACTCTCTGCATATTGAGCCAAGTTTCTCAAGCACGTTCTCACCTACCAAGACCATCCTAGGCAAGTCAATTCTATGGATCGAGTTTGTTTTTAGCTCAGTCAATTCGATACGGACCCTTGTTGATATCGTTTATTCACTTTCTGGTATACAAATATGTTTGCTATTTGAGGAATGTTTTTAAAAAAGAGAGCTTTTTAAGGTACTTGGTCCTTCTTCTAAGGATACCTCTCGTATTATTTATAGGAGATTAAATCAATGTCAAAGGAACTTGGAATCCTTAAAGGCACAACTACTGTCGGAGTCGTCTGCAGCGACGGCGTCATACTAGGGACAGACACACGTGCCACCATGGGAAACTTCATCGCGAGCAAACACGCTAAAAAAGTATACCAAATCACTGAACACCTAGCCATGACAATCGCTGGCGGAGTAGCTGTAGCTCAACGAGTAGTAGAGATACTCAAAGTAAACGCCACCCTCTATGAGCTAGAAAAAAACAGGTACATGCCTGTCCAGAGCGCAGCAAGATTAGTCCAGACACTACTGTTCAGTAACAGAGAAGTCGGAGCACCCCTACCAATGCAAGCCATAGTAGGTGGACACGATGAAACAGGCCCCCACGTCTATAACCTAGACCCATATGGTAGCCTGACAGAAGAAAAAATGGTCTCAACAGGCTCAGGAAGCCCCTACGCCTATGGAGTATTGGAGTCTCAATTCGAGGAAAATAAAACGGTAGATGAGATGCTAAGAGTAGTAGTAAAAGCTGTTGATAGCGCCATGAAACGTGACGTAGCAAGCGGCGATAGCTTCGATATAGCCATAATCAATGAAGAAGGATTCAGAGAGCTTTCTCTAGACGAGAAAAAATCCATATTAAACAGTTGAAATAAAAAATGCAAAACCAGCAGGGCCTAACATACAGCGAGATAAGGCAAGCAATACTAGACAAGATACCAGCACAAGTAGGCATCACTAGGATCGAGTTCGAAGGACCAAGACTCGCAATATACTGCCAGAAACCAGAGATACTGCAGGAAAACAGTCACATAGTCGGCGAGATAGCAGGAACCATCAAGAAACGAATCGTAATCAGAAGCGACCCTTCTGTCAGAATGAACGAGATCCAAGCAGAAAACATCATCAAAATAATTCTGGATGAAGCAGGACTCGTCCAAGCCTATTTCGACCCAGCCCTAGGTGAGGTCGTGTTAGAGGTTGAGAAACCTGGGGTCGCCATTGGTAAGAACGGCGTTAATGTGCTGGATATAGTAAAACAGACCCATTGGAGCCCTAACTTTAAGCGGAGCCCACCAATCCCATCAATGACCATCAAACAAATCAGAGGATTCCTCTACAGTAAGAGCAAGGAAAGGGAAAGGGTTCTCAGGGAGACAGGGGAGTCAATCTTCAGACCCATCTATCAGCAGAGCGGTGATGTCAGGATCACATTCCTTGGAAGCAGCCGACAGGTTGGGCGTTCAGCTATCTTGGTGAAGACCCGTGAGAGCGAGATACTCATGGATTGTGGTATAAACCCGGGTGGCAGGAACGCGATAGGAACCTTCCCGAGACTAGATGTTGAAGAATTTAATCTCAGCAGACTGGATGCGGTTGTGATAAGTCACGCCCACCTAGATCACTGTGGTTTCCTGCCATATCTATACAAGTATGGATACCAAGGACCCGTATATTGTAGCGAACCCACCTCAAGCGTCATGACCTTACTCCAGAGCGACTATATTGATGTAACCAACAAGGAGGGAAAGGTCCCCCCATATAGCCCAGAAGACATCAGTGAGGCTATTCTCCATACAATCCCACTGGGATATGGCGATGTTACTGATATCTCGCCGGATGTGAGACTCACGCTGCATAACGCTGGACACATCCTAGGTTCATCAATATCTCACCTACATATCGGAAAAGGATTACACAACGTCGTTTATACTGGCGACTTCAAATACGGTCCTACGGCACTTCTCCAGCCAGCTTCCAGCTACTTCCCAAGGGTCGAGACCCTCATAATGGAGTCTACATATGGTGGCCCAGATAACAATACCCCAAGCAGGGACGAGACAGAGGGATTCTTCGTAGAATTATGTAACAATATTCTCAAGAAGGGCAAAGTATTGATCCCGGTCCCCGCGGTTGGCAGAGCACAAGAGATCTTGATGGTCATCAACCAGTACATGAACAGCGGCGACCTGCTGCAAGTACCCGTCTATATCGAGGGAATGATAAGCGAAGCCACAGGCATCCACACAGCATACCCAGATTACCTGAGCCACGAGGTACGCGACCAGATACTCAAGGAGGGCATAAACCCATTCGAGAGCGACTACTTCACAGTCGTCAAGCAGCACGACATGAGGGACGAGATAGTCGAAGGAGGCCCATGCATCATCATGGCTACGGCAGGTATGATGGAGGGTGGACCTGTGCTGGAATACTTCAAACGATTGGCGCCAGATGAGAACAATGGGCTCATATTCGTCTCATATCAGGTAGCCGGTACTATGGGTCAGCGAGTACAATCAGGCATGGGTTCTGCACAGCTGTATGGCAACGATGGCAAGATGGAGATAATCAACATCGCCTTGAGCACCAACACTGTACAGGGATTCAGTGGTCACAGCGACCGAAGACAGCTCATGAATTATGTTAAACGATTGCGGCCTAGTCCAAGAAACGTATACGTTGTACACGGTGAGGAGAGCAAATGCACAAACCTCGCAAGAAGCGTATCCAAGCTACGTGGAATAAGAGGACACTGCCCTAGATTGCTGGATACAGTGACTTTGGCCTAATCTCGGCTTCGCCAAATCTGGATATTCTTAGGGGTAACAATGACCCTTTCTTCACCAAGGCGAGCGATATCACCCTCAATCATGTTGGCATATTCGTTTAGCTCATTTATACCGCGTTTTACGTCCTCGATGTTTGTTTTAGCGAGGGGAGCAACGTTACATATTACAATGTTACCTGCACGGACCTCGGCTTTGATAACGTCGATGTCTTCGTATGCTCTGAGTGGTATAGCTTTGATGTAACGAACATTCTG
>Ga0180432_10012020_pt1 | contig 10119 bp, 13 predicted proteins | sample SS_ome_10_FD_132414 | JGI IMG/M metagenome (GOLD analysis project Ga0180432, IMG submission 132414) | Hypersaline lake sediment archaeal communities from the Salton Sea, California, USA - SS_1_MS_2 metaG | ecosystem: Environmental > Aquatic > Non-marine Saline and Alkaline > Hypersaline >...
AGAGTTTCAGCTAATAATGATTTACTTGTAAGAGCTGTTCTTGCATCTGCTATTTCACAAAAGAAATCACCATGTAATAAAGTATTTCTTGTTATAATATTTAAATTTTCTTCTAGTTTAATTTCTTTAACAACTTCTTTAATGATGGCTACTCGAGATTCTTCTGGTGCTTCATCACCGATATAACTTTTAGGTTGTACTTCTAATGATACTTTAGTAATATCATCTGGAGCAAGTACATTATCAACTATTACATCTAATGCTCTGTAACACCAATTAATATTATCAATTATAGACTGATATGTTTTATAACGCATCAATCTATTACCTTGACCAAATGTACTTGGAGATGTTGTCCCTTGTCCAAAGAAACCAGCTTGTCCATCAAGTTTAATATCAGTTCCTGCTGTTTTTGATATTAAACTTCTAACCAAATCGACGTACCCATTTCTACCAGAATTGGATTTATAAGAAACTATATCTTTAACTGCTTGATCTAATCTAGCATCAGTTTTAGCAGTTTTGGTGCCAGTAATACTAGCTTTTAGTTTATCAAACGTGTCTTTCAGGGTCGCCATTAATTTATCTCCTAGCTCTACTTCTTGTTCTAGGTGAATACTTTTTATGGAGCTTTGCTCTATACTTAAAATACAAATCTCTATATCTTATCATTTGTTTATATATAGGATCATTTTTCTTTCTCGCCATAGATGTAGCCATAGACGTGGTAGCTCTCTTAATTTTTGTTTGTCTATTGACTGTTGTTCTTGATGTTCTTTTGGCTTCAGAAATAAGATCATCAATCAATGAATCAAGTTTGTCATCAGTTGTCATATTTAACTCCCTTGTTCATCAACATCACTGTTCATGTAATTTTCTTGTGTCGTTTTTCGTATTTCATCATCATCAAATCTTGTGTTGAAATACTCTGTCATATTGAAGTATAATGTTGCTTCATTTCCAAATATCTTGGAAAGCTCACTTTCCAATGTTGGACCCATTAATTGTAAGACTAATATACAAAAGTCTTTTGCAACATTTTGAAATTCATTTTCATCCAATGATGTTGCTTCTAATGAATAAATTAGGATTCGGTCCTTATATATAATATCATATGCTTTTTCCATATGATACTGTAACATCACATTATAATTTTCAAATTTAGAAAATCGCTCTATTCTAGCTTTATCAGATTTAAAATAAATGACTACAAATAGTAATAATATTCCAAAAAGTAAATTTAGTGATATTAATATGTAAGGAAGATATTGCATCATTTTAATCACCATCAGTAATAACATCCTCAATTATATCTTCTTGAGGTGTATCAACCTTTTCAATTTGTTCCTTATTATCTTCCTTTTGTGGAGTATTATCATTCTCGTCAAAAATTTCTACAACTTTTATTGAATTAATTGTATGTGGTCGTATGATAATAGATCCGCTTGATGTTTCCATAACAACAACATTTTTAGCTTCTAGTAAAGCAATCAATTGTCGTCTATAATCTTCTAAATCACTTTTATCTTCATCTGTAAACAATATTGGCGGATTATTATCTTGAAATATTGTTATTTCCTTCATATTCGCTCCAATTCACATTATTATTTTTCAGCCATCAATTTTTCTAAAGTTGATGTTGGTTCTACCTGATCTTCAATTATATCTTCGGTTACTTCTTCGATCTTTTCATCAACCACTGCTTCTTCTTTTTTATCAGGATCAATTTCTTCAATACTAAAATTTTCAATACCTTCAGATGTAATTTTCAGTCTAATATTTTTTATTTCATCTTCATCAGCAATCCATTTTGCTGGAGTTCTAACCAAAATACCTTTAACTGAAAACATTCTATTTGGTGTTTTTATTATTACATTATATTTCTTCAATTTTAATCTCCTTTCAAAAAAATAAGCTAAGAGGTATGCACAAGATACCCCTTAGCTTATTAATTTCTATATGATGCTTATTAAACTTCGATGTCGTCGTCATCAAGATCCATGATTTCTTTTTCAAAAATCTTAAATGCTTCTTCAACTGCATCTTCTTCTTCAGATGCAGCAGGTGTGTCCACAGGACCCATGCCTTCTTCAGCTACTTCTGCATCTACATCTTTAACTTCTTCTTCAGCATCGTCAGCTTCATCTTGCTCTTTTGTGATGTCTTTGCGAGGGGGTACTTGATCGTCAGCATTTCCGGTTCCCATTGCTTCTTCGCCTTGAGCACCTCTATCACCAGCTACACGATTAGCTTCTTCCATTTCTTCTGTATCGCTTTCTTCTTCATCTTCCATTTCAGCGATGAGTTTTTCGATGACAGAATTTTCTAATTCAACAGAAGCGCTTTCTTCAACTTCTTTTTCTTTTTCTTCATCTTCATCAGCTACTTCTGCAGCTTCATCAGATTCATCTTCATCTTCAACTTCGGTAGCTTCTTTAACTTTTTCATCACATTCTTCTACCGCTTCCCCTTCCTCAACGGTATCTTCTTCCTCGGTAAGTTCCTTTTCAACATCAGCGCGTGTTTTCTTTGGATCTTTACCAGGAATAGCATCAACGTCATTATCATCAGCAGCTAAAGTATCTTCACCAACTACACTAACGCCAGTATCTTCTTCTTCTTGAAAATAGTATCTTTCAAGAATACTTGCTGCATCTTTATGTGTTGGGAGCTCACCGCCACCAGAATATGATAGAATGGGATCAAGCATCGGACCCTTAACGTCAACAGATTTAGATGTATCAAATTCGCTGATAGCTTCTTTTAGAAGACCCATATATGAAACTTTTTTACTCATTTTAATTTTCCTCCTTAGTGTGTTATTAACTATTCTTCGTAAAATAGTATTGTCTTCCTTTTGTATTTGTTCTCATATTATATATTAATTCAGTATTAGTTTGTTTCTTAATGCCAACGAAAAAATAAGGACGACCCCCAGATAGGTCGTCCTTATTTATAAACAATATAGAAGAGAGAAGGAGGTTACAATTCTATATTGTCATCAAACCTGAAAATTCATCAATTGATTTATCATTCTTTTCAGTTGGTTCTTGTTTTTTCTCATTTGAAACTTTCACTGCATTGATGAATTGAAAGTATGAAAAATCAACTGAAAAATCAAGCGCCACATCTGATTTACCTGATCTATTTTTGCCAACTTTTAAATGTACCAAATTATCATTATCAGGATCTTTTGATAATAGAGCAACAAAATCAGCATGCTCAACTTTCTTAATTGATTCTGATATTTGATCAAGATTCAATTCATGAGATGATTGAACTCTATATGCTGATCTACCCAATTGTGTTGGAACAATAATTGGAATATTATAAGCAACTGCTAAACTTTTTAATGATAAAGTTATATGTCCAAGTTCAAGTCTGTACATATCATATTTTACATCTGTCCTCATTAGATCAAGATAATCAACATATAAACCTTTTATAGTTCCCGGACCATATATTTCAATAACATCATCCAACACTGTCATTAGATCTAATGCACTAACTGACATTGCTGGAAAATATTTCATTACAATTGTACTTCCAGTCTTTTTTAATTCCTCTTGAATTTTTTCTTTTATATCAATTCCGTTTACGATATCTGATATATATTGAGCATCAGTTTTCTTAAACATACATTGATATAATCTCATTAATGTTTCATCAATGGAATTCTCCATTGTTATTGTAACATAAACATTATTGATTCCTTCAACTTTCGGTTTAGCTATATCATTTATTAATTGATCAACATTTTTTAGTTTTACAGCTGAATTTAACATCATATTTAATAATATAGTTGATTTTCCAGAACCAGATGCTCCACCAAATATATAAATACGAGATGATTCAAACCCACCTTTTAAAACTTCATTATCAAATACTGTATAACCAGTTGGTGTTGTGTTTTGTCTTTCATATTTTTGTTTTGTTAATTCTAAAACTGATTCATAATCATCTTGCATTAGATCTAATGATGCTGATGCTTCTATTGACGAACCTCTATTTTCATCCATCATTGTTGTATATAATTCTCTGATTATATTTTCATAATCAAGAACTACATCATCAATTGATGTAAACGAACCATCTTTTATTGATGTTAAAAATTCGCTTAGTTTATCATGATTTGTGAATAATGAATTTAATTTAATCCTAAGTCTAACTTGTTTAACTATATCAATTGCAGCAAGATCATTTAATTCTTCACTAAATTTGGTATCTACAAATTCTCGTAGAGTACTAAATTTATCTCCCTCTAAAATACTATCAACTACATTTTTTGTTATTCTTCCATCAAGTTTTAGATCACAAATCTTTTTTAGACATTCAAATTTATTTTGTATAGTTACGGGAACATCAAGGGAATCTCTTTTTTCTTGAAATTCTAAAATTGAAATAATATCTCTATAAAGAGCTTTGTCTTTTCTTACAGTTGATTTGCTTAAAGCTAAACTAAAACAACTATTTATAAAAGATTCAGTAATCACAAATTATCCCCCTCTCCCTTTTATTATTTGTTCCCTTTGTCTAATAATTCATCCATTATCATTTTGTCAACATCATCAGCTATTTGTTGAGCTATGTTATCTGCAAGATCGTGTCCAAATACACAATTTAATTGTTCTAAAACATCAATATCCCATGAACTTTTTAATGTTCTTGGTTTTGGTTTTCTTTTACCAACTATAATTTCAATCCAATCTAATGTTCCGGCACCATAACATTTTGGACAATTTCTTTTATAAGAATTTCTACTTTTATCTGGTTCTGTAAAAATATAACCAGTTCCATTACAATAATTACATTTGAATTCTTTTATATTATCTGTCATTATGATACCTCAAAATGGAATATCTTCATCATAATAATCATATTCAATATCTGCTTGTGGCATTTCTTTAACACCAGTTATATTTTGAATCCAATCTAGTTTTCCTAAACCATGGCATTTTTCACAGAAAGATGGTGTAATTGTTTTACCATTGTTACATTTATTACATTTTTCGACTTTTTCTATTATTCCATGACCCTTACATTTTGTACATATTATTTCGCCTGGTTTTATTTCAATATTCTTAAAACTACTTCGTCTACAAACTTTTCGTTTTTTTCCCATGATTCACCAATTAACATAAAAAGACCCTGCTACCTTAAAGATAACAGGGTCTTTTTATTTACTTTTTAGATTTGCATCATCTGTCGCCTTGGATCAAGATCTGTAAATTCATCTTTTGCCAAATGTTTATTGACAATATATTTACAATAATCTTCATCAAGATGTCTAAGCATATCAAGCGATTTAATAAGACTATGAGCTTTAGCTCTTTGTTTCTTTGTAATTTTACCTCCATTTATACTTCTTGTGATCAATTCAGTTTGAACACTAAATTCTTCATATTGACCATCTTCATATAATGGATAAATTTCATCAGTAAGTTTTCTCATCATTTCTTGAACATTTGCATATGTTCTCAACATATAAAACATTGAGTATACTTTTACATCTTCAAAAAATGTTCCTGTATTATCATCATATATTTCAGTCATCGGAATTTGTTTAAAGTTGAATTCAGTAGCTAAATTTGAAATAAGATCTCTGTAAATATCAATAACTCTTTGATTACCAGCAAATCTCATATTTAAATTTTTAGTTCTAATATCAACTTTTCTAATAACCCCTCTTTCATTTATCATATGAAAGTAGCGACCAATCATCAGACCCTTGAAAAGTCCACTTGAATCATAGCTTATTTCAAGTTCGATTCCATGTGTTTTCTGAACAACCTTCTTAAACATCTCATAAAAGAGAATGTCACGGAAATTTGCTCCACCAAGAATATGAAACCTCAGTTCGCTTCTATTATGAATTTTTGCTTGTTTCAATAGAGGAATCATTGGAAGAACATAAATGATACATGGTATTGCTGTATCAGATGCCATATTAGCAACAATCCCACCAGTACCAAAATGCTGGAAAGATTCGAACATTCCATCAGTTCTCAGTATATCTCCGTATATGTCCCATAATCTCGGAGTTCTAAAATGATGAATGTATATCATTTTATCTCTAGCTTCTTTTGGAAGGTTTTTTGCCATCGAGTATGTTTCCATATTCATTTTATGAATATCATCATACGATTTGAATAGTTTGCAACCGGGTCCTGGTGGAAGGTCTAAAATAAATGCCCGGTCAAAGACTGGATACTCTTCAGATAGAAACTGATGATAAAGATCTATTAAGAGTCTTGTTTCATTTGGATCAATTCGTCCAACAGATGCTTGAAATCCTCCACTATCAGCAATAAATGTTGAATTGTTGAAAAATCCAAATTCTCTGCATGATTTATACAAGTTGGATTCTTTCTTTACATATTTATCGTAATTCTTTTTTCCTGTAAAGTTTTGTCCAAATGAATGCAGAAATCCATGGCAAGTATCTCCTAAAAAATTTGATACTTGCTCAGGGGTGAAGTTTTCATTAAATTGTTGTTTTGTGTTTTTTAGGGCGAAATTGTTAAGAATTGTTGCCAATGTTTCAAACCCTGCCAAAACGTACCCACTTCTAGCCATAATGTTACCTCCTAGTCTTTTGTGTAATCATTTTTCGTAGTTTACTCAGCATTAGTAGAAATGATTACTGGTAAGTAAAGAGCGGGTAAAAACTATTTTTACCCTTTATATTATGTTACATAAAACAAAAAAAATTTCTATTTCATTCAGTTAGTTTCATTTCCTTTTATTTCTGCTATAGTCTTGGACTCGTCTTCATCATACGATACTCTTTTATGATATATACTTTCTAATTCTTTTGTAAGTAATCGTTTAGTAATATTTAGAGTTCCAATTTTCATATTATCTAACTGACAATCACTCATTAGTCGATCAATTGTTCCATCAATAGCTTTATCAGAAAAATTTTCTTCTCCACTATTATATAATGATCTTGCTGTAGCTTCAACTGAATCAACTATCATTAATATTAGAGCTTCTGTTTCAATTGGTTTGCTACATTTATATCTGTACTTATCTTCTGGTTCACTTTTTGCTTTATTATGAAAAGCTTGAAGAACTGTGTCTCCGTGATGTTGACTTATAATTTCAATTACTTCTGCTGGAATATCTTTTTCTTGAAGTAGATGTAATACACTATCACCAACGTGTCTTGTAATAATTTGATATGATACATACGGTTCCAATGAATCGTGTGGATTATTTCCATTATTTTGATTTTCTGAAAAGTATAATGGATTGTTCATTTTACCAATATCGTGATAAAGAGCAGCACATTTTAATATATCTGTATTCAATCCTAATTCAACTGCGATTGATTCACACATATTTGCAACATTTTGACAATGTTTATGTGTTCCTGGAGCTAACTCTCTAAACTTATCCATTAATGGAAATTTCGGATCAAAAAATTTCTTATCAACACTTATATTAGAATCCATTTTTGACTCCTCACAAAATAATCGTCCCTCGCCAAAGACAAGGGACGATTAGATTGTATTTTGTTACCAAGATTTTAATAGGACATCATCCTTCATGGCTAACATCTTTGCCATATCAAACGTGTAATCATATAGATGAAGTCCTTTTGATGAAGCAATAATTTCTCCATCTTCAACGCCAATCTCAGAAGCAATATATTCTTTCATCAATTGAATGCCTCCGAGATTTGCTGGGAAACCATTGAAAAGATCCCAGCTTCTAAAATATGGAAAGAAATGTAATTTTCCATCTTGAATTCTTGTATCAATTGCTCTTAAACATGGAGGATCTTGTAAAAGCATATCAGAAGGGTGTGAAACCTGAAGAACCATTTGATTATTTCTGTAACCTTTGTTTTTATAAGTCCAGATCAATAATTCTATTTGATTTACATAAACATTATCATCTTCTATGATTATAATATTTGGGTTACTCCACACTTCTTCATCTTGAATAAGGATTCCTTTAAGATCATCATCTCTATAACCATTAAAAGAAACCCATTCAGGTGGTATTGGATACTTTGTCATTCGCTGACCATATGTATATGATTCACCTGGTTTCAATTCACCAGTCATCAAATATGGCATGTAATCATCGAGATAATCATCAGCAACTGGATTCGGCATTCCATATTGAGCTGGAACTTGAGGTAATAGTGGTCTTGTACCAGGGAATTTAATTTGAACAGTTATATAATCAAATTCCAGTCTTTTTTGACCTGCATATGAACCACGATCAATAGTAAAAACCGAACCTTTATCAATTATCGTATATATGGTTCTAAACCATGCATCAGATAAATCTCTTGCCTCCAATTCTGTAAGCTTCATTTATTCACCTATTCACTTTTTTAATAAATTATATTTTGACAGGGCATGATTCTGGATACGGTGTTCCACATACCTTACAATAAATCACAGGAAGCTGAACCATTTGCTCTCCTACTTTACTAAGAGGAGATGTCTTTTTCATCACAAAACCTGTATCCCATACAACAGCATTGCAATTGCTACATTTGATTGTTTCAGCAGTTTCTAATTCAACAATAGAAACCTGTGCTTGTGCTCTATTAAATTGTTTTAATTCATCACCTTGCATAACTCTAGCTCCTCCGTTTCCCATTTATATCCTCCTTGGTCTTTGTTAGGAGTAGATTAAACCTCACTAACTATAGCATAGATTTCTTCATCTTTTAGTACCTTCATTGGCACTGTATTGACGAGAATATCCATACCAGCATTTCGGTGACAATAAATAATATCTCCAACTTCAACACAATCAACATCATCTCCAATAGACTCAACTTGACAAGTTAATTGAGGAAGATTAACTGCGCTTTCAGGAATAACAATTCCTCCGTCGCTCATTCGTTCGTCATCAATGATTTTTGCAACTACTTTGTCCATTACTGCTGTCAATTTTTTCGCCATTTTCAATTTCCTTTCTTATACGAAACCATACATTAAATGTGTGCGACTAGAAAAACCAACCTTATATTTTTCTGCCGCGTCAAATACTTCTGGAGCACTCTTCAAAAGTTCTTCTCTCGTTGAACCTTTTGGCATTAAATAAACTTTATTATTAATTCCAAGTTTAATAATTTCTTCCAAAAAGTCATGTATCAGATAATTGTGTTTATTATCATATACCAACTTTACATATAGTCGAGGATCATCATAAATTGCTTTTAGTGTTTCAAGTTCAATTTCATAATCCTCGTCACTAAAGATTTTTGGTGAATAAATAAACTTTACATTATTTGGTGGAGTGTTTATTTTATCCATCAATTCTTTAAGTTTACAACCATTTGTCTCAACATTTGCATATGGATAGTTGAGATAATTTAACATTGCAATGGTTTGTTCTAATTGTTTTCCAAATGTTGGTTCTCCACCTGTAATCATCAAACCAACATTTTCAGAAGAAATAATCTCTTGTAATCGTTGCAATGAAAATTCAAATTCTTGCTCTGCTCTCATCTTCACCAATGTATCACACCAAGAGCATTTCTTATTACATTTTTTGAATCTGACAAGAAGCATCCTCTTTCCAGAATCTGGACCCTCACCCTGCCATGTGTTAATACATTCGATTAAATTAACTTTTTCCACTATATTCTCCTTTCGCATTTTTAATTTGTTCTATTTACTGTGTTATTAAACTCACTAAATTGTAAGAACTCCCTCATTTTTCTTTGTTTCTGTAAGTGGAGCTAAAAGAAGGGCATGTCTATCTTCAAAAACAAATTTCAAATTTCCTTTAACATCAGGAATAAAATATTCTGGAAGACGGGGTTCTTCATCTGGTATTGCAACTACTTCTAATTTATTTTGCTCTGCAATAAATTTAGCATAATTATCTTGAACATCTTTTGGAGCTTTATCTAAATCAATTCCAGCAACTCGGAACATATATGCTCTTGCTCCTTGAACATGAGCATGATAACATATTTTATTAAAGGTTTCCATTGCTCTTACACCTTGAGGAATGGTTTTATAATCTTCAATCTTTTTACCATATGATACAGGTCGACCAATTGTTTTACTTCCATCTTTGATAAGTCTAATAAACTCTTTTTCTTTTTTATGAATGAATCTGAATAATGATGGAATTGAAACC
>Ga0180432_10012025_pt1 | contig 10115 bp, 7 predicted proteins | sample SS_ome_10_FD_132414 | JGI IMG/M metagenome (GOLD analysis project Ga0180432, IMG submission 132414) | Hypersaline lake sediment archaeal communities from the Salton Sea, California, USA - SS_1_MS_2 metaG | ecosystem: Environmental > Aquatic > Non-marine Saline and Alkaline > Hypersaline >...
CAAGGATTCCCATGATTTGTAACCTATCAATACTATTAAACCGTGATCTAAATATAGCAAAAAAAAGTTGGGAATGGCCCAGCCTGGCTGCAAAATCGGGAGCGGCGTAATCGCGGTTGGATCATGAATTTACTCCTCGCAGGGGAGCAACCTTGTCGTTACACTGAGAGGTTGAAGGAGGAAGAGGCATTTTGCCTGGAAAATGGGATCGAACTTATAGGATGAAAGGGAGGTGATGCAGAACAGGACCGACTCCCTGAAAGTGATCACACCCGGTCCCCTGACCTCCCTGGTGAACCGGATGGAGGATATACCGCTCGGGATATGCTCATCCTTCACTTCAAACTCCTCCACCTCCAGGTTCCCCTGCCAGAACCCTGTTCCGTCAAATTCCAGTTCCCAGGTATAGGCCTTCCGGTCCTCAGTGTGGGAAGCGGAGGCCTCCCGTTCGCTCTTCTGAGGTTCGGCCACCAGTTGCAGCCGGTGGGAAGCTTCGATGGTCGCCACCGCGTTCTGAGCGTTGATAAGCCGACAATCGTTGTTAAATATCAGCGCACTGGATTCCAGGGTAATCTCATAGACCCCTTCCCCCGGCAGTTCATAAGAGGTCTCAAAGGTCCCCCGGAAATAGGAATCACTCACCCCTGCCACAGGGAGTCCTGTCTCGCAGAAGCGGCTGCCCTCCTCAAAATAGGTAACAGGTTCCACGGAAAAATAGGCATCATCCACCTCCCTTGGATTGGTGGAAAAATAGAGATGCTTGAAATTGTCCTCCACCACCTCCCGGTGATCCACCAGCCGGGGAGCACAGCGGAGGATCTCCCTGGTCCGGTCCCAGCCGTCCCCGCCCCTGGACTTCTCTCCGGGGAGCTGGGAATAGCAGGGCAACAACGCGAAAACCAACTGCATCGGCACGGGCAACAACCATCTTTTCACCATCATTCAGCAAAACTTTGCGCAATAATAGTTATTTTCTGTCACGTGGCTAAATGATCATCACATCGATTCAAACACATCGATTCAAAATTGATAAAGACCCCGGATTGATTATATTTGTTGATTACTAAATGACTGAAAAAGCGATGAAACAATACCTGCGTTTAAGGATAACTATTGCCGGTATAGCAATGGCGGCGATTTCTCTTGCACTTTCCCTGCCCGGTTTCCCGGCCGATAAAGAGGTATACCAGCTCCGCATCTACACCCTTGGGGAGCAGCGACAGGCGGAGGTCATGGACGGGTATCTCAGGAATGCATTCATTCCGGCCCTGCACAGGACCGGGATTGAGCGGGTAGGTGTATTCAAGCTCATCGACCCGGCGGACAGCCTGCTGGTAGTGCTGATCCCGTTCAATTCCATGGGACATTTCGGTAACCTGGAGGACATACTCATAAATGACCCGAAATACCTGAAGGAAGCCGAAGTTTTCCTGGGTGCACCCCATGACCGTCCGCCCTATGACCGCATGGAAAGCATCCTTCTGGAGGCCTTCGACGAAATGCCGGAAATGGCCGTTCCGGAACATTCCACGCCCCGGAGGGACAGGGTCTACGAGCTGAGAAGTTATGAGGGCCCCACCGAAACCTATTACCGGCGAAAAGTGGAGATGTTCAATGAAGGCGGGGAGGTGGCCATCTTTCAAAAACTGGGATTTCAGCCCGTTTTTTTCGGATCGGTCATCTCGGGAGCCCGTATGCCCAACCTGATGTACATGACCACCTTCAAAGATGCCGGCTCGCAGGAAAAGCTCTGGAAAACCTTCCGCGGTCATCCCGACTGGGCCGCCATCAAGGACCTGGAAAAATACCGTAATACAGTTTCACATATCGACCGGACCCTGTTCTATCCGGCCGATTATTCCGATTTCTGAACGTCCTGTCAAAAAATGAAGATCTGTTCCAAGTAATGCGACCAAGAAATTTCCTGATCACTGTCTGTTCGTTCCTTTTCCTTACAACTCCCTCAGAGGCACAGGAAGAGAAACTTACCCTGGAGGCCGCGCTTTCCCGGGCTTTTGCAGGCAGCCCGGAACTCAGGAAGACGGAGGCCCGGCTTGAATCGGCACAATATACCTGGAGACTGGAGACCGGGCTTGTGTCACCTGAGATCTCCTATTTCAGGGAAGGCATGAGCCGTGAGGGCAATATCCCTTTCGAAGAACAGCGCATTGCACTTACCCAGACACTGGAATCTCCCCTGGCCACCAGGAGCAGGATACGGGCTGCCAGGCTGGATGTGGAAATCCTGGAAGCGGAAAAAGAAGCATTCGAAAAGCAGTTGCAGGCAGAAGTCAAAAGCAATTACGTGGAAATACTCTATGCCACCAGGAACATGGACCTGCGAAAATCCCAGCTCGATCTGGCCATGGAACTGTACAATGCCGTCCTGACAAGGCAGGAGGCGGGAATGGCAACCGGGCTCGACCTGTTGAACGCGGAACTGCAGCTGGCTGAAGCGCGAAACGATCTTGACAACACTACGCGCGAGCTTCACCTGGCAAGGTATAATCTCTTCCGCTCCATAGGTCTGCCACCTGAGGAACAGAAATATTCCATCACTTTTTCGGACACCCTGTTCATCCGGACCGGAAAGATCGACCAGCTGTACGCCATGGATAAGATTGAGGAACAGCCGCAGTATCTGTCCGCCAGGCAGGAATTAGAAAAAACAATTCTCCTGGAGAAATCCCTTCGGCAGGATCTGCTGCCGTCATTCTACCTGAGCTATTACCTGCAGGATTACGGTACCGGATGGGACCAGACCGGGTTTGAAGCTGGTGTCCAACTGCCGCTCTGGCACGGGATCGAGCAGAAAGGAAAGATCAGGATGGCCCGGGCCATGCAGGATCACAACAACTGGAACCTGGAAGCCATACGGCTGGATATGAAGCGTGAGATCGAACATGCCTGGCACAGTTATGACGAGTACCGGAAAATGGTCGAGCGTTTTCAGGAGACCATCGCATCCAGTTCCCAGCAGCTGCTTGAACTTACCCTGGAGGCTTACCGGATCGGAGAGATCGACCTGCTGAACCTTCTGAATGCCCAGCAGGTATACCTGACCTCCCGGCAACGCTTCCTCTCCGCCCTGAGGCAATTTTACCTGCAGGCGGTCCAGCTCGAAAAATTCCTCCCCGATGAAATTGTATATTAATCATTCGATGTATTTCCCAATGGTCCGTTCCCGTAATAACCACATGGAGAGAACCATGGCCCTGTTCCTGTTCCTGACCCTGCTGATACTCTCGGTCCATTCCTGCTCAGGAGGAGATGATCCGGAGCAGGAGGGTCAGCTACCCGTCGGGGCACCCCCATCCCTCGAAGGCGAAATTGCAGAGCGACAGGTTGTCAGACTGACCGACCAAGAATCGGAAGAACTTAATATACAGACTTTTACAGTTAAGGAGCATATCCACAGGTTTGATCTGGAGACCGCCGGGACCGTATTTCCATCGCCGGACCATTTCAGTATTGTCTCCACACCATTGCCGGGCAGGATCATATCCATGGGAGTCAGGGAAGGCGAGCCGGTCGGAAAAGGAGAGGTAATTTTCCGGATCGAAAGCCTGGAACTCGGAGTGATGGTCTCGGAATACCTCCAGGCAATTGCTGAAGAAAACTACCACCGGAGCCGGTTCACCAGAATCACGGAACTTTCGGAAAAGCAGATCAGCTCGGCCAGTGAACTGGACAGGGCACGGAGCGACCTTGAACGTGCCTCGACCATCACGCGTGCCAGTTTCGGCAAACTCCGGGCCTCAGGCATCTCCGAAAAAGAGATCAGCGAATTCAGGAACCAGGAAGATATCGAACCGGTGCTCAATATACGCAGCCCCATTAACGGCACCTTCGATCGCAGGAGCGTTGACCTGGGAGAACAGGTGTCCGCCTACGAGGAACTGGGTACGGTCATCGACAATACCCATGTCATGATCAGGGGTTATCTTTCTCCTGAGGACGGTCGTTCAGTCCGTGCCGGCAACAGGGTGCTGGTCACCCGTCGTGAAGCAATGGAGCCCGGGATTCCAGCCTATATCAGCACCATCAGTCCCGGACTGGACGAAGCCAATCGTTCAGCCATCATCAACATCTACATGGAGGTACCGGGGGATTGGCCCAGACCCGGAGAGAACGTCAGACTGGAGGTGGAGGCAACAGCCGAAGTGCCATTGATGGCCATTCCCATGAACGCCCTGACCTACGATGGCAATGACCCGGTTGTTTTTGTCCGTTTGGATGAAAAGTCCTGGGAGGAGCGCGCCATCCGGGTACGGGAAATGAGAGATACGAGTGCCATCTTGCTTTCTGGGCTCCGGGAGGGAGAGGTCCTGGCTGTCAGCCAGGTCTTCAGCCTGAAGGCACTTTCACGGATCAACCTGATCGCAGAAGAATAAACCCCAGCGTACAAATGTTTTCCAGAATCATTCAATTCAGTGTTCAGCAGCGATATGTTGCCCTGGCACTGGTGGTCCTGATGGCTTTTGCGGGCGTTTCGGCACTCAGGCAGATCCCCATCAATTCCCTGCCCGATGTTACGCCCGTCCAGGTGCTGGTGATCACCAAAAGCGGCCGCTATTCTCCTTACGATGTGGAGAAACTTGTCAGCTACCCAATTGAGACCGCCATGAACGGTCTTCCCGGAATCAAAGAGGTACGCTCCATTTCCCAGTTCGGACTTTCGGCAGTTACCGTGGAGTTCCAGGAAGGGACCGATATCTATTTTGCACGCCAGATGGTCAGCCAGCGTCTACAATCGGTCCTGGAGGAACTTCCGGCAGGAGTATCCATGCCCCAGCTGGGCCCCATTTCAACAGCACTTGGTGAAATCTACCAGTATGTGGTCAGCGGAGAAGGATATACCCTGACCGAACTACGCGAGATCCAGGACTGGATCATCGCACCGCAATTGAAGACCATCAGGGGAGTCACCGAGATCAATTCCTTCGGCGGATTCGTCAAGCAGTACGAGGTCACCGTGCAACCCGGAAAACTGCGCTTCTACCGGATTGGTCTCAGGGAGGTGATCGATGCCATCGAGAACAACAACAGCGTTTCCGGTGGTAATTTCCTGGAGCACAACAGGGAGCAGTACATCATCCGCGGTTACGGGCAGATCAGTCATCCCGATGACATCCGAAGTATCGTCGTTACGCGGAGGGACAACAATCCGGTATTCATCCGGGACCTGGCCGAAGTGCGGATCGGCACCCAGATACGCCAGGGAGGAGTCACGAAAGACGGCCGGGGAGAGGTTGTCACCGGGATCATCATGATGCTCCGGGGTGGCAATGGCCGGGAGGTCATCAAAGCCATTGAGGAGAAGATGGTTACGGTCCGGCAGAGTCTTCCCGAAGGTGTCTCCATCGACAAATTCTATGACCAGTCCGATCTGATCGATCGCACAACACATACACTGAAAACCAACCTGATCGAAGGAGGATTCCTGGTTATTGTTGTGCTTCTGCTGATGCTGGGCGAGATTTCAGGAGCCATCATTGTTGCAATGGTCATTCCGCTCTCCATGCTGTTTGCCTTTTTAGGCATGCGTGAATTCGGACTGGCAGCCAACCTGATGAGCCTGGGAGCCATCGACTTCGGGATGGTGGTCGACGGATCGGTCGTGATGCAGGAGAACATCATCCACAGGTTACAGAAGAAAGATCCTGAAGAACCGGTCCGAGAAGTGATCATGAAAGCTGCCAGGCAGGTGGCCAGGCCCATCTTTTTCGGTGTAATGATCATTCTTCTGGTGTATGTTCCCATCATGACCTTCTCGGGAATGGAGGGCATCCTTTACCGGCCCATGGCCATAACCGTTGCCACGGCAGTGTTCGGATCCCTGCTGCTGGCCCTGGTCTTTGTCCCTGCCATATCCACCATCGTTTTCCGAAAAGGTGTCAGGATCCGGAAGAACAGGCTCATTGACTGGCTCAGGAGCCGCTATTCCCGGTCACTGGAAAGATACATGGAGCGGCCCCTGTTCGTATCCGTGATCGCAGGGGTCCTTTTTGCGATCTCCATGGTGATTTTGCTCAGGATGGGTACCGAATTCCTTCCCGAACTGGACGAAGGCTCCATACTGGTGGAGCAGGTCCGGATGCCCAGTGTGACCCTGGAGGAGTCCATCGAAAATGCCGACTGGCTGGCAGGTATGTTGCTGGAGGATATTCCGGAAATAGAAACAGTTGTCCCCAAAACCGGCCGGTCCGATCTGGCCAATGACTGGATGGGAGTGCACCAGACCGATGTCTGGGTGCTTCTGAAACCCGAGAAGCATTGGCGCAGCGGAATGACCAAGGAAAAGATCATACAGGCCATTGAGCCCTACCTGGAGACAGAGCCCGGGCTGGTCTATAATTTCACCCAGCCCATAGCCATGCGGGTGGACGAGCTGACCAGCGGGGTGAAATCGGATTTGGCCGTGATGGTTTACGGGGAGGACCTGGCTGGATTAAAAGAGATCGGGGAATCCATTGGCCGGATCCTGCCCGGACTTGCCGGAACGGCAAATTACTTCGTGGAGCAGCCGGTGGGTCAGCCTTACCTGACGGTGAACATCGACCGGGAGGCTGTGGCCGGTTTCGGACTGAATGTGGACGATGTCCAGACGGTCATCGAGGCCGGTATCGGGGGACAGGTGGCGGGTGAGATCTTTGAGGGACAGCGAAGGTTCGATATCATGGTGCGGTATCCGGAAGAGATCCGGGATGAACTGGAGGAGATCCAGGAGATCCCCGTACCCCTGCACAATGGTTCCTTCATTCCACTGAAAAGAGTAACCCGCATTACAGCCCAGGAGGGCCCCAGGGAGATCCAGCGGGAGAATGGCTGGAGGCGCCTGATCGTTGGGATCAACATCGCGGGTACGGATATGGGATCCTATGTAGCCGGCCTGCAGAAGGAGATCAGGGAACAGGTGGAGATCCCTCCCGGTTATTTCATCGAATATGGTGGCTCCTTTGAAAACCAGCAGCGCGCCATGCGGCACCTGGCCATCGTGGTGCCCCTTTCGCTCTTCCTGATCCTGGGATTACTCTACCTGAACTTCGGAAAGATGCGGTATGCCATCCTTATCCTGCTCAACCTACCCTTTGCGCTCTCAGGGGGTGCCTTGCTTCTTTGGGCAAGGGGCCTGTACCTTTCGACCTCGGCCAGCATCGGGTTCATCGCCCTTTTCGGTGTAGCGGTACTCAATGGGATTGTACTGATCGATCATATCAACGAGCTGCGAAAATCAGGTACAGGTCTGCGGGAAGCAGTTCTGGCAGGTTCAGCCGACAGGCTCCGGCCGGTGCTCATGACCGCACTGGTGGCCAGCCTGGGCTTCATCCCCATGGCCTTCAACACGGGACCGGGATCGGAAGTCCAGCGGCCGCTGGCCACTGTAGTTATCGGCGGACTGATCACCAGCACGCTGCTCACCCTGATGGTATTGCCTGTGATTTACAAATGGATGGAGCGAAAAGGCGTCACTCCCCGTTGATCAGCCTGCGGATGCGATCGATCTGCTTCTGCTTGTTCACCTCCCTGAGGCTCTGGGCAGTCTTTGTGAAATAGGAATGGCTGGAGATGAACTTCAGCTGTAGTTTGTTCCAGTCATTGAGGGTTCCGATCTTATCCTGTTCCTTCAACTCTTTGTACAGGGTATTGGATACCGGGATCATATCACTCCTTCCCAGGTAATCCAGGTCAGCATCGCAAATGATCTTCTGGTAAATATCCCTGGGCTGCGGGGGCAGTTTCGTGGCCATGATGATCTCGCAGACCCGGTCGATCTGCTCCTCCGAGTAACCGTATTTAGGCAGGAACTCCCTGGCCAGTAACGTACCGTGATACTCATGGTCGTCGTAGGATACGGTATGACCGGCATCATGGAACAGGGCGGCAGTTTTCAGCAGCAGGATCCCTTCGTCATCCAGTCCCTCGGCCCAGCCTATCAGTTCCACCTCTGTGACCACATCAACGGTATGTTTTACATTGTGATAATAGAGGAATCCCGGTAGTTCTTTTTCCAGCTTGTCCAGGACCACCTCCTGGATATCAGTGAACTGGATCAGCTTGAACTTGGTATCGAATAACCGGTTTGGCTCGATCCCCTTGCCTCCGGTGGAGAATTCGGGACGGATGCCGTTGACCACAAACATCTCCAGGTCCCCCTTGTACTTGACCGGCATCTTGCCGTAATACTCACAGAGGAAGAATTCCTTGATCAGTTCATAGGTCATCACCGATATGAGTATCTTCCCATTGTCGCCGATCCCCTGCATCCGGTGGGCGATATTGACCGTGTCTCCCTTGATATCGTATGTAATCCTCTTTTTGCCGGATAGTGCTGCGGTTACCGGCCCGGTGTGGATCCCCAGGCTCATGTTCCAGTACCGCTTCCTCCGTCCGCTTTGCAGGTGGTCCAGGTAGATATTCATTTCCAGGGCGGCCATCACCACGTCGATGGGGTTGGTGATGTTCTTGACCGGGATACCCCCGGCTGCCATATACGTATCCCCGATGGTCTTGATCTTGTGTATCTTGTACTTTTTAAGGATCCTGTCGAACTCAATGAGCACCTCGTCCAGCTGGTCCATGATCGCATCCGATTCATCCTCATCGGTCAGTTGCTTGAACCCGCCGATATAAGCAAAAAGCACCGTGGCCATCCTGTACTTCCGGACCCTTTCCTCCACATCCACCGGTACCCCTCCCCTCAATTCCACCTTCGATTCCTTCAAGCGCTGCATCAGCATTTCATTCTGGCCGGTCAGTTCTGCGACCGTCTTCTGCAGCTTTTCATTCATCTCGATAAGATCCTGGTTCTGCCTGACCAGCTTCTGAATCCTCTTCAGTAATTTATCCTGTTCCTGTCCCATACCGCTTGTTCACTGAGCATCTTAAAAATATATCCTTTTTAGGAGAACATCAATTTTTTTGTTTGGTTATCTTTATCCGTTCAAAAAGCACGGAAAATGAGACTGATCCTTCTGATGGCCCTGTGGATTTTGCTCATCTGCACCCCGGTCACCACGGGTGGCCAGGAGAGATCATTCCTGGTAGTTTGCTACAATGTTGAGAACCTTTTTGATACGGAAGATGACCCGCGGTTCGACGACGATGCATATACCCCTTCGGGGGAAAAGAGATGGACCCGGGACCGGTATGAGAAGAAGCTGGATGACCTCTCCAGGGTGATCCTTTCCCTGCCCGGCAAGGAACTGCCCGCCCTGATCGGACTGTGTGAGGTGGAGAACAGGCAGGTGTTGCAGGATCTGGCGGGCAACCGGGGCCTGAGGCGGGGGGATTACAGTATTGTACACGATGACGGGAACGATCCCAGGGGGATCGAGTGCGCCCTGCTCTATCGGGCGGACCTGTTCAAATACCGCTCCCACGAAACTATCCCCATCGAGGATCCGGCGGATCCGGATTATCCATACAGGGGCATCCTTCATGTAAGGGGCACCGGTCCGGACGGATCCCGCCTCCATGTATTTGTGAGCCACTGGAAGTCCAGGAGCGGGAGTGAACGGGAAACGGAACGGTATCGGATGTTCTCGGCCATCACCCTGCGCAAACACCTGGACCTGCTATTTTCCAGGGAATCGGATTTCTGTGTGATCAACATGGGAGACTTCAACGATGAACCGACCAACCGGAGCATCACGGGCGGACTTTCAGCTTCCAACAAGCGGAAGAATATCCAGATGGGTGACCACTACAATCTCTTCTATGACCTGCATAATACCGCGAACGTGGGAACCTATAACTACCAGGGCCGATGGAACATGCTGGACCAGGTGATTGTTTCCTATAACCTGTTGAACCGTGAGAAAGGCCTGACTACCGGCTACGACGGGGGAAAGGTTCTCAGAGAGGAGTGGATGCTCTATGATAGTGAAAAATACGGAGAGAAGCTGCCCTCGGCAACCTACCGCGGCCCGGAGTATTTTGGAGGACCCAGTGACCACCTGCCGGTTTATGTGGAATTTGGTTATTAGTTATTGATTATTGGAATTTAGGCTAACATCGGATTATATCCCCACGGGCGATCAGCCGGAGGCTATCAGGCAACTGGTGGAAGGCTTCAGGGCGGGAGACCGGTATCAGACCCTGCTCGGGGTTAC
>Ga0180432_10012026_pt1 | contig 10115 bp, 10 predicted proteins | sample SS_ome_10_FD_132414 | JGI IMG/M metagenome (GOLD analysis project Ga0180432, IMG submission 132414) | Hypersaline lake sediment archaeal communities from the Salton Sea, California, USA - SS_1_MS_2 metaG | ecosystem: Environmental > Aquatic > Non-marine Saline and Alkaline > Hypersaline >...
ATTGATCTATTTAAACTTCACGAGAGAACAGGTAGGCCACTGGGGGATATGCCTTTTATCGAGAAACTCGAGGCCTTGTTAAAGAGGCCTCTAAAAAGAAAAAAACCGGGTCCGAAGAACAGAGGGAAATAATTAAGTATTGTGTCCCCCGAATTCCCCGAATTCCCCGTGTTTAGTTTGCATTAATTCAACATTATTGTTATAATCTTACGTTATGGGACTGTACTATATATTCACCGTTGACGGCGATTGGAATGAATATTTTTATTCCAAACTATCAAATTCCGCGAGGCAGCCGGACAAAAAGACATTACTGGACCTGATCAAGCGCGAGATCAGAGTCGCCGCTTCTATTAACAACAGGCTTTTGCATTTTGTCCATACTTCCGCTGTCACGCCCGACTTCTTTCTTCAGCCGGAGTTTATTTCTCTATGGAGAGAAATAAAGGCGCGCGGCGGCAGCGTGGGGACCCATTGCCACACCGAAGACCTCTTTCATGAAGGGCGCTTTAGCGATCCGGAGAAAATGGAAAAATCAATCAGCTCGTTAACCGGATCGCTTGTAAGCGAAGAGATCAAGCCTATTTCTTACCGCGGCGGCTATATGGCTTTTTGCGAAAAAAGCATACCGATTCTGGAAAAAAACGGGTTATTGCTTGATTTTTCCTGCGATCCAGGCCGCTATCTCCGGCTTGAGGGAGAGTTAATCGCGGATTGGCGTGGTGCGCCCGAAACTCATTATCGCATGTCCTATGAGGATCACCGCAAGCCGGGTAACAGTAAAGTAATTGAGATACCCTTGGGCAAAGCCGGAGGAGGCACTCTGTATATTGAGATAACCTCTTTTTTAAGCATATGGAAAGCGGCCCGGGCATTGGCAAAAAAAGCCAAAGAAGAAAAAAAGGATATTATAGTATCGGTTTTATCGCACACCTATGAATTTTCCTCTTTCTGGAAACGGCTAAAAATAAAATTAGCCCTTTTAATCTGTAAAAAGTATGGTATATTTGTAAATGATAAAGAGGCATTGGAAATTATTAATCGTCAAAAAATGTAGCAATAGGAAAAACGCACATATGAAAATAGGTATAGCGGCAGAAAACAGGCAGGGCGAAAAAAGAGTTATTATGCAGCCTTCCGAGATGAAAAAGCTGGCGGCAAGGCATGAGGTAATCGTAGAGAATGGGGCGGGACTCGGCATTGAGATACCGGATGAAGCCTATATTAAGGTAGGATGCAATATTGGCTCGCGTGAAAAAGTATACGGTTGCGAACTGGTAGTCCGAATCAAGGAACCGAATTTTGAAGAGATAAAGATGATGCGGCCGGGCACTATCATAATGGCCATGATGCATATTCGCTGCCGGCCGAAACTGGATGAGGCGTTGCACAACCAGAAATTGATTGCAATTCCGCTGGAAAACCTGAAGGATACAGTTGGCAGGAGGAAGGTTGAGGCAGTCGAGGATTCCGGCAGGATAGGAATGGAATACGGTTTTAAGCTTTTAGGTAAAGACCCCGAGGCCGTCACCGTGAAGATTATGGGATACGGCAACATAGCTATGGGCGCTATTCGTTGCGCGGCGCGTAAATTCGCTAAAGTCCATATCCTGAACAAAAAGAATTTACTCGAAATGGATAAACATATTCCCGGCACGGATATTCTGGTGGACGCCATTAACCGGCCTTACCGTCGGGACGTCGAGGAAGAACCTTGTTTTGTTACCCGCCAGATGTTGAAGCTCTTCAAGCCGGGGTCAGTTATAGTTGACCTCGTTTCCAATCCCGAAAAACACGCGCCTGTTGAGACCATGCATCCGACTACCGTAAATGACCTGCATTATATGGTCGACGGCATTTACCACACTTCCTGCTGGGGTTGGCCCGGTTTGGAGCCGAAAAAGATTGCCAAAAGGTATAGCCTTCAGATCGCGCCAATTATTAGAGACCTGGCCAACAAAGGCCTTGAGAAATGTTCCCGCCAGACTAGGGCCGCTATTTTGTACCCGGAAAATAAATGGGTCTAAAACTTTGGGTCAGATCTTCACATTTAAAATTTTCGCATCGCGCATCTTTGTCAAATGTGAAGACCTGATTCCCGGGTTCTTTTGTTGTGCTTGCGATATAAGCAGGAAGGGTGTATCATATAGGCCTGATTAGGAACGGGTAATCCGGCCATTTTAACGGGGGTTAGGTTTAGATGAAGAAGATTGTTACGTTAATATTGTGTTATGCGTTTATGGCTTTGAACGCGCACGCAGGGGATAAAAGCATGAAAGACACTATTGTAGTTTTGGAAACAACTCAAGGGCCCGTTGAACTAAAACTTTTTCCGGAAATCGCGCCTAAGACATGCGAAAATTTTGTTGAATTAATTAAAAAAGGCTATTACGACGGCATAACTTTCCACCGCGTGATTAAGAATTTCATGATACAGGGCGGAGATCCCACGGGTACGGGCCGGGGCGGGAACTCTATCTGGAATCGTCCTTTTGAAGACGAATGCGTAGAAGGCGTTAAATTCGACAAACCCGGAATTCTTGCCATGGCCAATGCGGGCCCCAACACCAACGGAAGCCAGTTTTTTATTACAACCGTACCCACTCCGTGGCTTAACCAAAAGCACACCATTTTCGGGGAAGTAATAAAAGGATACGAAAACGTCCGGAAAATAGAAAACCAGCCCACAGATTCACAGGGCAGGCCAGACACCCCGCAGAAGATCATAAAGGCATACCCTGCCGATACCGCCGCCGCCCTTCCGCCGCGCGCCGGGACGGAAATTCTTTACGAAACTTCTTATGTGTGCCGCGACCGGAATGGCGCGGAAAGATGGCGGGCCGCGTATGAGATACGGCGCAAAGACGGTAATATTTACAGCATGGTCGAGAAGGGGCGCGGTTATTATTTCGGATTTAAAGGCAAAATATCGTGGGTTGAAGAAGCCGGATTCGGGGAAAACGGAAACACTATCAAACCTTTATGGATGAAAAAGCGCATTTCCGACGCAAGCGGAAAAGAGATCGTTGTTCAGGAGCAGATTTTCGATTTTAAGGAAAATACCGTTACCTGTATACACAAAGACCTTGTAAAAAATACCTCGGAACAAAAAAAATTCAAATTTAAAGAAAATATTGTGAATCGCATCCTTCAGGGGCTTTACGTTCAGAAATTCATCGAAAACAAAGAAACGCGCAAACAGGTGCAATTTATAAGCCCGGAACCGGCGCTTTATAATCTTGAAATTAGGCTGCTTGGCACGGAGGAAATAAATATAGACGGCCAAAAAATAAAGGCATATAAGCTATGCATGGACCCCATGCTGGGGATCCTTAATTTTGTGAAGGCCTTTTTACCTAAAGCCTACGTGTGGCATTCCGCGAATCCGAAATTCGAATGGCTTAAGTATGAAGGGGTTGAAAACAGTATAAAATCCCCCGAGGTAGTGATAACAACGCTTGATAAGATTCCCGTTAAACAGTAAAACCGGGCGGTTGAAAAAAACAGTATACAACGCCGCTTGATAGTGCTATTATGAGTTAAAATGACACACCAGGCAAACACTTCTTTTTATGGCCTTGGGATCGCCCCGAGAATACTGGATATACTGAACCGGATAAAGTTTACCTCCCCCACGCCTATTCAGCATAAAGCTATACCCGTCGCGATAGAAGACAAAGATATTATAGGTATCGCGCAGACCGGCACCGGTAAGACGCTTGCCTTTGCCATTCCTATCGTTCAACGTCTTTCCCTGAGAAAAGGTCGTGCATTGATTCTTGTGCCTACCAGGGAGCTCGCGATTCAGGTTGACGAGGAATTCCGGAAGATCGCTCCGCCGTTCGGAATAAAAACAGCCGTTATCATAGGCGGAGCGTCCATGAGCATGCAGCTAAAAAGCTTAAGAAAAAATCCGCGCGTTCTGGTTGCCACTCCGGGCCGTCTTGTTGACCACATGGAGCGGCGTACTGTCCTCCTGGCAGACGTTAATGTCCTGGTTCTGGATGAGGCCGACCGCATGCTTGACATGGGATTTTTGCCGCAGATAGAGAAAATAATCAAATTTGTCCCGCGAAACAGGCAAACCATGCTTTTTTCCGCGACTATACCCGGGGAAATTATGAAAATGGCCTCCGTTCACATGAAGCTTCCCGTGCATATCGAAGTCGCTCCCTCAGGAACCACGGCGGAGCGCATTATACAGGAGCTCTTTATTGTCAAACAAAGTTCAAAACGTCAGCTTTTGATAAAACTGCTTGGCCGTTATCACGGCCCGGTGCTTATTTTTACGCGCACAAAAATGGGCGCCAAAAAACTTGCCCGGGGCCTGCAGCGGATGAACCGTAGGGCCGCTGAAATTCATTCAAACCGTTCACTTTCCCAGAGAAGAGAGGCGCTCGATGGTTTTAAAGCGGGAAGATACAAAATACTTGTCGCCACTGATATCGCCGCCAGGGGTATTGACGTTACAGGCATAGAACTCGTCGTAAATTACGACCTTCCGGATGATACCGAACATTACGTGCATCGCATCGGCCGTACGGGCCGCGCTGGGCATGAGGGCCGGGCTATATCTTTCGCTACACCCGAACAGGGAAAGGATGTCAAAAACATTGAGAAACTTATTAAAGCCGTTTTGCCGATAGTAGAGCATCCGGAATTCCCGAAAGAAAAATTTATCGAGGAGCCGTTATACAATCGGGGGCAAAGGCCGTATCAGCAAAGGCATAGAAGGCGTCCGGGATTTCACCGGTACAGGCACCGCCCCGGCAGGCGGCATTGACGCGAAAAAATTATTATCTTCGAAATTTTTTAGAAAGGAAGGTGGTTATAGCGTGAAAAGTATGCTGATAGTAGCTGTTTTTGGTTTTAGCGCTATTTTTTTAACTATCCCTGTTTTTTCGCAGGAATTCGCAGAAATCGGCGTGATAGGGCCCGGAACGGATTCCGATACGTCGTCTGATTCAAATACGCCCTCCGGCGTAACTTCAACCGTGAAAAGCGATACGAAAAACACCGCGAAAAATAACACAAAAACCGATGTAGAATCTGAAATTCCCCCCGGCATGGAACTCAAAAAAGTCGGCGGCATAAATCTCATGGTTCCCGAAGGCGCCAAACTTTACAAAAGAGGCGCGGTAACGGTCATGGAAGGCGCGAGCGCATATTCCGCGCGTCGCCTTAATGACATAGAAAGCCGCCTTGACAAAGTGGAAGAAAATATAAAGGAACTCGATAAAAAAGTTAGCGCCCTGTAGCCATCGAGTCCTTTTTAACATCAAGTATCCCTTAAGTTAACATTTTAAGCGACGCTTAAAATGTTAACTTAAGCTTTAGCCCACCGATTTGGCCTGATTCCAATAAATTTTACTTGAAGAGCTTGACAAATGTATTTTTCATGGTATACTTCCTTTAAATGCACCACTTAAAGAAAATACTTTAAGTGGAATTTTGAATGAAGCATTAGGAGCATTTAAAGTACTTTAAGTATTTTCTTTAAAAGTTCGGCCTAAATTATGTATTCAGGGAAACACAACGCGTTTGATAACTTAATTTCCGCGAAGGAAATCGAAAAGAAGTATAATATTCCCTATTCTACCATTACCTACTATACAAACCTCGGGTTTTTCACTGCTATCAGACGGCGTGGAAACAAAAGATTATATGACCAGAATGAAATAAGCGCGCGGATGGAAAAAATAACCAAATTGATAAATGAGGGTTATCCCTTGAGGCTGATCCGGAAAAAACTGGAAATATAAAATGAAATTAATCTCAGCGCGGGAAATGATGAAGGAATTCGGCATTTCCTATCAGATAATAAACAACTACACAGACAGGGGATTTTTTAATGTGGTTGCCAAAAGCAGCAGAAAAAGAATGTACGATTATAATGAGGTCAGGGAGCGGATGGCAAAAATAAAAAAATGGATAAATGAAGGATACGCGTTAAAATTGATAAGCGGAATGTTTAACGAGGGGCAGTGACATGAGTTATCACAGGATATTGGGGTTGGAGAAGGAGCCGTTTTCCACGAGCCCGGACCCGGAATTTTTCTATCAGTCCAAAGAGCACATATCCGCGCTTTACAGGTTAAGGATAGCGTTGGAGCTGAAAAGGGGGCTCAGTGTTGTTCTCGGCGACGTAGGTACGGGGAAAACCACCCTGAGCCGCCGCCTGGCGCAACTCCTGAAGATAGACACGAACCTTATCATGGTCATGATGCTCAATCCCATATACGAGTCAGAAACTCAGTTTCTCGCGGACCTGGCCGAATGGTTCCACATAACCCCGGAGACGAATATCGCCGGAGAACCAAAGGTGCTGGATTACATGAAGGCGATGGAAAAATTTCTTTTTGAAAAAGGCGTGGAAGAGGGGAAAACAATCGTCCTTCTGATAGACGAGGCGCAAAAGCTCACCGCGCCGTGCCTGGAAATACTCCGTTCTTTCCTTAATTATGAAACCAATGAATACAAGATCCTGCAGTTGATTCTTATGGGCCAGATGGAGCTTTTGCCCCGGATAAGTAAAATTAAAAATTTATGGGACAGAATTTCCCTGAAGTATGTCATTAACCCGCTCGAGGAAAGCGAGGTAAGGGAACTGATAAATTTCAGGTTGAAGCACGCTGGATACATCTCGCGTTACCCTATGTTTACAGATAACGCCATAAACGCGATTTACAATTACACCCAGGGTTATCCCAGGAAGATCGCGATGCTTTGTCACGATGCTCTTGAGTACCTGGTTATGCATAAAAAGGAAATAGTGAATAAAGAGGTTATTAACGAATTGGTTCAACGGGAACTTAAGCCCATATATGGCTGATAAAATTTCACCGGAAGAAAAATTATTCAACGTTATACGCGACGGCAAAAAGGGCGGGGCGAAACCCATGTCCCCGCCGCACGGAATTAAAAAATTTTTCAAATTTATCAGAAAACCGGCACGCGCGCAGGCGGCGATAAGCGGAGCGCCGTCCGCTTTTTCGATAAATTTTAACGAAATAAAACCGAGGACGGTGAATACCGCGCTCACGATCATACTGGCCGGCCTTGTAGCGCTCGTTATTTATGTGGCCGTAAATGAGAAGCCGCGCCTCGCCGCGATCACGGGCACGGTTTCCGGGGCTCCGGCGGGACAAACAGAAGCAGGCGCGATAGAGGCGTTTAGGCCCATGAGTTTCTATCTGGCCGAGGTAAAAAAAAGGGATATATTCCAGCCGATATCGGAGGCGGAACCGGAAGAGCAAAAACCGGATCCGCAGGAAGCCGCTTTAAGCAAACTGGCGGGAATCGCCGCTGATTTCAAACTTCAGGGAATATCCTGGGGCCGCAGCCCGAAAGCGATGGTAAAGTGCGAAAACGAAGATAAAATGTATTTTCTGGGCAAAGAGCAACCGATCGGTTCGACAGGCGTTAGAATAAAGGATATTTACAAAAATAAGGTGATCATAAGTTACGAAGGCGCGGAGATGGAACTTTTATGAGAAAAAAGAAAACAGCGATTTGGCTATGCGTTTTTAGCTTTACATTTTTACTTTCCCCGCATCCGAACGTTTTCACGCAAACCGAGATAGCCAATGTCGCGCATCCGGAATCCATCAATGATTACGATTTTCCGGGCCTGAAGAAAAAAATATCACTGGACATAAGGGCAATGGATATAAATCATTTCCTGAAATTTCTCGCTATCGAGGGAAACCTGAATATCGTCGCGAGCAAAAACGTTGCCGGGCCCGTTAACCTGCTGATAAACGACGTGGATATCGGCGATGCCCTGGACATAATTCTTTCAATGAACAATTTCGCTTATGAAGTCCACAAAAATGTCATTAAGGTTATAACAAACGACGAATACAAGATTGCCTATGGCGTGGATTTTTACGATCAGCGCCAGACCGTTATTTATCAGCTTGAGTTCGCTTCCGTTAAAAACGTGGGAACGATGCTCGGCAACGTAAAAAGCGAAATCGGAAAAATAATTTACGACGAAACAACCGGCACACTTGTCCTGATAGATACCCCGGCGAAAATAGAAGAGATGGAAGAGATTATCCGCAAAGAGGAGTTGCCGACGGTAACCAGGGTATTGCCCACGATAACAAAAGTTTTTGAGCTTAAATACGCCAAAGTGGAAGATGTGAAAGCCGAAATAACCGAAGCCCTTACCCCTGACATTGGCACAGTGCGCACCGACACGAAAACCAATACCATGGTTATCACGGACCTCTCGCACCAGATGGAAAAGCTGGAGACGCTTATCACCGCTTTTGACAGAAAAACAAGGCAGGTATTTATCGAGGCCAAGATCGTGGAGGTAACGCTCTCCGATACTTTTCAGTGGGGCATCGACTGGGATATAGTGCTGGGATGGGCGTGCAAAGCGGGATTAATCGGTAATTTTGTCATTACACCAGAGGTGTATCTGCCGATGGGCCTGACGGATGATTTCGGCAAAGTAACAATAACCAAAGTAACGGGCAGGGACCTTAATGTTGTGCTTGAACTCCTCGACACGGTAACCGATACAAGAATAATTTCGAGCCCGCACATTGCGGTTGAGGAAGGGAAAGAAGCGACGATAGAGGTAATAGAAAAGCAGCCTTATGAGGAAGACACGACGGTAACCGCCGAAGGCGGCACCACCACGCAATCAAAGACATTTCAGTGGGTAGACGTTGGCGTTACGCTGAACGTAACCCCGTATATCAACGAGGACGGGTACATAAGCATACTTATTAAACCGGTGGTAAGCTCCATTTCGACATGGTATGGAGGGGAGCCGCAGGCGGAAGGCGCGGTTCCCGTGGTAAAATCAGCGAACGCGGAAACAACCGTAACCATTAAAGATGGTGTCAGTATAATAATCGCCGGCCTCATAAAAGAAAATAAAACAATGACCGTAAATAAAATACCGTTTTTGGGCGACATTCCCGTGGTGGGAAAGATGTTCCAGAACATCAGCGATGATGTGAGAAGGACGGAAACGGTAATATTCCTGACTCCGAGAATTGTGACCGGAGAAAAGTCGTTTGTTTTGAAAAAAGATATGCCCAAATCCATAATGGGAGTGCGGAAATAAAAAAATATTGAAAAAAACAGGAGTTACACCATGAATAAAAAATTGATAGCGCTCGGGGCGCTCGCGTTTTTTACCCTTATAGCGGCGACAAGCGCCTTCGCCCTGTGGGAAAAGCCCTCGGGGATAAAAAAAGAATCCTACGACAAGCTGGTGAGCAAAAACCTGGAGCTCAAAACGAAAATAGATTCTCTGGTGAGGGACTACGAGAATTTCAAGGAAAGATATAATCTCCTGATGGAAAAAGTGAAATCCCTGCAGTATGAAAAAGAGCGCCTTGTCAGGGAGAACAGGATTTCAAAATTTACCGCCTCCGGCGGCAAAAACGAGATAGAAAACCTGAAAAAGGAGCTTTTAGAAACCAGGTTGGAACTTTCCGGCCTCGAGGCCGCGGCGGCAAAAAAGCCGGTTGAACCGGTTATAAAAGGCGCAGAGAAAAAATATAAAAAACGCGTCGCGCAGCTTGAAAAAGAACTCCGTGCGGTTAATTCCGAAGCCGAAATTCGGGAAAAAGAGCTAAAAAAATATGCCGATGACTTAAAAATCCGGCTCACGGAGGAAGCGAAGATAGAAAAGAAAAGCCTTGAGAAGAAGTTTAAAGCGGACCTGAACGCGCAGGATGAGATACGTAAGGCGCGGGACAAGAAAATCAGAAAATTATCCGATGAAATACAGGAATTACGTTCCGGGGCGAAGGAAAGGGCCCCGGAAGAAAAGGAACTCCGCGCGCTTAGGGACAGGGTAAAGGCATTGCGGGCGGAAAACGACGAAATAAAAAAACATTACCACGGTAAGGAAAACGATCTTACCTCGTTGAACGTGGTTGTCCGGAAGCTTAAAGCGGATCTTGACGCGCGAAAAGAGGTGCTTAATAAACAAAGCGAAAAAACCAGATCTCTTGAACGGCAACTCGCGTCCGCCCGCTCCGACTTCAGGGGCAGGGATAAAGAGCTTAAAAAGCAATACGCCCTTCGCGATACACAGGACGACAAAATAAAATCCCTCGAAAAGGAACTAAAGGAGCGGGACG
>Ga0180432_10012027_pt1 | contig 10114 bp, 4 predicted proteins | sample SS_ome_10_FD_132414 | JGI IMG/M metagenome (GOLD analysis project Ga0180432, IMG submission 132414) | Hypersaline lake sediment archaeal communities from the Salton Sea, California, USA - SS_1_MS_2 metaG | ecosystem: Environmental > Aquatic > Non-marine Saline and Alkaline > Hypersaline >...
CGGTTTCCGGGGAGGCGGCTGCAAGGCGTTCAACCAGATGCACCCGCTGGCGAACATCTTCAGACAGAACCCCGAGCTGGCCGGCTACCGCGGCGAGGAGATCGACCGCTACACCGCGATGACCTTCATCACCTTCCTGGGCAACTGGAACAACAAGACCAACTTCTACGGCAACAACTGGCTCGGCAAGCACAACAACGGCGCGCCGCTGTTCATGGCCCACCTGATGCTCGACCTGCCCATCATGCGGGTCAGCACGGTCTACAACTGGCGCGAAGGGCCGATCATCACCCGCAGCAAGGACGGCACCATCCGGCGCAACAAGGTCATCCATCAAACCAAGGGCTTTCCATTCGGAGGGTGAGCATGACCGTCAAGCAAAACGTCATCATCACCGCATGCCTGGCGGCATGCATCGGAGTCAGCATGGCTGCGGCGGCCGAACTGGACATGCAGTCGATCACCGCCAAGCCCACCGCGGCCAATCCGCAGTACAAGGACAAGACAGCCTGGCCGATGCTTGTGGGCGACGAATACTTCCTCAAGGCCAAATGGGAGAAAGGCCGCACGTACGTCTGGAACGTCCCCAAGAGCATCGAGGCCGCCAAACAGTCCGGGCGCCGTCGCGGACCCGACGGCTCGGACCCGAGCAACTGGATCAACACCGCGACGGGCAAACCCGCCACGGCGCTGCCGGATATGAATACCGACCTGATTCTCCCGGACAGCGAGACGCCCTACAAGGCCGCCCTTGGCGCGGCGGATAAGAAGGGAGCGTTCTGTCGGCACGTAACGATTGGGAAGAACGCCGCGTTTTCGTCATGGGGGGCTCGCCACCATCGGTTCCGGCTGTTCGGCAACCTTTGGATCCGCCCCGGCGGCTCGATGAGAACGGGGCAGGGCAGCCTGGTCTTCTCGGGCGACAAACACACGTTCCTGCGCTATGACTGGCCCCAGGACGGTGTGCTGAAGAAGCTCCACGACGAGCGGGCCGTCTCACCGTACAAGGTCAAAGGCGAGATCATCAAAACGCCGTGGATGGCCAATTGCATCGGCACGTACATGAACCACGACAAGGCCAAGGACGCCTCCACGGAAGTCCTGGGGTGCGTTCGCATGGCGGACGAGGTGGGGATCCTGTCCGGCACGTTCATCATCGGGCGCGACAGCCGATTCGTCTCCACGGGCCCGGCCTCGATCTCGGTCAAGAAGGGCGCCAGGGTCGTCCTGATGGACGGTGCCCAGGGCTCGCACGGGCAAAACCAGTTCGTGAATCGGGATTGGGGCGTTCAGGCCGGCGCGGAGGTCACCGGCGGCACACCGGATCGGCCGCTGAAGCGTGACGCCTACATGGGGCTCGGATACCGGAACTGGCAGAACCTGCCCGTTCCTCAACGCGAAAACGAGAAGAAACCGATTCCCACCACGGCCGACGGCACGAAGATGTACTACGGCTACGGCAAGTACAACGCGATGGTGCAGGGCGACCTGATCGGCTATCCCGCCCCGGGCACGAACGCCCGGCTGGTCGTCTGTTGGCAGCGAATCTCCAGCGGCGGCGCCGGTAACTGGGGCCGGACCGACGAAGCCTTCCAGAACGTGTTCCCCAAGATGCTGCCGAAGATCGGGATCTGGATCGGCCCGGCGTCCAGGATCGAAAACGTCCGGTTCGACGACCTGCATCGCGGCGGGATCGTCACCGAGAGCACCGAGACGTTCCGGAAGTGGAAGAGCGTCTCTCTCGGTGACGGCTGTCTGAGCCGGGACCCGAACGAACTGGTTCGAGGATACAAAGCGGAACTCGCCGAAATGGGCGGACGACGTCATCCGATGTCCGTCCTGAAGCCCAAGAAGAAGTACACGACGCCCTGATCGTGATGCGTCTCGGGCACCGGGCGGCGGACGATTCCCCTGTCAGCGTCATGAGGGGATTGACCCCGTTTGAGAAAGGTATTCGATGAAAGCTACAACCGTTCTGACCGCTACGCTTGCCGTGCTGCTGACCACGACGGCGGCCCGGGCACTGGTCAACCCGCTGTTGCAGCCGATTCACCTGTTCGACCGCTATAAGGTCGTTCTTGCCGCCACCGTAGCGTCGGCCGATCTGACCGATGAGGACGAGGATGTCGAGTCCGGCCGGGTCACGCTCACCGTGACCGCCGTCTGCAAGGGCGAGTTCGCGGCGAAGGAGATCGTCATCACCGTTCCGGCCAGGAAGGACCGGGGCAAACCGGCTCACGACGCGAATGAGGACTGGAACATCTGGGACGTCGCGGTTAAGGACCACACGTTTGTCGCGTTCGTCGGAAAGAAGCGGCGGCGAGGCGCCGACGAGATTCTGCTCTACTGCGGCCAGCGGCAGTGGCATCACGCCCGGATGGCCGACAAGACCAAGCCGTCGGTATGGACGTACGAATCGGCCAGTGCCCAGATCATGGTCGGCACGTTCAACGGCGCGTCCGACCGACTGGGAGAGATGCTGGTCGACACGAAGGACCGAACGGCGTTCTTCCCGGCCGTGCCGACCGTACGCCTCAACCGTGACGTAACCGTCGGCAAGCTGCCCGGCCCGGCAGGCGGGGTGGCCCTGTTCGACATCGATGGCGACGGAGACCTGGACGTGCTGGCCTGCTCGGCCAGGGGCATCCGCGCGTATCTGCAGGAAGGTAAAATCACGTTCACCGACGCCACCGACAGACTCGGTCTCAAGGGCGTCTCAGGAACAAGTTGCGGGCTTGCCGACGTCAACGCCGACGGGCTCAGCGACCTGCTGATCGACACGCAGTTGTTCCTGAAGGCCAAGGAGCGATTCGCCCGGCCGGCGGCGCTCAAGACGTCCGCCGACGGGGCCCTCAAGGCTTCGTCGTTCGTGGAACTCAACGGCGACGGGCACGCGGACATCCTGCTGTCTCACGCCGGCGGCGGGCTCACGGCTCTGCTGAACGACGGGAAGGGCCACTTCTCAGACGCGACCGAGAAGCTCGGCCTGACGGAGAAGGAATGCGGCGCCGGCGGCAACGGCTACTTCGCGCCGGGCGACTGGAGCGACGACGGTCGGACGGATCTCTATTACGCCACGGGCAAGGGCCTGATCCTTGTCCAGGACGCCAAGGGACGATTCAGTCCGTTCACCCACGGCCTGGCGTTCGACTACCGATGCGCTCCGGACTACAAGCCCGGCAAGACGGGTGCAGGATGCTTCGGGGCCGTGTATCGCCAGCATGCACTCGACCTCGTCAGCCCGGGCGACAGCACGCTGGCGGTTGTGGCCAACCAGGCGGGCACGGCACGCGACGTGAGCGTCGACGGCAACGAGATCGGTCTCTGTGCGGCCCGCCAGATCGCCACGCTCGCCGAAGACCTCAACATGGACGGCTACGCGGACCTGTACACGATCTCGCGCGATGCGATCCAGGAGAACAAGTTCCACACCAACCGCGGGTACGGTTCCTTTATGGACCCCGGCTTGTACGACTCGGAGGCCTTCGGCAAGGCCCACGGCAAGGGGGCGGGAGGCGTGGCCGCCGGGGACGTCAACGGCGACGGGATGAACGATCTGCTCCTGGCCCACGCGGATGGCAGTATCTCTCTCGTGCTGAGCGGCGCCGCCGAGATGCGAAGGCCCTCCGAGCATCCGACCTGGCACGAGAGAAAGCTCCAGCAAACGTGCATCGTATCGGTCGCCCTCACCGGGCGCGGCGTGGTCGGGGCGGATGTCCGTCTCGTTGACGGCAAGGCCCGAACCATCCTCAGACGAACCGTCGGCACCCAGGTCCTCACCGGATGCCGCGGGCCCGATGCCGTCAACCTGGCCGTTCGCGAACCCGGCAACTACACGTTGCACGTGCGGTTCGCGGACGGCACGACCAAGAGAAGAGCCCTCAAAGTGGGCAAGACCAGGCATGTAACACTGACCGTCAGCAACGGCTGAGGCGCCGCCGACGGATGTTGGGAGTCGTTATGCTCGTAGATATTGCTTCCCCGCTGGCGGTCGTGCCGATCGTCGTGAATGTCGGCGCGGCGGTATTGCCGGCGATCCTGGGTGGGATTGTCTCGGCCGCCAGCATTCTGTTTCGGCCGCGCGAACTGGTCCGCATCATTCGTCGCAGGCCTTGGCTGCCCGTGCTGATCGCCGCGGTGGGCGCCGGCCTCTGGTGGGTGGTCGGGTGGATCGTCGCGATCTGGCCCGCAGCGCCGGCGCCCCCGCGCGGCGCCGAGACGATCGACTGGGCCCAGCTCGCCACGGAGGCTATCCACCGCGAGCAGATCGCTTCGTCGCCCTCGCACTCGGGCACGACCCAACCGACGGCGCGTGCCGTCACGCTGGGGCGCAGCGCCACCCGGCGCGGCTACGCCGGCGGGCCTTCGCCGCGCCGGCTCGTGCCGTTGTGGCGGTTGAAGGCCGAGGACACGATGTACCTGTCCTCGCCGGCCGTCGTGGGCAAGTGGGTGTACGGGGCATCGTGCTACCTCGACCCGCCGGGCAACTACGGCGAAATGTTCTGCCTGGACGCCGAGACCGGGCGCCAGCGCTGGGGCAAGGACGTGGTGACCGACCCGAAGACGGGCAAGGAGATCGAGCTCAAGGGCTTCTTCAGTTCTCCCGCGGTCACCGCCGACGGCAAATACGTAGTCATCGGCCAGGGCCTGCACTACGACCGCAACTGCAGCCTGTTGTGCTTCGAGGCGGCCACCGGCAAGCTGCACTGGCGCGTGGAGACCCCGCTGCACATCGAGAGTTCCCCGGCGATCCTGGGCGACCTGGCGGTAGTCGGGGCAGGCGCGGTCGAGAACGAGCAGATGCAGGCCGTGGGCGACCCCGGCTTCGTGCTGGGTGTGCGGATCTCCGACGGAAAGGTGCTCTGGCGGCAGGCGGTCAACGACCCCGAAAGCTCCCCCGCCCTGTCGGACGACGGCATCTGCTACATCGGCAGCGGGTTCGGCGGGAGCGAGTTGGTGGCCCTCCGCACGACTGACGATTCGCAGTTGCGGCATAAGAAGCTAGACCGCGTGCTCTGGCGGGCCAAGACGCCGCACCCTGCGACCGGCGCAGTGACGCTGTGGGGCCAATGGGTGCTCATCGGCTGTGGCAACGGCAACTACGTGCACGCCGACCCGAACCCGGACGGCGCGGTGCTGGCGTTCGACCGTCGCACGGGCAAGAGGGCCTGGGAGGTCAAGCTGCCCGACGCGGCGCTGGGGCCGATCGCCGCCGGGGCGAAGCGAGCGATCGTCCCCGTGCGTAATGGCGAGATTGTGGCTCTCGACCTGGCCCGAGCGGGACAAGGCCACGGGACCGACGCAATCCTCTGGCGATCGCGCCTTAGTGCGAAGGCGGTGGTTCTGGCGGGCGTGGCGTACACGCAGTCGCACGTATATGCAATCAGCAAGGACGGGTACCTCTCGGTCCTTCGCGCTTCGGACGGCAAGGTGGTCGAACGGCATTACATCAATGACCAGAACAGGCCCGGAGAGATGGGGCTGTCACTGAGCTCGCCCACGGTAATTGGCGGACGGGTGTATGTGGGCAGCGAGACCGGGGGCCTGATGTGCCTGGCCGGGAGGGATAAGCCATGACAACTGCCTCCCGGTGGATTGTGGACCTCGCCGACGCTGACAGTCTGGAGCACGTCGGCGGCAAGGCGGTGAACTTGGCGCGGATGATCGGCGCGGGCCTGCCCGTGCCGGGCGGGTTCGTGGTGACCACGGCGGCGTATCGTGAGGCACGGGCCCGCGACGAGTCGTCCCTGCCGGACGACCTGGCCGGCGATATCGTCGCCGCCTGGCAGGCGATGGGCTCGCCCGCGGTGGCTGTTCGCTCTTCCGCGACGGCCGAGGACATGGCCGAGGCGTCCATGGCCGGGCAGTACGAGACCGTGCTCGACGTGACAGACGAGGACGCCCTGCATGCGGCCGTGCTGCACTGCTGGGCCAGCCTGGACAGCCCCCGGACGCGAACATACCTGGCCGAGCATGGCATCGACCTGGACCGCGTGGCCATGGCGGTGGTGGTGCAGCAGCTCGTCCCGTCGGAAGTGGCCGGCGTAATGTTCACGGCCAACCCGCGCACCGGGTCGCGCGACGAGTGCATCGTCGAGGGCAGCTACGGGCTGGGCGAGGCGGTGGTCTCCGGCATGGTCCAGCCGGACGTCTACACGCTTCGCCGCGAGGATGGGGCCGTGCTGAACTCCCGTATCGCCGACAAGCAGGTGTGGATCCCGCCCGGAGGCGACGGGCCCTGCCCCGTGGACGATGCACGTCGGGGCCGGGCCTGCCTCTCGCCAGAGGATCTGACAAAGCTCTGGGAGTTGGGCGACACGTGCGAGGCGCACTTCGGCGGCCCGCAGGACGTGGAGTGGGCCCTTCACGAAGGCCGGGCCATCCTGCTGCAATCCCGCGCCATCACCTCGCTGGAAGGCGCGGCCGCCACGCAGCGCGTACTGGCGACCGAGCGAGCTCGCCTGCGCGAGCTTGCCGACGAAGGCCGCGGTCCGTGGGTGCTGCATAATCTCGCCGAGACCCTCCCCCACCCCACGCCGCTGACGTGGAGCGTGGTGGGCCGGTTCATGTCGGGCCGGGGCGGGTTCGGCCGCATGCACGAACTGGCCGGCTTCCAGCCCTCGCAGCGGGTGTGCGAGGAGGGCTTCCTGCGCCTGATCGCGGGCAGGCCCTACATGGACGCGTCGCTGGCGCCGGAGATGTTCTTCGAGGACTACCCGTTCGCCTACGACGCGAATCTGCTGACGTGGGACCCCGAATCGGCGCAGTCGCCGCCGACTGTGCCTCGGGGCACGCTTCGCGCGCGACTGGCCGGGGCAAAGCGGATCGCCAAGGCGCAGCGGCGCCTGCAGGCACTGGCCAAGGACCTCGACCGGCGGTTCGCCCACGAGGTCCTTCCCGCGTTCGTCGACTGGTGCCGACAGGAAAAGCAGCGCGACCTGGCGACCCTCACCGGAGAGGCGCTTGCCGAGTGTTGGCGCCGGCGCGAGCGCAGGGTGATGGACGAGTTCGGCACGCACTGGCTGCTGCCGAGCCTGGTGGCCGGGATGGCACTGGCGGAATTGAATGCGTTTGTCGCCGCCCACTTCTGGGACAAGGACGCCCGCCGGCTCGCGCAGACCGTCGCCACAGGCGCCCGGGCGGACCTGACCATGTCGGCCAACGCCGACCTGTACCGCACGGCCCGAGGCCAGCAGACCCTCGCGGAGTGGATGGATGCCTACGGGCACCGCGGGCCGGGGGAGTTCGATCTGGCCGAGCCGCGCTGGCGTGAACGGCCGGCCGAGGCCCGCGACCTCGCCGGGCGATTGACCGACGGGGCGGACCCACAAGAGATTCATGCTAGCCGCCAGGCCACCGCCGACGCGACGCTGTCCGAGATGCGGTCGGCCCTGTCGGCCGCGGCCCAGCGCGAACTCCAAGGCCATATCGACCTGGTGGGCCGATACCTGCCGTTCCGCGAGGACGGCAAGCACTACCTGATGCTCGGGTACGACCTGCTGCGGGATGTGGCCCTGGCCGCCGGCGAGAAGCTGGGCCTGGGCCGGGACGTGTTCTTCCTGACCGGCGAGGAAATGTGCAAGGCCCTGGCGACCGGCCAAGCGCCCGCCGAGCTGGCCCGCACGCGCCGCCGGGAATGGGACGCGCGCCGCCGTCTCGCCCCGCCGCGCGTACTCGACGCTGGCAGCATCGACTCGCTCGCCGAGCCCGCCGCGCCGCCGGGCGGGGCGCGTCTGGACGCCTGGGGCGTCTCGGCCGGCACGGCGCGCGGGCCGGTGCGCATCGTCCTGTCGCCGCAGTCCGCGGGCGACCTGCCGCCCGGCGCAGTCCTGGTCTGTCCGTCGACCGATCCGGCGTGGACGCCGCTGTTCGTCAACGCCGCGGCCCTCGTGCTCGAACGCGGGGGCACGCTCTCGCACGGCGCGGTCGTCGCGCGAGAGATGGGTCTGCCCGCCGTGGTGCTCGACGGCGCGACCCGCGTGCTGGCCGACGGCGAGGAGATCACCGTCGACGGCAACGCCGGCGCCGTGCTGCGAGCCGGGCAGACACAGCCCGATGCCGAGGTCGAGGCAGACCCAACGGACGTGCGCATTCCTGACGCGCTGCGTTTTCCCCCGCCGGGCCCCATCGCCCGCCGGGCCGCTCGGCTGCGCAGGGCGGGCCTGCTGGGCTGGGCGGTCTTCCTCGTGGCGGCCTTCGCCCTGCCGGGCCAGTGGCTGTACTGGCCCGCCATGACCGCCCTGGACACGCTGTGCTGGCCCGTGATCGCCACCTTCGGCAAGGTCGGCGGCATGGCGGTCCTTGCTGCGCTGCTGGCCGGTGTGGTCATGCTGGGACAGCGGCTGTGGACCGACAACCGCCGCCTCCGGGCGGCCAAGGACCGCGCCGCCGAGCTGCGCCGCCAGGCCAATTGCCTGCCGCGCACCGCGCCGCGTCGCGCGGCCCTGCTGGCCGAAGCCGCCGGGCTGTCCATGCGCATGCTCGGCGCGGCCATGGTGCCACTGGCGGCGCTGCTCGGGCCGATCATCTTCATGTTCCTGTGGTTCCCGCTCCGCGTCGATCCCGCAGCCTGGAGCCCCCCGCCGGGGGCAGACGTCAGCATTGCCGTCGCCGTCGACAGCACATGCAAGGACACCGTGCGGCTGACTGTCGACAAGCCGCTGCAGATCGACGAGTTCTCGGCCAATCCACGAACGGTCCTGCCGGTCCGGGCCATGCTGGAGCGTCTGCGAGCCGCCGCCCGCGACGGGAAGGACCTCTCGCATACGTCCCCGCGCCTGCAGGAGTTGCTCGACGCCGACCGCGACAAGACGCTGGCATCCCTCGACGCATACCTGGCCCGGGAGATCGTGCCCTCCGGCATCGTGTGGAAGGTCCAGTCCCCCCCCGACGCCAATGGGTCGTTCGGTGTGCGAGTCTCGGCCGGCGACGCGCCGGCCCTGTCCGCCCGCATCGTGCTGGGCAGCGCCCGTCCGCCCAGCCCCGCCGATGTGCTCGCCGACGCGGCCGGGGCCCCCTTGCGATCGCTGAAGGTCGTCTACCCGCCGCCCGATGCCAAGCTCACGTTCTGGGCGCCGCTGTCGCTGGTGGGCCTGGGCGATTGGGATCTGGGCTGGCTGGGGGTATATCTCGTCAGCTACCTGCCGGCCATGTTCGTCTTCCGCCGCCTGCTGCGCGTGGCGTAGCCCCACAGTGAATCACGACGTCTCGATGTACGACCGACGGCAGACGTGCAATGCCATGGTGTGATGCGTGTAAAGGTATGGCAGACCAGCGAGTTTGGTCCCCGCACACTTGCCGAACATACAGCAGCAGGATAACCCCACGAAGTCGTTGGTCCGGCACACGGAGCATTCATCAAGAAACATGCCCTCAGACGTGATACACTCTCTCAAGAGGCCCGTGGTAATCGTGGGCAGGACTCCACGTGAGAGGTGACCCCCTCCCCGTGAATTAGTCCAGTTGTTGGGAGAGAACCCATCCGGCCCAAGGGCCGGGAAAGGATTCTCGATGGAGAATCGTCACAAGGGCCGACGGCGGTCGTCGGCGCGAAGCCATCCAGGAAATCCCGGTCTGGAAGTCGGCGGCGGCGGTCCGGAAGGGTCTGCCTTCCAGGCCGAGCAGGACCCGGCCGCGGTGGAAGTAGGTATAGGAGCATTTGCCGTTTATATTGTCCTGTCCTCCGCGTAGCATTTGCAGATTGAGTCTTAATGAAAGGAAAGAGAATATGAAACGTCGTGAACTCCTCATGGGTACGCCGGTAGCGGGAGCTGCCATGCTTACCGGCAGTCGGAATGCTAATGCTGAGGGCAAGGCATCCAGTGGCATGCCGAAACTGACACCACCGAAGAAACCTGCCGAACTGAATCTCTGTCTTCAGTGGTGGCACATTCCAGGTCGAGAGATCAACGAGAAGCTCGATTTCCTTGAAGAGCACGGATTCACGTCAGTCGAGATCCCGTCGGGCGACTGGCCGATTGAGAACGTTGAAGCAATGAACAAAGCAATGAAGGGCCGCAAGCTCTTCATTGCAACAGCCTGCGGGCCGAGTGATTTCTCGCATGCAGATCCTGCAAGACGCGAAGCGGAGGTAAAGAGGTTCCTGCCCACCATC
>Ga0180432_10012028_pt1 | contig 10114 bp, 6 predicted proteins | sample SS_ome_10_FD_132414 | JGI IMG/M metagenome (GOLD analysis project Ga0180432, IMG submission 132414) | Hypersaline lake sediment archaeal communities from the Salton Sea, California, USA - SS_1_MS_2 metaG | ecosystem: Environmental > Aquatic > Non-marine Saline and Alkaline > Hypersaline >...
ACGCCACCCTGGGACTGGGCCTGCAATGCAGTCCGACCTTCGAGGGGTGTCGTTTTGAAGGGAACGACGCACCGGAGAATGGAGGAGGGTGTTGTGTCTATGGGAATTCCTCCTCGCACCTGCAGGTCTGGGACTGCGACTTCATCGGAAACGAAGCGGATAACGGCGGGGGGCTGCACTTCAACGGTGGGCATCTGACCGTAACCGGATGTCTGTTCGTGGAGAACAGCGCATCCTTCTACGTCGGCGGCGCTGTCAGGGTTCATGACTGCCAATCGGTCTTGCTCGCCGGTTGTACGATGGTCGGGAACAAGGCGTACGCGGGCAGTGGCGTTCATGCTGCGGATTGCGCCATCGATGTGGAACGAACGATCGTTGCCTTTAGCGAGGGCGTCCATGGGCAGGGCGGGGAGGGCATTTCATGCTCCCCCGGTGGTCAGGCATCGGTATGGTGCTCGGGTATTTTCGGCAACGAGGGGGGTGACTGGGTCGGCTGCATCGAGGACCAGTTGGGAATCAACGGCAACATCTGCGAAGACCCGCTCTTCTGCGACCCCGTGAGTGGGGATTTCTCATTGCAAGATTGCTCACCCTGTGCGCCGTTTTCCCCTCCCAATCCGGAATGCGATCTGATCGGTGCTTGGCCCGTCGGTTGCGGCGGAACGCCGGTCACGCTGACCACATGGGGTGGGGTCAAGGCGCTCTTCAAGGAGTGAGCCAACAGAGGCCCAAGAGAGAGCGCTGAGCATCCCAACGCATTCCAAGTATCATGTCTTCCTGACACGTGCGCTCTCGACATGCATCCTGGTCGACCGAGAACCCGCGTGGCGGGACGATCTCGATCGGCCCGCAGCCGATCCGTGATGCGGCGCTCACCTAGCATCCTGTCGTTGGCACAGCCAGGGTTATTCTCTGTAGGCAATTGGACACGGATCTTCCGCGGCGCGACATGTGTGCCATCCGCCGCCAAGTAGTCGCTTCCCTGAGCCGATATGGAGCACCATACCCCTACCGCGCGTTCGCGCCTCGCAAGCGCCCGTAACAACAACCTTGGGGAGGAAGTCATGAAGGTCTTCACGATCAGCCTGGCCGACGGTGTCCTGGCCGAATGGTCGATCGACCCGCACGTGAACAACCCCGTGGCGGTGGAAGACGGCTCTCAGCGGGAGCCGAGCATCTCCGCCGACGGCGTCGGGGGCGCCGTCATCGTCTGGTCCGACAACCGCGAAGGGCAGTACCCCATGTACGCCCAACGGATGAATATGGTGGGCGTGCCGCTCTGGGCTCTGAACGGGGTCGTGATCAGTGACTACCCGAGCATCCAGCAGTACCCGTTGATCGTGCCTTCCGCCACGTCACATGGGTGGGAGGGGACGAGACACCTGGCGGCGTGCTCTTCTATCGGCTCGACGCGGGGGGACGGTACAGCCGAACGAGGAAGATGATCCTCGCCCCCTAGAGAAGCCACGGCCCCGGCGAGCGCGATTCGCAGTGTGCGCTTCCTGCGCTGGGCGGCGGCGGTCCCTACCTGTGAAAGCGCATCTTGAGCGTGCCCCATGTCACGGGTACCACCGGCACGAAGGGATCGAAGAGCGCCTCCCACCCAATCCGGTCGCAGGACGCATTCGGAGATGAGAAGGGTCTGCACGCCGAAGCCGCCTGAAGCGTGAAGTCCCCACCCTCCGCATCGACGAAGAGGGGATCGATTCGGATATTGCCGTTGCGTCCGAGCTGGCTCGCGATGCACGCTGGCCAGTCCTCGCCGGTATGGCCGAACAGGTCGGAGCAGGCGAGGCTGACCATTCCCCCCTCGCACGCCACCGACTGGCTGCCCACCCCGAAAGCGAGAATCGAGTTCTCGATCGTGGCCGTGGCACCCCCCTCGACGTACACATCCGATGCGGCACCCTCCGAGTGGTTCCCGTAGAGGGTGCAGGCGGAAATCGTGAGCCAAGCTGCCCCCCGGGCTTCGATTCCCCCCATGTTGGCCCGGAAGAGGCTTTCGGTTGCGGAGACCTCCGCCCCATCCCCCGCCACCAGGGCGTTGCCGTTCGCCTCGAACCTGCAGCGGCGGAACGATCCCGATCCTTCCCAGACAGCGATTCCCCCACCGGCGCCATCGATCCCGTTGGCGATCACCTCGCATTCGGTCAGGGTGGGCGCCCCCTGCTCGACCCGCATGCCCCACTGGGCACAGCGCCGGATCGAGCAGCGCTCCAATGTCGGCGCTCCTCCGTTGCAGATGATGCCGATCGCGCCCCCCACCAGGGAGATGCCCTTGAGCACGGATCCCGGACCGTCGGCGCTCGCGAACCGAAAGCCGAATTGCCCCTCGGCGACCCGAATGGTGCAATCGGATGGGTTGCCCGTCTGCGACCGGACCGTGACGGATCTGCCACCGAAGTCGATGCCCGCGTTGCCGGGGCCGGCGAATACTCCGCGTCCCAGCTCGATCACGTCCCCGTCAATTGCACACATGATCGCATCTTGTACCGTCGCGAAGTCACCGGAGCCGTCGGGAGCGACCCGGTAGACATCCGCCCGAGCGCCATTGGGCAGTAGAAATAGGAGGAGGATGGAGAGTTGCCGCAATGTCATGCAGTTCTTCCTTCAATGTGCGGGACCAAGGGGTGCCCCGGCGGCGGAGGTTAGAGCTGTGGATACAAGGATACCACGTTTAGGATGGCACCCGCACAGCTCTCCTTGTCGATGATCTCGGAGACCGCCTCAGTCGTGGAATAGCCGCTTCAAGCGCCCCCACGTCGTCGGTACGACGGGGGTGAAGTCGCACCCCACCGGATGGGCTCCGATCAGGTCGCAGTCCTCGTTGGGTGGGGAGAAGGGAGCGCACGGTGAACAGGATTGAAGCGTCAGATCCTCGCCCGGGATGCAGAACCGTGGATCGAGCCCGATATTGCCATCGATTCCGAGCTGATCGGCCACGCACTCGGGCCAGTCCTCCCCCGAATTGCCGAAGAAGTCGCAGCAGGTCAGCGTAATCGAGCCGCCGTCGGTGCAGCGGACCGAGCGCTCGCCCTGGCCGAAGGAGAGGATCGAGTTCTCCACCACCACCGACGCCCCGGCCACCCAGAGGTCGGAGGCAACTCCCGCGGCTTCGTTTTCGCAGAAAGTGCATGCGGAAATCGTCGTGACACCCACGTTCGATACGCGTAGGCCCCCACAAGATTCGCCCGTGTTTCGGTGAAACGTACATCCGGTCACCGTGAGCGCATCGCAATCCGAGGCGCGAATCGCACCCCAGCCTTGGTCGCTCCCATTGCCACCGATCAGGCAGTCCACGAACGAGGCCGAACCGCCGCTGAGCTTGATGCCCCCTCCGCTGTACTCGAGATACCCGTTGCCGTTGTTTGCGAATACGCAGCGTAGGAACTCGGGTGAGGAGTCTGTGCTGACGACGGCGGCTCCTCCGCCCGACTCGATCGAGCCGTTTCCCACGAACTGGCAGTCCGTGAGGCGAGGTGAGGCCTCGTGGACGAACATTCCCCATCCGGTCCATTCGGGACAGAAGCACGCATAGACCCAGCAGTGGTTGATGGTCGGGGAGCTCCCCGACCCGCAGTCGATCCCGATGCACGCATCCTCGACCTGGATACCCTCCAGGACGCTGCCCGGACCCTCTTCATCCATGAAGCGGAACCCATCGCTACCGCCGCCGTCGATGCGGCACGCAGGCGGATCACCGCTCTGCGATCGCACCGTGATCGCTTTTCCCATGAATCGGATCCCCGAATTGCCCACGCCCGTGAAGGTGCCGTTCGTCAACTCGATGATGTCTCCGTCCACGGCGGCATCGATGGCAGCTTGGATGTTCGGGAAATCACCCAACCCATCGGGCCGGACGACGTAGACCTCCGCTGAAGGAGAAGCGATGGTTAGAGAAAGAAGCAGCGATACAAGAAGCAGGTTGCGCATGGGTGACCTCCCGCATGGGAAGAGAGTCGTCGAGCATGTGCTCTGACACCCCTTCCAGAGGACCTGTCTCCAATTGTGTCGATCCTAAGCACAGGTAGAATATCACATTCGTTGCAATATGGGAAAGCGGTTCAAGCGGCCGTGGCCCTACAGGGTCGACTAGCGGCTGCCGAGGTGCGCCTTCGCGTACCGATACAGCCACGCCTCGCGGGGTTACCCGAGAGCACGCGGGCGATCCATTCCACCCGCTCCCGTCCCAAAACGACGCGCGGGGTACGGGCCCCCGCACCGTATGCGCGCGCCATATGGCCTGCGGGGCAGACAAGCGTCCGTCGCTTGGCTATTGGTTGTACAATGCCTTGATCAATCCCCAACTCGTCTCGGTCGTGGGTGTGTAGTCGTCACAGGTGTTGGAATAGCAAGTGTCCTCACCCGGCAGCCACACTCCGTCGTACTCCTCCTCACACGCGGAACGGGTGACAAGGATGCACGTGTGCCCGTCGGGTCCCGCACAACAGGCGTAGATGCGATCCGGGCAGGGATTGGGATCACAAGTATCGTACGTCGGGTAGCTGAGCCCGCCCAGCGCCTCACAATTGTGGCGGCTCAGGAAGACGCAGCTCTCATCCGGCAGGCAGCAGGCCACGGGGCACGGGTTCGGGTCGCAGCTATCCCATTCCGAATGGAATTCGCCGCCGGCGGCATCACAGGAGGCCGAGCTGTAGACGAGCAGGCAACTCCCGTCCCCCAGACAACAAGCGAACCCCTCTCCGAACCCCGGTGGACAGACGGCCTCCCCGGGTTCGTTGATCCCGAGCGTGCCCCACTCGACGCATGCGTAGACCACGGGCGGGACATCACAAGAGGCGAAGCCGATGAAGTCCGTCGCGGGATCGGTAGTTAGAGGGATCGTGGTCGTACCGTAGTAGGGGCCATAGGCGTAAGTGTGGAACATGTAGATCGGCACGAAGTTGCCCGAGGGCGCGGCATCGTGCGCAAAGGCGATGGCGATCCCCGAGTTGGGAGAGGGCCACGGAGGATCGGTTGTGGGGAGCAATGTCGCATCCGGGTGGCAGGGGCCGTGCTCGGTGAAACTGACCAGCCCGTTGTTGTAATCGCCGAGACCGAACTCGACCGCGCAGAACTCCCGATCCTCGGGCCAGGCGGCGAGCACGTACCATTCGACGTACGTGGTGTAGTCCGGGAACGTCGCCATTTCGTTCTGCTCGTCGCAGGAGGTGATCCGTGCGTACTGGATGTAGTCCTCGCATCCATGGGGCTCATAGCGCCCCCCGAATCCGGGAACGTAGTGGGTGATGAGTACCCCGTTGGATAGGTCTTCGGCGGACGTGATGGCGGTCAGAGCGAAGAGCGCGAGAAGAACAGTGACAGTCGGTCGTCTCATGGCATTTCCTCCTGTTGCGTTGACACCCGGTGCGGTGCCACACCACCAGAGTCAGTATAGTGATTGCACTTCAAGAAGTCAAGAAGCGGGAGATTAAGAGCCTCAAAACCGAACATGCTTGCCCCGGACTTGCGCAATGAGGCAACAGACCGAGAGGCTACGATCTCGCCCGGTAGCCGATCACCTGCGGCACGCCCTCGGTACCCTCCTCGTCGACCATGACGCAGGATGAACCCTGAATGGCCACTCGCGCAATCGGCACCGCACAACCGATCGCGATGGTGGAAGCCGCCAACGCGCGCAAGGGCCTCCTTCGACGATCGTGCCGGTCCTCAGCGAACGCGGACGATTCGCTGTACCATAGCCCCGTGCGCTGATGTCAAACGGCACAGGTACACACCAGCGCATACGGGCCGTCCGTCCGATCCACGCCCATCCCAGACAACTTCCCGAGCCCCCGCGGGCACAACCCCATCGAGGAGCGTCCGCACCAGCCTCCCATCGGGGCCGAAGATCCGCACCGTGGCCGTTCCCGTCTCCTTCATCGAGAAGCGCAACGTGCCGATCCCGGAGAGGGGATTGGACCCCAGCCAACGGGGGCCGGCGCTTTCCGATCGCGGCTCCTCCATAACCTCGGCCATGAGCGCCCAGTCAAAGAACTCGGCATACCGCGTCAGCAGCTCGAGCTTCGTCGACGGATCCTCACCGTCAACCAATCCGCCGAATTCGAATGCGCTGGCAATCGTGCGGCGGCTTTCCGCCACGTAGGAGATCGCATGCGGGTTGCCGTCGTCCGGATTCACGAAAAAGGTCTCCGCGCCGGGGGCCGGCCATATCTCATCCATGTATTGATTGCCACCGGCGTAGTCGAAGACCATGCCGTCGCCCAGCGTGCCGGGGAGCCCTTCGACGCGCTCGATGTCCCCGGCTCCATCCGCGGCATGGTCGATCCCGAAGTGCGACAGGTAGACTTCCCGGTGGCTATCGAAGCCCCAGCAGTCACCCCCTTCCATGTATGCCCAACCCCCGTTGTCCAAGTAATCGGCGAGGGCTGCGGCCTCGTCCGCCGAGAGGATACGGTTCTCGTTGCACACGCCCAGGAAGATGAAGACACAGGCGTAGCGCGTGAGATCAGGCATATCATCGGCCGTCGAATACTCGTGGTGGGTGCCCACTCCGACGAGAATCTGGTGCAGCGCGGCACCCGAGGTCGGGCTCGAATCGGGATTCCACAGCAAGAGCGAGGGTGGGGGAATGATCAGGATGTGGTACGTACCGGTCGGTGGATCGTAGCTGACGCTTGTCCCATCCGTGGCCCGGATGCGGTAGGAGAAGACATCACCTTCGGCGGCGGGGATCGTGAAGGTCCAGTCGTAGAGGAAGAAACCGTCTCGCTTCTCCATCGGTGCCGCCGCTTGTGGTTGGCCGTCGATCCACCATTCCACGGTTGCCTCCTGCACCTGGATATCATCCCGAATCAACGCCGTCACCGTTGCGGGCCAGCTGGCCTGGGGAAGGTCACCGATAGGATCGTGCTCGATGGTGGGAGGTTGATCGTCGGTCTTGACCTGGAATCGATGCGGCCCGCGGCGGCCGACGATCGGATGGGTCTCGCGCCGTCCCGAATGGTCGGCCGCGCGGAGGTAGTACTCGATTGTTGTTCCCAAGGGCTGTGCTGGAATCTCGGCGTAGAATGAATCGGGCCCCGCCCCCGGCGTGAGTGGAACCTCCGTGAAGTCAGGAGCACCTTCGACGGCCCAGAAAAGCGTGAGCGAATCAGCAATGAGCCCCTCGTGGCTGTAGTCCTGGATGCGCACGTCCACGCGATAGCCGCCGGTCGATCGGTCGGTGTCGAGGAGCGGGGCATGGTCGACGAAGAGCATCTTCGTATCGGCCATCTCCTTGGTCCGGCAGTGGAGTGCATCCCCGGAACCCCACCACCAGTTACCGAACCCGAGCACCTCGTAGCCGGGCAACGCCTCCTCGAACATTGCCAGCGCGGGGTCGTCGTTGGGGCTCTCGAAGAGCGGGACGTAGACCTTGCCATTCAAAATGAGGGAATTGGTGTAGTTCTCCGGCCCCAGCTCATCGACCCGGTAGATCTGATACGGGCGCCCAAAGCAGGTCTCCATCGAGGCAAGGATCGCGACGTTGTTCTCGATGCGCTCGTAGTCCGGATCGGATTCGGGTACCCGCTTGACGACGATCCTCTCGGGGGTCAGGAGCTTGGCCCAGCAATCGATGTGACCCAAACCTCCGGGATGGAAGTAGGGCAGGCAGGTATTGCGATCGATACCCAGAAAAGCGTACATGATCGAATCGATCTCAGCTTCCGTGTAATCGCGCCAGTAGTCGTAAACCTTGCGGGTGGTGATCGCCGTCCCGTGTCCGTCGCTCTGGTAATTCCCCCCTACATGGATCAGTCCCAGATCGAACACCGGGATACCCAGGTACTCGGCGATCCGTCGCGGGATCTCGTTATCGTCGATGGCCCCGCTCTCGTAGTAGTGGTTGACGATGGCCGGCTCCTCGTTCCCGTCGAAGATATGCCAAGGGCCGTAGTCCCGGGTGTAGATGGAGTTGGTCGGAGCGTGAACGAAACGGACGTTCTCCAAGTTGATGCCTTGGGACGCGAAGATCGCGGCTACTTCCGCCTCTTCGACCAGGTCACGAACCAGCGTGAAGACGGTGTCCTCCGTGGCCATCTCCGCAATCAGGGGGTAGGGAATACCCAGGGGATACCGGATGAGTACGCCCTGCATGCGCTCGAACTCGCCCGGATTGCGCGGGACCGGAACCGGCGGAACGTCGCGGTGAAGCCGGCTCATCTCGAGATCCAGGGGCAGATGTGGTCGCGGCTTGGTTTGCGGTGGAACTTGTTGGGCGTCGGGAGCTGCGGCGAGGACAAACAGAGAGATCGCCAACAAAGCAAGGGTGCGCATGTGGGCCTCCGGCGCTGGTGTGGACGGGTACTCATCAAGATGGTACCACAATCCGCGGTACCTCATGCGCGCGATGCTTCCGGGGGGGCTGTAGCCCGGATGTCCTTGCACGACCGGATTTCGCAAGCTATTCTGCCGGCGTGGCCGAAGAACGAGCTGCATCCCGGGCGCCTTCGCGATCCGCTCTCCACAAGTCGGACGGCCGCTCCCTGCCCGAAGCCGTGAATGCCGATGTCGAATACAGCATCATCATCCCCGTCTACCAGAGCGGCCCCTGGCTCGAGGGGTTGCTCGAGCGCATCGTAGGGGTCATGAACGGTCTCGGAGCATCCTACGAGGTGATCCTGGTGAACGACGCCAGCCCAGATGGCGTCACGTGGCCAGCGATCCTGACGGCCGCCCGACGGCACCCGCAGGTGCATGGCTTCGACCTCCTCTGCCGCACGGGGCAGTTTCGGGCGACCCTGTGTGGCTTCGAGCAGGCCCGTGGGCGATTCCTCATCACGATGGACGACGACCTGCAACACCCTCCCGAGGAGTTGCCGAAACTCGTCGCCGCGATGCGCGACCGAGACGACATCGACTGCGTTTTTGGCCGGTACGACACCAGCCGGCGCCCACTCGTCAGGAAGCTGGGAACCCGAGTCCACGGCCTCATGCTCCGCATCGTTTACGGAAAGCCGCGCGATCTCGCCGTCACCAGCTTCCGCATCCTGCGCCGCGAGCTGGCGCAAACCCTCGTCCTCTATCGCTCCGCCCATCCCCAGATCGGCCCTCTGATCCTCACACTCACCCGCCGATTGGCCAATGTGACGGTCGCCCAACATGAGCGCCCCCATGGGCGAAGCGGCTACGGGTGGATCCAATTGGCGGGGGAGATCCAGCGAAGCATCGTCAACGGCTCGGTCGCTCCGCTGCGCGCGGTCAGCTGCCTCGGTCTTCTATCCGCGGGGCTCGCCTTTGCCATCGGTGCTTGGTATCTCGCCCGCAAGCTCACCGGCGGCATCCGCGTGCCGGGCTACGCCTCCACGGTGCTCATCATCACGTTCTTCAGCGGCGTGATCTTGATCGGGATCGGCATCGTGGGGGAATACCTGATCCGCATCATGCGCGAACTGACCGGCATGCCGCGCTACATGATCCGGGCCACCACGGACAGGCGATCGGACGACGAGTGAGATCGCCGCCAGGAACGCGTCGATCTGGTCGTTGACCCCCTCGAAGGAGTCGCCCCGGGCGACGATGTTGCCGTACCGCTGGCGGCTGTCGGCGATGGGTTCGAGGATGTCCCCAAGTTGGACGGTCGGCCGAAAGAGGAGTATGCCGTGACGTTCGCGGGTCGTCTCCAGCACTTCCAATCTCTCGAGGGCGCCCCGACGATCCACGGTGAGATGCCGGTGGGCGTAGGAAGATCCGTGAGGGTGAATCTCGAGTTTCGTGGGCGGTTCCCCGAGCGCCTGTTGGAGAACCGCCGTCACGAGCGGGAATCCGGTCTGCTGCGGAATGAGTGACCAGCCCAGGGGCCCGCCCACACAGCGGGCCGCGGCGTCCACGACATGCGGCATCTGGTTGCGGTCCAGCACCATGTCGATGTGCACCGGTCCCTGAGTGATCTCGAGGGCCTGAATCGTCCGGCGGTTCACGTCGCAAATCCGGTCCCTGAGGGCTCGGGGCAGGCGATCGGGGATGGTGCTTCCGATGCTGATGCAGCGAGGGTAGCGGGGAAGCGTCCGCTCCGCGATCGCGAGCAGGAGGAGGGTGCCGTCGACGATGAACGACTCGACGGCATAGGAGTTGTGACCCAGGAAGCGTTCCAGGACCACGATACCGCGAT
>Ga0180432_10012029_pt1 | contig 10114 bp, 9 predicted proteins | sample SS_ome_10_FD_132414 | JGI IMG/M metagenome (GOLD analysis project Ga0180432, IMG submission 132414) | Hypersaline lake sediment archaeal communities from the Salton Sea, California, USA - SS_1_MS_2 metaG | ecosystem: Environmental > Aquatic > Non-marine Saline and Alkaline > Hypersaline >...
AAGGTTTACGTAAACTCTGCTGGTCAAATGGATATCAAGTGCGCTTGTACTGGAAAGGCTTACAAGAAATGGTTGACTGATTTTCGTTTGTACTTCAATATGTTGAAGGCACAAACTGTTGCATGGAAGTTAGAGAAGGAGCAAGAGGGGGAAAACAATGAGACCTAATACTAGAAAACGACCAGTCGATCCAAAGCAATTTCGGAGAAGTTCGAATCACGCACTACACAAGCCGGCATCCGCAAGAGCTTCTGGAGAGAGAAAGCCTACACCTACCGGGTACAAGATTGACGTACACGGCGGGGATACTTTTGAGATGTACTACGAAGCTATGCTTCCTGGCACATGTAGCCCTCGTTTGTCTCACGACGATAAGGAGCGGGCTTTCTGGGTGTTGGAAGGTCAAGGTTTTCTGAGTATTCAGACTGGGAAGCTCATTGCGGATAGGCGTTTGATTCCTGGTGATCATGTAGTACTTGAGAAAGGCTCTGTTTACAAGATTGCTACAACAGCGAGAGAGCAGCTTGATCTCATTGTGACTCAAGATGCAGGCTATGAAGATGACGTTTCTGTACTTGCTGAGAGTGAGGCAGTTAAGGCGCCATCAGAAGAGCAGCTTCAAGAGCCTTCTCAATTTGAACGTGAGACGGGTATTGTTGCTCGTCCTCGCCGTGGATCAAAGGCCCGAGAACAGCTGCAGGAGAAGTTTGCGGGTAGAGTTTCACCACAGATTGAGATCATGAATCCTGAAGAACACAACTCAGTCAAACCTCCCGAGAGTGCTGCTACTGTAGCTGGAGTAAATGCTCAACCTTCTCATGGTGTGTTTGATGATGAAGGAGCTGGTTGATCGTGTATTTTTACCTCCCCGATGATTTGATAAAGGCGGATGGTGTGAATGTTCCTCCACCAACACCACAGATCCGTCCGCCTGGGGGAGGTGGAGATATCGCGGCGAGTATGAAGCCTGAAACACAGCCATGTTCTGTGGGAGGTGGTCAGGCTTGTGTTGACGCTGGTGGTGTACCTCCTGGCTCAGACACGCATAGGGTTGGTGGAGCAACAGAGCAGAAACACGCTGAGTATAGGGCACGTCAGGGAGCTGGAGCCCCCCAGGTAGAGACGGCAGCACCGGCTGAAGAACAAACGACAGAGGCTGCTCAGCAAAAAATACAAGAAGCTGCGCCACACGCTACTACACTTGATCCCATGGCTAAGCAAGGTGTAACGAGTACCGATCCAAAAGACTATCCTCCAGATAGTCATCCTATGGAGCATTATAAGGTTGCTGCTGCGCTTGAAGCACACGGTGGAGATTCTGCGAAGGAAGTAGCCGAGGGTCACAGAAAGATCGCACGTGAGCGGTCTAAGGACATGACATCTGATCAGCATGCAGAGATCGCAGAGCAGCTACATGCTGCCGATTTTGCTGATCACGCACAGTACCATGAGCAGCAGGCTGATCAGAAGCGTGCCATCGAGGAAGAGGCTCGTGGTGAGGCCGAAGGTCTTGCCGAAAAAATTGAAGGTAAGCCTCCGGAAGCTGAGAAGCCTGAGGAATATAAGCAGTCACCTGACGTTATTGGTGAGCGTGCCAAGGAAGCCAAGGAAGAGGTCAAGGACAAGCGTACTGAGATGGCTGACGAGCCTCACGCTCAGGCACTGCAAGATTGGGAAGAGGAAAAGAAAGATATAGAAGCGAAGCATGAGGAAGCTATCGCTGCTCACAAAGAAGAGACTAAGAAGCAAGAGGAGGAGTGGGAGCAGGGACCTCTGCGGGAGCACAAAGAGAAGGTAGACGCAGAGTACGAAGCCAAGGTGAAAGAGTGGGAGGATAAGCATGCTGCTGTCGTAGAGGAGCATAAGGCAAAGATTGATGAGGAACACTCCGCGAAGGTGAAGGAGTGGGCGGATAAGAAGAAGGCCCACGAGGATCATAAGGCGAAGGAAAAGGCTCACAAGGATAATGCGCCGGAGAAGCCAAAGCCATTTACACAACCAAAGCCTAAAGCTTCTGACTATGATGATATGAAGAAGTTTGACAAGGATAAAGGTGCTTGGGAGAAGGCTAAGAAGGATCACGCGCGTGAGATGGCTGTACATAAGACCAAGAAGTTCGCGCACGACACCGAGGCGCGCTCTTTAGCTAAGCAGCGCCCACCGGCACCAGGCAGGGCTCCCGGCAAGCCTTCCTATGCAGGGGCACCTAAGAAAGAAGCGAAGCCCAAAAAGCCTACAAAGGCTGACTACGCTAAGGGTGCGCCGGCAAAGCCGAAGCCGAAGGAAAAGCCGAAAAAGCCTGAGATGCCTGAAAAGCCAAAGGCTGAAGACTTCATGGAGAAGAAGCCAACGTCACCTGCTGAAAAGGCTACTCACCAGGATCACACACAACGTGCACAGCAAGCACAAGACAACATTCGTTCACACCTAGATGGTAATCCCGACGTGTCCCCAGAGGACCGCAAGAAGCTGGAACAGGTTCACGAAGGTCTGGAAGCGCATCTTGGTTTGGATAGGATGCCCAGTAAGGAGCAGGCTGCTGAGTTGAAGCAGTTAGAGAAGTTAGGTGGTACACATAGTAAGCAGGGCTATGAGGCACCACAGGAAGAAGAAGTTCGTCCTCCAGAGACAGCTATGGAGCATGCGCAGCTCGCGGATCACAAAGCACAAGTAGAAACGTTGCGTAGTAACATACAGTCACATCTTGATGCGATGGAGGCTACAGACATTGCTGGTATGTCGATGGATCAAAAGGAGGCCTTGACCAATAAGTTGACCAAGCTTTTGGGGTCTCTTGATAAACATGCACAGCTCAACACGCTACCTACTAGTGAGCAGGCTTCTGAATTGAAGGAAATTTCTAAGCTTGCCGGGGAGCACGGAAAGAAGGGCTACGAGCCACCGAAGGAGGGTAAGGCACCGGCCGAGAAACCCGCAAAGATGCCGAAGATGAATCTTGCGGGGGCGTTTCAAAGTGGTCGGCGTGCAGGCGAAGCTATGGCACGTGCTGCTCAAGATCCATATGGTGCTGGGGGTCTAGGTACACAGACATTGAATGCAGGAGTTTCGGGCGCTCTCAGGGCAGGTGGTACGCTTCTGAATACACCTCGACGTGCGCAGGGCAAGCGGCCTTACGATTCAAGTAAAGCTTCGGATGAAGCGACGGCAGAGAGGCAAACTATGAAGGGTTTGTATTTAGATCCGGAAGATGCTCAGTCCATTTTCAAGGCAGTAAACTCGCCGAACATGGGCACAACCACCGATAGTGACAAGCGTGCTCAACGTAAGATGAAAGAGTCTTATGCCAAGCAGCCAGTTGGTGTTATGGGTGGCGCTGGTGTAGCTATGGAAGATGATCCAGATGTTGGGCGTCAGTGGAAGCATAGCGAAGAAGATTCGATTGATGCCGAACTAGAAGAAGAGCGTAAGAAGAAGGAAGACGAGAAGGAAAAGTCTTTAGAGGTTTTGAAGTCACTTCGTATGCAGATTCACGAAGAGCTTAACATGTGCAAGCACAATCCTGCTGAAGTTGAGTTCATGCGTGATGTACTTGGTTATGATGAGGATGCTATCCATAAAGGTTTGGTAACTATTTGTGGAAAGGATAGACAGCGCTTCCATGAGTGGTCTTTAGGGCGGCTCAACAAATCGCTCTCGGATATGCTTAGGAGATAGATCTTGGCTAAGAAGAATACAGCAGATTCATGGGTATCCAAGGTTTCGTCCTGGCAGGACATGACTAAGGATATACCTCGTTTGGTTCGAGAGGATATTTCAAAGGCACGCTTGCGTCCAGAGGAGCCGACTCGGGGCGTCAAGTCTCTTATGTTCGACCCGCTGGCAGTTCAGTACGCCATGGGTTACAAGGATCGTAAGTTCTCCTTGACCTATGATGTGTTGAAGCGTATTCCGCATCAGTTGAGTGTTGTTGGTGCTATTCTCAACACACGAGTCAACCAAGTGTCTGCGTTTTCTAGTCCGTTCAGATCGTCCAAGTCGTTGGGTTATGTGATCAAGCATAAGGACCCCTCTCATCTTACTTCAAAGAGTGAGTTGAAGTTCATCCAAGACTTAGAGAAGTTCATTTACAACTGTGGCGCACCAGATCCTAATCCACATAACAAGAAGAAGCGCGACGACTTTGAGACATTTCTGAAGAAGATCGTACGCGATAGTCTTACGTTCGATCAGTGTTGTTTTGAGGTGGTTCCAGACCGGCGAGGACAGCCCTACGAGTTTATGGCTGTAGACGCTGCCACGATGCGTATCGCTGCTGACCACAGTGTGTATGGACCAAATGAGACTTACCACGCGCGGCAGCCTGCGTATAGTGGTAAGTTGTTGCAGTTCATGATGGACCAAGAGCGCGGTCCCTACCGGGCGTTACAGTTGTATAAGCGTGACCCGAAGAACAGGCCTGCTTACGTGCAGATGGTTAACGGTCAAATCGCTAACGTGTACACTGAGGACGAATTAGCTTTTGGTGTACGTAACCCGCGTACTGACATCTATATCCAGGGGTACGGGTACGGTGAGCTTGAGCAGCTCATCACCATCGTTACTTCGCATCTTTACGCAGAAGAGTACAACCGTCGTTTCTTCATGCAAGGTTCTGCGCCTAAGGGTATTTTGAACTTCAAGGGAGATGCCATGACTCCTGACATGTTGGAAGGTTTCCGACGTCAATGGAGAGCTGGTCTTGAAGGCGTTGAGAACTCTTGGAAGACACCTATCCTACAGTCTGAGTCCGGTGTAGAATGGATTGATTTGCATCCGTCTAACCGTGAGATGGAATATAACGCTTGGATCGAATATCTCATCAAAGTCATCTGTGCTATATTCCTCATGGATCCGGCTGAACTGAACTTTGACCTGCACGGTGGTGTGCAGCAGACTCCTCTATTTGAGTCCTCCCAGGAATGGAAGCTGAAGGCCAGTCGGGATCGTGGATTGAAGCCTTTGCTCCGGTTCATAGCGAAGTTGATTAACGAGCATATCGTCAGCAAGATAGATGATCACTTTGTGTTCGACTTTGTAGGTCTGGATGAGTTGACCGAGCAGGAGAAGCATACACTCCGCACGGAGCAGGTCGCCTCTTATCTGACATTGAATGAAGTACGTCGTACGGATGATCTTCCGGACTTGGAGCACGGTGACATACCGATGAATCCAACGTATCTACAGGTCATGCAAGTTAAGATGCAGATGGAGCAGCAACAACAGCAGCAAGAGATGATGCAGCAACAGCAAGGTGCTGCTGCGGACCAGGGCGAGCAAGGTCCGAATCCGATGGATACTGGTCGTGGTTTACCTGAAGAGGAGCCAACACCTGAGTACGCCGATAGGTTTACAAAATCTATAGACGTACGTGGGTCTAACGGTAAGTTCCTGGAGATTGATCTTGACGACTGGAAAGGTTTGGTGAGTAATGACGAAGATGGCTGAAGGAGGCTTTTCCAAGGAGGAAGCTGCTAAGGTCGCTGAGGCGTTAGGTCTTGACCTTTCTGATGAAGAGTTCACTTTAGCAGAGTGGACAGCAGGTCTGAATGAAGAGTTGGAACACACAGATGTTACTGACGGAGACTCTGACACCACTGGGAAGATAACTCTGGCTCACCTAAAAGAGGATCCCAAATACTATACTAAGCTGAAGGGTGCTATGGAGAAAGGATTGCTTGATTCTTCTTCAAGTGCTATAATTGAAAAGGATAATATTCCTATGCTTACACTACCTGAAGAAGACATGAATAAGAGTTTCGAGCCTGAAGAAGATGTAGGCAAGGGACTATTACACTCCGACGACTTAGAACCTGATGGATTCATCAACAGGTTTTGGGAGAGTCCGGCACTGCAAAAGAAGGCCATTAAGATTTGTGAAGATTACTTGGACATGGAAGAGAAGCTGCAGTCCAAGAATCCTCCCAAGGATGGCTGGGAGAAACTGGAGAAGATCCGTTTGCGTGCAAAAAAGCTTTTGTTCCAGCAATCTAAAAAGCGCGCTGAGGCTGATATGAAACACATGGAAAAGCTCAAGAAAGTATCCAAAGGTCTGGAAGCTGGTGCAGAGCTGAGAAAGGCCTGCCGGGCGTTGAAGGACAAAGAGATGGACTTGAAGAAGAAAGCCGAGTCCAAGGAAGAGGAAGAAGACACCTCGAAGGGTGAAACTTCTGAGTTCACTATCGAGAAGGCGTTGCGTGCCATTGCGGTTGCTGGACTTGGTCGTCGAGCGCGTTTGGCTGCTGCGTACCAACTGGGTCAGTCATTAGGGCAACAGGCGGAGGAGAAGCCCGACGAGACTGTTACTTTGAAGTTGAACGTAGGTACTGATCGAGTAGCGCCGCCTCATGAGCCTCCTGTAGTTCCTGTGCGTCGCGTTGCTACTCCCTTGCCGCCGCTTCAGCCGTGTGAAGTCATGAAGTCTTGTGAAGTGCATGGCTATTTTCACAAGAGCACAGTGCCGTGCCCTCTATGCGTTCGTGCGGACGTGCAAGAGGCCGGACCTTTGTGGAGGCGCCGATAATGGATTTTTTCTTACCTGGTGATTTGCTTGGTTGGGATGAGCTGTCTAAGGGACAGACTCAGACCTCTGAAATTCGAGGGGGTAAGTACGCGGCTCGTGTACAAACCGGTTATGAGAAGGACGGTTCTCCAAAGTACCGATACTTCAAGACCATGGAGGAGTACGAGTCGTACATGGGTTCGAAGAAGAAAAAGGATTCCAAGGCGAAGGCGAAGGCCAAAGCTAAGGGTGGCGGAGATAAAAAGGGTGATGAGAGTGGCCCTAAGAAGAAGGAGACCGCTGCAAAGAAGAAAAAGGAACGGGCCATCTTCACAGGTGGTAAGAAGAAAGTGAAAAAGGGCGTAACGCTCTATCTTGGAGTAGATGATGAGTAAGAACAATCAACCTAAGGTTCCAGTACGTTTCATTGAAGGAAACCAGGAGCTATTGAAGTCGCAAGAAGGTCTGGCTGGTCAACGGCTAGGAACAGACTGGCGTGACGGTGAAGTACAAGCGTCACATCTACCAAATATGGTGCCTTCTTACCGCACACCGCCTGATCGTGTACGTGGTAACGAACTGTTTCGTCGTTATCCTAACGGCACTTTGGACCTGCAGGGTGCGAAGAACCTTGTAGTAGATGCGTTGCATCGTGTAAAGGAGTCTGGTGGGCATGATCAATTGAATGCTTTGGAAAAGGTTGCGCTGAGTGTACTGTTTCCGATGTCCTTCGAATATGTTGCTTCCGGTATGGAGCAGGCTGTTGCAGAGGTTCAGCTGAAGTTGAGTCCTGTGGAAGTTATGCAGATTAGAGAGCTGGTGGCTAGTCATTTGGCTGAAGAGTTGAACTGGAACGCTGGTCTTGGTGGCGGATCAGTTCCTGGTAGGAACACTACACGAGAATGAAACTTAGAACCAACCTAACACCTAAGGAGCTAAATCACGTTGGTGAGAAGCTTTGTACTTTAGCGAAGAGCCAACGTAACAAAGCATTGCCTCTTGAGAATCCTGCTGAACGAGAACTTCTACGCAAAGCTGGGTATTTGTTTGATACAATGCTGGAGAGTCTGCAATCCGAGATTGCGCGAGTTCTGTTGAGTAAAGGAGATTGAGGTGCGTAAACTTATTGCTCTATTGTGTTTGGTGTTTTGTTTATCTTGTGGTCCGGCTTTAGGAAGTCCTAGGTATGCTAGGACTGCGCGCCAATTAGCTCACATGAATCATGCTACTGTTGCCTTAGTAGCTGAGTTCGATGGTAAGGATCGAAGTTATTGTACTGGATCTTTTATAGCCCACGATACTGTGATTACTGCTGGGCACTGTGTTTTTCTTGACGATATTCGTGTGGTTACATATGCAGAGTATCTAGAGGATGGTGAGAAGTACCATACAAATAGTGGACAATGGTTCACTGTAGAACGTGTTGGTTCTGACAAAGATTTAGCCCTTTTGAAACTTGCTGAAGGTGAAGTGTTGCCGTATCACACAGTACTGTCTTTGGCTACTCAGCCTCCGGTACAGGGGGAAAATGTGTACATGGTGGCTCATCCTCGTGGATATAGTTGGACGCTGACTGCAGGTGTGGTATCATACATGGTCAGGAATGATGAGGGCGCCTTCGATTACTACTCACTGTACGTACAGCACGTCACGCAGGGTGCTCCAGGCAGTAGCGGTGCACCTTTATTGAATCAAGAAAATCAATTAGTCGGGGTTCATTCTTGGGGGCATGGAAATGCATATCTTTCATTCAGCGTTCATCTAGACGTTGTAAAGGAGTTTTTGAATGAGTAACTGGAGTCCCAAGCCTGTAAGGCCGGAAGATCCTAATCCCCTCTTTCAGATGAATGAGGAATATACAGTCAAGAAGAGCTTGTCTCCTATCGAGCATCAACGTCTGGCAGACGGCACGCCTCATACAGTTCCCGGTCCCACTCGTTTGCATCCAGGTAATGTAGAGCCGGTGCATGAGAGTCCTGAGTTGTATTTGGAGCAGATGGAAAAGTCTGATCCTCCTGCACCTAAGCTTGACGCTGACTTGATTGTGAAGTCCTTTCTGGAAAAGGGTACTGGTAAGAACATAGCTACTCAAGCCATTCGTACCGCAAGTGGCGTCGCACGTCAAGGCGCTCAGACTGCTGTCGGTGTAGCTACTACAGCGGTCAAGGGAAAGTCGGACAAGGACGACGACGAGGATAAGTGATACATTATGAAGTCGCTGGGGGACCGTTTACGAGAGGTACGACGACTTGTTCGTATCCACATGAATTGGTTTGCTGCTGCTCTTTTAGGTAAGGATATACTGACAAAAGAGGAGCTAGCGGAGCTGACCAACTACGGTAAGCTGTCTCTAGATGACACGTTGGATTTACCCAAGAAGGCATACATACTTGGGCGTGAACAATCTCAACTAAAGAGTACCGACTACAAGAAGCTCAATTATGAAGCGGTTGTTGATAAGGTAGAACACGCGACGTTCTCTCCTCTTGAAACATACGTTTTGGAATATGTGAAGCTCCAAGCTGCTGAAGGTATCAAGGGTCTTGCTACTGACATAGCTGCTGGAGCTTTTGATCGTTTACAGGCGTCTTTGGGTGAGGTTGTAACTGAGGCAACGGTTCGCGGTATCATCAAGGACAAGGTTGCGCTTGCTGTTCTGGAGAAGCAGAGCAGTCAGAAACTGGCCTCTACACTGGCAAAGGAGTTGAAGGCCGGTTGGGTGCGTGATTGGAATCGTGTAGCTGAGACTGAGCTACATCGTGCAAAGCAGATGGGTACTGCTCAATCGATTGCTAACAAGGTTGGAATCTACCGGAATTCAGATGGACCGGATTCGTTGGTTAGTATTGTACCCAATCCAGACACTTGTGATGACTGCGATCATCATTTCTTGGATAAGGATGGTAATCCAAAGGTATTCCCGTTGAGTGAGTTGTTGGCTAATGGTTCGAATGCAGATCCAGGTGTAAAGCACACGAGGTCTGGCGGTTTGCATAATCATTGGAAGACAACAGTACCTCCGTTACATCCTAGGTGTGGTTGTCGGATAGTTTATGTTCCAGCTGGTATGGGTTGGGAGAAGGGGAAGCTCCAAGTCGTTAATGAGGACGACTTCGTGAAGTCTCTCAAGAAGGCAGTTGACCAGAGTTCCATGTCTGCTACTATCAAGCCTCCAGGACCGAAGTCAACACAGTCAGCTGGAAGCGCTGCTGAAGGAGCGTTGAATCCGCCTAGTATTTCTGGTGTAGCCGCGCCTGGAAATACCGCAGGGCCGGGAAGGCCGAAGGGTTCAGGTTCCGTAGAAACAGGTTCTAGCAAACAAATGATGAATTGCCCATTCCAGGGAGGCGAAGCTTGTGAAGATGCAGATGGTGATGGCGCTCCGTCGCATGAAATTGGCGGCGAGCAAATGCAGCGGCATTTGGAGGCCATGAATAGAGGCGCTAAACCTACAGATCCGTTGGCAGCAAGTGCTCTACGTAATTGGCAGACAGATCGAGCAAAGAATTGGAGTCGTTCGAAGCCTGTTGAGGATACAGTCAAGAACCACCTGAGTCATGGGGACATCGTAGATACTTACCATATCGAGAAGACTGATATAGGTACGAATCCTCG
>Ga0180432_10012030_pt1 | contig 10114 bp, 8 predicted proteins | sample SS_ome_10_FD_132414 | JGI IMG/M metagenome (GOLD analysis project Ga0180432, IMG submission 132414) | Hypersaline lake sediment archaeal communities from the Salton Sea, California, USA - SS_1_MS_2 metaG | ecosystem: Environmental > Aquatic > Non-marine Saline and Alkaline > Hypersaline >...
CTTAACAACTCCGGGAGGTTTCCTTCGTGACACCTTCGTTGAGGGTGGAGCGTCAGAGCAACATATCAGCGTCCCACCCCAGAGCCACGAGCTCGATATTGTTCGTATCGGCGTTGCCGAGGTGGTGTACCGTGTCGGCCAGCGCGATGTGGTGGGCCGTCGGTTGAAGTGGTTGTTCCTCCCCGAACACCTGTTGTCGCTTGTTCTGGATAATCCTGAGGCCGACGCTGTCTGCAGCCACGGGGTCTTTGCTCACGATCAATCCGCCATATGTCCACACGTAACTCGCGTCGAAATGGTGTGGCCCAACGTTGTGGAACTGCGGGGTGAGCATTACGAGGACGTTCAGGCGGGTCTTTCCCCTCGTAACCGGAAGTTCCCAAAGAGTGGCGAGGTTTGCACACGCGTCATCGTGGTAGTCTGGCGGGCGCGGCACGAAGGTGATGTAGTTCTTTATGAGGCTTCCGACACCGGACCATGCATGCGTGCGCATCGGTCGCGTGTTGATCAGAGCAGTGCTATTTTGGAACAACTCGTTATTCACGAGACCGCGATCGGCGACCCCGATGTTGCCTTCCGGAACGCCCGCTGACAAAACACCATTTCGCAGCGCATCATTCACGGAATCGGGTGTCGGAAGGTATTGCCACACGTTTGTCTTGATCCCGACGATATCGTCAGGTTGAATGATATCTCGCCAGCATTCGGCAGCGCTCGGCTTTTCGCACAAAGTCACAACCGCTGCATCCAGCATTTGCTGTACCAACTGCGCATCAATGGCGCCGCCTTCGGAAACCACGTCTTCGTCGCGGATGAGAACCACCTTGGATGTGCTAGGTGGGGTCGGTTCCGCTTCATCTGCCCTGCATGATACGGCTGGCAAACCAGCGGCGATTCCCAAGGCTGCGCTTCCGGCGCCTTTCATGAACTCGCGCCTCGTCAGTGACAGTCTCTCCTCGTGCATGGCTCTACTCCTCAGGTTGTTGGCCTGGACGCACCCTCCCTTGCCGCCCGAAGCAGGCTCTCGGCTTCCAGCTCCGATTCTGCATCGAGAACGACAACCACATGACCGCCGATCCGTCCAACAGCAACGAACTTGCCGTTTTCAGTTTGATGTATTGCTGCGTTGCCAGCTTCAGGAATGTAGCCCGCCTTGAATGTCTCCAGCGCTTCGCCCGCAGTTGCCTCTGATTCATATCGAGCGATCAACAAGAATGTGGCACCAGGTTCGTATCTCGCGAATACCACGTCTGTATCCGCACCGAGGCCCAGCAAGTTTTCGCGAGTGAGGTAGTAGTGATAGTTCAGCGATTGATGCAGGTGGAAGAACCGTTCGCTGAATGGTACCAAACCTTCGGACGGCAGCATGGCGACTAGATTGGGCCGAACTGACGCACGCGGGAGTCGCTCAGACAGAGCCGTTGCCATCTCAACCAGGCTTGCTTCCGACGCTTGGGTAGGATCGTCGAATGCGAGACACGCGTAATAGCGGCTCTGCCAGAAGCAAAGCACGTCACCCTTGTGCTCGTATCCGCCGCCGATGCCTTCTAGCTCCTGCTCGCGCGCATAGCTGAAAACTCCGTATGCATCATCCGAAGTTCCCATGTCGAACAACTCGACGAGAACATCGGATTCTCCCTCGCGGGAATAACGCGCCACGACGACATCGCTGAAAGAGTATGAGCGATATACCTCTCCGGCACCATTGATGTAGTCGAAGATCGTCTCACGGTCGTAACTGACAGTGGAGTCTTGCAGAGTCCACCCGGCCAGTTGAGATGGTAGCAAGCCCATCAACACATCGGCTCTGCCAATTTCGTCACCGGCTCCACATCCGCTCAAAACCGCCATGATGGTAAGGTGCAGTGCAGCACGCGACGCCTTCGACAATATGATGCGTTTCATAGACCACAACTCACTCTCCGCGGCTGACCTCTCAGTCCTTCTGCTGCTTGATCGTCTCGAGCAGAAGGTATACGAAACCGCCCCAGACGCCTCCGAGCACCAAAATCATCATTATCCATCCACTAATAGCCATCTCACTGACCCTCCGATGCGCCTACGCGGTTTGCCCACCAGCGGTTTAGGATTAACAGGGCACCAATCAGAACTCCCCACTGCAGCAGTGTAGTTCCGATGCTAAAGGCATGGAACGGGTGCCACCAACCCTCCGGATCCAGCTCGGTGATCATCCTGTAGAACCACCAGACCATCAGCGCCAGGAATTCCAGTGGGATCACGTACTTCATGACCGGGACAAACCAGCGGCCCATTGGTCGCCGTTCCTCCGGCGTATTGATCAGCTCGTCGCGGAATTTGTCAGCGCCGAACTTTATGACTGTGATCGCGATGAAGAACCCGGACACCATCAGACCGAGTCCCCATACCCAGTCCTGGTTCTGGAAGAACCCGAGTTTCCAGGCCGATGGAAGGCCCAACAAGAATGCTACGACCCCTACGGTGCCGATCGCCTTGCTCCGATCCATACCGAGGTCCATGCCGATCCGTGTCGCCATTTCAATCATTGCGATCAACGACGACATTGCGGCGAAGCTCAGCGCAAGGAAGAAGAGAGCGAGGAAGAAACGGCCCAATGGAATCTGCTCGAACAGTTGTGGCAACCAGATGAACGTGAGCCCTTCATTGCCGGCGCCAAGTGCGGCCCGCGCGTCAACTTCCGGCAACACCGCAAACACGGTGCAGAGTATCGCAATACCGGCAAGTAGCGACGCAGAGTAGTCGCCGAATGCCGTTGCATAGCTCGTGAGTACGAAATCGTCTTTCTTCTTCAGGTAGACTCCGTATGTCATTACCAGGCCCCAAGCGGCCCCGACGCTCCACGCGGACTGAGTCAGACCCTCGAGCCAGACTTTGTGAGATAACAGCTGCGACCATTCGGGAGTGAATAGGAACCCGAGGCCCTTGATTGCGTCCGGCAGAGTCACCGCTCGAATCGCTGCAACGACGAGCAGAATGAATAGCGTGGGAATCAACAAGCGATTCGTACGTTCGATCCCCTTCACGACGCCGCGAGAGATGATCCAGCACCCAGCCACGAGAGCTAACAGGTGAAACAGTATGGGCTGGAAATTACTCGTCGTCAGATTGACCCAGTACGCGTCGTGTTCACCCGCGGCGACACCGGTAGTCACTGTAACGAAGAAGTACTTGATACACCAACCTGCGACCACCGAGTAGTAGAATGTGATGAAGCAAGTGCACAAACCAACGAACGCGCCCAACCAGTTGTACCTCGCGCCAATGAGATGTCCGATCGCCCCTGCTGGACCGCGCCGCGTCTTTTTCCCGAGTGCAAACTCTGCCAGCACCAGTGGCACCGACCACGCGAACATGAACACCAACCAAGTGATGAGAAAAGCCCCACCGCCGTTCGCCGCAGCGACTCGTGGAAACCTCCAGATATTACCCGTGCCCACTGCCATCCCGATTGCAGCCAGCAAGATTCCCCAACGGGTAGCGAATTGTTCGTTGTTTTGGTTCATCTGCGCCCCGGTGAAATGTCAAAAACCCCTGCTATATGGTTGAGCGGGGCATATTAGCGCCAAGTACACAAAATGGGAACAGAATCCAAACGTCGCCGCTCCTCGATCCGCGTGCCAGTGACCCGGAATGAGGCGGTCTATTGCCGCGTTGTGAGGCGGCCAGGAGATCGCTATGATACGAGACGACGAACGGCTTCTCACACGCTGTCTCCCGGACCACCGCGAACTCGGACTATCCGACACGGAGCCTGTCGATGACGGTGCACGAAGATCTCGACCGCATAGCCATTTCCGTCAAATCCCACAAACGCCTCAAAGCGCTCCTGAAAGAGAACCCTCAGCTCGAAGAGATCATGCGATACGCCAAGAACGAGACCGAAGCTCTCGTCGGCGTGCGCAACTGGGTGCTAGAGCAATTCGCCACCAGGCCGGACGCGCTGGCGTTTCACGAGGTGGACCACCCCACACGCGAGATGTTTGACAAGCTGGATTGGAGCGACTACGCGGCAATCCGAATCCTCGACTACATAGACAATGCCGGACGGGAATTCATTGATCTGAACCTTCGGGGTGAGATCGCGGTTAGCAATCCGATCAAGCTCATCTGGCTTGCAGTGAACCAAGGTACTGGGGGTGCCAAACCGGCCTTTTTTGAGGATATGGTCCAACTGTTCAGGCAGCTCGCCGGGAAAGATCGGCCAAGACGGCCGTCGAGGGACCAGGTGCTCGAATGGATGGATCGATACCCGTCAGGCTTGGACCCCAGAATTGTCGCGTTGCGCGAAGAAAACAGAGATCGGATTCTCGGCATCATCATCGATCGGATGGAGGGCGGTGAGATAACGAGTTCCAGGTATCGTCTCGAGCAAGGACTCAGTCGCGATGACAAGCTCCGGCAGGCCCGGGAATGGTGGAACGAAAAACAATTCCACCTGCAGTTTGCGATCCGATCGCCCGAACTGTTGAACGAAATGCTCGGATTCTCTCTCGACCCGGACACCATGAAGATCCTGTACGCTGCTCGTGACAAGGGCATTCCGTTCTTCGTGAACCCGTACTACCTGTCTCTGCTCCATGTACGGGTGCCGTACTTCGCGATCGGTGCCGACCTCGCTATTAGGCACTATGTGGTCTATTCCACGCAATTGGTGGAGGAGTTTGGTCATATCGTCGCCTGGGAGAAAGAAGATCAGGTCAAGCCCGGCGAGCCCAACGCTGCCGGATGGTTGTTACCGCCATACGACAACGTACACCGACGGTATCCCGACGTCGCGATCCTGATTCCAGACACCGTGGGGCGTGCGTGCGGCGGACTCTGCAGCTCCTGCCAACGAATGTACGATTTCCAGAGAGGACGACTCAATTTCGAACTCGAGAAGCTCGAACCCGCCCCTCGGTGGTCGGACAAGCTCGCCGAACTCATGAAGTACTTCGAAGAGGATTCACAGCTCAGGGACATCCTCATTACGGGCGGAGACGGTCTGATGAGTTCGGATCGTTCGTTGGACCAGATCCTGAATGCAATCTATGCCATGGCTCTCGCGAAAAGGGAGGCAAACGACTCGAGACCGGATGGTGAGAAGTACGCAGAGCTCACTCGAGTGCGGATAGGTACACGTCTGCCGGTGTATCTGCCGCAGCGGATCACACCGGCTCTCGTGGATATTCTGGCGAAGTTCAAGGCCAAAGCATCAGAAATCGGCGTCGAACAGTTCGTGGTACAAACGCACTTCGAATCGCCCATGGAAGTCACACCAGATGCGCGCGATGCAGTCGCGAGGCTTCAGTCCGCAGGATGGGTTGTCGCCAACCAACTGGTGTTCACTGCTGCCGCATCGCGGCGAGGTCATACAGCAAAGCTGCGACAAGTGCTGAACGATATCGGGGTTCTACCGTACTACACCTTCGTGGTGAAGGGCTACATGGAGAACAACCACAACTTCGCTCCGGTCGCTCGGGTAGTGCAGGAGGAGTTGGAGGAGAAGGCGATCGGTGAGGTCTCCCGAGAGCACAACGATACTATCAGAGGCCTCGCGCGACACCCCGAGTCGCTCACCGACCGCGTGAACGACGTTAGGCAGGATGCCGGTCTGCCATTCCTTGCCACAGATAGGAGCGTTTTGAATCTCCCAGCGGTCGGCAAGAGCCTGACGTTCCGGGTGATTGGCGTTACTCGCTACGGTCGTCGGATCATCGAATTCGACCACGATCGCACGCGGTCGCACAGTCCGATCATCGACGAGATGGGCAAGGTGGTGATCATCGAGTCGAAGTCGATCGGAGAGTATTTGGCGCAGCTGAACGATATGGGCGAAGACATTACCGACCTGGAAGGAGTATACGGGTACTCGTTGGGACAGACTGAACCAAGGATGCCGATTTTCGAGTACCCGGACTACGAATTTCGAGCGACTGAGGAAGTTACGAACCTGAAGCTCTGAGTTTGCGCTTGATTTTCATGTGACCTACTCGGCAATATCCCTGAATCCGAAAAGGAGAACGTGATGGCGCAAGCTCTTTCAGGTTCAGAGAAGTACCCCAGCTTCCTCAGGTCTCGCCCGATCGAACGCTTCACGTCACCCAGAACAGTCAAATACGCTACACACTCCGTCTCAGCCTGTTGTCCTGTGTGGATGTTGGGAGACAGACAATGAGTGGCGGGCGCACGCCGGAGGTCGCGAGGGACGAACCAGGTGCGCAGGTAGCAATGCTCGGCAACGTCGCAATCGTCCGCGGAGCGCTCGAAGCAGGCGTGCAGTATTTCGCATGTTATCCTGGTACGCCGTCGTCTGAGGTGGGCGACACATTCGCTGCCATTTCCGACGGGCTGGGAATCAAGTTCGAGTACTCGGTGAACGAGAAGATTGCGCTGGAGATGGCGTTCGGCGCGAGTCTGTCTGGTGCACGCAGCATGTGTTCTATGAAGCACCTGGGGCTGAACTACGCTGGTGATCCTGCATCCACGATACCGTACGTGGGTGTTGAGGGTGGAATGGTGATCGTCTCTGCGGGCGATCCGTCGGCCATCACCAGCCCCAACGAACAAGACCAGCGGCATTTCAGCAACTTCCTCTTCTATCCGATATTCGATCCGGCCACTGTTCCCGATGCACTCGCGATGACGCGCTTCGCGTTTGGTCTATCGGAGCAGGCTCGCTTGCCCGTCATCATGCGGCCAACGACTCGCGTGTGTCATACCAGCTCGGTTGTCGAATTAGGACCGCTCGCGACTTCGCGGAACGAGATCGCGTTCAATAGAGATCCCGCCCGCTACACGCCAATGCCGGCAAACGCGCGTAGGATGCGCAAAGAAATCACACAACGGTATCAGAAGGCGGCTGAGTTGCTAGCCGATTCGCCGTTCTTCAATCGATACGGATCTGGAAGTCGCGGAATCGTAGCCAGCGGCGTTGGGTATGCATACACACGGCAGATAGTGGAAGACCTGGGGCTCGAAGAGAGTGTCTCGCTTCTACAGATCGGCGCCTATCCTATTCCTGAAGGAACCTTGAACGACTTTCTGACTTCGGTGGATTCAGTAATGGTAGTCGAGGAGTTGACGCCTTTTCTCGAAGAACGCGTTATGGTCGCGGCGTTCAAACTCGGGCGCAGCATCCCGTTCACCGGAAAACACAGTGGCGATTTTCCGGTGGAGTTCGAGTACGGTCCGGACATGGTTGAAGATGTCGTGCGTTCCTATCTGGACATGTCTGCGCGGGCGAAGATCGATATTCCGCAACCGGCGTTGCCAATGAGACCACCGGTGCTGTGTCCCGGTTGCCCTCATAGATCGAGCTTCTATCTGGTTCGTAAGGCCTTCGGCAAGAAGACAGTGTACACCAACGACATCGGGTGCTACACCCTGGGTTACGGACCACCGCTCGAGTGTTGCGACACCGTGCTCAGCATGGGGTCCAGCATAAGTGAGGCTGCCGCGATAGCGCAGACGACTGGTAAACGCACAGTAGCGTTTCTCGGTGACTCGACCTTCTTCCACAGCGGCCTACCGGCGCTCGCAAACCTGGTTGTGAATGACGCGAACGTGACTGTTGTGGTTCTAAACAACCACGTAACCGCCATGACGGGGTTTCAACCGAGCGTAGCAGCAGCGGCCGACGACTCGGAAGAGAACGGTTTGTCGATACTGCAGGCGGTGAAGGGGCTTGGCGTTCAACATGTCTTCGAAGTCGACCCGAGAGACGAGGAAGCATCTCTAGCGGCCCTCAAACAGGCGAAGGCGGCATCGGGAATGAACGTCGTCATCTCCTCTGCACCATGTGTCGTATACGACAAGCGCAAGAGAGGCGGCGAGAAACGCGCACCGCTCGTAATCGATCAGGATCTATGCAACCAGTGCGCGCTCTGTGTTCTCGTTCTGGGGTGCCCAGCAATCGAGGTGAACGATGGCCGCTACGAGATTGTGGCGGACCTTTGTGATGGCTGTGAGCTCTGCGCATACGTGTGCAACCAAGGTGCTATCGCGGGAGGTGGGGAATGACAACTTCGGAGAAGCCTGGTTGGCGCATCATATTTGCGGGTACGGGTGGTCAGGGTGTGGTGACGGCCGCTCGGATCCTCACCGAGTTCTTCTCCAAACGCGGTAACCAGGTCGTTAGCGGACAGTTGCACGGCATGGCCCAGCGAGGTGGCTCTGTTCAGGCGTCGGTGATGATCGACTGTGGGATCTCACCGGTGATTCCAGCCGGAGCCGCGGATTGCGTGGTAGGGTTTGAACCGGTAGAAACCGTTCGTGCGCTGCCATTCATGTCGAAGAACACGACGGTATTCATGAACACCACTCCCGTAGTCCCGTACGTTCTCTCCCAACAGGCGGCTCGGGGCAAAGGGAACGGACAGTACCCGAGCCAAGAGAGTCTCGAGCAATACATCCTTGCGGTGACTCCGAAGCTGCTCACCTTCGATGCGACTGAGCTGGCACGTGGTACCGGGATGGTCAAGACGCTGAACGTCGTGATGGTCGGCTGCTTATTTGGCTCGGGCATACTGCCGGTATTGCCGGAGGAGTTTCTTGAGACCGTGATGAAGACGGTCCCTTCAAAACTCGCAGATTCCAACGAGCGAGCATTCCAGTGTGGCGTTGAACACGGAAGGAAACTGTGCAAAGAGGAGAGAACGTCTTGACGCTCAGAATAGGAGTCGATGTCGGCGGGACCTTCACAGATTTCCTGGTCACCCGTGAGGGTTTCGACCCGAAGATTTTTAAGGTGCTGTCGACGCCGGAGGATCCCTCACTCGGTCTCATCAATGGGATGACCGAAATCGCGACTGATATGGGTCTTTCTGCGAGTGAGCTGGGAGGGGAAATCGACACAATCGTTCACGGCACCACCGTCACGACCAATGCGGTTCTCACTCTTCAGGGAGCCAAGACGGGCCTACTGACTACCGCCGGTGTCAGAGACGCACTCGAGATGCGACGCGGCATTCGCGAGGAGCAGTACAACAATCGTTACACCAACGTGCAGCCGCTCGTGCCGCGGTACCTGCGGTTGCCGGTAGAGGGCAGGCTCAATTATCGAGGGGACGAACTCGAGCCGCTCTCTCTAGAAAATGTAGGCTCTGCCATCGATTTCTTGAAAAAGAACGACGTTTCTGCGGTGGCGATCTGCTTCATGAATTCATTTGCCAACCCCGAACACGAGCAACGGGCAGCGGAGCTGGTACGGAGCGAGATGCCTGGTGCGTACCTCACTGTATCGGCGGGTTTACTGCCATCTATTCGGTTTTACGATCGTGTGAGCACCACAGTGCTCAATTCCTATGTCGGCCCGAAGCTGAGTTCTTACATCGACAATCTGAAGGTGCGTCTACGCAAGATCGGATTCAACGGCGTCTTGCTGATAATGCAGTCCAATGGCGGCGTGATGTCTCCCGAGGTGGCGCATCAGAAGGCCGCCCTCACGCTGCTGTCGGGGCCGGCTGCCGGACCGCGAGCGGGACTCGAACACGCACGGGTACAGGGTCACAACAGCTGTATCACAGTCGATATGGGTGGAACCAGCTTCGACGCGGCACTAGTGCGAGACGGCGCGCCGATTGTTGTAACCGAGGGGGAGATCGACCGGTACCGAATCGCGCTCCCGATGCTTGGCATTGTGACCATAGGTGCCGGCGGAGGCAGCATTGGTTGGATCGATGAGGGCGGCCTACTCCGCATGGGTCCTCAGAGCGCCGGTGCCGATCCCGGGCCCGCATGCTACGGAAAAGGCGGAACGCGCCCGACTAGCACCGACGCCGACCTGGTGTTGGGGTACCTCGATCCCGACTTCTTCGCCGGCGGCAAGATGACGTTGGACAAAGCCGCCGCTGAACGAGCGGTCTCAGAGGAAATTGCAAATCCGCTCTGCCTCTCCACCATCGAAGCCGCGGCTGGTATGTACCGAGTGGTGAACACGAACATGGCGCAGGGAGTGCGTGAGATCACGATCAAGCGCGGTTACGACCCGAGAGAGTTCCCGATGGTGGTTGCGGGCGGTGCCGGGCCGCTCCACGCATGCATGATTTGTGAAGAGCTCGAGATCCCGTTGTTCATCGTGCCGCGAGAGTCTTCGATATTCTGTGCCGCCGGCATGCTCATGAGCGATTTGCAA
>Ga0180432_10012032_pt1 | contig 10113 bp, 7 predicted proteins | sample SS_ome_10_FD_132414 | JGI IMG/M metagenome (GOLD analysis project Ga0180432, IMG submission 132414) | Hypersaline lake sediment archaeal communities from the Salton Sea, California, USA - SS_1_MS_2 metaG | ecosystem: Environmental > Aquatic > Non-marine Saline and Alkaline > Hypersaline >...
TCATTGACGAAGTCGCTGTACCAGCCCGGGGCGACGGCCAGATCGACGCCGAGGCGGTCGCCCACCTTTCGCATCCAGCGGGCCTGCAGCCAGGTTTCATAGAGCGTTGCCGGCAGGCCCGGATCCATCGGCCCGGTCGCCTCATCGACAAAGGTCCAGCCAAAGCCGGGGGTCAGCAGCAGCGGTGAGTCGACCGTGGGAGCCGGCATCCCGATCGTCAGGCTGGTCTCAAGCGTTGCCAAGCCGAGGCCTTTGCTGCCCAGCCGCGGCAGCTCGGTCGCCGTAAAGATCAGCTGCTGCAGCGGTCCCGGTTTGGCTCCCGGGGGCAGCTTGCGGCCCGGGGGCTCGTTCTCTTGTCGGGGTTGGCCCGGAGGGGCGACGCCGTCGGGCAGGAGCGGCTCGGTGAGATCTTGCGGGTCGCCGAGGGCCGCCAGCCGGATCTGCTCAAAAAAGCCCCGCTCAAAAGGGTCGACCGGCGGCAGCGGAACGATCGCATCGTCGGCTCGGAGCGTGGCGGGCTGCAGTCCGCCGAGCAGCAGAAGCGACATCAGCAGTGGCCAGTGTCGGGGCCGGTGCAACAGCGGAGGCATGGGCTCGCTCCGTCGTCAGTAGGCGAGGCCCAGCCGGAACATCATTGTGCTCGGCAGGTCGGTGGTCTGCTGGAAGCCGGGTGGGCCGGTGACGTAGAAGAGCTGCCGATAGAAGACGTAGCCGAGTTCGAAGTTGCCGGCGAGGCCCGTGGGGGCCAACGGATTCCACTCGGTGCCCAGCGAAATGCGGATGTCGTTGTAGTCAAACGGCGAGATCATCCCCTGTTGCCGGCGGAAGGTCCACGCGCCGCCGCCGTATTCACCCGCGACATAGCCCCACCAGGCGTGGCGGCGGGTCTGGCCGAATCGCCACATCGCCCGCGGGGCGGGAAAGAAAATGTCGTATTGGGAGGTGGCGTTGGGGGTCCAGGTGAAGCCGACTGCCGGCAGCAGCTTGACCTGGTTCCGGTCGAGGTAGACGATCCCGAGCTTGCCCTGAAAGGTGGGTGTCATCCGCAGGGTGCCGATCGCCCGGCCCATGATGCGCCAGCTATCGGTCACGAGGACGTCCCAGTTGGTGTAGATGCCGACGCGGACGCCGAGCTCAGCTCCAAACAGCGGTGTGAACTGCGGGTTCCAGGCGGTGTCGACGAAGGTGTCGTAGGTGTTGGGCGGCAGGTCGGCCCCGGTCGGCACCAGCTGCTGCGGCCCATCCCAGAGCTGCAGTCCGAAGCCGGGGGTGATCAGCAGTGGGGCCTTGTTGAGGTTGGCCGGTGAGTTCATGAAGAACGGCAGGGCGAAGGTGGCCGAGGTGTCAAGTTCGTTGACCGCCACACGGGTGCCCTGGCCATTGCCGAGCAGGTAGGTCCAGCTGCCGCGGGCTCCCTGATAGACCCGCAGGGTTTGCTGATACGTCTGCTGGAACCATTCGCTCTGCTGCGACGGCGGCTGGGGGTAGCTTGGCGGCACCTGCTGCTGCGGATTGCTCGGCACGATCGGCGGCGGGGCGGTCGAATAGCCGGGGTAGCCTGGCTGGCCAGTGACCGCCGAGGTGGCCCAGGTTGGTGTCGGGTTGGTGCCGGGGTTGGTGGCCGGCACCGGATAGATCTGGCTCGCCTGCGGTCCGTAAGGATCCCAGGCCGGCGGTGGTGGCGACAGCGGATAGCCGTAGGGCGAGCTTTGGGCCTGCGCGATCCGGTCGAGCGACGAGGCCGCTGGCGGAGGCAGCTGCACCGTCTGCGCAACAGCCAACCGATCCACACAGAATGTGGAGAGGCCGCAGCCGATAACAAGCAGCAAGAAGAGCAGCGAACGCACGTGGTCGACGACCCATGCTGAGGGAACGGACCGGGACCACCCGGAAGGCCCCGGATGCCGTCCCGGTTGCTGCGGGAAGTACCGCGCCCGGGTCGTGGCGGTCAAGGTCGCCGCTTGCCCCGACTCTCCCCATGGCGTCCAATCAGCCTGGTTCGCCCTCATTGCCAGCACGAAGGTCTGATGTCTGCGTTGCTCGATTCCGCCGGTCTGCGGGCCTGCACGGATCTGCCCACGGTCGAGCTCCATGCCGAACTCGGCTCGACGATGGATCGGGCCCGGGAGCTGGCCGCACACCCCGGGCTGCCGCTGCCGGCGCTGGTGGTGGCCGAGCGACAGCTCGCCGGCCGGGGTCGCCGGGCGGCCGGCTGGTGGCAGCCGCCGGGCAGCCTGGCAATGACGCTCGTGCTGGGGTTTGAGCAGGTGCCCGCGGCAGCCGGTCGGATCGCCCCTCTTCCCCTCTGGTCACCCGCCTGCGGGCTGGCTGTTGCCGAAGCGATCGCCCGACTGCGGCCCGAGCTCAGCCCGCAGGTTCGCTGGCCGAATGATGTGGAGCTGCGCGGCCGCAAGCTGGCCGGCGTGCTCGTGGAGGCGACGACAGCCGGCCATCTGCTCATCGGCATCGGGATCAACACCACCGGTTCGGCGGCGGCTGCTCCGGCAGCCATTGCCGATCGGCTGACGACGCTGGTCGACGCCACTGGCAGGCCGCTTGCCCGCGAGCCGCTGCTGACCGTGCTGATCCCCGAATTGCTGCAAGCGATCGCCGCTGCTGCAGAACCGTGCCGGAGGGACGATCTCATCGGCCGGTACCGGCGTCGGTGCAGCCTGACCGGCAGCCGCGTCAGCCTGCATGGCGTGATGGCCGAGCCGCTTTCCGGCACATCGACGGTCTCAACTCCGGTGCAGATGGCCCTGCTCACTGGCGTCTGCCGCGGGATTGACCGGCAGGGTCGACTGGTGGTCGAGTCGGCGGCCGGCAGGCTGGCCGTCGTTTCCGGCAGCCTCACACCGCCGGATCGGGTTTGGTCTGGTCCGATTTCGGCGGCTGCGGCCGACTGACCGGGCGGCCGCGGCGGCGCGGTGTCCGCAGCGCGGTCAGGCAGAGTTCACGGCCTCCGGTGGAGAGCTGGCAGACCCGCGGCTGGTAGCCCCAGCTGGCAAACCGAGAGAGCCAGCCGTCAAGTTCGGCGGCCCGCGACCAGTCAGGCAGCTTGAGCGTGGCGATCACGCCGCGGGGCCGGCGGCCGGAGGTCTTGAGCACCCGTTCAAGGGCTGCCAGCGTGCTCGTCGGGTCGATGTTCATATCGGCGATGAGCCAATCGCAGCCCCGGAGATCCTTGACCCGGACATCCCGGGCTCGCTTCTGCCAATGGGTGAAGCGGGGGTCATCGGCGACCCGAGGATCGATGGCAGCGGGATCGACGCCGGTCACTTCCAGTCCGGCAGCGAGAAGCCGCTGGGCGGCTCCGCCGGGAGCCGCGCCGAGTTCACAGGCCCGCTGGCCTGCCTCCAGTGGGAGAGCAAACCGGGCAATCGCCTCGTCGAGCTTGAGCCAGGCGCGGGAGACCGCATCGGCCGGCAGGCTGACCGGATACCGACCACCTGCCCAGCAGTCTGCTGGCGAGCGGGCGAGATGCCAGCCGATCCACCAGCGGTCAGCGGTATCGACAACGCAGTCGAGCACCAGACTGTCGGCGGGAATCGGCTGAGGCTCTTCGGCCAGTCCGAATGCCGCGGCCAAGGCGGCCTCGATCGGTTCGGTCTCAAGGTCGAGCCGGAGATCCCGCTTCCAGACATGGACAGCGGCAAACGTCGCAGGACCGGTCAGGTCACCGGCGGCGGCGACCCGATCCTGATCGCTCTGACCAGTGACCTGCCCAAGCGATCGGATCACCGTCCGGGCGAAGACCAGCCGGTCGGCCAGGCCGGGGGGCACGGCGGCCGCCTGCCAGTCGATGGCTGCACGGCTGTCGGCGGCTGTGGTCGGCCCCGGCAGCCGGAAAGAGACCAGGCCCCGCCGCCAGACCGCTTTGTGAAGTTCGGGAAAACACCGCTGCTGCCGGCGTTCAAGCGGCAGTTCGGCCCCGCCCTGACAGCCGACGAGGAGGAAGCCGCTCGCCCGCAGCCGGGGCGGAATGTTCGGCATCACTGATTCGGCAGCGGTATTCATCGAAGTGGTTCGGTTCCCTGCGGACCCCCGGCGCCGCCAGTCGGGGCAAAAACGAGGCCGGCCCGGGCGCCCAAGAGCCCGGGCCGGCCTTTCTCGTCAGAACAGCGGCGTGATCACCGCGATGTCAGCCAACCGGGAAAAGGCCAAGGCCAGCACCCGTTGCCGCCATCAGAGGACCACGGCAAGCCACACCGAAGACGGATTAGGCGTGACCCTTCCTCGTGGCCGCCTTCTTCTTGGCGACCTTCTTCTTGGCCACCTTTTTCTTGGCGACCTTCTTCTTAGCCACCTTTTTCTTGGCGACCTTCTTCTTGGCCACCTTTTTCTTGGCGACCTTCTTCTTGGCGACCTTCTTCTTAGCCATTGAATGGCTCCTTGCCAATGACACCCTGACTCTGAAACCGACTGCTTCCGTGGGTGCCAAACAGTGGAAGCGATCGACGTTGAGTTGCTCGCCTGCATGTGCAAGCACCTGCAGTGCTGGCAACTCAAACAGAGTTTTCAAGAATTGGCCAAAAGACTGTCAAGAGAAGTCAGCAAAAATTTTTGCCCCAGACCCAGACGCAGACGACCCCGGCGACGATCCGGCAGTCGACCGATCAGCGGCTCGCGGCATGCCTGGTTGGCGATCAGGAACGACCATGAAGCACATCATCGGTCGCGTGAAGATCTGCCAGTCTGCCGGTTGACCCAAGCCTCAAGCAGCGCGAACTGCTTGGTGAAGGATTGCTCGTCACAGCCGAGCGGGCTTTTGAAGAAGCTCGCCAGCCAACTGAGCCGGCCGGCCTCACCGGTCTGCCAAGCCCGGTCGACGAGCCGGACCAGATCGATCACCAGCGGAGCCGCCAGAATCGAATCGCAGCCCTGCCAGGTGAACTGCATGGCCATCGGGGTGCCGAGAAAACCACGGAAATGGATATGGTCCCAGGCGGTCTTCCAGTCGCCGAGACTCTCGATGTACTCGATCGAGACGAGCGTCTGCGGAGGCTTCGGCAGCAGCGCCGCGAGCAGATGGTCTTTGCTTTTGACCTTGGCGGCCTTGTTGTCGGGGTCATCGAGGACGCGGCCGTCGAGGTTGCCGAAAATGTTGTGGCCCACCCAACTCATCACATCGAGGCCGCGGGCGGCGAACATCGGCGCCAGGACGCTCTTGAGCAGGGTCTCGCCGGTCTTGCCGTCACAACCGGCGTGCGGCAGGCTGCGATCGCGGGCAATCTGCTCAAGGGCATCGGGGCTGGCGCCGGTCGATGGCGTGAAGTTGATGTAGCCGCAGCCTGCCTCGAAGGCGGCGAGGGCGTAGAGGCTGCTCGCCGGGAGGGGACCGTCGCCGCAAGCGGGGGCGGCGAGGGCCGTGGCAAGTTCGGCAGCCGTGGCCGGGATGGTGCCGGTCCACGGGGGCTCGGTCGAGGCAAGGTTGACGACGATCACCCGGTCAACCGCGGTGGTCGCGGTGAATTCGCGGATGTCGTCGCGGATCCGGTCGACAGCCTGCCGCGGCGTTTCGGCCGTGGCCACGACGGCGGGGTCGGCGAGATTCCGGATCGAATCGCCGGCGGCGAGCACGGTGCCCGGCCGTAGCCGGCCCTCGATCACGTCGAGATCGGCGGCGGTGGCTGCCAAGAGGTCTGGCGGGATCGCCCGGCTGGCCGTCCACATGCGCGCTGCCTCGGTGACCAGGCGGCCGGGCCGGATGTCATGGCCACCGACAACAATCTGATCACAGCCGACAAGGTCAAGCGGGGCGAACGGCGGCGTCGCCGTCACCAACCCAATCGGCTCGACCAGCCCGCGGGCCATTGCGGCCAGACCGGTCATGACGGTTGTCGCGACCCCGCCCTTCGCGCCGACCAGCCAGAGTCCGATCTGTCCCTTCGCCATCAAACGCCCCGTTTTTGTCGTGCTATCATCTTTTTGTGGACCCGCCGTCGGCCACACGCAAGCAAGTATGCCACGCCCCCGGCGGCCCTGCCGCCTCCGGCAGAAAGGAATGACTCGTCGATGCAACAGGCCGCTTCCCTCCGGTTGGCCAATCGGATGGCTTCCCTGCAACCCTCGGCCACCCTGGCCATGGCGGCCAGGGCTGGGGCGATGAAGGCTGAAGGGATCGACGTCATCGACCTGTCGGTTGGCGAGCCCGACTTTCCGACCCCGCCGCACATCGCCGCGGCGGGAACCGCGGCAATCGCCGCCGGCAAGACGAAGTACACCCCGGCTGCTGGCATCCCGCCGCTCCGCGAGGCGGTGGCGGCCGACTACACCCGGCGATCCGGTCTGCCGGTGACGGCGAATCAGGTGATCGTCTCCAACGGTGCCAAACACAGCCTGCACAACGTCTTCACCGCGGTCCTGAATCCGGGCGACGAAGTGATCGTGCCAACGCCCTACTGGGTCAGCTATGCCGAGTTGATCAAGCTGGCCGGCGGCACGCCGGTGCTGCTGCCGACGGCGCTTGAAGACGACTTCAAGCTCAAGCCGGACTCGCTGGCTGCGGCGATCACCCCGCAGACTCGGATGCTGCTGCTCTGTTCGCCGAGTAATCCCACCGGTGCGGTCTACACCCGGGCTGAACTCGAGCCGCTGGCCGACGTCGCCATTGAAGCCAACTTGGCGGTCGTCTCGGATGAAATCTATGACCAGCTGGTCTTCGACAGCCGCGAGTCGGTCTCGTTCCCGACCCTGCGGCCGGGGCTGGCCGACCGCTGTGTCGTCGTGGCGGGAGTCAGCAAGACCTATTCGATGACCGGCTGGCGAATCGGCTGGACGATTTCACCGCCGGCTCTGGCCAAGGCGATGGGCAGCCTGCAGAGCCAGGAGACGAGCAACCCCTGCAGCATCAGCCAGCACGCCGCCCTCGAGGCGTTGACCGGGCCCCAGGAGTGCGTGGCTGACATGCGTGACGCCTTTCAGGCCCGTCGCGATCTCGTCGTCAGCCGACTGAGCCAACTGCCCGGTGTTCGGGTTCCCGACATCGGCGGGGCCTTTTACGCCTTCGTCGATATCAGCGATTCACTCGGCCGCCCCGGCGGGCCGGCCTCCAGCATTGAGTGGTCCGAGCAGCTGCTTGAGCGTGAGCAGGTCGCCACCGTTGCCGGAGCGGCGTTTGGGGCCGAGGGCCACGTGCGAATGTCGTTTGCCGCCTCCGAAGACAAGCTCAACGCCGGCCTCGACCGCATTGGCCGGTTCCTCGCGGGGCTGACGGCCTGAGTCGCTCGTGGAGAACAGCAGCAGATCAACCCCTTTTGATAAGCCGGCGGCGATCATTCTCGCTGGCGGTGCGGCGCGGCGGCTCGGGGCGGCGCGGCCGGCGGGCGGGAAGGCCGCCTGCGAGGTCGGCGGTGAGACCCTGCTGAGCCGGGTGGCCGCCGCGGTCGCGGCTGCCGCTGCAGAAATGGTGGTTGTTGGCGGTGATCAGCTGCCGGAGGACATGCTGCTGCGGTTTCGGGGCATCCGGCAACTCGCTGACAGCCAGCCCGGAGCGGGGCCGCTGGCTGCGGTTCGGGATGGCCTGGTCGATATCTGTCGCCGGCGAGCGATCGCCGGCGAGCCTGCACCGGCGGCGGTGCTGCTGGTGGCCTGTGATCTGCCCCTGCTGAGTCCTCCGCTGGTGCAGGCGCTGCTCGACCATCTGCCACCTGCGGACCGCGGCGTTGTCTGGGTCATCCCGCAGGTTGGCAGCCGGCCGCAGTATCTCTTTTCAGTTTGTCGGCCCCGGCTGCTTGGCCCTCTTGAGCAGTTTCTGGCCGGCGGCCGCCGCGACCTGCGGGGCTTTGTGAAGGCACTCGCAGCGCAAGATCCCGGGCACATCGTGATGATTCCGCCCGCCGCGTGGCGCCGAATTGACCCTGCCGGAGCTGCCGCCCGCGATATCGACACGCCTGCTGACCTCGCCGACTTGACCGGCTCAGCTTCGCGGCAGCGATGAACGCCTTCTATACTCTGGGGCGATCATGGACGATCCCTGGGATGACGATGAGCCGGTTGAGCGACCGCCCCCGCGGCGGCCGCGGCGGTGGCGTCGGCTGCTGGTGCTGGTGCTGGCGGCGGCTGCGGTCTGGCAGCTGCCGCTGGTCGCCGTGCTCGCTCCGGTCCGCGACTGGCCGCTGCAGCAGATTTTCGCCGGCGTTGCCGGACGCATTCGCAGTGGAGGAGCCGACTGGGGCTGGTTCGGCCCGATCACCTACCGCGGTCTGCTGCTGGAAACCTCTGACGGCCAGCCGCTGCTGGCGGTCGACGAGCTGTCGATCGACCGCAGCCCGCTGACGCTCCTGCTGCGACCGGCCGATCTCGGCGTCATCAGGATCCGCGGCGGACGGCTCTCGACAGCGGTCTGGCAGGGAGGCAGCACGATTGAAACGGTGCTCGAACCCTGGCTGGCCCGCCAAGCCGCGGCGGCACCGGCCGCCCCGCCGGTCGTCGGCCAGTGGGGCGGAGTCGCCGATGTCGCTGTCGCGGAACCCGCCGCCCCGGCTGCCACGGTCGAATTGATCGATTGCACGATCGAACTGATCGACCTCCGGCATAGCGACACCTGGTGGATCGACGATCTGGCGGCGACGATCCCCCTGCGAACCGGCGGGGGCGGGCAACAGGCAGGCAGCCTGCCGATCGATGCGGTGGTCGGCGGCCGGATTCGGGCGGTCGGCAAACCGACCCTTGAGGTTGTTGCCGGTGCCGCCGCCCCTGCCGGAGCCGGGCCGGCGAGTGTGGCCGGCCGGACTGCAGCCACGGTGACGCGGGATGGCGGCTGGTCGCTGACCGTCGCCGCCAACGGCCCGGCAGGATGGACGCTCGCCGCCAGCGGTACCCGGCTGCCGGCAGCTGCTTCGCGGCTGGCCGCCAGCCGTTTCGGTTGGCCTTTGCTTGCCGCGGGGCTGCTCGACCTGCGGGCCGACCTGCTCGTTGAGCCGGTCCCGATCGCGGCCGGCCGGAGTGTGTTCGGGCCTTGGCAGGTGTCTTGCAGCGGTCATCTTGCCGGCCGCCGGCTGGCCGTACGCGACGCGGCAACGCAGGAGGAACAGTTCGTGGTCGACCGGCTGGAACTGCCCTTCGATCTGACGCTGACACCCGACCGGGTGCACCTCAAGCGGTTCGCAGTCGAGACCTCGCTGGGACGGGCGACGGCCGAGGGCACGCTCCGCCTGCCGGACGCCTTGCCACGGCTGGGGCCGGCAGAACTCTGGTCGACGGCTGCGGCGGTTGCCGCCGCCGACTTTGCGGTGGCTGCCGAACTCGATCTGGCGGCGATCGCCGACAGCCGGGCCGGGGGCATTCCCTTGCGTCCCGACGTCCGCGTCACCGGCGGCACCGTGGCATTCGATCTGGACAGCAGCAACGGGATCCTCGATCTGCAGGCCTCGGTCGCCGGCCTGACGGCGATTCAGGCGACCCAAACCCGCAGCTGGCCGGAGACCTGTACCGCGTCGCTCCGGGCCCGACGACGGCCGGCTGGCCAGCTGCAGCTGACGGCAGCCCGGCTGGCGTCGGCTGCCGCGGAGATCACCGCCCGCAACCAGCCGGGTGGCATCGAGGCGACCTGGCGACTCGACCTTGGCAGACTCTTCACCGCCGCTGCGGAACTGCTCGACGTGCAGTCGGCCGCCGGACCGGTCGCCGTCGCGGGCACAACGCGGGGGCGGGCCCTGCTCGGCCGCGGCCCCGACGCCGCCGCCACCACCCTGGCGGTCGCAGCAGGGCTTGAGCGGTTTTCGTGGTCGGTCGCCGGCCGGCCGGTCTGGGAGGATGAGTTGGTGGTCATCGACGTCGAGGCCGTCGGCAATGGCACCACCGACACCGTCGTGCTCGATCAGGCAAGCTTGCGGATTGAGGCCGGGGGTGATGTGGCCGCGGCGACACTCGCTGCCGGCTGTCGCCTCTCCCGACCGGTGGCGGGTGGCGGCTGGCCTCGGGTCTATGGTCGTGACGGCGGTGGTGGGAGCATTGACTGCAGCGTCACCGGCCGTCTCGACCGTTGGCAGGCCCGCGTCTGCGGACTGCTGCGGGCGGCAGGAGTTTCGGTGGACGAGCCGTTCGACCTCGCCGGCCAGTTGGACTGCAGCCTGACCATCGGCGGCTCCGGGGGGCGGTGGCAGCTGACCA
>Ga0180432_10012033_pt1 | contig 10112 bp, 1 predicted proteins | sample SS_ome_10_FD_132414 | JGI IMG/M metagenome (GOLD analysis project Ga0180432, IMG submission 132414) | Hypersaline lake sediment archaeal communities from the Salton Sea, California, USA - SS_1_MS_2 metaG | ecosystem: Environmental > Aquatic > Non-marine Saline and Alkaline > Hypersaline >...
ACGCCCAGCACAAGGATGCCGGGCCAGAGCGGTTCCCGAGCGACCAGCCAGGCGATGCTGCCGACGCCGGCGACGGCAGGCCACCACCGCGCCGCCGCCGTCAAGGTCCGGCCCGGCCGCCGCGTCACCGACCACCAGCCGGCGGCGGTCGCCAGCAGAACCAGCAGCGTGGCGGCGATCCGACCCGGGTCGGCCGCTGCCGGGTCGACGAACCGAACCGTCGCCGCCGGGGGGTTTCCGCCCGGCGCGAGAATCAGCCGCGACCAGCGGGCGTGAGGGGCGGGCGAACCGACGATTTCTGAGGCGACGCGGGGCAGGCGTTTCCCTCCGCCGCTGACCGTCTCGCCAACCGCCTTCCAATCCGCCAGGGGAGAGCGACCGGGGGGCCGGTCCCCGCGGAGCCGGCCGAGTCGCGGCCCGGCCTCCGGGTTCTCGGCCGACAACTCCGCGAACAGCCGATCGACGACCGCCGCAGCCGCCTCACGGACCTCGAAGGCCTCGGCGGCCGCCAGCCGCCGGGCCGGGCCAGAGACCCGAAGCGGTGTGGACGCCGGATGATCGATCGTCCAGAGAACCCGCTCGACCGGCAGCCCGGTGAGCATCGGCAAGTCGAGGGTGAGCGGCCGCCCTCCGAGCGACTCCTCGCCGATCTCGCCGACGAAGACCACGCCGATCTCACGAGGCCAGCGTCCCGGCCGAAGCGGGACCCGCCAGATTTCTGAGGCCGCCGGCTCCGGGACCGTCGGCCGCACCGGCCGGCCATCGACGAGGAGTTCAAAGAGTCGGTAGCCGGCCGGCAGCCGCAGCCCGACCGTTGTCGCGGCGGTCACCAGATCGAAGCGGCCGATCCCGGCGAGCCGCCCCCGTTCGTCGACGACAACTTCGATGTCGGCCAGGGCGACACTCGCCCGGGCGGCATCTGGCCGCTCCCTGTCGGCCCGTCGGCCCGCCTTCGCGGCAGGCTCGGCCGGGCGGCTGCCTCCGACCGCTCCCGACGCCGCCGGCCCGGCGGTTCGGAACCGCCAGCGGGCGTTGTTGACAGGCAGATCGATCCGCCAGGCCTCTCCCGCTTCGGCAACTCCCTCCACTCCGGCCACCGCCGGTTGGGCCGAACCCTGCCGCGTCTGGGGCGTGGCTCCGGCCGCGGGGCCGGCAGGGGCCGCGTCCTCGATCAACGCCGGCCGGCCCCGACCGGCCTGATCCCGCCAGATCACCGAATACGGCAGGGCGGCGGCGACGCTCGAGCGGACCAACGGCAGGCTCCCGACAGCTGGCAGCGGGCGGCCGCGGCGGGCGGTCAGCCGCAGCACGAGCCGACCGGAGCGAGGCCGCTGGGGCACCAGACGCAGCCGACCCGGTGCCTCCTCGCGGAGGACCGCGTCGACCAGCGGCCCCGAACCGACCGTGTCTTCCTCCTCGGGCCACTCTGAAAGTTGGCAGGTTTCGACGTCGAAGCCGTTGGGAATCTCCAGGCTGTCCTCGGCCCAGACTGTCGAGCCGGCGTCGATCACCGCCTCGTATTGCAGCCGCGTTTCCCGCTTTCCGGCAACGATTTCGAGCTGCTGCCGACCGCGGAACGACACCGGCCGCCGCTCGACCTTGAGGACCACCGGCTGCCGCGGGACCCCGGCGGGAAGCAGCGCCATCGTCGCTTCGGCGGCCGCGTTCCTGCTGCGGGGTCCGGCCGCCGCCGCTTCCGGTCCCGGCGCGATCAGATCGGCCGACCAGGAAATGCTGCCGCCGGAATCCTCGAGCAGAGGTGGTGCGGCGAGGCCGGGGAACCGCACCGTCGGGTCGAGGTCGGCGGCCGCCGAAAGCTGCACCTCGCGATGGTCGAGTCGGGGCCCGCGAAGCCAGACTTCGGGCAGGTCGAAGACACCGACCGGGCTTTCGAGCGGCAGCGAAAAGGGAATTTCAAACCGCACCACGCCCGGCACCGGCGCCCGCCGGTCGATCCGGTAGACACCCGCCTCGACCGGCGTCAGTTCATAGTCGGCGGCGGCATCGGTCGGCTGATCGCCGGCAGCCGGCCGCGTGGCGACCAGCCGGGGGTCGGCCTGCAGCCACACTGCGGGTAGGATCGCCCGTCCGGTATCGATCGTGAACTCGGCGAGCAGGTTGCAGCCGGTGGCGGTCCACTTCAGGCGGTTTCGGCTGGTCACCTCCTGGAGGGTTGAAACCAGGCTCGATTCCGGAGCGACCGGCCGCACCAGCCGCACCTCGCTTGCGGCCGGCAACCGGTAGCTCCGTCCGCCTTCACCTCCGGAGGCGGCGGCCGCCGGCAGAAAGAGGCGACCGTCCCGCGACCATTCGACGGCCCAAGCGGTATCGCCGCGATCGCCGTCGCGGGCCGCCGGCACGAGACGGGTGCGAGGAGACACCGGCAGCCGGACATTGGCAACCTCGAGGTCACCCCGACGGATCCAGGCGGGCTCGATCGGAACTGCGATCGTGTGGCGGCCGGCCGACGGCAGCGGCAGGGTCAGCCGGCGGCGATCGGCCGAAACATTCGCCCGCGCCACGCCGCCGTCAAGCCGCGTCGCCTGAGTCGCAAACCGGCTCTCGGTTGCCGTCTGGTCGAGCTTCAGACTTATCGCTGCATCCGAGTCGACCAGCAGCTTGAGCCACCAGATCTCCGGCGGCGTCCCCGGGGCCGACCGCGGCCCGGCCTGCAACTCCACCCGGCAGTCGAGCAGTCGTGTGCCGGGACGACCCGCCGCCATGTCGGTCGCAGCGAGCACCCGAAACAGCGGCTGCGGCACCAATGCGGTCGTGCCCCCGTCAACCGGCGTCAACAGCACGCGATACGGTTCAGCCGCCCGGCCGGCTGCCGGCGTGAGAAGGCCTCCGCAAAGCACCAGCCAGACGGCGACGGGACCGGCGAGCGGCCGCAGCCGCAGGATGGCAACCGCGATGCCGGCCCAGAGGCCGGCTCGCAGCACCAGATCGAGCGGTTGGGGACCCCAGAGGCTCGCCACGGCCAGGCCCGCGGCCGCAGCCAGCAGCAGCCAGCTGCGTCGCCACGAAATCACCATTGCCAGACCGGCCGCGAGGGCGGCGACCAGTCCGGCCGCAGTCGTCAGCAGCCAGCGATCGACAAGGAGAAATTGCCGCTGATCAAACCGGCTGCCCGCCGGCACGAACCGCCGCTCGCGGAAGGTCCGGTCGACCCCGGGAACGCCCGCCGCAGCCGGCGGCGGGACGACTCGGGCAAGGCCCCCGACAAGCCGGCTGGCCCAGTCCTCCCCCTCGGTGCCGATTTCCTCAAAGCCGCCGGCGACAGCGGCAACCCGGAGGTCCAACGGAAGCAACAGCCGCCACTCGCGGGTCAGCGTCGGCACATCGATCGTCGGCGCGGCGGCTGAGAGTCGCCAGAGCCCGAACCACGGCGCGGCAACTGCGGCCGTTCGCACCGTGACCGCCAGCCGCCGCCGCCCGGCAGGCAGGTAGATCGGAAGCTGGCCGGCCGGCCCCGCGGGCAGCGGCAGCCGTTCGCCGCCGACGTTCACCCCGAGCAGGCGGTGGCCCGTCGGCAGGCTCAGACTCAGGCTCCGCCGGCCGTCGTTCTCCAAATCAAACCGCGTTTCGAACTCGACCGCGGCCGACGCGTAGCAGCGCACGGTCGTCTGTTCGTTCCAGGCCCAGGCCCGGCCCGCCGGCCGGTCGGTTGCCCCCGGCGGAACCAACTCGGCTGCCGGCTCGTCGCCACGGCCGACATTCCGCATGTCGTAAGCGAGTTCGGACACCGTCTCCAGCGGCAGGTCGCCGCCGCGTCGACGCGGCGGCAATTCTGTCAGCCGGCGATTGCGGATTTCCGGCTGCTCCCGGTCGACCGCCTGCACCAACACCTCACCCGTCGCCGCGACGGCCGACTCGACCCAGGCCAGCGGCAGAGGAACCGCGGCGGTGAACGGTCGGCCCGCAGTGGCCCGCAGGGTCCCCGCCACCGGCACCGGCGGCGTCAGTTCGATCCGCCACGATTCCGCCGCCGGCCAGGGCGTCATCGCCGGCCCGTCGCGGCTGCCGCGATCGACCGGCTCCAGCCGCCGGGCGAAGACGGTCGTCTCGCCCGCGGCGAGGAGCGACCAGTCGAGTTGGCCGACCGGTTCGGAGAAATGCACCGTCAGGGCATCGAGTTGCCCCTGGAGCGGCCGGCAGATGAAGCTGTAGGTCTCGCTGAGCCGATCGCCCCTGACGGTGAATCGGGAACGGGCCTCGACCTCGAGGGGCGGCCGCCGGCGGAGGAGGCGAAATGCCCGCGCGGGCGTGAGGCTTCCGGCAGCGATCCGCTGCCGCCAACCGTCGCCCTCGGCCAGCGGCACGAGCCGGGCCGGCAGCGGCGGCGGCTCGTCGTCTTCCCCGCCGCCGATCTCCTGAAGGGTCGTATCCGAACTGGTCCGCAGATCGATCCAGCACTGCCCAGCGACCTCGCCGTTGACCCGGACCATCTCGACGGCCGCCGTGCTGAACCGTCCCCCGGCCGGAATACCGCCGCGGTGGCCGGTGATCCGCAGCCGCAAGTCACGGTCGACGGTGACCGCGGCGGGAAGGTCGAGGATCAGCCGATCACCCCGCCGTTCCCGGATAACCCGCCACTCGTACCGCGGCCGGCCACCAGCGGCTGCCTCGCGGCTGTTCGGATCGACCACCGGCCGCTCCGGCGGCGATTCGACCGCCCCTCCCGATTCAGCCGGCGGCGGTGCGAGCGGTTCGACCGAGTCGATAAACCAGCCGTCGCCGACGACCGCTTCGAGACGGTGGATGCGGCCCCGGCGGACCCGGATGTCGCACGCCGCCCGGCCGATCACCGCCGAGGTGGTGACATCGACCGTCGTGACCCGGGCGATATCGAGGTCGGGCTGCCGCGGGGCGACCGACACGGCGACGGCCGCCTCGGGCCGCTGCAGTTCAAACGTGAGCAGCGGTCTGTCGGCACCGGCGTCTTCCCCGCTGCCATCGGGGTCTGTCCGCGACGGCAGCGGCCAACGGGCAGCCACCTCGGCAGCCACCGGCAGACAGTCGCGATGGCTGACCGCAGTCCACCGCAGTTCCTCGCCGGCGGTAATTCGCAGCCCTCCCCCCGCCCATTGGGCCGGCTCGACAGCAAGGCCGGGAAACCGCCCGCGGCTGCCGGCGACCGCGGTTGTCGCCAGCACCGCCCGCAGCCGCAGCGGCCAGCGGCGGCCCGCCGCCGCCAGCGGGAGACGCACCGCGAGCCGTCCATCGGAAGTCGGGACTCGTTCCACGGAGACCACGGGCTGATCGCCGCCGGGCTCGAGGGCGAGTTGACTGAACGCCAGGCGGCTGTCGGCGGCGATCGTCACGTCCCGCGTGGTCCAGCCGCCGACCGGCTGCAGCACCGCATCGAGGGTTGTGACCCGACGGTCGCAATGGACCGCCGTCCACAGCAGCAGCCGCTGATCTTGCGGCGGACCGATCGAGAGTTCGACCGCGTCCCGGGGACCGAGCCGGAACTCCCAGCGTTGCCTCGCGTCTTCGGCCGCTGTCTCGTCAGCGTCCAGGAGGCGGCCGCGACAGCCGGCAATCCGGGGCTGGAGCCCGACGGGTAGATCAAGCTGAAGACGGGTCGCCAGCGCTGGCAACAGCGGCAGCTGGTAGCTGAACTCCGGCTGCCCTCCGGCCAGCGGCACCGCCTGCGGCGGGGGCTGCAACCCGCGAATCGGCACCGCGACGACGGCAGCCGTAACGACGCCGGCAGCCGCCGCCCGCAGTTCGACAGTCCCATCCGGCAGCCCGAAGAGATCGACGCCGCCGGGCCCGGCGTCGTCAGCCGCCGACTCGGCCCGGGGCGACGCTGCAGCTGCGTCGCGGCTGGGCTGCTCAGCCGGTCGCCAGCGGCAGTTCTGCAGGTCGATCCGTCCGACCGGGACTGAAATCGAGGCCGATGATGAGTCGGCGGCGGCGACGACAAACTCAACCTCCCCGAGGAGCCGGCCAGCCTCGTCAAGCTGGGCCCGGTACTGCACCATTTCGGCGGCAGGCTGCGGCGGTTGGAAGGCCCGCTGCCCGGCAGCCGTAAACTGCCGCACCGCCGCTTCGAACTCGGCAGCCGGCATCGGGACATGCTGCACGCCGGGCGGGGAAATCTCGGCGAGCCGCCCCGGCGGAACATGCACCCGAGTGAATGACAACTCGCGGCGGCCGCTGTCCTCCTCGGCCGCCACGGCCGCCAGGGCCGGTTTCTCGGAGCCGTCGAGAGGCTCCGGCCGCGGAGGGTCCGCCGCATTTCCTCCGACGCCGACAAGCCCGGCGACGAGGAGGACGAGGGCCCGCGGGCCGCTGCCGGCCGACAGGTCGGGGACCGCCCGGCGGGATCGGGCAACCATGCGGCGTCTCCTATGATTCGGCGATCGACCGCGGCGGCCCGGGGGCGGGACGGGCCGGCGGGGTCTTCATGTTGATCACCAACGATTCCTCCGGAGCGGCTCGGGTGACGGAGTCGGGACGCTGCGGCGGCCGCGAGGCCGGACCCGCCGCCGCCAGACCGCCGCCGAGCGGCGTGCTGCGCCACCAGCCGACGACACCGGCAACGCCGGCCAGCGTCAGTCCGGGGGCGGCCGCCTGCAGCACCGTGAGCGTGGCCAGTGGCACCGCAGCCATGCCGCCGATCAGCAAGATCACCGCCGCCGCAACGAACCAGCCGCGGAGTTGCCGTCGCAGCGAGACGAGCAGCCCCGCCAGGATCGGCAGTCCGCTCGCCGTCAGCACCAACAGCCAACGGGGAACGATGACCAGGCCGACGTCGACTGGTGTCCCAATGTCAGAGAAAACCAGCCTCGGCTCTCCCGTGTCAGTCGGGTTCACCCGCCCGGGCCCCGGCTGGCCGTCTTGCTTCTCATCCCGCCGTTCCGGCGACACATCTGCGGCGGCCAACGCTGCGGCGACCCACGCCGCCAGATCATCCGCTGACACCGCGGCGGTCTGGCGAAAGCCGAAGCGGGTCCACGACCAGACCTGCTGTCCGGTCCAGCCGGCCGGCCCCGCCAGCACCTGGGCATCGGCCGGGGGCAGAATTTCCCAGACGACGCGCCGATAGAGCGTCGCCGGCGGCAGTCCGGGCTGGTTGAGCGAGACTGTCGCCGGCAGCGGCAAGAGGCCGGCCAGCAGCCCCTCGTTCCGGGCTTGCCGGATTTCAATCTCAAGCAGGTGGGTTCCGCCGGAGGACCCGAGGTCGATGTCGAGCCGACCGCTGGCATCCTCCGCCGTCTGCCAATCGCCGCCGTCAACCCGGAGACGGGCGGTGATGCCGCCGCCCTGACGAGGACTGTTTGCGGCTGATTCTTTCGCCATCGGCAGCAACACCGGCAGCCGCCCGGCGGCCGTCGTGATCGCGTAGGTCCAGCGATCGAGTCGCAGCCCCCGCCGCACCGTCGTCCGCAGCCAGGCTGCTTCAACCACCGTCTCGCCGCGGGCATCTTCCCCCCGCTTCGAGATTGCCAGGTCGAGCTGCGGCTGCCGCTGGACGGCGTTCCAGGTGCGACCGAAACCGAGTTGCTGCAAATCGCCCTCACGATTCCAGCGGTCGTCCCGCACATCGACGGTGTAGCCGCCTGCCTCGGTGAGCGTCACCGATTCCCGACCGATCGACACCGCCCGCGGGAGCAGAAGGGGAACCGACATTGCGACGGTCGTCTCTTCCGGGATCTCCGGCAAGGGCTGCCGGTAGCGGACGACGAGTTCTCCCGGGCCGAGCAGCGGCTCGGCCAGCAACGCGCGGATCACCCGGCCCGGGCTGCCCGGGCCGGGCACAGCGGCGTCGGTGTCGGTATCGGTATCGGTGTCGGCGTCGGTGTCAGCGGCGTCAGCGGCAGCGGCGTCCGCCGTCGCCGGCGGCGCCGGCTCCGGAATTTCGGCGGCGACCAACTCGGGGGTCAGCAACTGGCCATTCTGGCGAATCTCAAGGTCGGTTCCGGCGAGGATCGCCTCGGGAACCAGCCAGTCGATGAACTCGAGCGGGACATGGGCGACGTCGAGCCGGACGACCTGCCGAACCGCAAGGACAGCCTTGCCGATATCGACCTGGGCGGCGATCGTCGCATCGACTTGACGGTCGAGGAACCGGCGGGTCGCCGCAAAGATCGCCTCGGCGGCCTCGACGCGGTACGCCATCCGCGGCAGCTCACTCGCCGCCCGACCCTGCTGAGCGGCAACCTGCCGGCTCATGCCTTCGATCAGTTCGTTGTCGGGAATCAGCTCGATGTCGCTGTCGCAGCTGATCGTGACACTCGCCGGACCGACGAGATCAGCCCGCGGCACCGGCGTCGTCCAGCGCAGCAGGGTGTTGACCCGATCGATCGGCCGGCTGCAGCGGAGTTCGACGACAACGTCGCCGGCGAGCGGCTGCAGGAACGGGACCGACACATCGCCCGCCTCGTTGGCCAGCCGAGCGGTGTCGACAATGCCGGCGGGCCCGACCTCCTCAACTTCCCAGCCGGGAATCGCCAGCCGCACCCGCTCGGCAGCCACGCCCCGGATCGAGGCCCGGAGCCTGACGTCGAGTTCGATCCGGCTGCCGCCAACGTGGTAGCGGTACTCCGGCTCGATTACCACGCGGCTGCTGCGGGGCCTCACCGTCAGTGGCAGGCTCGCCGGCTGCGAGTCGTAGGCAAACGCCGCCACGAAGCCGGGCTGCTGCGTTGCCACCGGCGGATCGACGCGGCGGTTGCCGGGCCGCGGCTCCCAGTCGACCTGCCAGTCCCCCTCGGCGACCACGCTAACAGTCCCCCACTGCCGCCAGGCAGGGACGCCGGCGACAGCAAAGCCACCGGCATCGAAAGCGGTTTTGCCCGAGGCGTCGATCGCCCGCTCGCAGGCGAGTTCGACCACCGCCAGGCCGGCGCGGAGATCGTCCAGCTGGATCACGACCTCCGGTTCCTCCGGCGTGCCGGCCCGCCGCACCAGCGTCGCCGGCTGGCCGACCCGGCGGAGGGTTGTCCGGGGCGGCAGCTTGATCGACACGGTGCGACGGTCCTCCGGGAGGTTGCTGAGCCGCAGCGACGCGTCGATCCGCGCGGTCCGGCCGTCGACCCGAACGACCGTGTCCGCGGTCACCTCGGCAAGTTCTGCGACCGACGCCGCCGGCTCCTCGGGCTTTCCCAGCCTGATGCGGGTCGGTCCCACGAGGCCTTCGACGGTCACCAGGCTGCCAGCTCGTCCCGCGGCGTCCCCTTCCAGCGAGTTGATCGCCGGCGCAAGCACCCGGGGCTCAAGGCTCACCCGCGGCTGCCGTCGCCAGGTCTCGATCTCAAGCCGGGAGGCTGCCGCCGCCGGCAGCGTCAGCGTCAGCAAGTCGCGTCTGGAGGTGGCATCGATCGGAATCGTCCCGGTCAGGACGATCGACTGGGTCTCCCCGGCCGCAGCCGCGGCTGCCTGGTTGTCCCCGCGGTCGAGCCACGCCAGGAAGCCGCCGCCGCTGCCGTCGGCGAGCACCGGCAGGCCGTCGGCAGCGGCGGCGGGATCGGCCGCGGCCTCGTCGTCGCGGTCGGCGGCGGCAGGCTGGCTATCAATCGTCACCACAACCCTTCCGGGTCCGGTCACCTCCGGCGGCCCGTCGAGCACGAGCTCCGGCAGTTTCAGCGGCAGCATCACCCAGCCTCCCCGGGTCTGGCGGACGACCGCCTCAACCCGCACGGCAGCGGTCTGGCGGCCGGCCGCTGCCGGCGGCATGGCGACGGCGACCCGCAGCTGTTCAAGCACGGCTCCCGGCAGCTCTGGCAGGCCCGGCAGACCCTCCCGCAGCCGGATCAATTCGACAAAATCTCGGTAGCGGAAGCCGGGCACGGGCACGAGACCACCCGCATCGTCCTCGAGATAGTAAAGCTCGGGACGCACCTCCCGGACCGGCGGCGACGGCGATCCGGCCGGTTCCGCCGCGACGACGCCGCCGGGACAGGCCCCCGCCACAGCGGCCGCAAGCAGGGCGACCCGGAAGGCCTGCCAAGCGGGCCGGCGGAGCCTCCGTCGCCGTTGGATTGAAGAGCCAGACACGCCGGGCTGCCGTAATAAAGGTGTGATGCTTTTCCGATTGCGCAAACCGCGACCTCTTTGAACCTACCCCGCCGCCGGCAAACCTGCCCGACGAATTCGGCTGC
>Ga0180432_10012037_pt1 | contig 10111 bp, 7 predicted proteins | sample SS_ome_10_FD_132414 | JGI IMG/M metagenome (GOLD analysis project Ga0180432, IMG submission 132414) | Hypersaline lake sediment archaeal communities from the Salton Sea, California, USA - SS_1_MS_2 metaG | ecosystem: Environmental > Aquatic > Non-marine Saline and Alkaline > Hypersaline >...
CACCGATGCCGGACTGATTCACTTTCGAGAATTGAATAATCTCGTGAACTTGTCTCTTGAGGACACACAGATTACCGGCACCGGACTGGTACATCTGAAAGGCATGAAAGACCTGACATGGCTGAACCTCTGCCGCACAAGCACCACTGATGCCGGGCTGGCTCATTTAACGGGATCTTCGAACCTCAGAGAACTGTCTCTGCAACACACAAAAATCACCGACGCCGGGTTGGTGCATCTTCGAGGCTTGGCGAATCTCGAGCGCCTGCACCTATTCGGCACGGAAGTCACTGATGCCGGGCTGGTACACCTGGAGGGCTTACCGAAGCTCGAAATCCTTGACCTCGACGAGACGCAAGTTACCGACGAAGGCGTCAAGAAGTTCCAAGAGGCATTGCCGAACTGTTGGATATTCAAATAATAGTTGTCGCAGAGCCGTCCGAAACCAAGTATCCCCACTGGACTACACTTAGCCGGCAAAACATTGACATACCGGCCGATCGGTCAAACCCAACGGAGTACACATGACAAACAACCCCCATCGACCCTGGCTCCAAAACAAACTGCGCTCGCTGTTCGCCGCGACTGCCATGCTTGTCATCGCGGGTAGCTGTGGGTATGACAACGGACAGCCCAAGCCGGGTGGGGGCCGAGTGGCTGTTAAGGAAATCGAGAGGCTTGACGGAGCTGTCTGGTACTCTCCCGCCGAACGCAACGTGCAACTTGGGCTGCGCAAGAAAGACGGAGATCACAATGCAGCCGTCGTTTGCTTCGCCTACAAGCCGATCGCCGACGCCGATCTAGCACATCTGAAAGGCCTGCCGAAGCTCAAGGACGTTAGCCTTGACGGCACGCAAATAACCGACGCGGGACTCGCGCATCTGAAGAACTTGAAGACGCTCGAAGGACTACGGCTAGGTGACACGCAAATTACCGATGCGGGGTTGGTCCACCTAAACGGCCTCACGGAACTCACTGGCAGACTGTACCTAAACGGCACTCAAATCACCGACGCCGGGCTCGCAAACCTGAAAAACTTGACGAAGCTCGCGGAGTTGAACTTCGCCCACACGCAAATCACCGACGCTGGGCTGGCGCACCTCAACGGCTTGACGGAACTCAAAATCCTTGACCTTGAATACACGCAAGTTACCGGCGCTGGACTCGCGAACCTAAACGGCGCAACGAAGCTCGAACAACTCAGTCTATTCGGCACGCCCACCACCGATGCCGGAGCAACGCATTTGAAGAACTTTCCAAACCTCGTATACCTCAACCTCTTTGACACGCAGATCACCGACGCGGGCTTGGTGTACCTGAAAGGCTTGGTGAATCTCGAAAGGCTCGTCCTCCAAAGAACGCAAATCACCGATGCGGGAATGGTCCACCTGAAAGACTTGACGTACCTCGGAAGTCTGCTCCTCGGTGAAACCAAAATCACCGATGCCGGATTGGTGAACCTGCAAGGCTTGACGGACCTCGAATCCCTCGACCTCAGTGAAACTCGAATAACCAACGCCGGACTGGTGCATCTAAAGGAACTGACGAATCTCTCGCAGTTGTCACTCCACGGGACAAGAACCACCGGCCCGGGCATCAACAAACTCCGTGAGGCCTTGCCACACTGCGAGATTAGACACTGACCACCGCCCGCCCGAAACCCTTAGTGCCGCGCCTCGATTCAAGATTCGGGAATCAAGAATCGAGGTTATCCACCGCGCCAAATGACGTCACCTTCCCGTCCCGCTCACTCACTGGAAAGCACGATCCGATATCGCGGTTTGCCGTTGCGGAGTTTGTCCAACGCTTCGTTGACTTGCGACAGTGGGAAGACTTCGACCATCGGCTCGACTTTTTGTCGGGCGGCGAAATCCAACATGCGGGCAATCGCCACCGGGCTGCCGGTGGGGCTGCCGGATATCGAGCGCTGGCCGACGATCAGCGGGAAGGCCGACAGGCTCATCGGTTCCATCACCGCGCCGGCGATGTGGAAACGGCCCTTGGGTCGCAATGCATTGACGTATGCTCCCCAGTCCAGCGGGACGTTGACCGTCGAGATGATGAAGTCCAAGGAACCGGCCAACGCTTCCAAGGCGGCCGAGTCGGTCGAGTCGACGTAGTGGTCGGCGCCGAAACTTCTCGCCTCGGCCTCTTTGTCGGGGCTGGACGAGAAGGCCGTCACTTCGCAGCCGTAGGCGCTCATGAACTTGATCGCCATGTGGCCCAGGCCGCCGATGCCGATAACACCCACGCGGGACGTCGGCTTGACGTCGAACAGCACCAACGGGTTGAAGACGGTAATGCCGCCGCACAGCAACGGGCCGGCGACCTTGGGGTCGATGCCGTCGGGGATCGGTATTGCCCAAGTGGCGGCGGCGCGAACTTTGTCGGCGAATCCGCCGTGGTGTCCGACGATGACACCCTGGGCCGAGGAGCATAAGTTATGGTCCCCGCCGGTACACCACTCGCAGCTCATGCACGAATCGGCATTCCAACCCACGCCGACACGTTGGCCAACCGCCAGATGCTCGACCTTATCGCCGACGGCGTTGACCTTGCCGATGATCTCGTGGCCGGGAACGATCGGGTATGTTGTACATTCCCATTCGTTATCGAGCATGCTGATGTCGCTGTAGCAAATCCCGCAGTACTCTACCTTGATGTCGACTTCCAGGTCCCCCAACGGGCCCAACTCGTACTGGAACGGCTCCAACGGCTTTCCCTGTTCATAGGCGGCATACGCGTTGACCTTCATATCGCTCTCCTTTGTGCGACGGGGTTATGGCTTGGTCTCGGAGGGTTTCCGAGCTTTGATTTTGTCCCACTTTAGCATTGCATGCGGATTTTGTCTAGCGATTAACGGTCGTCGCCAGGAGGTCTGAGTCCGCCGTGAGAGGGCCAGACCCAAGTCTTCGGCCAGCGATTCTCGATGATTGCAAGAATCCACTCGCCGAGAAATGGACCAGACCCCAACTTCGCATTTCTCCCGCACAAACAGGCCGTTTCCTTGACAATCCCAACAGCGAACCATTATCGTGTAGGTTGGGGGAGCGAGGTTCCACTAATGGCAGCTTCAAACAAACGCATGGACAAGTTAACTTGAAGAAGATAATCATGACGGCGGAGAAGTCAATTCGATCATCGGTCGCGGCTGTCTTGGTCGTGATGTTATTGACAACAACGGCCATTGGGGGTTCAATCGACTGCGAAGCGGTTGGCGGCATTGCGAATGCCCTTTCCGCTCCGCTCCCGCCGCCACGTCCCGCCGATCTCGATCCGCTCTCGCAAGGGAAACCGGGGCTGGTGTGCATCGCCCACGGCTGGGGATCACGGCCGAGCGTTTGGGCCGAGGACATGAAGACGGCTATCCAACGGCGGCTTGTCGAAAACGGGCAGGCCGACGATTGGGACGTTCGCGCGATTCAGTGGTCCGAATATGCCGGGCCCCTGCCGCACGACGCGCAGATAAACGGCTGGCTCATCGGCCGCGGCATCGGCAAAGCCATCAAGGCTGCCGGATATGAAAACGTGCATTTCATCGGCAACAGCGCAGGCGCATGGCTGATAGAGGGCGCGATGGAGAAGATGCGAAGCATCGAAGACTCTCCGTTGTACTCGGGCGGAGCCGCCACGATTCACGGCACGTTTCTCGACTCGTTCCTGGGCTACTCCCGCGAAGGTGCCCTGCTGCTGGGCGACAAAGCCAATTGGACCGAACAGTATTTGAATATGGATCTGGTGCCGTTCACGAATACGAGCCTCGTCAACGGTTACAACATCGACGTTACCGACGTTAATCCAGCCCCGACGCTCAATCCGGCCGAAGCCCACTCCTGGCCGCGCAGGTGGTACGCGAGCACAATCGACGCGGATCTGGCCACGCCGGAAATCGAGCCGTACGACTACGATTATGGCTGGGGATTCGAGCAGTCGATGGAGATGGGCACGCTGCCCAGCCACGACACATACCCACGGGGCGACGAGTTGGTTCTGCCCCCGAGCGGCGACGCGAATAGTTCGCCGTTGATTCGCCGCGACGCAGTTCAGCGGCTTGAAAACCTCAAGGCCGTCGTCAGCGACTCCGGTTTGGTCAGTTTCAGCGGGACCGAGTTGAGCATCGCGACGGACTCGACCGCGTGGACCACGTTGGCACTTCGGGCGGAAGAATCGGTCGACTTCCTGAGCCTGCAAACGGAATTCACCAGCGCGGCCGGCGCGGAAGGTTTGCTCAGCGTGTTCTGGCAAGGTGAACTGATCGGCATGGTCGACGAGCGGCACGAATCAGACGGCTTGCAGGACTTCGTTTTTCAGCTTCCCGACACGTTCGGGCCTGGATCCTATGAACTGTCTTTCCGCCTCGACCCGTTCACCGAAACGGCTTCCAGCATGGTAATCGGCAACGTGGCCACGCTTCGAGTCATCCCCGAGCCTTCGACCATCGTCATGCTGTGCCTGGGCGCGTTCGGGCTTATGCTGCATCCGCGTCGCGGCAAGAGGTAATCGATTCATTCGCCGCATGCCCCCTCTGCTGACTGGCTGGCCGCGAGCAAAACCCACCCAAGGGAGTTGATTTCCCGCAAAATATCGCGGCGAGAGAGGCAAACGGTTGACAGAGTTGCCGGATAATTGCTAGCTTTCTGGTGGTAGTTGATCGGCCCTAGGGAAATCTTCCGGGGCTCTTGTCTTTTCGATCTTGTCGGCACGCGATTTATTCGCGCCGGAGGCAGCGTTCAAACACTCGAACACCGAGAGCACGTCGCGCGGCGGCCGGATTCTTTTCTTCGGCATGCTCTGGCTCGCGCTGGGTCGGTCCAATTGCGCCGTGGTCGCTTGTCGCGCGAATCGTTCTCTTGGTTTATGCGATCAGTGTCGTTGAACACCTGCTTGAGCCGACTGCCCACTCGACCAGCATGCAGGCCGTTTCTCTTTGAACCGTGGGCCACGAAGAAGGAGAGATCGAATGTTTAGTCACGCAAACACGTTTTCCAGAGGCAGAGCACTTGTGACGTGTGCCCTTGGTGTTCTCGTTGTATTAGCGGCGGCATCGGCGGCCAACGCGTCCTTTCCGGTCCCCGATCCGCCCGACTGGTGGGGCTCGCCCGACGAGTATACCCGCCTGCAACATCACAGCTTCCATGCCGATCCCAACTTGAACCAACCGCCGGACTCGACCTTCGATGGTTTCACGCCCGCGATCCAAGACGCGTGGGCGTTGCCCTCGACCATTGCCTACAACCAGAACAATCCCAGCCCCTGGGGAGCTTATTGGGCAGGCGGCAATTCGTCGGATCTGCTGAACGACAACATCGGAGCCAATTTGCCTGATGGCGGGACCCTCACGAAGACAATGGGCAATATGGCCAACGAGGAAATGATCAAGGAGTTCTACGCCCTGGTGATTTGGAGTGGAGACGGGGCACAAGTCGATATCACGGTCTCCTCGCCGGGAACCGTCGTCGAGGAAACGTTCGAGTGGGTGGGCGGCGAAGCGGGGTTGTTCGCGACTGTCCTCGAAGGAACGATCACGCCCCAGCCGGACAAGGAGGATTTTTCCTTCGCCTTCACCGGCCCCGCCTTCGTGGATGAAATCTACGTCGGAACGCACTGCGTGCCCGAGCCGTCAACCATCGTCATGTTGTGCCTTGGCGTCTTCGGGCTTTTGCTGCATCCGCGCTGCGGAAAGAAGTGATAGATACTGCCGCAGCAAAATGCAAAGCCCCGCCGGTTTTCGGCGGGGCTTTTTCGTGGAGCACGGCGCCCGACTTTGATAGGCAATGACGACTTTGATAGGCAATGAATACGCTACGGGATATCGACCCAAGTGCGGCTCTCGGCGCTTTGCAGGACCGCGTCGCAGACGCGTTGGGTGCGCAGAGCGCTGTGGATGTCGGGTTGGAAGGCCGGGCCGCCTTCTAGCGAGGCCAGGAAATCGGCCAGGCCGTTGATGAACGTGTGCTCGTAGCCGATTACGCAGCCGGGAACCCACCAGTGGTCCATGTAGGGATGCTCGAAGTTGGTGACCAGGATGTCCTGCCAGCCGGTCAGGTGGTCTTCAATCTTCTTACCCGTCTCGGGGTCGGCGTATCGGAAGAACTTCAACTGATGGGCGTCTTCCAGGTCGAAGTAGACCGCGCCGTTCTCGCCGTTTAGCTCGAACGTGTTGAGGTTCTTTCTACCCCGGGCGTAACGAGTACTCTCGAAGGTGCCCATCGAGCCGTTCTCGAAGACGGCCAGGAACATGCAGGCGTCGTCGATCGTGACCGGCTCCATCTCGCCGGTGTCGGCGTGCTTTCGTTCCTTGATGAAGGTCTCGGTCTTGGCCGTAACGCTTTGGATCGGGCCGTTGAGCCATTCGGCCGTGTCGATCGAATGGGCAAGCAGATCGCCGGTTACGCCGGAGCCGGCCACCTTGGCGTCGAGCCGCCACAGGGCGGGGCCGCCTTGGGGGACGTCGGCGCCGATCGTGTAGTCTTGGTTGTAGAGGGCCCGATAATGGAAAGGCCGACCGACGCGGCCTTCGTCGACGAGTTGCTTGGCCAACGCAATCGCCGGCACGCGTCGATAGTTGAACGAGACCATGTTGGCCACGCCCGCCTTGTCCACGGCCGCTGCCATGGCTTCGGCCTCGGCGACGGTCATTGCCAGCGGCTTCTCGCAAACGATGATCTTGCCGGCTTCGGCCGCCGCGATGACCATGTCGTGGTGCAGGAAGTTCGGCGCGCAGACATCGATCAGATCGATATCATCGCGCTCGATCAGTTTTTGCCAATCGGTCTCCGTCGATTCATAGCCCCAAGTCTTGGCGAACTGTTCGAGTTTGTCCTTTTCTTCCTCGCGGGCGTAAACGGCCTTCAGCACGGGCCGATGTTCGCGGTCGAAGAAGTGGTTGACCTGCGAATAGGCGTTGGAGTGGGCCTTGCCCATGAAACCGCAGCCGAGCATTCCGATGTTCAGTTGTTTGGACATTCTTGGGGACCTCTTGTCTTTGAGATTATTCTTTGTGGTGAATTGCGTAACCTTCGTTAGCCCGGTCGCCTGCGACCGGTTGTACCCCGAAACCGTCGCAGGCGACGGGGCTAACCCGATTATTCATACCAAACCGAAACGCTGCTTTGAAAACCAGTGTTTACCGCAAACCGCTTCAGGCCACTGCTTCTTCGAAGCATTGGCACAGCATGGTGGGAAATGTTGGCTATCCCAATACGGGCTATTCTACCAAACCGGCCAAAGATGCCCAGCCCATGAGCCAGCAGGCCGTGGCCAGCGTCATTATGGCCAATGTTCCGGGAACTTTCCACCCGGCGGCGCGAACCGGCAGCGACAACAGCAATGTGACCAGAGCCAGCGCAAGAGCGGCCTGCCAACCGAGAAACAGGCCCACGCAGGCCAAAGTGGGCATCAAGCCGCCGGCGGCCTTCTTTCCGAGAAGTTTCAAGATTACCCAGCCTGACGGAAGCGCCACCAGCAGTCCCGCCAGCGCGTCGACAATACCGGCTTCGATAGTCCCCAGGCCGTCGAACGCATGTACCGGCCGCAACCACGGCCAAACGATCCCGGCCACGACTCCCACGGCAATCGTGGGCACAAACAGCTTCGACGGTACCCGCCGGCCGTCATACTGAATAAGCGCCGCGCTGAGGAGCGTACACATAAGCAGGATGTGATACGCATAAATCCCGAACGGCTGCCACATGCCGAGAGTCTCTCGGCCGGGCAAGTTCAAACCGCCGAAAACGCACTCGACCACGCCCAGCATTAGGAACAGCACGGCCGTTGAGAATTCAACCAGCGGATACCGAACGGAAAACTTCTCACCGCAATCCCGGCAGCGACCGCCGAGGGCGATCCAACCGAAGATCGGCAGATTGTCGAACCAGCGGATGGGATGCTTGCAATTCGGGCAATGAGAGGGCGGCCGTACGAGACTCTTGCCCAAGGGCACCCGATAAACCACCACGTTGAGAAAACTGCCCACGACCGCGCCCAGCACGAACAGCCAAACGGCGATCACCACGTCGACGGTTTGCGGCAGTAGTGCGTTTTCAGGCATGAGTATCTGGGGGAAGTTGCGCCGCGACAGGATAGTTTCCGTTGCCAATACTCAGGCCCATTCCGCCTAAAGGCTGGACTACGAAGAGGACGCTGGGTACCAATCAACAGAACCTAGATAATCCCGTGCAACGGTCTGCCCGGCTCGGCCAGCCGGTCGACGCGGAGGGTGATCTCGGGGTCCTCGACCAACGGCGGGGCATGGTGCGGCTTGATGCGGGCGTCGATCACCAGCGAACCACCGCAACCCCAGTGCTTGTCGACCATGGTCGAGCCGATACCATATACATCGGCCGCCGGATCGCTGCGGGTGAATGTCGTCCACAGGAAGTTGTCCAGCGTTCGCGAGGAAAACTCGCTGTCGTCGACCACCACGATCAGCGGAAAACCGTTGATCGCTTCTTCGGCATTGTAACTCCCGGCAAACCGTTCGACCACCCGGTCCTTGCCGTTTTCGTCGGGCGAATACTTCGGACCCTCGACTACCAAGATACCGGGCAGGCAGACGCGAGGGTTGCGGAATCCCAACCCCTCGGGCATTACAATGCGGCTGTCGATGGCAACCGGCAGCGTGCGACGCGGAGGACCGGCCGCCGCGATGACCAGTTTCGACCCTTCGTGCAGCGTGCCCGAACTGTAGTCCAGCGTGTCCATCGTGGTGCGGGTTTGAAAGTGCAGGTCGCGGCTGAAGTCCACCCGTTCCAGCACGTGGCGCAGGAACTCCGGCACCTGGCGAGCGTCCAACTCGGGGTCGTCTTCGCCGGCGATTATCAGAAGGTACTTCGCCAACGACAACTGCCCGTGACCGAGTACGGCATTGGCCAGCGTGAGCAACTCCCGCGGGCGGCCGTGTTTCTCTTGTGGCAAGTAACGCTCGCTGCCGACGGCCAGCAGCAGGGGATGCACACCGGCGGCGTCGACCGCGTGAAGTTGGCGAACGCCGGGAATCGTTTTTGGCACGATTGGACCAACCAACTCGTGGATCAGTTCGGCGAAAACCGTGTCTTCCTGCGGCGGACGACCGACGACCGTAAACGGCCACACGGCGCCCTTGCGATGATGAACGTCGACCACTCGCAGCACGGGGAAGTCGTGGGCGAGGCTGTAGTAGCCGAGATGATCGCCGAACGGTCCCTCGGGCAAGTGCCGCATGGGATCGATGAACCCGCTGATGCAGAAATCGGCCTGGGCGTGGATCGGCAGTTGTCCGTCGCGGCAGATCATCGGGATGCGAGATTGCCCCAGCACGCCGGCGAAGGCCAATTCGCTCACTCCCTCGGGCAGCGGCATCACGGCCGCGACGGTCATGGCCGGCGGCCCGCCGACGAACACGTTAACCGGAAGCTTGACCCCTTCCTTCATTGCCGACGCGTGGTGCAAGGCGATTCCCCGGTGCAGTTGATAATGCAGGCCGGCTTCCTGGTTCGGCGCATAATCACCGCCGGAAAGCTGTATCCGATACATTCCCAAGTTCGAGTTCTCGGGGCCCGGGTTGGCGGGGTCTTCCGTGTATACCTGCGGCAGCGTTACGTAGGCGCCGCCGTCGTCGGGCCAGGATCGCAGTTGCGGCAACTTGTCCAAGGTGGTTTTGTGGGCCAGCACCGGGCCGGTCTTCACCCGTTTCGGCCTGGAGTGCCATGCCGAACGGGGCGTACCCAGATAAAGCCGGGGACGCCGCAACACGTCGGCCGGGTCGACTTGCAGGGAGACCAGTTGTCCCAACCGCTCCAGCGAATCGCGGAACATGTACCGCACCCGTTCGATGGTACCGAACAGGTTCCCGAGCATTGGGAAACCGCAACCGATAACGTTATCGAACAGCAGAGCGGGCCCGCCGGCACGGTAGACTCGCCGCTGAATCTCGGGAATTTCTAGATTGGCGTTCAGCGGCTGCTTTATCCGCACCAACTGGCCGGTCGATTCCAGGTCGGCGATACAGTGTCGTAGCGTTGCGTATCCCATGCAAATGTCTTCGGCGGAAAAGCGAAACCGGATGAGTATTTAGCGAATAGTACGAACGCATCTTGCACACGGGGAGCGAAAAAAGGGGACTGGCTCCGAG
>Ga0180432_10012038_pt1 | contig 10110 bp, 11 predicted proteins | sample SS_ome_10_FD_132414 | JGI IMG/M metagenome (GOLD analysis project Ga0180432, IMG submission 132414) | Hypersaline lake sediment archaeal communities from the Salton Sea, California, USA - SS_1_MS_2 metaG | ecosystem: Environmental > Aquatic > Non-marine Saline and Alkaline > Hypersaline >...
AGCGCTGGCGTATTACCATCAAGCGATGCTCGGAGGGCCGGCAATGCTGGGGCGGGCGGGCTATGGTGACGAAGTGAGCAAATCGGGGCTGGCAGGGCGCGTGTCACCTTCTGCCTCAGTTAGACAAAAGTCAGCCAAGCAAGAAGTAAGAGAACCAAAAGGCGAGCTAGTGCTTGTCCGCTACATCGGCTCTAACAGTCTTGACATGACTTGGTTTGGCGAAGAGACGGGCAAACGCTATGAGTTGGGCGGCATTCGACGCCAGGGATACGTGTTCGCTGAGGACTTGCCAGCTTTGTTAGCAGCAGTTGGCAAGGTCGGGGAACCACAGTTTAGGGTAGTGAAATAATGCCTTGGGCCTGGAACGAATCTTCGCATAGATACCACGACACTGACACCGGGCGCTTTATGGCGCGCACCGAAGTATTGGGCTATGTCGAAGCGTCGCTGGAAGCTGCCAAGATTGCGCCCGCTGCGGTCCTAGAAGGCGGCGTGCATTCGGCGGGCACTGATATGCTGTCCAACCTCGTGGCCAATGACTTGCTCTCACCAAGAGACTGGCACGAGCAGATGAGAGAGCAGGTCAAGCGCGAAGTCTTGCGCCAGTATATGCTTGGCAAGGGCGGGCGCGCACAAATGACCGCTGAGGACTGGGGCTCTTGCGGCGGAATAATTGCAGACCAATACCGCTACCTCAAAGACTTTGCCAGGTTGGTAGAAGAGGGCGCACTCTCAGAGGGCCAAATCAAGGCAAGGGCCGCGATGTATGTTAACTCTGCCAGAGAAGGCTTTGAACGTGGGCAAGCGCGGGCGTTTGGCTTACCAGACTTGCCAGCTTACCCTGGCGACGGGCAAACAATTTGCCTCACAAATTGCGCGTGCTCTTGGCAAATTGAGGAAGTCTTTGACGAAGACGGCAACCTCATAGGCTGGAACTGCTACTGGACTTTGGGCATTGTCAAGACAGAACATTGCCCGGATTGCCTTGAGAATTCGCAGAAGTGGAACCCGCTGTTTGTGGGGGCAGATGGGGAGATTATAAGTAGTCCGATGGCGCCAGAAGAACCCTGGCTAGGAGCAGGCGGGCAAGCACCGTCTGGGAAAGATGTTACTACAAAACGACTAGATGGCTGGCTTGTTGAAGGGCTGGAGAGCAAACATTGGCATGGCGCATCTAAGCAGGTCAAACGACAGGCGAAAGACGAACTGGTTACGGCTTTGTCAGAGCGCTCGGGCGTCCCATATGATACTGTAAATGATTTTGTCAAGCAATGGTCTTATAGCTCAAATGATAATGATATGCGCTCCCTGGCAATCCAGCGCGCTGCCTCTGAGACCTTTGGGATTCCGCTGTCAGAATTTACACAGGGCAAAATCACAGCATTGGAGAGGAAGATAGCGGAAGGTGCTATTCCTCAAGGCAGATTTGCCCCATTGCTTCCAGATGATGAGCAGGGGTTGTTGCTTAAAGCCATGTATGACTACACCCAAGAAAAGCTGGCACTAAGCGGATTCTCGTCTGGGGATACTGTCAGGCTGCGCCGGGGGGTTGTGTTGCCGGATTATATTGCTGAGGATTGGGACAAAGGCAGTATTCAGCAGATAATAGGTAACACATTAGAGAGTTGGTCTGTTGGGGAGAATGTAGCTTCTCGATTTGCAAATGCTATGGGCAAGGGAAAAGTAAGTGTAGTTCTTGAAATGGATGTGCCAGTGGAAACAATCATGGGCACTGCGCGTACTGGCTTTGGCTGCCTAGATGAAGGCGAATTTGTACTACTGGGGAGCCAACCATCTCAAGCAAAGATAATACATATCACAAAATGGGATGAGGGCTGGTTAGAGCCAGAAGAAGATGTAGGCAAAGAGTATGCACCATTGCCACCATTGGATGAGTTGGCAAAGATGATAGGGAAAAAATAATGGATATTGTAAACATTGGCAACACAGACGAAAATGCGGATTGGATTAAAACTCTATCAAATGTATCAGATGAACTGGAGATTCATGCCGCATTAGCGGAAGAACAGCAAGAAGAATCGCAAGAAGAACCCGAGATAAGTGAATGAGTTTATGAGGCAAAATGGACTATCCAGAATCTGACATGGTGGTAACAGAGCGTGCGGCCAAAACTGCTTGGCTCTTGGCAGATGGTGCCAGGATGACCACGCGCGACATTGCGGACAAAGTGGGCCTGCACGTGCGTTCTGCTTATCACATGATGAACAAACTTGGGCGCGTTTTGCCTATTGCGCTCGACGAACGCGGGCGCTGGTGCAGAGTTGACAAGCCTCCGATGCTGACCAAGCGCGTCGTGCAAGTGCGCTAATCCCCTTCTCACCAATCTTGGCCCCACACCCCGTGGGGCTTTTTTGTTTCCCCATTTGTCACAATTCGCTACCCAAAATGACAAGTCTTGTCATACCTCTGTGTTACTCTAATTCTACATAGTCAAAACTGTGTCTGTTAGCTGTACTTAGGGGGCGCAATATGCCTTGGACAAAGGCAGATGTAGAAGAGCATAACAAGGGCCTAACCGACAAGCAAAAAGAACAGTGGGTTGAGGTGGCAAACAGCGCGCTTGCCTCTTGCCTAGATGAAGGCGGCGAGCAAGACAAATGCGAAGCGAGCGCGATTAAGCAAGCTAATGCAGCAGTAGGCAAGGAAGAGGAGCGCGAAGTGGGCCTAATCCGGCAACTTTGGGAAGGAATTCAGCGGGTATTTGAGCCTCACTTGGAAGAAGAGCGGGCAATCAATCTAGGCAGACTGTACGGACTGCTTGACAGCGCGCTTTATGAGAGCGCAGAACACGAGCTTGCTTGGTTGCATGACCTCTACCGCGACGACGATGGCTCTCTATTCGCAATCACGAGCGAGCGCGGCAAGCTTTACAGAGTGCCACTTGAGTTTGCCAACGATGAAGTGCAGATGGGCGAGTGGGTGCCAGTCACTGAAGAATTTAAGCCAATTGAGGCAGCTACACGAACCCGCGTTATTCGACAGGCAGACGGGCGCCACCGTTGGCTCTCAATCTCGTGCACAAGCGTGCTCAACCGCGTAGGCGAGATTGACAGTAAGGCACTCTTTGACAGCTTTGTAGCGCATGCAGAAGAGACGGGCGAGTACCCCTACCGCACTTTTTACCACCAAGGCGAAGCACTACGGACTGGCGAAGCGGACTTTTTGGCGCGCGATGGCAATGTGTTCATCTCGTCTGGCATATACGATGAAGACAATCCGCTGGCCCAAGCCGAGATTGTGGCTCGCAAGAAGAACCCAGAGTGGTGGGGCGAGAGCATCAACTACTTGCCCACTTCACCACCAGAATTAGTTGAAGTTGCTGAGGGCATAGAGATTCCAGTCTATACCAGCGGCATTATGCGTGAGACATCGACGCTGCCAGCAGATAAGGCGGCGGCATGGTTCACTGCAACACGTGATCAGGAGGTTATGAGAATGCGACAGAATGTTTTTGACGCACTGATTGAGCTGCTCGATGGCGACGAAGAGCGCGCGAAGGAATTTGCGGCCCTAGTCGATGGCACCAACCGCGAAATCGAGGCTGGCGATTTGGTCAGTCGTGAGGCTGGCGGCGAAGAGGAACCCGCAGAGGAAGCGCCAGAGGAGCCGACCGAAGAGCCCGCAGAGGAACCAGAGATTGAGCGCGAGGTTGCGCTTGACGAATCTGCGGTTGAGCTAATCACCGCGCAGTTCGCTGAGATGCTGGCACCCTTCCAGGAGAAGCTAGAGGGACTGGAGGCGCAAATCAGCGCGCTGGGGCATGCTCACACAGAGGCAGGGAAGGAAACACGACAGGCCCGCGAGGCACTGGATGAACGCATCAAGGCAGTGGAAGCCACCGACGAAGAGAAACAGCGCCAGTGGCTGGCAGACCTTCCGCGACGCGAGAAGCTGACCGTCACCCACCGACCGCGCGAAGCCAATGCTACCGATGAGGAGCCCGGCAAGCCCGATCCGAGCGCAGTTCTCGACGCGGCTGGGGTTCCAGCATACTAATGAAAAGAACAGTCCGCTGGGGAGCCGGACGCCAAGATTATGGAGGTATGAGAGATGCCACCTAACGGAATTCAGAGAGACCTAACGGCTGTTGACGATACAGCTACCCCGTTTGGCTGTTGCAATTACTTTGACCGTTGCACCGATGAAGTAATGACCTTGCACTATCGGGGCACCCTCGGGCTGTTGGACTGGATGGGCTTCAATGTGAGCGATGAATGCTACCGCTCCATCGAGTTCATCAACTTCACTCGGCCGGAGCAGAGCGGCGGCGTCTGTACGCGCGGCCATATCGGGAATCCTTGTGAAGATCCCAGCGGTTATGAGTTTGGCACATGCAAGCTGACCGTCGAAGATTTTGGGCGCTACGGGCGCAAGGGGCCGGTCCGCACGATGATGCAGCCCAAGAATTACTGCAAGACCGATCCTCGGCGGCGCCTTGATGGCACGCTGGTAACTGACGAACGCGAGTGGGACATGAGGTTTGCAATGGATGTTTTGTTAGATGACATCCGCCGCGACCTCGTGGTAGGCAATTCGGCTACAGCGGGCCAGTTTGACGGCCTGCAGCAGTGGGTTGCAACCGGTTATGACTGTGCGATGCTGGATTCCATAGTCATCAACTGGAACGGCAATGGTATGGGCGGCGGCGCGGGCATAACCTGGAACGGCAACGCCGTAGCCGCAACGTTTGACTTCATCGACGTGCTGCTGGCCGCCTACCGACGAGTGCGGCGGCGCATCTCCTGGGCCGCAACGCTCAACACGCAGCAGATGAGGCGCGGCGACATGATTCTTGTGATGCCGCACTTCATGGCTACTTGCCTCTTGGACTTCTTCACTTGTTGGTCAGTGTGCGCGGGCGCGCAGTACGAGCCCGTCAACTTGCAGACCTACGAGGCGCGCACCTTCCGCACGCAGTTGCTGGGCGGCTTGTTCGGATTTGGCGAAATCACGCTCGACGGATTCCCAATTCCGATTCTGGCCTACGACTGGGAGATGATTGACAGCGCGACCGTCGGTGACACGTACTTGCTCACCGGTTCAGTTGGGGCCAACCGCATCTGGGAAGGCGAGCACTTGAGCGCCAGTGAGGCTGCGCGCAACTTCGGCGACCTGGGCTACTTCCAGACCGATGGCGGGCGCATCTTGGGCAAGCGTGACGTTGACAACGAGTGCTACGAAACCAAGATTTGGCAGCATCCGCGCTTGTTCTGCAAGGCGCCTTGGGCACAAGTCAGATTCCAGGACATGGCTTGCGAAGGCGTGACCGACCCGATCAGCCCGGATCCGTGCGATACGAGCTTCTTCCCTGAGACGAGCTTTGATGTAGCTGAGTGCTAGTCTCTGAGGCGACAACAACAAAGGGGGAGGGGTTAGTGACAAGCTGCCTCTCCCCCTGACCGAAAGGGGAGCGTGTGGAGCGTACATTACCAACCATCAGCGTGGTAGTGCCTTGCTTTAACTATGGGCGCTATCTGGGCGACTGTGTAAATTCGCTCTTGGGCGGGCCAACTTGCCTGGGCATAGTGGAACCACAGAGCTTTGACGACTTCGAGATAGTCATTGTGGACGACGCCAGCACAGACGATAGCTGGCAAACAATCCAGGCACTGGCGAGCCAGCACGAGAAGGTGCGCGGGTTGCACTTGAGCACCAACCAAGGCACACCGACCGTGCTGAATGTAGGAGTAGAGCGCAGTCGTGGCGAATATGTGCAGGTTCTGAGCGCGGATGACATGCTAGAGCCTTGGTGTTTGCAGAAGCACATCGAGGCTTGCAGAGCAAACCCGCACCGCGTAGTGTATGGCGATTTGCGAACCATCAAGGCGGGCAAGCGCGAGCGCACCTTAAAACTGCCCAATTATTCTTGTGAGCTTGTACTGAGCAAAAACCCAATGTCTGCGGGAATAATGTACCCCAAGCAAGCATGGCGCGATGCCGAGGGCTATCCCGAGACAATGACATGGGGGCGCGAAGACTGGGCATTCAATATTGCCTTGATGCTGGCGGGCTGGTGCGGTATCCACATAGAGGCTGCAGGATACCTCTACCGCAGGGACCGCCAAAATCGCAGCCTAAGAACGGGTAACCGTCACAGAGATAAGGTGCAGCGGCTTGACCCAACGCCGGATGGTACGCCAACGTGGCGCGAATTCTTCAAAAACCAACTTCGGGGATTGTACCCGGAGGCATATGCAGGGAGGTACAACGTGGGATGCTGTGGGGGGCGACGTAGCAAAAGCGCGACAAAATCAGCGAGTAATCCAGTGGTGAAGAGCACGACTGTACTACCGGGCAGAGGGGGAATGACCCGGCTTGAGTACATCGGCGGCAACGTGGGCGACACGACTTGGTGGGGGCCTGAGACGCAGACGCGCTACGTGTTCGGCGGTAATCGCAAGGTTGGCTATGTGGACAGCAAGGACGCGGCGGGGATGCTGGCGATGAAGAAGGACGACAAGGCAGTATTCCGGGTTTACAAACCGCCAGTGCAGAAGCCAAAACCTAAACCTGCACCAGCGCCGCAACCAGAGCCAGAGCCTGAACCCGCGCGGGAGCCAGAGCCCGAATTGCCTGACTTGCAGATGCTCACCATTGCGGAAGCCAAAGAACTAGACATCACGCCAGAGCAAGCAGGCGCCTTGATTGAGCAAGAGCGCGAAGGCAAGAGCCGCATAACCCTGTTGGCCTACTTGGAGGATTTGAGGGATGCCTGAGTGGGTGCGTTGGTTTTGTGCTGTGCTGGCAACGTTACGTTGCACGTGGTCCTTGATGTTTGACGATGGGCCGCATGGCATATTGTTTTGTCTGCGCCAGTGCTTGGGTGCCTACGATTATGGTGAACAACCAGGGCCAGATGGACAGCCCGAGTCAATCACAGCAATGGGCCGTTTCTTCCACTGCCCGTATTGTGTAAGTTTGGCGCTGGCAAGCGTGTTTGCCCTTCTGGCCCTGTTCCCCTCCTTCGTAACAGACGCAATCTTGGCCTGGATTGGCTTAGCTGGCGGCGCGATGCTGGTTATTCGCTGGCGACCTTGGAGGAATGTCTAATGCCACCCAAAGACCCAATCAGATTCACTTGTGAATATTTGTATGCTGGCACACAGGCTGCTGGTGCTGTTGCGGCGGCGCTCAATGGCGCGGTTGACCTAGAAGTGCAGGAAGTCAAAGTGCAGGCCGACCCCGACAATGCGCAAGATGTTTTCGTGGGCAATGCCAATGCGCAGCCTTACCAGTTGAACGCTGGCGACGAAGTGCAGATTCGCATCAACAATGTAGCCAAGATTTATGTTCAGGCGCCCGCTGGTGCACCCGTAGTCAATTGGCTTGCGTGGAAATAGGCAACGGCAATGGCGGTTGTTCCAGCAGAGAGCACCTTAACAGAAGAGGAGAGCGCGGTCAGTTTGCCAAGATACGCGCAAATCATCCAGTCGCCTGAATGTGCGTTTTTTGGCGTATCACGTGATGCTGACACCGATTATGAATGCCGCGACATTTGGATGAAGCACTACCGCGATAATATCCAACGCTACCTTGCAGAAGCACAAGAGGAGATTGAGGACGAAATTGGCTACTTTTTGATGCCCCGCTTTGTCGTGGGAGCTCAAACAGACGGTATACCAGAGAGGCAAATTGACGCACAGCCTTATGGATTCCCGGTGCTGGCGCGCTGGGGCCACCCCATCGGGGCAGGCATTAAGGCAACCACATCAATCGCAGATGGGGCAGCAGTAGACCACACGGCGGATCCTGCAGTGATTGGGCCAGTCGCCACCACAGTAACCGATACTGACGAGGTAAAAGTCTACCATCCTGGCACAGAAGTTGAGATTCATCCATCTGTAATCTCAATCAGCGGTGGCTTTATCACTGTCACGATTCCGCGATGCCGAATGGTCAAAGCATCACTGGCAGACAACCCGAGCGGGGGCCTAGATTACGACGATGTGACGAACTTCGAGGCAACTGTGGACATCGTGCGCGAATACTGTGACCCGTCCACTCATGCGACGCTAGTTTGGCCTCACCAGTGCTCAAGTGTAGACGCGTGTTCTTGCACTTGCTCTGATTACACGCAAGATGGTTGCATTTACATCAAGGACGCAGTCATAGGCGAGTTGGACGTGTTGCCAGCCACTTACTCGGGCGGCGCGTGGTCTCGCAAGACTGCAATTTGTTGTGGTGAACCACAGCTAATCCAACTCAACTATAGGGCTGGCCTAACTTCATTGACAAGGCAGCAAGAGGACGCAATCGTGAGATTGGCGCACGCCAAGATGCCAGAGGAGCCCTGCGGTTGCGAAATCGCTCAAAGACTGTGGGCCAGGGACCGCGAAATACCAAGCGCACTGACACGCGAGCGGGCAAATTGTCCGTTTGGCATGAGTGATGGTGCGTGGTCTGCTTGGCGGTTCGCGCAGACGTTCAAGCTGGTTCGCGGGATGGTGCTCTAATGCCTACTGGCGTAATCACTGGCAAGGTCATCAAACCATCTAGGCTAAGAGAAGACGCACTGCGTCTCAAATTGCTCAATGCAATGCGCAAGTCTGGGCGTGGTATGAGGCGGGATTTTTGGAAGACCACAGAGCATTGGGAGCATGAAGTCAATTTTGAATTGACCATAAGCCTCACCGGGCCTGGCCCGTTCGTGATTGTTGAAACGGACGATGAAATCTACACGTGGGTGGTCAGGGGCACTGGGGAGCGCGGCGGCGGCAGCGCATACGAGATTTGGGCAGGGGCCTACACGGGCAAGAGCGACAAAACCACACTGGCGTTTTCGAGCGACTTTGTGCCAAAGACAAAACCAGGCGTGATTGGTTCTAGTCAGGGCTTTGTAGGCAAGCGTGACACGTTTGTGCCATATGTGGTTCATAAGGGCATAGAGCCACGCAATTTTGATGTAATCATACGGAAGGATTGGGAACCTAGATTCAAGCGCAATATGGAGCGAGGCATGAGAGAAGCGGCGCGCGCCAGTGGACACGCAGTGAGGTAATCAATGGCAAACATCAAGATTAGGGTGATCCGACAGCGAGGGCAGGCGGCGCTAGTGGAATGGGTAGACAACGAAGGTGCACATAGAGCCACGATTCCTGCTAGCGCAATCCACAAGGGGCATGCCGCCAAAGATGAACTTGAGTATGGCATACCCTATGGTGCGCCCTGGGAAGAGCTAATCACGCTGACCGCAACGCCAGCCACAATCGCGGCAGAGTTGCGGCGGCGCGGAATTTGGACAAAAGAGGATTTGCTTTCACAGCCTAAAGTGGCGGTGGCCGCAATCCAGGCGGCGTATGGATTCGACTTGGCGGCCCTAATCAAGGCCGCCAGACAGCACGAATGAGTGATGGAGGTTTAGGAGATGGCTGAAGTTTTTACGAGTGAAAAGTGGTCCCTGTGGGCGCAGCCCGACGGGCCGAACACCAAGCCGCAGTACTTGGGCTGCCACGACCTCGACGACATGACAGAGCCCGGCGGCGCAAGCAATCTGTTATTGTGCTTTGACCACGACGACCCGAGTGGTTACAAGACAGTAGGCAGTACGAAAGAACCGCCTGGGCCAGTCACGACCGCAGTTACTACCTACATTGAAGAAACAGCGGACTATATGGAAACCATTGACTGCCCATTCCCGCTTTATGTCAATGGTTGGAAGTGTGGCAAGCCGGATGTGTTCTCAAACTACAAACGGTGGTTTGCGCTGGCCCACGCTGAGATTGGCGACAAGACGTTGACCGGACTGGCGCGACGCAGCGAGGATGTGGAATCGACGCAGGCCTTTGCGCTCTCAGCTTGGCCGCCAGTGATTCGCGGATTCGAAGTCGAAGCAATGCAGCAGTCCACTTCTGAGACCGAAGCGCTAAACGACATTGCCTTCTGCAACGTCAAGAAATGTGCGGATGAATGTGGCGAAGCACAAAGCATCTGCGATGATGGTTGCGCAGTGGGCGACGCAGCAGCGGGCAGTCCGACCAACGATGCTGACATGATCTGCACGGAAGATGGCGGCGGCACGTGGGCGGCGGCGGCAGCGGCGGCGTTTGCGGGCGGCGAAGACATTGCGAGTCTCGTTTGCTTCTACGTTGG
>Ga0180432_10012041_pt1 | contig 10108 bp, 3 predicted proteins | sample SS_ome_10_FD_132414 | JGI IMG/M metagenome (GOLD analysis project Ga0180432, IMG submission 132414) | Hypersaline lake sediment archaeal communities from the Salton Sea, California, USA - SS_1_MS_2 metaG | ecosystem: Environmental > Aquatic > Non-marine Saline and Alkaline > Hypersaline >...
CCCCTCACCACCGCCGACCTGCTCGGCAAGGAGACCATCGTCGCCGGCCTGCCCGCCGAGGACGCCCTCGAATCGGGCCTCTCCCGCGCCTGGGACGCCGTGGACCTGGCCCTGGACATGCTCGCCGCCGACGAGCCCCAGCCCGGCGAGGCCCGGGCCATCGTCTTTCTGACCGACGGGCAGGATACCACCAGCGAGCAGACCCCCGAGACCCTCACCACCAAGGCCAAGGACGGGCTGGTCGCCCTGTATCCCATTGGCTTCGGGAACGTCGGCCAGAGCCTCCAGACCCTGCAGTCACTGGCCGCCGACACCGGCGGAGCGTACTTCCCGGCGGCCGGCGCCAGCGCCCTCGAATCGACCTTCGCGGAGATCGCTCGCCAACTCCAGGGGCACTGGAGCCTGAGCTACGTCTCCCCCAGCAACAGCGGCACCGTGGCCCTCGAGGCCAGCTTCGACTGGGACGGCGGAACCGCCACCCTGGCCGAGACCTTCGACGCCGCCGCCCTGGCGGGTGACATCCACCAGGGCCTTCTGGCCGTGACCGACCGCGCCTACGACAGCGCCCAGAACCGTACCAGCTTCGTGATCAAGGCGGAGTACGTTCCCCGCAGCATCAGCCGCTTCCGGTTCCGCTTCGCCCACAGCACCGCCGCCTTCAACCTCCAGGACACCGGCGGCCTGACCGCCTTGTCCGACGGCTGGAGGGCCACCCCCCTGGGCGGCGGCGTCTACGACGTCATCGGGCCCGCATCGCTGGACTACGGCGCCTTCGGCAACATCGGCGTGGCCTCGGTCCCCGGCGACGTCCCCCTGCTCCAGGTCAGCCACGACGACAGCGTGTACGCCGGCCTGGCCCAGCCCAAGACCATACTCTTCGAAGAGCACCTCTGGTCCGCCCCCTACACGCTGACCGTCATCGTCCAGCCGGAGAGCACCGGCTGGGTGGTCATCGACCCGCTGCAGGCGGGCTACGCCCACGGCGAGACCGTCACCCTCACCGCAGTCGGCGGCACCGAGCTGTTCGACTCCTGGAGCGGTGACCACACCGGCACCGTCTCGCCGGCGACGATCACCATGGACGGCAACAAGACTATCACGGCCAACTTCGGGGATTGAGGTTCCGTTCCGCCAGCCCGCCGGCGCCGCGTGAAAGCCCGTGCCCGCGTGCCCGCGCCGCCCGATGACAGGGGTCAGCAGCCGCCGCCCCGTCAGGGTTTCAGGGGTGCCTTGGTCGCCCTCGCCCGGGCAAACCGAGGCAGGCGGTAGGGTTGGCCCTTCTTGTACTTCTCCAGCCGTTTGGCCATCTGCCGGGCAAACCACTTGTCCGAGGGGCGCGACGACTGCTGGGCCCGTTCCAGCCCCTGGGTCGCGATGCGGATCGCCTCCTCGAATCGGCCCACCTCCGCGAGGGCCATGGCCATCACGTCCAGGCGGGAGATCGGGCACTCTTTCAGAACCGGGCAGAGGTTCCAGGCGTAGTCCAGCGCCGCCTGGCCGTCGCGCACCGTCTCTTCCGGCGCCGCGGCCAGCAGCATCACCAGCCGCTCGATCAGCCGCAGCTCGTCGGTGGACGCACCCTCGCGCAGCAGCGCCGCGCTCTCGGCGTACCGCCCCTGGCGCAACAGCGCGTAGCTCAGGTAATCGAGGACCCGGCCGCGGTCCTCCACGCGGGCCAGCGCCATGGTAAGCGGTTCGATGGCATCGCCGTAGCGTTCCTGCCCGAAAAGCGCCCGCCCCAGCTCCCAGGCGAGGTCCGCGTTGTCCGGGTCGCTCTGCAGTGCCTCGCGGAGCATCTGGCCTGCCTGGCCATAGACTTCCTTCGACTCCCGCGACCTGCCCGCGTTGCCCAGGGCGGCCGCCAGCTCCAGCCGCAACTCCGCGGACCCCCCGGCCGGGCCCAGCTCGATTGCCGCCCGGTAGTGCTCCACGGCCTCCTCCGCCGAAGCGTCCGCCGCCAGAGCAACCGCCACCTCCGCCAGGCGGGTCGTCCACTCCGCTTCGTCCCCCGGCAGACGACCGCGCAGCGTGTTCAACGCCTCCTCCCGCTGCCCGACCCGCACCAGGGCATACGCCAGGTACTCGAGGGCGGCTCCCGCCTCCAGCTCGTGCTCCAGGGCCACTCGGAGGGGCTCGAGCGAGTCGGCGTACCGGCCGGTGTGCAGGTACGCCTGCCCCAGCAGCCAGGAGAGGTGGGGATCACCGGGGTCGTCCGCCAGTTGCCCGCGAAAACGCTGGATCGCCGAGAGGTAGGCTTCGTCCGCCTCTTCGGTCTGGCCCAGATCGCGCAGCACATCCGCCACCCCCAGGAAGATGTCAGGGGGCACGCCGGCCTCGTCCAGCTCCATGGCCGCCCGGTAATGCCAGAGGGCCTCGTGGTCCCGCCCGGCTTCGCCCAGGGCGCTGCCCAGGTTGACATGCACCTTGGTCAACAGAGCCTGCGTCTCGTAGCGGTCCGGCCGGGGCGGCAACGTCGCGGCTCGGCCCAGCTCGGCGATCGCCTCCTCGTGCCGCCCGGCCCTGGCCAGCAGCGTGCCCAACTCGTAGCGGGCCGACAGGTAATCCGGAGCAGTCTCCAGCACGGTCCGCAGGCTCTGCTCGGCACGCTGCACATCGCCGATGTCACGATAGGCACTGCCCAACCGAACGAACGACTGGATGGAGTCCCGGCGGACCTGGGCGGCCCGCGGCACCCCGTGGATGAGCGCCGCCGCCGCCAGCAGAGCCAGGCCCGACACACCCACCGTCGCCCACCGCCGGCGGCGCAGCCCGGCCACGGTTTCGAACAACGCGTACACCCCCAGCAGGATCAGCGGCGGCAGCACCGGCATCCGAAAGCGAGCCGTGCAGAAGAACAGCACCACGCTCACCATGTAGACCAGCACGAAACCCCAGAGCGGGAACAGCTCCAGCCGCCGCCGCCAGCACAACGCCAGCCCCATGACACCCAGCGGGCCCACCAGCCCGAAGCCCAGCGGCAGCAGGCGGACCAGGGGCGTGAACTCCTCGGTCCAGAAGTAGATGCCCTTGTTGTTCGAGATCTCCCGCCGACTCCAGAACAGGCCGAGCTTGCGGACCATCAGTCGCAGCGCACTGCCGGGCTGCTCCCGCATGAAGGCCCAGGCCTGCCCGTAGTAGTAATCCGAGACCTCGGAGGGTTTCAGCTCGCGTCCCCGGGCCTGCTCGGCCCGCTCGACCGCGGCGTGGTAGCCGCCCCACCAGTCGGCCGGCGTCCCGGGGACGATGGCCGTCATCCCGTCCGAGTATTCGTTGTTCCCGATGAAGAAGTTGACCCCGCCCTGGGAGGCGATCAGCACTGCATCCCCGCCGACCACGTGGTTCCGCACGGTGATCGGCAGCACGACCAGCAGGCAGCCGGCCGTCAGGCCGGCGACGTAGCCCGCCGCCCGGGGCAGCACCCGCCGGTGCTGCACCAGGATCCACACCACGACCGCGGGCGCAAACAGCAGGATGTTCGGCCGGGCGATCGCCGACAGCCCCAGAAGGATGCCCGCCAGGCCGTAACGCAGCAGCGTCGGCTTCTGCCCCGCCCGAACCAGCAGCAGCAGGAGCGCCAGGTCAAGGAACACGATCAGCGAGGCGATGAGCAGCTCGCCGTCGAAGTAGATCAGCATCCAGTAGGTGGCGGCGGCAAAACCCGCCACCGCCCCCACCGCCCGGCCGAAGAGCGACCGGCCCAGCAGGTACAACAGGCAGCAGCTCAAGGCCCCCAGGACGGACTGCACGATCCGCGGAGCCAGATAGCCCGGGCCGAACACCTTGTACACCGCCGCCAGCACGGCCGGGTACAGGGGAGCCCGGAAATAGGGGCCCTCCCAGTAGGTGTCGCCGCCGGCGATGGCCCGGGCCCACTCGTCGTGGATCCTGGCATCCATCTGCGGATGCTCGAAGAGCGGGCTGCTGCGCAGTTGCGACAGGTACGCCAGCCGCAACACCAGGGCCAGCAGGAAGATCCCGCCCAGCAGCAGCAGGTCCTTCCGCGGAGACCAGGGCGCGGGGCCGGGGGCACCATCCGGAGGATCGTTGCGTCCGGCCGGTCGATCCTTGGTCCGCGCCTTCGACGTTTTTCGAGCCCGGTGCTTCATCAACCCTATCCTCGGACCACCCTTGCCCGGCACAGAATACCGCACGGGGGCCCGCTTGCACACGCCCGCCGGCGCGTCGCCCCGCCGCGTCCTGACAGGAACCTCGCGCAACCGGCTGAGCCCGGCCGCCCCGGCCACTCGCCGCCTGACGGCAGCACGGGGTTCTTCCGGCTGTGGAGGGCCCGGAGCGTGCTCTCGCCCCTGTAGTTTGGAACTCCTGTCCAACCTGCATGGATAAAATCCGCGGGCACATCACCCGTGCCCAACCCCGGCGTTGGAAAGCGACCGGCAAATCGGATAAGATGGTGTGTTGTCAACCCGCCCCCGCGCCGGGCCGTTGCGACCGGCGTCGGCGGCGGCAGGGGTACGGCGCGTCGCGGGGCAGGCCCGCGGTCGTCGTCAGCGTCTGGGGGACAGTGCGGGCGGCATTCGGTAACTCCCGCCGCACCGCTCGAGCGGCGTCCGCCTCCCCGTCCGGCGGGTATCGGACGACCGTGCATCGGGATGAGGAAGGAAGACGAAGCAGGGCCGGCAGGGCACTCAACGCGCACCGTGCGGGCCTCCCGCCTCTCCGCGCGACACAAGCCTTGCTTGCACCCCGCTGAATACAACAGGCAGCGTATGGCAGAACGGGGCCGGTCCATACCCGGGCCCAGCGTTTGGGTCCGGGAATCGCCGCTCCGCGATCTGGCGGGTCCCTCTTTTTTTTCGGATGGGTTGGCAGGAGCGCCGCACACCCCGGGGAAGAGAACGGAGGATTCACGATGGGTAGACACGCATCACGGTTGGCATTGATGGCCCTCGCGGCGGTCCTCGTCTGGGGACCGTTGGCGTCGGCGGACGTTCCCTGGCGATCCGGCCCGGCCGAGCTCGAGCCGCTCGACGCCGCGGCCATCGCAGAGCTGGCGGCCGACCTCGGCCTCCGCGGTGACGCCCGGCACGTGGTCGTGCAGTTCGACGGCCCGGTGAGCTCCACCCAGCGCAGCCGGATGGCGGCGGCCGGTGTGGAACTGCTCCGCTACGTCGGCAACAACGCCTTCTTCGCGTCGCTGGCCGACGCCGGCGTGGACGTGCCGGCTCTCCAGGCCGTCCCCGCCCTGACCGGCCTCAGCCCCGTCCAGCGGGCCTGGAAGCTCGACCCGCTCATCCTGGCCGACCAGGTGCCCGAGTGGGCCATCACGGCCGACAACACCCCCGGCAACGAGACCGTGGCGGTCTACGTCCTCTTTCACGCCGACGTGCCCCTGGAGACCGACGGCGTCGACGCCGCCGAGCGACACGGTGCCGTGGTGCGCAGCGTCCTCGAGTCCGTCAACGGGCTGGTTCTGGAGCTGCCCCGGCCGAACCTCACCGCCCTGGCTGACGAGGACGTCGTCCAGTGGATCGAGTGGCCGCTGCCCCCCATGGCCGAACTCAACGACAGCAACCGGGCACTGACCCAGGCCGACACCGTCCAGGCCGTTCCCTACGGCCTCGACGGCGAGGGCGTCAGCGTGCTCGTCTACGACGGCGGCTACGCCTACTCCGGCCACCCCGACTTCGGCGGCCGCCTCACCGTCCGCGACTCCTCCGGCCAGTCCAGCCACGCCACCCACGTCGCCGGCACGGTCGGCGGCGACGGCACCGCCAGCTCCGGCCAGAAGTACCGCGGCATGGCCCCGGCGGTCACCATCGAGTCCTACGGCTTCGAGCAGGAGGGCGGCCTCCAGCAGGGCTTCCTCTACACCGACCCCGGTGACATCGAGGACGACTACAGCGAGGCCATCCTGGAATACGGCGTCGACGTGTCCAACAACTCCATCGGCACCAACACCGCCCCCAACGGCTACCCCTGCGAGTGGGAGGGCAACTACGGTGTCACCAGCAACCTCATCGACACCATCGTCCGCGGCGACGGCAGCAACCCGCTCTTCACCGAGCCCTTCCGCATCGTCTGGGCCAACGGCAACGAGCGCAGCGGCTTCGCCCGTTGCGGCCCTCTCTACCACACCACCGCCCCGCCGGCCTGTGCCAAGAACCACATCACCGTGGGCGCCCTCGACTCCGACGTCGACCTGCCCACCGACTTCACCAGCTTCGGGCCCACCGACGACGGGCGGATCAAGCCCGACCTCTCCGCCCCCGGCTGCGAGATCGGCGACGACGGCGGCGTGACCTCCTGCTCCACCAGCGGCAGCTACTCCGTCAAGTGCGGCACCTCCATGGCCTGCCCCACGGTCACCGGCCTGTCGGCCCTCGTCCTCCAGGACTACCGGGCCCTCTACCCCGGCCAGCCTGACTTCCGCAACTCGACCCTCAAGGGCCTGCTGATCCAGGGCGCCGTCGACGTGGTCGGCGGCTCCTTCGGTCCCGGCGCCACCGTCGGCCCGGACTACCAGACCGGCTACGGCTCGGTCCGCATCCAGAACACCATCGACTTCCTCCGCAGCGGCAACTTCCTGGAGGCCGAGGTCGACCAGAGCGGCACCTTCGCCGTGCTCGCCTCGGTCGATCCCGGCGACCCCGAACTGAAGATCACCCTCACCTGGGACGACGTGCCCGGCACGCCCAACGTCTATCCCAACCTGGTCAACGACCTCGACCTGGTGGTCCGCGACCCGTCGGCCCAGCGGCACTACCCCTGGACGCTCGACCCGGACAACCCGGACCAACCGGCCGTCCGCACCGAGGCCGACCACGAGAACAACATCGAGCAGGTCTATGTCGAGGACCCGGCGCCCGGCGTCTGGCAGATCGAGATCGTCGGCTACAACGTGCCGCAGGGCCCGCAGAGCTTCTCCCTCTGCGTCTCACCGCAGCTCGTGGCCTGCTCCTCCAAGGGCATCATCGCCCTGGACGCCCCGCTCTACGGCTGTGATTCCACGGTGCACATCAAGGTCGTGGACTGCGACCTGAACACCGACGACACCGTCATCGAGACGGTGACGGTCACCATCGCCTCGGACACCGAGCCCGACGGCGAGGTGGTGCTGCTCACCGAGACCGAGGCCGAGACCGCCGACTTCCGCGGCACCATCGACCTGTCGGTCGACGACGCCGCCGGCGTCCTCCAGGTGGGCGACGCCGACATCCTGACGGCCACCTACATCGACGCCGACGACGGAGAGGGCGGCGTGGACGTGGTGGTCACCGCCACCTCCACCGTGGACTGCCAGGGCCCGGCCATCACGGGCGTCACGGTGGTCGACATCGGCCCGGACCGGGCCACCGTCACCTTCGAAACCGACGAGCCCGCCCTGGCCACGGTCCGCTACGGCCTGGACTGCGGCACGCTGGACGACTCCGTCACCGGCGACAAGCTCACCACCGCCCACTCGCTGACCGTCACGGGCCTGGGCTACGGCACGCAGTACTTCCTCGCCATCGACGCCGTCGACGGCCAGGGCAACCCCTCCACCGACGACCACGGCGGCGACTGCTACTCCTTCGCCACCCTCGACGTGGTCTACGACTTCCCCATGAACACCGATCCCGGCTGGAGCACCCAGGGTGAATGGGCCTTCGGCAAGCCGCTCGGCGGCGGCTCGCACAACCAGGATCCCACCAGCGGTTACACCGGCGACAACGTCTACGGCTACAACCTGGCCGGCGACTACCCCGACGACCTGCCCGCCCGCTACCTCACCACCACCACCCTGGACTGCGTCGGCCTCACCGACACCAAGCTCTACTTCCGCCGCTGGCTCGGCGTGGAGTCCAACAGCTTCTACGACGAGGCCACCATCGAGGTGAGCAACAACGGCACCAACTGGAACGTCATCTGGAACGCCACCGCCACCGGCGGCGACATCGCCGACACCGAGTGGAAGCTGATGACCTACGACATCTCCGCCATCGCCGACAACCAGGACACCGTCTACATCCGCTGGGGCATGGGCCCCACCGACGGCGGCACCACCTTCCCCGGCTGGAACATCGACGACGTGCAGATCGTCGCCCTGGGCGGCGTCCTGGCCATGAGCTTCCCCGAGGGCCTGCCCGAGCTCATCAAGCCGGGCCAGCCGGTCGAGATCACCGTCCGCATCTTCGAGGGCAACGAGGCCTACATCCCCGGCACCGGCACCATGCACTACCGCTACGACGGCGGCGACTTCAAGGCGGTCGACCTGGTCCCGCTGGGCGGCGAGCTCTACCGGGCCACCCTGCCCCCGCCCACCTGCGATGCCCTGCCGGAGTTCTACTTCTCCGCCGAGGGCACCGACAGCGGCGTCATCTACCAGCCGCCGACCGCTCCCTCCACCACCTTCACCACCCTGGTCGGTGAGGTCGTCGTCGTCATCGCCGACGACTTCGAGACCGAGCAGGGCTGGACCGTCGAGAACGTCGACCTCGACGACGGGGCCTGGGATCGCGGCGTCCCGGTCGACAACGACCGCGGCGACCCGCCCGCCGATTACGACGGCTCGGGCCAGTGCCGCCTCACCGACAACGACCTCTTCGACGACAACTCCGACGTCGACGGGGGGCCCACCCGGCTGATCTCGCCGGTCTTCGACCTCAGCGACCTCACCGATCCGCGGGTCGGCTACGCCACCTGGCTGCAGAGCTACAACGGCACGGTCGACAACATGACCATCGAGATCTCGAACAACGGCGGGTCCTCCTGGACCGACGTCGACACCGTGACCTCCGGATCGGCCTGGGCCTACAGCACCATCAGCGTGGCCGACTTCGTCACCCCGACGGACCAGGTGCGCCTGCGCTTCAACGTCAAGGACAACCCCAACGACTCGGTGACCGAGGGCGGCCTGGACGCCTTCTCCATCACCAGCATCGAGTGCATCCCCTACGGCAGCGGCGACTTCGACGTCGACGGCGATATCGACATGTCCGATTTCGCCGCCTTCCAGGCCTGCTTCGGGCTGCCCTCCGCCGGCGGCTGCGAGCCCGCCGACATGACCGGCGACGAACTCGTCGATCTCACCGACTTCGCCGCCTTCTCCGCGGTCCTCTCCGGCCCGCAGTAGGCCGCCTCCGCAACCGGCTCAACCCCGGAGCCCGCCCGACGCAACCGCGTCGGGCGGGCTCCGCCTTTTCCCGCCGGCACTTCGCCCCCGGCCCGCCAGGCCTTATAATGCCGGCTTCGTGCTGCGGATCTCAGCGCGGTGCCACGTCGTGCAGCGTGTCGGCATGAGCTGCCCTGTTGCGGACGGACAACTCTGGAACGGCACAGGCCGAGCACCTCCAACCGCATCGGAGGCCCGAACCTTGGGTTTCGAGCAGGAACCGGAACCAGGTGACGACCAGGCCCTGGCGGCCACCCTCCTGAACGGCGCCCGGGCCGGAGATGCCCGGGCCGCGGCCGAGCTCGACCGCCTCTACCGCAACCGCCTGCTGAGCTTCTGCTGGCGCTACCTGGGCACCCCCGAGGAGGCCGAGGACGCCACCCAGGAGGTTCTCCTCCGCATGCTCGGCAGCCAGGAGGTACCCCATCGTTTCCGGGCCTGGGCCTACCGGATCGCCCGCAACCACTGCCTCAACGTCCTGCGCCGCCGCCCCCCCCGGGCCCGCACCCTTCCCCCGCCCTCGCTGCTCGACGCCCGCATGACCGGCCACCTCACCCGCCTGGTCCGCAACGAGCAGCACTCCCGCATCCGCCACGCCCTCGACGCCCTGCCCCCCGCCCAGCAGGAGGCCCTCGCCCTCCGCTACGCCGACGACCTCTCCCGCGCCGAGGTCGCCTACGTCCTCGACGTCCCCCTCTCCACCGTCAAGTCCCGCCTCTGCCAAGGCCTCAAAAACCTCCGCCGCTCGTAACGGGGACATTCTACTTTCCTGACCCCACCGCCCCGGGCAAGGCGGTTCTCCGGCCCCCCACCTCCGCCCCGTAGCGGCCGACCTCCGAGTCGGCCGCCGAAGACCCGCGCGCCCGGACCAGGGGCGACCGACCAACCCGCCCGCCGCGCACCCCACGTAGCGGCCGATTTCCGAGTCGGCCGTCCACCCCCGGCACGTCCCCAGCCATCACCCATCATCAACGCTCCCGGCACGCCTCCCCCTGC
>Ga0180432_10012042_pt1 | contig 10108 bp, 8 predicted proteins | sample SS_ome_10_FD_132414 | JGI IMG/M metagenome (GOLD analysis project Ga0180432, IMG submission 132414) | Hypersaline lake sediment archaeal communities from the Salton Sea, California, USA - SS_1_MS_2 metaG | ecosystem: Environmental > Aquatic > Non-marine Saline and Alkaline > Hypersaline >...
GCAGTATATAGCTCGCCGTAACAGAAAAGCATAGATCCGAATTCTCAAAATTGTTGGTTAATTTTTTCTCTCAAAACTATTGGTCAAATTAATTTTTTCTGTTCGGATCATGTAAAAATAGAAAATTCTGTTCGTAAAAATAGAAAATTCCAAGTTAAATGCGCGAAAGTTACGGGACCTCATTCACTTTTTTCTTCTAACTTTTTTCGATTTTTCTCATGCTTTTTTCCAATCTTTCTCAAAGACGCGCACACCAAAGGGCAACACTTTCTCTCACTAGAAATGTTGGCCGTTGGGCTAATCGATATGCTCTCGATGGCCTTTTTTTCCGAATGGATATGCTAGATCCTATCGACAACGAAGGCATTCCTGTCAATTTTCATGGCCAGGCGATTGGCCCAATCGCTTCAACCACAGCGCTCCTCCCATCGACAAGTCAAGCCGTCAATGACTTACGCGCCGAAGCGGAACACCTCCCTTCAGTTCAAAACAGGAGGGTCCTTTCCGAAATCTACAATCTCGCGCCTGATCTTGAAGAAGGTCAGAATATCATCCGCACAACAAGGGCAGCCATAATTGTCCCAAATCATTGGGGGCAGTTCGGTCGTGATGTGACAGCACTTTGGGTCTACTACCTGCAACTTAAACAGGCGTGGAATTTGAGTTGCAGGGTGCTTGACTTTGCCAGTTTTATGAATGGAAGGGGTCCTGGAGTCCTGAATCAATTTGGTGCTGACTCGCTTGTGATGACACTACTTACTGGCAATTCTCAATCTTTCCCAGAACTTGGTGTTGTCACAAATGACGTCAATGGTACTGTCACAGCTACTGTTTATGACGGTGATAATCGTGATAGGGTCAATGGGGATGCTTCCACTGGGAACTACAAGCTCGGCCTGCAATTTCCAAGATATGAACAAGCGCTTCGCGGCACTCCTCCGAACTTCATTTTTGACTCGTCGATGGATCGATTGGCTCAAAGTCTCGCTCTGATCTATCTTGCTCTTTCCCCAAATCTCACTGGAGGTCTTTGTAGAGCGCATTTCGAAGTGTACATCGGAAATGCTTTCATGAACGAGGAGGGTGCTTTGGTGAGTCAACGAAATCCGAATCGAGATGTTGATGTGAGAGGCTCATTTTCATTCGATGTGACTCTTCGAATTTCAAGACATCTCGACATTGCCGCGTTAAACGTTGCCTTTCTCACCATGCGATTGGCAGCTGAACTCCGATCTCAAGTTCAAATCGAGAAATATGAAAACGCTTTTGGGCAACGACCACTTGAAGGATTTCACATCAATTATCTTCGCGGCTCATCAATCATGCCACAAAACGTTTGGGAAGCGACTGTGAGGGCTGGTGATCTGGATACTGCCAGAAATGTAGGGTTGCTCTACAAAAATGCCCCATGCTGGGGGCTTCAACTATCATACGGTTCGTTTTGGAACATGCTCGAAGTCAATGAAAAGGCTTTGTATTCCCCCAAATCAGAAAATAACTGCTTCATGCTTGCATTTTTTCACGCTGAAAGACGGACTCATCCGGCAAATCTCCAAAAGAGAGAACTCACTAATATTGGGGCAAAATCAAGAATGGCAATGAAGCGATATCGAGACCGCTTTTTGGAAAGTGGGATGCAAGGCGAAATGTATTCTGTTCAAGCTCTAAGTGAGTATCTATCATCATCTCCTCGCACTCCTCCTTTTCGTGTTTGGAGTCTTCGAGGCGTTTTGCTTTTCGAGCATGATCCTGAAATGGCAAATCCAGTCGAAATTGCTGTCGCGTACGGGCACGCATTTGCCATTGTGAATCGGATCAATTATGATGGTATGTCTCAAAGCCAGATCAAGGTCGTCAGGCAAAAATACCCTTCCATTCCACCACCAAACGGAATCACAACACGAATTCGAACATTCAAAAAGAAAGCCATTCACAAAAATGAATTTAAAATGGCAGTTTTGGATTTGGAAACAACCGTCACAGGGACATTGTATGCAACTGGCTTTTACATCTTCTCAAAAGAAGCAATGGAAGGCAACTGGAGTGATGCTGAGTTGGAAAAATGCTTTATTTGGCAGGGTCCCGATTCGCTTTTGCAATTTTTTGATTTTGCTTTGGAAAATCTTAAAAAGGGTCCGAAATATCTTATTTTTGCCCATTTTGGTGGAGGTTTCGACTTCCTTTATTATGTCAGAGAGGCTATCAGACATCAAGAATTAGGTCGTTCTGTCTCATATTTCACCAAATGTCTTGAAGTTAGTGGTTCTGTTATTAAATTACGTCATGTCCTGAAAATGGAACATTCACACGCGCTCAGGAAGAATTATCTCAACATTGTTCTTAGAGATTCATTCCCACTTTTAAGAGCCAGTCTGGAGAGACTCAGTAAAGCGTTTAAACCTCCACACCCAAAGCTTCCAGAACTACTCCACCATGAACTTGTGACTGATGACAATTGGGGCGAAATGTTTGAAGGAGATGGTGAACTTTATTTGAAACATGATTTGCTTTCTCTGGCCGAGATTTTGGGGATTTTCAGAAGCAAAATGATTTCGCTTTTTGAAATCGATCCAATCCCAATTGTCACTTTACCTTCTCTTTCTCGATCTGTCTTCATGCGTAAGTATTATGAGCCAACTCTCTTTCCACTTTGTGATTTATCCCCTGATTTGAACGTTTTGCTTCGGAAAGCTTATTTTGGTGGGAGAGTTGAAGCACATCAATTAGGGGTAATTCAGGGACCAATCTTTTATTTCGACGTTACTTCTGAATATCCTTTTGCCATGCAGCAAGATCTCCCATTTGGTACTCCAACATATTTACCCCATGGCGCTAGAGAAAGAGTGCCGTACGGGCTTTTGAGAGTGACTGTTGTTGGTGGGTGGGAAGACAGACCAAACTTGTTCCCAGTTCGAGGGCCGAATGGTTTGATTTACCCCTACTTTGACGTTCCATTCGAGATGTACGTTTGGTCTGAAGAAGTACAATATTCTTTGGACAGTCAATTCCCATACCAATTCGAAATTCTCGAAGCTTGGGAGTTCAAAAAAGCGCCCTACTATCGAAACTGCGTTCAAGATCTTTATCAAATCAAAAGGGAAGCGGATTCACCAGTCGAAAGACAAATTGGTAAAGACTTGGTGAACTCAGGGTATGGAATTTGGGGAATGAAAACCGAATCTGTATCAAAAATTATGGTTGAATCTGCGACTCGTTTCAATCCCTCACCAATCAGTAAGTATCTTGAAACAATGACTTTACGCCAAAGCAATGTCATGGAGAATGTTCACTTTCTTCGAGTCAAATCAAACTTGAGCGGTTGCATTACTTATGTTCCTCTCGCAGTGGCAGTGACAGCGAAAGCACGAATCCACCTCTTCAGGTTGATGACTGATGTGATCAATGCAGGTGGAAGGGTTCTTTACACTGATACCGATTCAATCATCACAGATATCAACATTGGCGATCCAAAACATGGGATCCAATATTGGAGGGAGAATGAGAATGAAATGGGTAAAGTCAAAGTCGAGTTTGATGATGGACCAATTTCTCGACCTGAAGTCACGATTTTAGGGTCAAAATTCTACGCCTTTCCTTCTTCAGACATGGACATTGATTCAGATGAAGACTACAAGGCTAAATTAACGTTGAAGGGGTTCTACAAAAAATTTAAGTGGGCTTTGATGGAAAGAGATGAAGAAGCGAAAGTGATTCACTTTAAAATCCCAACTCAAATGAGTGAAAGGGGGCCTTTTTTCTTGAAATATGAGCACTTCAAAGATATTGCAAATGGGTGGGTTCTCAAACATGATGTTTCAAGATTGGTCACAAAGACGAGAGGTTGGATCAACAACCAGTGTCGTGTTGGGAGGGAGGAAATGACCATCAAATTCTCTTTGAACTACAAAAAGGGAAAGGTGAAAGAAGATGGAAAAACAGTCATTCCATGGAAATGGGATGGGATTGCCTTTATTTAAGAACAGATCAATAAAGCCTCCTTCTTGGATTTTGAACGATTTGTCTTGCCTGCTTTGCAAAATGTTGAATTGCCATTGGGAGTTGTGGAGATGTTGGCTGGAGATAGGTTTGAGGCGGATGTGTTCCATATTCAGACATACGGGCTCTTTTAGCTGGATGCATCATTTGAGTTGTCATGTCTTGGAAATGGTTTCGCGCACGAGCTAGATACTGAGGAACTTGTTGTTGAAATCGCCCAAGTCGATTTTGCGCATTAGCCGCTTTTGCTGTCAAGTTTTTGTGAAGATTACTAGTGTGTTCCGAGGCTGAATTACTGATTGTCTGGAGAGTGTTTAGGCCTTGCGCGAATGGATGTGCGAGAGGTACTCCAAGATCATCAGCCGTGTTAGCGACAGCTTTTGCAACAGAGAAAACTGGGTGAAGTGGACCAGAAACAAGTTTATTTACGGTTGAACCAATCACTGGCACTTTTCCCAACATTTTCGCACCAATTTTGAAAAGACCATCAAAAAGGCCCATGATAAAGTAAAAGGAAAAGAGAAAAGAAAAGGGAAAGGTAATAAAATGAAGTTAATCTTCAATTTTGATTTCACCTCCAACAATGGTAACAATCACGTCCCATGTGAACCAATTGAAAAATCTTTGAACAACTTCAGTTGCGTGTCTCCCGTTCATTTGAAGTTCAATATTATATCTCTCAGTATCAATTCCTGAGATGATAGTTCCAGTTTGATCTAACTTGTCAAATGTTGCTGCCGGATAGAATCTCTGGAGCCCAGTATCAGCGTCCACAGGGCCCCAATTCGTTGTATATTGCACAACTCCCTCAGAGCTCCCCCCAATCGCATCCTGTTTGTTGAAGTACTTTAGATATTGATAATACATATCAATGGGTTGATCAATTTCGGATTTGAATGGAAATGGTTGCCCTCCCAGGTAAAAAATGAAGCTAAAGTCGTTGATACGACAAGGTGATGTTAATAATTCACGAGCGAGACGACCCTGTGCACCATCCCAAGAGTCAGGAGGATCTAAAGCGAACATTCCTATCCATTTTTTCATTGATGTTTTCTTCAAATCATGAATGAATCTTTTCAAAAAAATCACATTCTGATCGGCATGATCCATTAAATGAACACGTCCATAATGTGTTTGGGTGTGAAATCTGAATGGTTGATCAGATAATTGACCTCCAGATGTTGCACTCATTCCATCTGCGAGAAAATACATGTCTGTCACTAAGATATCAACTGTCGCACCATTTGGTTCCGCGTTTGCATTTCCACTTTTCACATAATCGAGGACATTTGCCAATTCAAGTCTGAGAACCAAATCTTCTGCAATATTGTAAATTGGGACGTAACCTGCTTTGTGAAAGAGAGTCATCAACGGAATTTTCAGCATTCTTTGTTTTGCTTCTGACGCAATGGGCAACACCAAACTACCATTTGTGTTCAACATCGCATCTCCTTCTGAAATATCGTTACTTCCATGTCCCATCATTTGCAACCAGACAAACCTTCCGTAATTGTCAATGTCCTCAATGTCACTCGCACCTGCTCTTAACTGATATCTCTGTATCATCCCTACCGAACCAAACGGGAAAGTGATAGGTCCGGCAAAGTTACCGGCAACCACGATGTTGAATGACACAACTAATGATGAACCAGAGAAGTTGATGTAATCTAGACCTTGTCCGAGAAGAGGAATTTCAATTGTGCTTCCTGCCGTCCATTCATCTCTTTGATTTTTCGGACGGATTTTAATGTATTGGCGGACATGATTCTTGAAAACTGTGACATTTTGAGCGTTTTGCTGGACAGATTTTAGGTCGTAAATGCCTTTTGTAATCATTATTAAAAAGGAAAAAATAAAACAAGAGAAAAAGTGAAAAAAATGAATTTATTTCTTGTTCGCTCCCATTTTGGCGCTCGGAGAATGTGGTTTGTTCATGTCTTTTGGATCGCAACTGAAATTGTGTTGAAGAGTAAAATGTGATTGAACATTTCTCACTCCTGAAGATGGTTTATCGTTAATCTCAGAGAATCCCATCCTTCGGTGTGCACTTTCATCAGTAACTAGAACCGACATAATTAAAGAAAGATGATAATAAAGATGAAAAAAGAAAAATGAAATCACTTTCTTCTCCCTATTCTAGGTTTGTATGTCTTCCCCATTGCTAACCTCTTTTCCCGGTACCTCATTCTCGCTGCTTTTCGTCTTTCAGCTGGTGTTCTTTTCCTTATCCCCATCCGTCTTTTTCCCACATTTTCACCACTTCTTGAAGTAACACACATATTTGTTACCTTGTATTTTCTTTGATATGATCTTGGACATCTAAGTCCGACTTTCACTGACACGCTCCGTCTTTTAATTGGGCCACGTCTTTTCTTTTTTGGGGGCATGAAAATGGGTAAGTTGGGTAAAGGTAAAATGAAACAAAAATGAATTTCATTTTTTTTCTTTTTCCTCACCTTTTACTTTTTATGTTAGTAAACGTTGATTCAAGATCTTTGACTGGAGAAGAGGTGACACTTGATAGGATCTACAATGAAGGATATACAGGTGTACCAATCGGACTTTCTTCTCCGGTTCTTTCAGCCCGTGGGATTCACTTGAGAAAAGTTAGCATTCGAAATCGTCAAAATATGATTGTCCCAAATTACAATGACAAAGTAAAGTTTTGGGATGGAGCAACTGGAACAACGACAGAGTATGAGATAACAATGCCAAATAATGTGGCGTCAATGGACGACATCGCAACTGAATTAGCCTCACGAATGTCTGCCGCGGATGCAACAGCCACATGGAATTGTGATTGGGAGCTAGACATCTACCAATTCCATATTTGGAATGATGGGACGGCAATAAGACTCGACATGCGGGGAAATCCATTCTCATTTCTGATTGGATGGCCAACTGACACTGAAGAAACTTTCGGACCTGATCTTTGGCTACCAAGGGCAACACCTTACGGGGAAAGACATGTTCTTTATCTTTCTTTTGACGAATTACAAATGGATCAAAATAATGTTGTGAACGCCCTCAATGTCCCGAATATGTTTGCCACAATTTACCTCTTAAATATTGGAGCAAATCCACCAACTGAAATTGCAAATGGTTTTGAAATTCCTTCAACATGTCAAAACTTCATGCCCACACAAGTACACACAATTATTTTGAGGGAAATTGGAAGCACTTTTTTCAGACTTACTCCAAGATTCTGGACGTTGATTGGGACTCGATTCAAAGAATACAATCTAAACTCGACACATTTTGCCATTGAATTGTTTATTGAAACCACTGACACACGCAACCAGAGAAGTGTTCAATCACAGTACTATTAAAATTTGATGATCCTCCCAAAGCCATCAGTTGGAACTGAGTCATAATTAAAATCAAGAGCCTTTCTTTTTCTACTTTTCTTGTTTTTCCTTTCTCTTTTTTGGTCTCGAATCTTTTTTCGATACCTTTGAGCTCTCGCCTTCCACTTTTCATGTCTTAATTCAGCTTTTTGCATCCTTTTCATCAAATGGTCTAAATTCAAGTGATCTCCAAAAGTGGGGTCTTCTCTAATGATTTGCATCTTCACAGGAGCTTCATGTTGTGTCTTCTGTTTTGAAGGTGTGGCTGTGTTGATGCTTCTGTGCTTCGATTGTCCGGTTTTTGTTTTCTCGGTAGTTTGTACTGCCGGCTCCCGCAAAAGGGATTCCTCTCGTTCTTCAAAATCGCTCCCGTCCGAATCGAATCTGTCATCAACTTCCGATCTTTGTTCACCGAAATAAGAAATGTAAGGGTTAGACATGAGTTAGAAAAGAGGGAGGGAAAAATGAAAAAAATGAAATTTCTCACCTGGAAGACGTGTGACTTTCGGATCAAATGTCTTGTAATAAGGATCTCTAGGATTTAATGGGTCAGTTGAAACTGGTTTCCAACCGGTAATTTTGTAGTGTCTAATTGATTTTCCTTCGGACAATGAATCACCTGTTAATGAAGGTTTATTGTCCTTCCCAGTGTAGAGAAAGTTTTCAGATCTGAATGATTTTGCGGGGGCAAGTTTACGGCTCCATGGACCCATGACTCCAGATAGCTTTGAAATATTTGAATTCAAAACAAGATTGTCGTAGGCTGCCTTTTGAGAAGCCTTTTCTTGGATATTTAAAAGAGAGTTGTGAATCGCTTTTTGATCGTCTGATAAACGCTTCATTTTAACTGAGTAAGGACCCATCCGAATATGTTTGATGGCTGAAGTGGGTTCATCTGGATCATCATCATCATCTTCAACGTCATGAGCCTCCTCATCAGGATCTTCATTTTCATCTCTTTGTTGATCATGTTCATCTTGAATTTGTGGGATATTAATTCTAACACCCCCAGCAGCTTCCCTATCTTGTGGATGTCCTCTCATTTGACCTTCCCCCTCAAATTCTGGTTTAGTCAAATCATCTAATTGGATGTTTCGATGTTGTGCCATAGTGTATATTTCACTCAATATCCTATACTGTCTTTGTCTTCCACGAGATTGAGGTCTTGCAGTGTTGTGTAAATGAACAATGTTTTCCCACAAACTCCTAACCTGATGTGGATTCATTCGAGCTATTTGGTTGAGCCTCATCAATTGTTGATCTCTCGCGGTGCGAGTTCCAGTTGGCGTCTCAGGAAGTCTCAGTTCCGTTTGCATTGTTAAAAGAGAGTAAAGTATCTGTAAAAAAGCAAAAATGAAAAAAAATGAAAAAGATTTAGAGTTCATTGAACTTGAATTCTTGTTTTTTGTCAAAGAACCTTTTAACACCATTTTTGTGTTCTTTGACGATTGTCATGTATCCCCAAGGCTTTTCTAGAACGTCTTTCAGTACACGGATGAAGGCTTTTCTATCTTGAAAGCCGGCCCAGCTCTGCCAAGCCTTTTTCGCTTCTTCCTTATTTTCCACTCCAACAATATGAACGATATCAGCATTGTCTCTCAAAACCTTTGTGATGTCTGCTATCCGTTGTCCGGTGTACATGATCAGAATCCTTTTTTGTCTGGCGGTAACGACTAGTTTTGCCCAGTATGAGTCACTTGTCAAGTATCTCAGCTCTCTTTCATGGCCAGCGTCATCTAGAATCACAACAATGAATTTCCTTTTTCCTTTCTTTTTCCGGTTGTTTCGATAAATGAGGTTCCATGTTTTGTGAAGGGCATCTTCATCAACTCGTGGGGAGTAAAAGAGGGTTTTTCCTTTCAATATGTCAAAGTACTCGGGTTGATCATTTGCGGTTGGACTCAACACAATGAATTTGATGTTTTTCTTGTGTTTTTTGATCAACTTTTTGATGCGTTCAAACATCAGGAAAGTTTTCCCAGTCCCAGAAGGACCAACAAAAAGCTCACGACTCATCCAAAAGGAAAGTGAAAAAAATGATTTATTTCTCTACTGTGAAGAGATCATCCCAATCAGCATCACAAAATTCACCAAATCCAACATCTCCATCATCTGAAAGTCGGTTGAAATAATCAATAGCTTCATTCAAAGTCAAAAACTTAACCACTTGATACCAAAGTTCAGTTGGGATGTCTTCACTCCAAATACCTTTCTGAATTACTTCAACCAAAAATTCAACCAATCGGGTCCCAATGAAGCTCCTCTTTCCTCTTGGCATTTTATTGTATAGGTCTAGATAGGCACGCGTTTTTCGCAAAATAAATGTGTCTCTGTCCCAAGACAGATCTTCAAGTTGTTTGAAGAAATGTGAATTTGGCGTCTCGAAGTCAAGTTCAGGCTCGGAAGAAGAACTCATTGAAAAGGTGAAAAAACAAAAATAGAAAAAGAAAAAAAGTGAGGATTTGATTTATTTAGAGCTTTTTATAGATATCTGACAGCTCCCTTTCCCAACCAAGTTTCAGCTTCTTGAATTTTTGCACGTTCTCAACACATTCCCGTTGTCCTTCTAGTTCACCCAAATCTTTGAATGCTCTCCACCTGAGCCATTCCTCTTTGATCTTGAATGAATATTGAAGGAGTAGAATCTCGAGCATGTTCATCCTTCTCTGCGTCCAACTACTATCTTCTCTCTTTGGAAGCATGAAAACTTTGTGGTCGTCTTGGTGGCAACTATCATGGTGGTTCCCATCGCAGGGTTCTTGATA
>Ga0180432_10012043_pt1 | contig 10108 bp, 10 predicted proteins | sample SS_ome_10_FD_132414 | JGI IMG/M metagenome (GOLD analysis project Ga0180432, IMG submission 132414) | Hypersaline lake sediment archaeal communities from the Salton Sea, California, USA - SS_1_MS_2 metaG | ecosystem: Environmental > Aquatic > Non-marine Saline and Alkaline > Hypersaline >...
CTCCTCGGTAAAGAAGGCTTCACCGTTCTGGTGGCCACCGACGGTACCGAGGCGATGCGGACGCTCGGCGAGAAACACGTTGACCTGCTGCTGACCGACCTCAATATGCCCGGCATCAGCGGCATGGAACTCGTCAAGCACGCCCACGAGCACCACCCCGACGTAATCTCGGTAATCATGACTGGGTACGCCTCGCTCGAGACGGCGCGCCAAGCCGTTGTCTACGGCACCCTCGACTACATCTTCAAGCCGTTCAAGAGCAGCGAGATCATCGCCGCCATCCACGACGCCCTCGAGCGCATGCGGCTGCGGCGCGAGAACAGCAGGCTGCGCGAGGCGCTGTCGCTGTCGAACGCGAGCCAGGTCATCGCCGACACCACCTCCCGCAGCAAGGACCTCGCCCAGACCATCGTTATGGCCGCACTCACGCAGACGCGCACCCGCTACGGGGCGATGATCGTCTTCGACGAGGACAGCTCCCAGTTCGAGCTGCGCTTCAGTAACGCTCCGGACCTCGGCCAACCCGACGCCTGCGCTCTTGGCACGTCGTTCACGCTCGAGTCCTTTCAGTTGGCGGCCCGCGGTATGTTCCTGGTCTCGGTTGAAGACGGCCACCCGCTCTCGGGACACGTGCGCAACATCACCCTGCAGAACTTCGGCAAGATGAAATGCCCGCCCGTGCTGCCGATCGAGCAAGAGGCACTCTTCGTGCCCTTGCAGGCACACGGCAAGCTCAAGGGCATCCTCATCCTCTCCAAGGAACCCGGGGAGCCCCACTTCGCCGCGAGCGACCTCCCCGTCATGTCGATCATTGCCAGCCTCGGCGCCACGAGCATCGACAACGCCTCCCTTGTCGTGACCCTCGAGCAGACGTACGTCAACACGCTGATGTCACTCAACATCATGCTCGAGGCCAAGCACCCCTACACAAAAGGCCACACCGACCGCGTGGTCGAGCTCTCCGTCGCCATCGGGCGCCAGCTCGGCCTGAGCAGCAGCGAGCTGCAAAACCTGCGGGAAGCCACCTCACTGCACGACATCGGCAAGCTCACCATCAGCGACGCCATCCTGAACAAGCCGGGGCCGCTGACGGACGAAGAGATGGAAATCATTCGACAGCATCCCGCCATCGGCGATAACATTATCAGTCCGATCAAGTTCCTTCAGCACTGCCGGCCCGTGGTGCGACACCACCACGAGCGATGGGACGGAGGAGGGTACCCGGACGGGCTGAAAGGCGAGGAGATCGACCTCTTCGCCCGCATCTGTACGGTGGCCGACGCGGTGGATGCCATGGCCTCGGCACGCACCTATCGAGACCCGCTCTCCTTCTCGGAGATCTACGATCAACTGCTGGTGGGATCGGGCACGCAGTTCGATGAGAACCTGGTCAAGATCACGCTTGGCATGATCGAGCGCGGCGAGGTCGTCAGCATTGACAAACCGCAGAAACTCGTTGTGGGATAGGGCGCGTCAATTCATACCCGGAGGGGTCAACAGCCCCGTCCGTGCCTTCGGCAAAGTCGGCGGAACACCCCTCTTCATCACCTCCGGCGCTGGCGCCATCGTCACCGATTCCGACGGCCGCACGTACATTGACTACCTCGCCTCGTGGGGCCCGGTGATCCTCGGCCACGCTCACCCCCGCGTCATCGAAGCGCTTCGCCGCGCGTGCACGGCGGGCACAAGCTTCGGCGCGCCAACCGAAAAGGAAGTGCGTTTCGCCGAGATGATCATCGAGGCGGTCCCCTCCGTCGAGAAAGTGCGCCTCGTCAGCTCCGGCACCGAGGCCGCCATGAGCGCCATCCGCCTCGCCCGAGGTGTGACCGGCCGCGACGCGATCGTCAAGTTCGACGGCTGCTACCACGGCCATAGCGACTGCCTGCTCGTCAAAGCCGGCAGCGGCGGCGCCACCTTCGACGTGCCCGACAGCGCGGGCGTGCCGGCCGACTTCGCCCGGCACACCATCACGCTCCCGTTCAACGATGCAGGCGCGCTCGCCCGGACGCTGGACCGCCGGGGCCGCGGGATCGCGTGCGTCATCCTCGAGCCCGTCTGCGGCAACATCGGCGTCATCCCGCCCGCGCCCGGGTTTCTCGAAGCCGCGCGTGAGGCCTGCACGAGGCATGGCGCGCTGCTCATCTTCGACGAAGTAATCACGGGCTTCCGCGTCGCCTACGGCGGAGCCCAGCAGCGCTACGGCGTTACGCCCGACATCACGTGCCTCGGCAAGGTCATCGGCGGCGGCTTGCCCATCGGCGCGTTCGGCGGCAAGGCGGAGATCATGGACGCGCTGGCCCCGACCGGCAAAGTCTACCAGGCTGGCACCCTCTCGGGCAATCCGCTCGCCGTCACCGCCGGGATGGAAACCCTCACGATCCTGCAGGAACGGGGGACCTACGAGCGGCTCGAGCAGCTCGGCGGCCGGCTGGGCGAGGGACTCACCGCCATCTTCGAGCGGCACGCGATTCCGGCGCGGTGCCTCCGCGTCGGCTCGATGATGTCCTGCTTCTTCACCGGCGAAGAGGTGCTCGACGCCCGGAGCGCCATGACCACCGACGCCGAGCGCTACGCGAAGTGGTTCCACGGCCTCTTGGACCGCGGCGTGTACGTCGCGCCATCGCCCTACGAGGCGGCGTTCGTTTCCCTCGCCCACACAGAGCCGATAATCGACAGGACCCTCGAGATCGCCTCGGACGTCGCGCGGGACATCGCACCATGACTCACGAGGCGCTCGCCTCCGTCATTGAAAACCGAGTCGCGGCCCTGCGCGAGCTCGACGACATCCGCTACCTCACCTACCCCGCGCTCGACGAGCTGCCCGGCGTCACCGCGCTGACCACGCTGCGCGAATCCGGCAGGGCCAACGAGTCTCCCGACGACTTCCTCACCCGCGTCGCCCCATGGCTCGCCCGGGCCGTCGGCGCGCCGGAGGCGTGTTTCATCGCCGGCCGCCAGGTCCACGGCGACCGCCACGTCATCATCACCGCTGATAACATGCCCCGGCCCGGGACGCTCCGCCGCTTCGACGACACCGACGCCCTCATGACCGCGCAGCCCGGCGTCGCTCTGATTGTGCTTACAGCCGATTGTCTTCCCATTTTTCTTGCCGATCCTGCCGCTCGCGCCGTCGGCCTGATGCACGCCGGCAAGGTCGGGACGAGAAAGCAGATCGCCTCGCGAGTCGCCCGCGCGTTCTTCGCACACCTGGGCGCACGGCCCGAGCACACGGTGGCCCTCATCGGCCCGTCGATCGGCGACGGCTGCTACCCACAGCGGCTATGGGAAGAGAACGTGGCGCAACTTGAGGCCGCCGGCATCGGGCGCATCGTCGAGCCCGGCCTCTGCACGCGATGCAACCTCAGCGAGTTCTATTCCTACCGCGCCGAAAAGGGCTTCACGGGCCGGATGCTCTCGGCTATCATCCTCACCGACGCGTAGGCCCGGCGCGTCCGCCGACACGAAGAGGCACACACATGTACGAGCACATCGCACGCAATCTCGATGAGATAGGCCGACGCATCGCCGCGGCCGCGGAACGCTCCGGCCGCCCGGCGGACGACGTCACCCTCGTCTGCGTCACCAAGGGCCGTTCGCTCGATGAAATCCGGGCCGCGCTCGATTGCGGCGTCCCCATCGTCGCGGAAAACCGTGTGCAAGAGGCCGCCCGGAAGGTCCCGGCACTGCCCCACACGGTCATCTGGCACCTCATCGGCCACCTGCAGCGCAACAAGGTCAAACAGGCCATCGAGCTCTTCGACATGATTCACGCGGTTGACAGCCTCCGCCTCGCTGAGGAGATCGAGAAACGCGCCGCCGCCGCGCAGGAGATCGTCCCGGTCCTCATCGAGGTCAACGTCGCGGGCGAAGAATCCAAGTTCGGCGTCACACCCGACGAGGCGCCCGAACTCGCGACAATCATGGACAAGATGCCCAACGTGGACCTCGGCGGCCTGATGACGATGGCCCCGTTCGTGGACGACGCCGAGCAGGTCAGGCCCGTGTTCCGCGCGCTGCGCGAGCTGCGCGACCGCATCCGCGGCGAGCACGGCATCGATCTGCCCAACCTCTCGATGGGTATGACGCAGGACTACGAGGTCGCCGTCGAGGAAGGCGCCACCATGGTCCGCATCGGCACGGCTGTGTTTAGTCAGTGATTAACGGGCGGCAGAATGTTGGATCTCAAGGTGCAGAAGCAGGCCATGCACCTGAAAGTGCGCGTTCAGCCGAAGGCGTCGCGCGACGCCATCCTCGGCGAGCATGACGGCGCGCTCAAGGTGGCGGTGACCGCCGCGCCGGAAAAGGGCAAGGCGAACAAGGCCGTCGCGGAGCTTCTGGCAAAAACGCTCCGCGTGCCGAAATCGAACGTCACGCTCGTCGCCGGAGCTGCCTCTCGCGTCAAGACGTTCGCGATCGCGGGCGCGTCGCGCAACGTCATCGAGGCACTGGCCGAGAAGGAGCAACCATGACCGGGCCGGAGTACTGCAGCCGATGCGGCGGCAAGCTCGGAACGCGCGACATTGATGGGCGGCCGCGCGCCATCTGCGCCGCGTGCGGCGCCATCAGCTACGCCAACCCGGTGCCTGCGGCCGCCGTCGTCATCGTACAGGACGGCAAGATCCTTCTCGTCAAGCGGGCCATCGAGCCGAAGAAAGGGCTCTGGTCCTTGCCCGCCGGCTTCGTCGAGATCGACGAGACGGTCCGCGCCTGCGCCGTCCGCGAGCTCAAGGAAGAGACCGGCCTCGACGTCGAGCTCGACGGCCTTATTGACGCGACCAGCGTCTTCGACGATCCCCGGTACGTGTGCCTGCTCATCGTCTTTTCCGGCCACGTGCTCGGCGGCGAACTCGTAGCCGGCGACGACGCAGCCGAGGTCGCCTACTTCGGTCCGGACGAGCTCCCGCCCATCGCGTTCAGAAACCATGCCCGGGTCATTGAACAGGTACTTCACGAACAGGAGCGGTGAACAGACCCCTACCTTCGACAAGCATGTGGAGGACCGGCCATGTGGGATTGGTTCAAGTCACTTTCGCCCGTCATACAGGCCCTGTTGGCCACGTGCTTTACCTGGGTGCTGACCGCCCTCGGCGCTGCGGTTGTATTTCTCACTAAAAGCATGAGCCGGAAATTGCTCGACGCCATGCTCGCATTCGCCGCCGGCGTCATGATCGCAGCCAGTTGCTGGTCGCTCTTGATCCCGTCCATCGAGATGTCCGTAGGGAAGCGCATCCCGGCCTGGCTGCCGGCCGCCATCGGTTTTCTCATCGGCGGGGTCTTCTTGCGTGTCATTGACAAGATCCTGCCGCACCTGCACCTCAACGCGCCCGACGAGGAGGCCGAGGGCATCCCCACGGCCTGGCGGCGCACCACCCTGCTCGTCCTCGCGATCACGCTGCACAATATCCCCGAGGGGCTCGCCGTCGGCGTCGCGTTCGGCGCCGTTGCCTCCGGCCTGCCGGAGGCGACCCTGCCAGCGGCTGTCGCCCTCGCCCTCGGCATTGGGATTCAAAACTTCCCGGAGGGGATGGCGGTCTCCATGCCGCTTCGCCGCGAAGGGATATCGCGGCTCAAGAGCTTCTGGTACGGCCAGCTCTCCGGCATCGTCGAGCCGGTCGCCGGCGTCGTCGGCGCAGCCGTCGTGCTCATTGCCCGGCCCGTGTTGCCCTATGCGCTCGCCTTCGCCGCCGGCGCCATGATCTTCGTCGTCGTCGAGGAGATCATCCCCGAGGCCGAGCGCAGCGGCAACACCGACATCGCCACCGCCGGCGCCATGATCGGCTTCACCGTCATGATGGTCCTCGACGTCGCGCTGGGCTAAGAGCGCCCTCCTCGAGCGCGCGGCCATCCGAAACAGCCATGGCGCCGTCCGACTCCGGCTACTCGCGAAGCACCGGGCACGTCATGCAATGCACGCCGCCCCTGCCCTTGACGAGTTCCCGACCGGGGATCGTGATCACCTCGCCCCCGCGCGCCTTGATGACCTTCGCGTTCGTCGTAACAAGATCGTAGCCGATGACGCGCCACGGCGCGACTGCCACATAGTTCATGTCCATGTGGGCCGGACCGTCAATCAGCTCGAACTTGAGTTCCGAAAGATAATCGAGAAACCAGACGTGTTCGATGCTTCCGCCGCGGCGCATGACGCGCGTCGGCGAGATCTCAAGCACCGGCCGGTGGACGAACGCGGTTGTCTCGCCCACCACCATGAACAGCCCGTCAATATGGATGTGCCCGTTCGGGAGGTTCACGACGACAAGTTGTTCGATTGAACGCTCAAGCGCGCAGGAGGCAAGCTGGCCGATCGCGTCCTCGTTCGCGCGGTCGCACAAGCTCACGTAGCCGATGGCATCATTCAGAAACCCGTTTCCGCCGCCTTCAAGGTAACCCGGATACTTGATTTCGCCGAGTATCGGAATGCCGAGCCTCCTGAAGCACGCCGCAACAACCCAGCCGTCCCACTGCCTGCCCTTGAGGTGCGGATTCATGACGACGGCCCCATCGCGGTACACCGTCGCCATGTCGCGCATGTACGTCAGGTTCGGCCTGCGAGAAATATAGCGCAGCGCCTCGTCGTGGCCCTTCAATACGTCCGTCAGGAACACGATCTCCACCCCCTGCGAGGCGAACGCGCTCACCATCTGGTCGTAGTCGGCAAGGAACTTTTCCGGCTCAATCGTGGCTTCGATATTGAAGTAGGACTGACTGTCCCGGCGGACCCAGCGGAGGTCACCGGGGTCCGGCCGATGGAGAAGGAGTGTACGGAGTGGTCGTACTTCGCTTTGTGCGCCAAATCTCATTGGGATGCTCGCTTGTCTTCCCCGGATCCCGCCACAGTTATCAGACTTCAACGTCCAGCAACAACTGCCTGTAATAGAGATAGTTCTCCCACGAGACATCGGGAGGGAAGGCGTGATCGCAGCCCGGGACATACCCGCCCTCTTGCATCAACGGGATTTTCTCGTCAACCATCTGCTTGATGGCGCGCTTGTCGCTCGCAAGAACGCGCTTGTCCATTCCGCCGCCGATCAGCAAGTCCCGGCCGAACTTCTTTCGGAGTGCGACCACGTCCATGCCCGCCGCGACTTCCATCGGATAGATGAAGTTGATGCCGACGTCGAGCCAGCACGGGATAAGCTCCTCGACGTTCCCGTCACTGTCCAGAATGAAAACGTCTATGCCCGCCTGCCGCAGCCGCTCGGTGATCCGCCCGTAATGCGGCAGGAATATCTTCCGATACAGTTCGGGGCTGATCAAAGCGGCCGTCTTGTAGGCCATGTCCTCCCAGAAGCCCGCGAAGTCGTACTGCACGCCGTCCAGGGCCCTGTCAAGCACCGCGAGAATGCACTCGGCCATCTCGGCGGCGGCCTGCTCCACAAAACTGCGGTCGTCATACACGGCCAGGCTGATGCCCTCGACGCCCATCCAGTTTCTGAGGGACCCATAGAGACTGCACCACGGGAGCCCCAACGGGAAGTCGCGGTCCACGTACTGCTTCTTCATACTCTCCCAGTGAACGGGGAACCGGGCGGGGCTGTCGGGGTTCAAGCGTTGCTTGAAGGCCGGCCACTGTTCTCTGCTCTTGAGAGGATATTCCACGTACTGAGGCATGGCCGGAGGCGGGACGTTCACGAGCCGCTTCTTGACGACACCGTCCGTGTCGCGATACACCTCGTACCGGCCGGTTTGCTCCAGGGTTTCTCGTTCAAACCACGGGCACAGCGCCAAACGCACCGGCGCCACCTCGAACCGATCATACCCGCCAAAATACTGCCAGTCCGAGTCGGCGGGCAGCCCTTCCGTACGCCAGCGCCGCACCGTCTCTTCGTACGCCTCCATCTCCCACTGAAACAGACGGTCCCTGTCGCCATAGTGCATCGTCGCCAGAAAACGCTCGCGTGAATTCATTATCGTCTTCCCACTTCCTTCAACCTGCTCTGAACGGCAATTCCCTCGCTGTGCTGAGATACGTTCCCGAATGGCTGATTCCAGGAAGTCACCGCTGCTATATCAAACAAAGCCTTTACCACAGAAACTCCTCTGTCCAGGAATCCGGCCCCGTCGTCGAGCCGGGATACTTGAGCATACTGCCGTCAGCCTTGATCTTGTCCAGGTCACGCAAGACGGAATCAAGGCATGTCACGACGCTCTGGCATCCTGCTTTGTCGCCCACATCCTGTTGAATCTTCAGGACGCGCTTCTTGATATTGCCGATTTCGTACCTATATTCCTCTATGTTGTGCACGTACATCCTTGTCTGGAGATAGATAGGCGGCCCGGCTACCTTGCCCAAAAGCGGTTCAAGCAGCAGTTCGCTCCCTTCGGGTTGGAAGTTTGTGCTGCACCAGTACGCCTTCTCAGCGCTCCAGAAGATATCGGCAAGCTCCTCGGCCACGACGCGACTGCGAGGCCGGAACATCTGCTCCATAACCTCGACGAGCACGGCTTGAACGTCAAGAGAGGGGTCCGCGGCCATCCTGGCGCTCAACCTGATCGTCGCTTCTTCCGCCGGATTCGCCAGCGGCGCGCCCTGAATCGCGACGGCCCGGCCCCCGTCCTCGATGAGCTTCCTGTAATGCAGAGCGCGCTTTTCGAGAATGGGCACGAACCACCGCAGCCTGTCCCAGCGCTGAGGAGGGTAAATCCACGTTCCGCTCCGGGTCCCGTATGCACACCCCAGTTTTGATATGATCTCTCTCCTTGAATAACAACCGAAACGGTTTGCCCTCGAAACGTCGTCTATCATGAACGTGAAGTGCTTCGACGGTTCCTCCCAGATTGCCCAGTCGTCCCGGGTGCCTCTTCCGATTGGACAGTACACTTTTATTATCATATCGGGCCAATTCGAACGGACGTACTTGGCCATCCGTTCGTTCAGCTCGAGATGGTATTGCGACTTGCTTTTCGCGCAGCACGTATCGCATTCGCACCTGCCCAGGTCGGCCGACTCGAAATGGAACCCAGCAAAAGGGAATTCCGAAGCGAGATATGCGATCAGTTCCTCCATGATCTTGTGCGATGCTTCCTTGCTCCCGCACATCGCGCGGGGGTTCGTGCCTCGAACGTGCGGATTCGATCGGATGATCTCGTCGAACCCCCAACTGTACAGCCCAAGCCCGTAGAGCACCTTGATCTGCCTCGTCGCGGCTTCGGCGAGAATCCGTCGCACCGCCTGCTCACGTTCGGGCGAGACGCTGTCCCTGAATCCCGGCGCCCAGCTCCCCGAGGCGAAAAGCCCACACAGGACGATGGAATCCAGGCCGATCTCCTTCATGGTGTCGAAGAACGCCGCGAAATCACGCTCGAGCTGTGCGTCGATCTCTATCGAGGGCCATTGCTCCATCCTGGGCCTGGATGAGATGTCATTGATCCACACACCCAGGATCGTGCGGTATTCGAAACCGCGCTTTGCTTCATCGGCCGAACTCATTCAAAAACACTCCACAACTTTGTAGCGGCACCCCTGCATGTCCTGTGGAATTCGGAGGACACCTTGCCTCACCTGCTCGCACCTGGCAACGCTCTTGAAGGGAGCTGAATCGCGAAGCAAGTCCTCGCGTCCTCTGATTCCCCTTCAGACACCTCGCACCGCGATGGCCTCGATCTCCACCCGGGCGCCCTTTGGCAGGGCCGCGACCTGAACACAGGCCCTGGCCGGCGGATCGGCGGGGAAGAACCGCCCGTACGCCTCGTTCACAGCCGCGAAATCGCCCAGGTCGGCCAGGTAGATCGTGCATTTCACCACGTTCTGGAACCCCAGACCGGCCGCCTCGAGGATCGCCCCGAGGTCCTCCATGACTTGGACCGTCTGGGCCTCGACGCCGCCCTCGACCATCTCGCCCGTAGCCGGATCGAGCGGTATCTGGCCTGAGAGAAAGACGAGATCGCCCGCTGACATGGCCTGGGAATAGGGCCCGATGGCCTTCGGCGCATCCTTCGAAGATATGATTTGCCGCTTCATAGCGTAGGCACTAACTCCTTCTGGCTTAGACGGAACCAAATGGTAATTATCCTAAGCCTCATTGTGAATGGCGGTTCCCTCGGCTTTCTCGATCGGCCACGCCTCACCGCCGGCTTTCTCGATGGCCGCAACCACCTCCGTTTCGCGTCC
>Ga0180432_10012044_pt1 | contig 10108 bp, 7 predicted proteins | sample SS_ome_10_FD_132414 | JGI IMG/M metagenome (GOLD analysis project Ga0180432, IMG submission 132414) | Hypersaline lake sediment archaeal communities from the Salton Sea, California, USA - SS_1_MS_2 metaG | ecosystem: Environmental > Aquatic > Non-marine Saline and Alkaline > Hypersaline >...
AACCGCAAGTTCAGAAGGACGAAGGACTGATGCGTCAAGCATCGTCCGCATCGTCGCCGAAGATCAGCGCATCGACCGTCGCGTAGATCCATATCCCGATAAGCCCCAGGAAGGAAAACAACAGCCCCCCCCCGCCCCGCTTCAACCCCTCGATCATGAAGTCAACCACCGTCCTGTAGAGCATCTCCCTGTCATTGAACGCGGAGACGTAGCCCATTACAAAAAAATAGAGGACCGCGGCGAAGAGGACCGCACACAGAACGATGATGACGACGCCCTTTATACGCTGTTTGTTGGCAATCTGCCCCGCCCCCGGAAGGAGGAGGCCGGAGAGCATCGCCGCGAAGTACTTCCTTTTCATCTCATTTTCCTTGGATATACAACTTGAACATCTGCTATTTATCTTCCCCCTTCCCCTTCGCCTCCCGCCAGAGCTCTTCCAGCTCGTCGATCGACATATCCTTCATCGCCCCGGCCGGAACGCTCCTCGCCTTCAGGATCTTTTCCACCTCCCTGAAGCGCCGGGAAAATTTTTTGTTCGCACCCCTCAGGGCAAGCTCCGCGTTGATCCCCAAAAACCGGCAGAGGTTCACCACGGAAAAGAGGAGGTCTCCTATCTCCTCCTCGATATCGGGCTTGCTCCCCTCGGCCTTCGCCCCCCTCAGCTCGGTTATCTCCTCCTCGATCTTCTCCAGCACGCCACCGATATCCTCCCAGTCAAAGCCGACGTCGCTCGCCCTCCTGCCGTACTTCTCCGCGATCAGAAGGGCGGGAAGCTCCTCGGAAACTCCGCCCAGGACCGACCCCCCTCCCCTCTTCTCCGCCTTTATCTCCTCCCACCTCTTGTTTACCTCCTCCTTCGTGGGGGCTTTTCCATTAGCCTTGTCTTCCCCGAAGACGTGCGGGTGTCGCTCGATCATCTTCTCTGCGACGGCAGCAATCACGTCGTCGATCTTAAAATGCCCCTTTTCCTCCTCGATCCTCGTCACGAAGATTATCTCGAAGAGGAGGTCGCCCAGCTCCTCCTTGACCTTCCTGTCGTCGCCCGAATCGATGGCGGAGACGAGCTCCATCGCCTCCTCCATGATATAGGGCCTTAGGTCTTCGATCTTCTGCGCCCTGTCCCAGGCGCACCCGTCGGGAGACCTCAGCCTCGCCATCAGCTCCACCAGTCCGTAGAAATTCATCTGTCTCCCTGAAACATATCTCGTTTAAGATAGGACAGATGATTGAAAAAGGCAAGGTAAAAAATTATGGCTTGATTTTCGATAAAATTAATGATAAATTGACACAAAAATGAAGTAGATCATTTTTGGAGATGACGGTGGGCTTTTTCAGACCATTGACAAAACCGACGGTTTTTCTTTTTCTTTTTGTTTTCGTTGTGATCCCCTCTTTTGCCGCGGACGATATCAAAACCACGATCGACGATCTGGACGTCTTGGGCACACCCTCGTTCCTTTTCGTAAGGGACGAGTTCAAGGGCTACGATCAGAACTGGTTTCGCTTCCTCACATCGTTGGCGGAGGGGAGCAAGATAGACGCATTTTACTATCTCGACGAGATGTACGATACCAAGCTGAACTACAGCGACAAAAACGTCTCGTACTATTCCTACTCCCTCCTCACGCTCTCCAGGATGATGGAAAACGAGGGGGACCTGGAAACGGCCCTGAAGCTGATCAACGAATCGATCAGGTTCTCACCGGACATCGCCAGGATACACTTTTACAAGGCCAAGTTTCTCTGGAGACACAAACCGTTAAACAGGCTGTTCGAGATAACCGATCACTACGTAATAGGTGTCGAAGACGCCATGTCCGATATCGCCACATATACGGCGCTGGTGGGAAACCTTATAGTATCTCTTGAATTCTTCATACTCACCCTTTTTCTCATTTTCGCCGTCGGCCTCATGGCGAAGTATCTCCCGCTCCTGTCAAACGACCTTAAGGAAAAATCGGGATGGGAGATACATCCCCTGCTGTTTTCGGTTTTGATCTTCCTTTTTCTCATTTTCCTCGCCACCCTTGACCTCGGCCTTATCTGGATACTCTTCTTTTTTAACTTGGCCTTTTTCGTTTATTACACGAGCATGGAAAAGAAGATCGCCATCGTCTTTTACGTTATCTTACTTATCGCACCCGTGGCCCTCGAATACACCGCAACGATGATGCTCTCCACCCACAATCAGGCCACGGACGAGATAGTCCAGATAAAAAACGACATTTACACTTGGGACGCCGAGAGGAAGCTCAAAAGCTGGGTCGAGGAAAACTTCGAGGATAAATACGCCCTCTTTACCCTCGGGCTCCTTAACAAAAAGACCGGATACCTGAGCGACGCCCGCTACTACTACAATGAAACCCTGGACTTGGACGATAATTATGCAGAGGTTTTAAACAACCTCGGCAATATAAAATTTGTACAAAAAGATTACGAGGGGGCTTTCGAGCTGTACAGAAAGTCGATAGCCAACAACCCGAGTCTCGTGGCGCCCAATTACAATTTGTTCAAGTACTACATGATCAAGTTCGATCAGGACGAAGCGGACAAGAACCACGAGAGGGCCCTTGAGCTTTCTTATGACCGCATATCGAAATTTGCCGAGATCGAGATAGACATAACCGCGATAGAGCCGGATTATCTTGCCCTGATCAACAGGGTCGTCATGGACGAAGATATTTCAGATTCCGTCCTATGGGAACGGGTAATCAGCTCCAAGGGCAACAAGGATTTGGCAAACAGGCTGTGGAAGAACATGATGATAGGAACAACCTTAAGAAGCGCCCCGATAATTGGAATTGTGGCAGCCGCCGTACTGTTTATCATCGGCACGCTCAACAGGAGATATATATTTTCCAAGGCGTGTAAATTCTGCGGGAGGCCCTTTTTCTTGAAGTCCCACAGCCACATGGAAAAGAGGGACGCCTGCAACAGGTGTTTCTCCCTCTTCGTCAGGCGCGAAGGCGTCGACCCTAAAACCAAGGCCAGACTCAGGATGGCCGTGGACAGGGTCACCACCCGCCGCAACTACATCGTAAGGGCCGTAAATATCCTGTTTCCGGGATTTGGGAATATCTATCGCGGCAAGACCTTAAAGGGGTTCATCTTTTTGGCCCTTTACGTGCTTTTGCTCGTTCAGCTTCTAACAATAGACGGGATAATCGTCTACCCTGTATCATCTCAGGGTTTTCCGTTGATTCACAATCCCTATCTCTATTTGTTCTTTCTAATAATCGTATACATCATCGCCCAGCGGGATTTCTTCAAGTCTGAAATTTCCACTGTTTAGGAAAGGAGTTCAAAAAAAGTGGCACTCCAAGGTGACATAAAGGATTTCTCGGTTGTGGATATTCTCCAACTTCTATACCAACAGCAGAAGAGCGGCGTTTTAAATATCATCGACAAGGGGACGGAAATCGAGGTCCTCTTCGACAGCGGAATGATAATATCGGCGAATTCAAAGAGGAAGCACGTCGACGAATTTCTCGGCGAGATGCTCCTCACGGCAAATATGGTAAGCAAGTCGCAGCTGAGAAACGCCCTTGAAGTTCAGAAGGAGACACTGAAAAAATTAGGGGACATCCTCATTGAATCGGGTGTAATCACGATAAACGATCTGCGGCATGTCCTTAAACTCCAAACCCACGAGACGATCTTCAAGCTTTTGAACCTGAAGAGCGGGACGTATAACTTCCACCAGCGCCTCATAAACTACGACAAGAGGGCCTTTGAGCTGATCAACACCGAGCACTTCCTCATGGACAGCCTGAGGATGACAGATGAATGGCCGGAGATAAAGCAAAAGATTTACTCATACAACCTCGTCTTTGAAAAGATGCCGGGCGCCGAGGAAGAGATTAAATTCTGGAAGACATTGGACCCCGAAGACTCGAAAGATGACCTTTACTACGAAGACGATGAGCCCTCAAAGGAAGAGATGGTAATGTCGAAGGAAGAGAGGAAGGTCTTTGACATCGTCGATGGAACCATGACCGTCAGGGACCTCATCAACATCAGCAGGTTCGGGGAGTTTGAGACAACAAAGGCCTTGGCATCGCTGATGGACAAAACCTTGATAGACATCGCCTTTGAGATCGAGGAGGAGAAGGTAACAACACCGACCGAGAAGGAGACGACTAATTTATCTTTCTATGTCGTCTTCGGGGGAATTGTGCTTTCTCTGTTTCTGATCCTCGCGGTCTCATACACGAGAATAGTATCAAACTTCACCATTTCATATACCAGCAGAATCGACTTTGAAAACTCACAGCGGACGATGGAAACGGCCAACATTAAATCGGCCCTCTACACCTTCTATCTGACCTACGGACGTTATCCCGAGGATATGGGTGAGTTAAAGGGAAGCGGGTATCTAAAAAATGTGAGGGACGGCGTCGCGGAGAGATTTGAATACCAGCTAATCGGGAAAAAATATAAGCTAAGTATCAGAGAGTAAGCTTGGACAGTACCGCAAAAATCGATTTTGAAGACAACAACCTTGTCCGCAGCCTTTTCGGCGAGCACAACTCCCATCTTACCATTATCGAAGAAGACACCGGAACAAAAATATCGGCACGAGGCGCAACGGTTACCATAACGGGGGATAAAGATGAGGTGGAGATCAGCGAGAATCTTCTCATCCAGCTCTACGAGCTCTTGAAGAAGGGGTATCCGGTCTACTCCCCGGATATAGACTTCGCGCTGAGGATCCTAAAGTCAAACAGAAAGGTCAACCTCAAGGAGATCTTTCTCGATACGGTCTATATCTCATCGAAAAAGAGGAGCATAACGCCCAAGAGCCTCGCTCAGAAAAAATATATCGATTCTATAAGGAAGTTCGATATAGTCTTCGGAATCGGCCCCGCCGGCACGGGAAAGACGTACCTCGCCATGGCAATGGCGATGGATCTGATCACGAAAGGGAAGGTAGACAGGGTAATACTTACACGGCCGGCGGTGGAGGCCGGGGAGAAGCTGGGTTTTCTCCCCGGGGATATATATGAAAAGATCAACCCCTATCTGAGGCCCCTCTACGACGCTCTGCACGACATGATGGACTTCGACCAGGCCCAGCGCCTCGTCCATAAGGGGATTATCGAGGTCGCCCCTTTGGCTTTCATGAGGGGAAGGACCCTAAACGACTCGTTCATTGTGCTTGACGAGGCCCAGAACACGACCAGCGAGCAGATGAAGATGTTTCTTACGAGGCTGGGATTCAACTCAAAGACCGTCATCACGGGTGACATCACCCAGATAGACCTTCCCTCCGGAAAGATCTCAGGGCTCGTGGAGGCGAAGAATATCCTGAGCGACGTCGAAGAAATCGATTTTTGTTACTTCAACGAAAAGGACGTTGTTCGTCACCGCCTCGTGAGGGAGATAATAAAGGCCTATGAAAAGCTCGAGGAAGATTTAAAATCCAATGAAGATAATAGATAAAATAAGCGGACTCTACTGGGATCTGATCAAGGGACTCAACTCCGTCAGACCGCTCAGGCCCCTGTCCTACGTGATAGACGTTGAGACCTACAGGAATCCAAAAATCCAGCGTATCCTGCTCTTTGTCTCCTTCGTCATAATACTGGCCTTCATCATGGCACCCGAGACCAGGTTTACCACGGTGGAATACAAGGTGGGTGACTACGCCCCGAAAGATATAAAGGCCTCGAAGGATTACATCATTGTGGACAAGGAGGCCACGGAGAGAGAGCGGACGGAGGCGGTCAATACGATCCCCTCCGTATTCGACCTCGACGGGACGGCGCTCGTCTCTCTCTTCGACAGGATAGAATCCGCCTTTAACCTGATGCGGGAGGTATCGGCCAAGGCGAAAAACGAAAAGGAGAGAAACCTCATATATGACGAAAACCGCGGCGCGTTTTCAGACCTCCTCGACGTGAAGCTCCCGGACTCCACCTTCGAAGAGCTTAAGAAGCAGAACTTCAACCAACAGATTGAAAAAACGATGAAGCGGCTGTTGGAAGGCCTCTCCGGCTACTACATTGCCGGGTCGTTCGACACCATATCGGCGGAGGTGAAGCGAAAGGGTGTCACACTCATCAACAGCCAGACAAAGAGCGAGACCTTGCTCCTTAACCTCGACAAGGTAATCGACATAGAGACGGCGAGAAACATCCTGGGAAACAAGGCCAGGTCGCTTTCCCCCGAGGTTTCCTCGAGGATCGTCAAGCCCGCCCTGGAGGTGTCAAGGCTCCTGATCAAGCCGAACGTCACATATAACCTCACCGAGACCGACAGGCGAAAGGAGCTGGCGGCGGAAAAAGTGAAGCCCGTAACGATCAAGATCGAAAAGGGCCAGATGATAATCGAGGACGGATACCGAATAGACAAGAATCATCTGACGATCCTAAACGGGATCGCCGAATCTCAAAAGGATTACAACCTGTTTCTGATATTCCTCGGGATCCTCACGGTCATTTCGATTCTCGTCTACGTTTCCTATATCTTCGCATCGAAAAACATCAGCAAATTCAAGTCGTCAAACAAAGACCTCCTCTTCTATTGCATTGTTATTCTGGTCTTTATGATAATTACAAAATTCGGACTGTTCATCGCCGACGCCTTCGGCGACAGATATGAAAACATCCCACAATCCGCATTCAAGTTCGCCATCCCCGTTATTGCCGGGGCCATGCTTGTAAGGATAGTCCTGAACTCGGAGTCGGCGATATTATATACGATCATATCGAGCATATTCTCCGGCATTATTCTGGGCGACGACGTCCTCTTCATGTCCTACCTTTTTGTAGGCTCGCTGCTCGGGGCCCACCTGGTGGCGCAGACAAAACAGCGCTCCACCCTCGTATATGCGGGTTTCGTAGTCGGGCTTGTCAACATCCTGCTGATTTTTTTGCTGAGCGTAAGCAGGCTTAAGCTTTTGTACGTCGACGTGCTCTCCAGCATCAGCTCCGACCCGGGAACGGTCTTCTCCTCCCTGGCCTTTGCGCTCTTCGGATTTTTCGGGGCGATAATCGCGTCGGTCCTGGTACTCGGGATCACCCCGGTCGTGGAGCTCCTCTTTGGATACACTACGGACATCAAGCTCGTGGAGCTCTCGAACCTCGACCATCCCCTGTTGAAGGACATGGTCATTCGCGCCCCGGGGACATATCATCACAGTATAATAGTGGGAAACCTCGCGGAAGCGGGGGCGACGGCAATCAACGCAAACCCCCTCCTCGCCCGGGTGAGCGCCTATTACCACGACATAGGCAAGATAAAAAAGCCGAACTACTTCATCGAAAACACGACCATAGAAAACAATCCTCACGACAGGCTCTCTCCCCATATGTCGAGTCTCATCCTGATCTCCCACGTGAAGGACGGCGTGGACCTCGCAAAAAAATACAAGCTGGGAAACGAGATCATCGATGTAATACAGCAGCACCATGGGACACACCTGATAAACTACTTTTACCAGCGGGCGGTGAAGTCGGACGACGGCAAGGGCAATCCCGTTGACGAGAAGAGCTTTAGATACCCGGGACCGAAGCCGCAGACCAGAGAGGCCGGGCTGGTGCTCCTTGCCGACAACGTCGAGGCCGCATCCAAGGTGCTCACCGATCCGAAGCCGGCGAGGGTCGAGGCGATGGTCCAGTCGATAATCGAGAGGCTCTTTCTCGACGGCCAGCTCGACCAGTGCGAGCTTACACTGAAAGACCTCGACGCCATAGGCCGGAGCTTCATTCAGGTATTGAACGGCATCTTCCACCAGAGGATCGACTATCCCGAGCCGGTCATCGACCCGGAGAGGGAGGAAGAAGAAACGGAGGCTGTGAAGGTTGACGGTACTGATAAAAAGCGAGAGGCACCGTAAAAAGATAGAGACAAAAACGATAGAGCGGAAGGCGCAAATCCTTCTCGAGGAGACGGGAAGGGATAACGCGGAGCTTTCGATACTGTTGACAGACGACGAGACGATATCTTCCCTAAACGAGCGCTATCTCAACAGGAAGGGGCCCACAAACGTCTTGTCGTTCGGGCAGGGGGAGGCGCCTCCCGAATGCACCGAAGCCAAACTCCCCGATATCCTCGGGGATATCGTTATAAGCGTTGAAACGGCCGAGCGTCAGGCGAAGACAAGGGGGGTGGGCCTCACAGAGGAGATTATGATCCTCACGGTCCACGGCATTTTGCACCTTCTTGGGTACGTCCACGACCCGGGGGAGGGTGCGTCGACGGAGGACGAATCGCTCATGCTCGAGGAGGAGGCGAGGCTCCTCTCCCTGATCGGGATCCGCGGCATATAGAGAGGTTCTCATTCAGCTCTATTACGGTTGCTGTTTGCCAATACGGTTGGAAGATATATCGGCTTTTTTAATATTTCTACAGAGTATGCGATCATATTGAAATTTTTAAGAAAAATGCAATGAGGCCTCGAAAGTAGGCCTCACAATTGTCTTCGGCCGGCATTCATCGAGAGGCGATCGAATCATCTCATCCCACAGTAAAACGGTTTTTTATACTTATAGTCATGGAGAAGCCCATTTTGAAACAGAAAGCTGAGAAGAGCGTAAAAACTGCAGGAAAGATAGAAGACAGGCCGAAGTGGATAAGAGACCTTGTAATGTCCGGATTCGGGGGCTGCCTCTTTTTCCTCTCTCTGCCCGCCCCCTCGATCTCGATTCTGGCATGGATATGCCTTGTGCCGCTACTCTTTGCAGCAAAGGACTACAAGCCGTATCGGGCCGCCATATTGGGGTTCGTCTTCGGGCTTTTCGCGAATCTCGGCGTCTTCTACTGGACGGCGCTACCCGCCTCCCGATACGGCGGCGTCCCGATATACCTCGGAGTCCTCATCACGATATTCCTCGTGCTCTACGTCTCCATCTACGTCGGGGCCTTTTCCGCCTTCGTCTCGTGGACTAAGGAGAGATTCAGCATATCCGAGATCGTATCTGTGCCGATAGCTTTCACCGCCCTGGAGTACCTGAGGGGCACGCTCTTCACCGGATTCCCCTGGTGCTTCATCGGCCACTCCCAGATTCCGATCCTCCCCCTCGTACAGATATTGGACATAACCGGCGTCTTCGGCGTGACCTTCACGATCACTACTGTCAACGCCGCGGTCTACCTCGTCTTTATGAAGATAGTGGGGGCGAAAAAAAGGTTCCCGTGGGCAGAAGTAGTCGTTTCGGCATCACTCGTCGCAATCCTCATAGCCTACGGCCTCTACGCCGTAAAGAGGGAGACGAAAAGAGCATCGTCGGGGCGGGAGATAACCGTGTCCTTGATCCAGGGAAATATCCGCCAGGATATAAAGTGGAACCCCGCCTACCAGAACGAGACCGTATCGATCTACGAGGAAATGACGCTCTCCACCATCGAATCCAATCCGGACCTGATCGTCTGGTCGGAGACGGCGACCCCCTTCTTCTTCAAGGATCACCCCTACTTTCGCCCCAGGGTGGAAGCCCTGGCCGTGATCACAAGGGCGCACCTCTTCTTCGGTACCGTCGACTACAAAATCATCGGTGAACAATACAGGTACTTAAACAGCGCCTACCTCCTCGATCCGGAGGGCTCATTTGTCGGCAAGTACGACAAGACCCACCTCGTCCCCTTTGCGGAGTACGTCCCCCTGAAGCAACTCTTCTTTTTCGTGGACAAGATAGTCGAGGGTGTGGGTGATTATCTCCCCGGGGAGAAGAGAGAGCCCCTTGCGGCCGAATTCGGCGGCGTGGGACCTCTCATCTGCTACGAGGCGATCTTTCCCTACATGACCAGAGACTACGCAAGGGACGGCGCCGTTCTCTTCATCAATATCACAAACGACGCATGGTTCGGGAAGACCAGCGCCCCCTACCAGCACCTCTCGATGTCCCGGATAAGGGCGATAGAGACGAGGATTCCCCTTGTCAGGTGCGCCAACACCGGGGTGTCCGCCTTCATAGACTCCGTCGGCAGGGTCAAAAACCAGACCCCCATCTTCAAGAGAAGGGTCGTGACGGAGAAGGTGAGGGTAGGAAACCGGCTCACCTTTTACACGAGGTTCGGCGATATCTTCGCCAAGCTCGTAACCATCGCCTTTATTTTGCCCCTTTTTGTTGGCATTTCTGGTATAATTAGGGGTCGCGGGACA
>Ga0180432_10012045_pt1 | contig 10108 bp, 9 predicted proteins | sample SS_ome_10_FD_132414 | JGI IMG/M metagenome (GOLD analysis project Ga0180432, IMG submission 132414) | Hypersaline lake sediment archaeal communities from the Salton Sea, California, USA - SS_1_MS_2 metaG | ecosystem: Environmental > Aquatic > Non-marine Saline and Alkaline > Hypersaline >...
CACCCGATCGTCGAGGGAAGCCCGTTTCCGACCCTCTACTGGCTGACCTGCCCGTTTCTCGCCGGGAAGGTCGACCGCCTCGAAGCGGACGGCTGGATCGGGCGATTCGAGGCTCGCCTCACGTCGGACCCGGAGCTGGCGGCTCGCCTTCGTGCCGACGGGATGGAATACGTGCGAGAGCGAACGGCCCTCCTCTCGAAGGAGGAGCGAGCCACCGTAGCCGATCGAGGGTGGACGGAGAGCCTCTTCGAACGGGGCATCGGCGGAATCGCCGATCGGCGTCGGATCAAGTGCCTTCACGCTCACGCCGCGCACGCGTTGGCGACACGAAACCCGATTGGCTCCCTCGTCCTCTCGATGCTCGATCGGATCGAATGCCCGCCGGAAGAAGTGATCTGCTCCGCCCGATCCGGGGCGGAGCAGATCGATCAGATCAACCGATAAGCCCGTTCGGGCCGGCTCGGTTTCCTACGGATCCGCGTGAACCAGCGGCGGCCTATTGACGTTCGCGATGTGGATGCAGACTGAGTCCGTCGCGGTCAGGCCGCACGGGTCGGCGACCCTCAGCGTTACGACGACGTCGATCCCTTCGCAGACATCGATCATCGGCGCAGTGAAGATCGGCGCGGCCATGCAGTGGTCGGAAAGGAGTCCGGCCGATGTCGTCCACGAGTAGACGAGCGGATCCCCGTCTGGATCGATGACGTCCGGTGTCAGTCGGATGCACTCGCCCTCATTGATCGTGATCGGAGGCCCGAGCTCGACCGTCGGGGGGCCGTTGACGTTTCGGACGGAAACGCAAAGCGAGTCGGACGCCGAGAGCCCGCACGGATCGATCACCGTCAACTGAATCCGGACAACCTCGCCGTCGCAGCAGTCCGTAAGCGGGGCGGCGAAGATCGGGTTCGACGGATCGGATGTGTCGATCGTTCCGCCGGTGATCGACCAGCAGTACTCGAGGTGCTCGCACTCTGGGTCATTCACGACCGGCGACAAACGGACGGACTCGCCTTCGTCGAGGGCGAAGTCCGGCCCGAGATCGACCCTCGGAGGACGATTGACGTTTCGCACGCGTACGACGACCGAGTCGCAGACCGCGGCGCCGCACGGATCGACGACCGAGAGCGTAAGCGTCACGGTCATCCCGTCGCATTCGTCGATCATGGGGGCGTGGAAGATCGCTTGCAGAGCCGACGGATCGTCGAAGCCGCCGGCGCCGGTCGCGACTGCCCATCGATAGCTGAGCGGATCGCAATCCGGATCGCCTGCGACCGCTTGAAGCGGGATCGATGTCCCTTCGTCGACGCAAAGATCTCTGCCCGCGTCGGCGACCGGTGCGTGATTGACATTGTTCACGTGCAGATCGAACGCGTCGCAAGCCGATGCTCCGCAGCTGTCGATCGCGGTGAGCGTCACGTGGACGACGATTCCCTCACACCCGTCGATCATCGGAGCGGTGTACACCGGGTCGAGAGACGTCGGATCGTCGAGCGTACCGGCGCTGACCTCCCAGAAGACCTGCATCACGTTGCAGTCGGAGTCCGAGACCACGCCGTGCAGGCGAATCGACTCGCCCTCATTGAGGGTCTTCGCGTCGGAGGGCGGGCAGACCGGGGCGGGAGGCACCGCGACCGCAGGCGGTGCGCACGGGGGCTGGATCGGCGATGGGCAGACCGGGGCGGCCGGAATCGGCGCGCACTGCGGATAGCACATCTGACAGGTCGACGCGATCACTTGCCCCTCGAGGAGCACGTCGGCCGCGTCGGCTGAGTAGAGCCGATCGTTTCCTGTTCCACCGAGAAGAACATCGCGTCCTTCTCCTCCGTCGAGCACGTCATCGCCCGACTCGCCTTCGAGCGAATCGTTCCCGGCCCCGCCGCAGAGGATGTCATTCTGGACGCCCCCGAACAGAAGGTCGGCGCCCGCTCCGCCGTCGAGCAGGTCGTTCCCGACTCCACCCTCGAGGATGTCGGAGCCGTCACCACCGATCAGCACATCATTCCCATCGAGACCGACCAGGAAGTCGTCGCCGCCGTATCCGAAGATCAGGTCATTCTCGTCCGTTCCGTAGAGCGTGTCGTCTCCGTCGGTTCCGTAGATGACGTTCGTGATGCCCAAGCAGGCGTACTCCGGCGGGATTCCCGACGGTTGGATGTCGGGAACGGTCACGACCTCTTCCTCCGGGCCGACGGCCGCAAAGAGGGCTTCGAGGAGCGCCGAAGCCTCACGGACGCTCCAGTAGCTCCCGCCCGTTTCGACGGCCAGTGCTCGTAGAACCTCTCCGGCCTCGTCCTCGACGTCGATCCCGACAACGTGGACGATGATTGGAGGGGTCATGGTTGCCAGCATGCTCGCTACGACGTCCGGCTGGCCTCCGCAGTTCCCCTCGCCGTCGCTGATGAGGATGATTGTCCCTCCGTCGACGAGCTCATTCGACGCGGCGACCAGCGAGTCTGCGAGTGGGGTCTTCCCCTGCGCGGTGACCTGCCGGAAGGCGCCGATCATGTTCTCACGAATCGAGGCTGTGAACGGGGCAAGCGCGTACAGGAGCTCGATGTCCTGGCAGCTTTCTACCTCGTTCTGGTGGTTGATTCGATGCCCGTAGATCATCAGGCCGACGTTCCCCTGCTCCGGCATGCCGAGCAGAAGGTCCGAGAGAGCCGACTTCGCTGCCGAGACCCGCGTCTCGCTGTCGAACGGTTTGTTCATGCTGTTCGACGCATCGAGGATGAATACGAGATTCTCAGGTGCTGCGCCGACAGCGAGACCGATCGAGCAAACCACGAGAGCGGTAATCGCAAGCGGTAGCAATCGAGTCCGCATTCCTAGTACCTCCTTACCGATTGATCCGACAAGTGCTGCCGCGATTCTAGCCGATCGAGGGGGGCGAATACTGTGATCTGGATTACAGATTGGGCGATTCGGCCGATCACTCTTCGGCGAGGGCCTCGAGGAGCTCGCGGCGTCGCCCCGTAGGAATCAGGGCTTGGACCTCTCCATTTCGGACGTGTCCGCATCCGACGATGTCACCTCGATAGGAGAGCGCGGCATGACCGTCGGAGAGCGACGTCGTGAGTCTTCGCCCGAGAAGGATCGATTCGAGATCGTTGATCTGGAGTTCCACGCGAGCGCGTAGGACCCGCGAGCCGAGAAGGATCAAAAAGCTCGACGTCGGCTTCAGCCCCTTCGGTGTTCTGCGAAGGATTCGGAGCCCGGCGGGCCTTCGGGCCGACAGATTCGGGTGTGGGCCGTCACTGGCGGCCCAGATGTCGTCCCCATGTTCGTCGAGGTGGAGGCCGTCGAAGATCGATCGGGAGACACCGAAGCGGTCGGCGAAGAAACCGAGGATCTCCTCACGCAGTCGGTCGTTTGACAAGGGCGATGAACCCCCCTCCGCTGTCCAGGTGGTGTGGGTAGATGCGAGCGCAGTCTGCAAGCGACGCGGGGAACGTCTCTCCCGCCCATTCGGGAAGACCCGGCGCGGAGGAGAAAGGAAGGCGGAGCGGATCGATTCGGGCTCCGCGCTCACGGAGAAGGTGGGCAACGACAGCCTCGTTCTCTTCGGGAGCGAACGTGCAGGTCGAGTAGACGAGCCTCCCTCTCGGCTTGAGTAGGTCGTAGGCGCGGACGATCAAGCGCTTCTGCAGGGCGGCGAGGCGTCGAATCGTCCCGAGCCGGGCCCCGCCTCGCAACGACGCGTCCTTGCGCAGTGTCCCTTCCGCCGAGCAGGGAGCATCGAGTAGAACGCAATCGAACCGAGCGTGCGTGGGGAAGGATTCGCCGCGGTACTCGGTGACGATCACGTTCAGCGTTCCGATTCGGTTCAGATTCGCCAGGAGGGCCTGCTGGCGGCGGCCGCTCGGCTCGTTGGCTACGAGGCAACCTCGGTTCTTCATCAAAGCGGCCGCGTGAGACGTCTTCCCGCCGGGCGCGGCACAAAGGTCGAGGACGCACTCCCCCGGGAGAGGAGCGAGGACGCGGACGGGCACCGTCTGCGTCGCCTCTTGAACGTAGAAAAGGCCGAGCCAGTGCTCGATTCGGCGGCCGATCGGCCGGTCGACGCGGAGGAGCGCTTCGTCCCACGAGTAGGCCTCAAAAGCCACGCGAGCTCGAGTGAGTCGATCGCGAAGGTCCTCCGGCGTCGTGCGCAGGGTGTTGACGCGAATCGTCGTCGGGGCCGGTCTCGAACAGGCTTCCTCGAAAGCGGGCCAGTCAGAGATCATCGTACGATAACGAGGAGCGAGAGTGACTGCCGCGGGGCCGGAACGGCGCGTCACGGCGTGGCGGGAATTCGGTGAGGTGTCCACGACTCCCCACGAACGGCACGCGCGTACGCGGTCTCGATCCGAGAGTCGTTCCTGTGTATGCGACCTTCGAGGTGGGCGGGATCGGTTGCTGGTCGCCGGCTCACTCTTCCCGCTTCCAGTAGACCCGAACGAGTTGGTCGCCGTGCGCGTGCTTGATGTCGAGGGTTCCTTTGCAGGCGCTCTCGATGGCCTTCCCGATGCGGAGCGCGAGATGCGCGTTCGTTGTGGCGATCTCCGTGTCTTCACCGTCCTCTTCGATCCACATGATTCGCTGAAGCGGACGGTGCGCTGCGGCTGATGAGGCCTGGTTCTGCGCGATACTCAGGATCTCGGTCTTGTGATGATCCAGATACTCGCCGCTCAGATAGAGCAAGCCGGCCGGAAGGAGGTCTATCTCTCGCCGACAGGCAGGGCAATGGCTTTCGTTCGGCTTCTCCTCGATCGGGGCATCTGAGGGCGCCTGCCAGCGCCCGTTTCGGTAGACCAAGTGGCATCGAGGACAGATCGTGGGCTCGGGATACTTCCGCCCCTCGTGGTACGGATTCGTGCTGCCGCCACCGATGCGTCCGCGTTTCTCCCCTTCTGGCATGCACATCACCTCGCGAAGTTCGCGACAGTCTCAGGAATGAAATGGAGTGGAGCGACCCGATGAGATCGCAGTGGGCAGTCTCCGACGAGCCGCCGCAAGCGGCTAGCCCTCTTTCTCGGCAAGGAGTTTCTCGAGGAAGGCGATCGCTTCTCCTACGGTTGAGATTTTCTCGGCCTCTTCGTCCGGAATCTCGACCGCGAACTCGTCTTCGAACTCCATGATCAGCTCGACGGTGTCCAGGGAATCCGCCCCCAGATCTTCGACGAACGAGGACTCGGTCGTCACCTCGTCCGGGTCCACCATCAGCTGCTCACAGATGATCGTCTTCACCTTCTCCGAGATGTCGCTCATACCGACAAACCTCCCTTTTCTTGCGCTCTCTAGGGGTGAAGTCCCCCGTTCACCCCGATCACCTGCCCAGTTATATAGGAAGCCTCTGACGAAAGCAAGAAGCAGACGAGAGCGGCCACCTCATCTGGTTTTCCGGGTCTTCGCAGCGGGATACGATCGAGGTAGGCGGATCGGACGTCATCGGAGAGTCCCTCGGTCATGTCGGTCTCGATGAAGCCGGGGGAGACGACGTTGGCGCGAACGTTGCGAGCGGCGGCCTCCTTGGCGATGGTCCGGCAGAGGGCAGAGATCCCCGCCTTCGACGCGGCGTAATTGGCCTGGCCGACATTGCCGGTTTCTCCGACGACCGAAGAGACGGCGACGATCGACCCGGCCGACCCTTTCATCAGCAGGCGAAGGGCCGCGCGAATGCAATGGAAGGTGCCGGTCAGGTTGACGCGCAGGACGTCATTCCACTCGTCGTCGGTCATCCTCAGAACGAGCCGATCGCGGATGATCCCGGCGTTACAGACAAGATGGTCGATTCCTCCGTACTCCTTGCCGATGAAGCGGATCGCGCGATCGACGTCCTCGGGTGAGGAGACATCGACACGGCGGAATCTCGCGCCACTCAGAGCTTCCTCGAACCTCGCTCCGGACTCCTCGCTTCGCCCGAAGCCTACAACTTGAGAGCCGGTGGCGTGCAGCCGCCGGCAGATCGCCAGACCGATGCCACGCGTCGCTCCCGTGACGACCGATACGCAACCGTCAAAGTCCCCCATCGGTTGCCTCCTCGTACGTGATGAACTCGATTCGATCGGTGATGCGTCTACCGAGGCCCGTCAGCGTTGCGCCGGTGCCGACCTCGATTGCGTGTGTGATTCCGGCTTCCACCAGGTGTTCGACTACGTCGACCCACCGCACACAGGCGGTCATCTGGTCCTGCATCAGCCTGCGGATCCGATCGACGTCCCACTCGCGCCGTCCCGAGACGCCGCTGAAGAATGGAGTCGACGGCTCGGCCAGGTCAAGCCGAGCGACCCGCTCCGCCAGTGCCGCTCGCGCGGGCTCCATGAACGGGGAGTGGAAGGGCCCGGAGACCTTCAGGCGGATGCCGCGTCCACCCCTCGCTTCGGAGGCGGCGATCACGCGCTCGACCGCCGGTTCGGTGCCGGAGACGACGACTTGGCGTTCTCCGTTGTGGTTGGCAATGACGACGTCTTCGCTCCCGTCCTTGCACAGGGCGCGAACCGTGGCCAGATCGAGCTTGACGATGGCGGCCATCGCACCGGGGACGGTCGACATCAGGCGACCGCGCTCGATGACGAGGGCGAGCGCATCTCCGGGGTCGAGGACGCCGGAGACGGTGAGAGCGGCGAACTCGCCGAGGCTGTGACCTGCGGTCGCAGTCGGAGTGACCCCGTTTGCACGAAGAGCATCCTCCCGCGCGAGGCTGTCGATCAGGATCGTCGGCTGTGCCGCGTCGGTCATGGTGAGCCGGGCGGTATTCCCGTCGTGGATCCATCCTTGGATGGCGAGTCCCTCGGCCTCGGCCGATCGATAGTGGCTCGTAGTCCGTGACGACATGGGGGGGAGGGAGTCCGGGATCGATCCCTGTCCCGGAAAGAGGAACGCGACTCGGCGATTCACGAGTCTAGATCCTCACGACGGCGGCCCCGTAGGTGACCCCCGCGCCGAAGGCGGTCATCACGACGAGGTCGTCCGAGTTGATCCGACCGTCGCGCCGCGCCTCGTCGTATGCGATCGGGATCGAGGCGGCGGACGTATTCGCCACTCGGTCGAGGTTGACCAACACCCGGTCCTTCGGCACGCGGAGGCGCGCAGTCAGCGAGCGGATGATTCGAGCGTTCGCCTGATGGGGGATCACCCAATCGACGTCTTCGATTGCGAGGCCAGCCCGTGCGAGAGCGGCGCGGGTTGCCCCTTCCATCATGGGTACGGCGTGTCGGAAGACGCCCGAACCCTCCATCTTGACGTAATGATCGCCGGCGGCAATCCGTTCCGGGGTCGCCGGGAATCTCGTCCCTCCTCCGGGCATGTGGAGCAGAAACGCCTTCTCCGGATCGGCGAACAGGGCCGATCCAAGGACACCGCGGTCCGAGTCCTCTGTCTCGAGCACGACCGCGCCGGCGCCGTCGCCGAACAGGACGCACGTTCGCCGATCGCTCCAGTCCGTGACTCGAGAGAGGGCCTCGGCGCCGATCAGAAGGATTCTCTCGAAGGCCCTGCTTCGAAGAAGCCCGTCTGCGACGGCCAGGCCGTAGACGAATCCGGAGCAGCCCGCCTTGAGGTCGAAGAACGGGGTCGTCCCCAGGCCGAGTCCTTCGGCGATGAACGGAGCGGAGCCCGGACAGATCATGTCCGGGAAGTTCGTCGCAACCAGGAGCAGATCGATCCGATCGGCCTCGATTCCGGCGTCCTCGAGGGCCTTGCGGCCGGCGGCAACACTCATGTCGGACGGGATCTCGTCGTCGCCGAGCAGGTAGCGGGTCCGGATTCCCGTTCGCTTCACGATCCACTCGTGGGATGTGTCGACGCGCTTGGCCAGATCGTCGTTCGTTACGCAGGTGCCGGGAACGTGGCTTCCACTTCCGATGATTCTAGTCCCCATCGGTCTCCCACCCGGGAATGCCACGGGAGAATCGGTCGAGGAGACCGGCACGGACCTGATCGTGCGCGACGTCGAGCGCGCTCTCGATCGCTTCGGCGTCCGATCGACCGTGCGCGATGACGACGACGCCGTTCACGCCGAGGAGAGGAGCTCCGCCCCGCCGTTGATAGGACATCGTACCTTTCACGCGGGCGATCGAGCCGCTCATCAGGAGGGCGCCGAGCATTGCGATGACCCGCCCGCGAATCGTCCGCTTCAGGAGTTGTGCGACGGCGGCGACGCCTCCCTCGATCGATTTGAGGAAGACATTCCCTACGAACCCGTCGCAGACGACGACGTCGACCGGTCGATCGACGAGGACACGATGGGCCTCCACGTTCCCCGAGAAGGGCAGGGGGCTCGACCGAAGGAGAGAGAAGGCGCTTCCGATCAGCCGATTCCCCTTCCCCTCCTCGCTGCCGATGTTCAGGAGTCCGAGGCTCGGGCGTTGGATCCCGACGACGTCGCGAGCGTAGGTCGCTCCCATCAAGGCGAAGTGCAGGAGCTGGTCCGGCGTCGAATCGCTGTTCGCTCCCACGTCGATGACGTAGAGATCCGTTCCAGTCACGGTCGGAAGGGCGGCAAGGATCCCCGGTCGCGGAATCCCCGGCGTTCGGCCGAGTGTGAAGACCGCGCCGGCAACGAGCGCGCCGGTGTTTCCCGGAGAGACGACCGCGTCGACATCGGCATCCCGCATCGCTCGGAGTCCGAGCATGAGCGAGGAATCCTTCTTCTCTCGAACTGCACGCACCGGGGCGTCATCCATCCGGATCACCTGGGAACTCGGAAGGATGTCGAACCGTCCCCCCGCTTGCTCCCCGTGGTCGTCGAGTGCGGACTCGATCACGGCCGGGTCGCCGGCGAAGACGATGTCAGTGCCCGTGCGGCGTCCCATCGAGACGCCGCCCTTGATCAGCTCGTGTGGAGGGTTGTCTCCCCCCATGACGTCCAATAGGACTCGCATCGGCAATCACTCCGGCCCCAATCAAGACGAATGCCGAGGGTGGGACTTGAACCCACACGGACGTTTAGGGTCCACATGGCCCTCAACCATGCGCGTCTGCCAATTCCGCCACCTCGGCAACATGCGCCATGGTAGCGGACGCATTTGGAGGTGTCAACGGCGTCATATGGCTCGATCCCAGAGCCCAATTGGGTGCTGTACTTGCCTTCTCCAGCGAATCGCCCTATGATGAACAGCTATCCAGAACCGGTGGAATCAGGGGGCGGAGGTGACCGGATGATAGGGAGGCGGCTTGTCCGGCGGGTGGGCGTCGGTCTGATTGCCGTTGTCCTCGTCGGTGCCCTGAGTGGCGCCGTTGTCGCAGAACCGAAAACATACTCAGGCGTGACATTCCCGTACGGCGATCTTGCATTCGCCGATCGGGTGGTCGATTACTTGGCCGCGAGCTGTGTTCGAAACGCCTACGATGATCCAGAGGAGGCGCTCGGACCACCGGACGCGTGCGGGTCCGATTGTCTCGGCTGCTACGGCTGCGAGGGTTGTGACACAAACGCTGTGGCCTTGGGATACCGGCTGAGCTCAATCGACGATCGTGGCTACCTCGTGATCGAGTTCGTGGACAACGTCCTTTTCGACGTCTCCGGCGATGACCTGTTCATCTATATCACCAACGGACAGCCGTGTGAGGTCGAGATCAGCACGAATGGATTCGCTTGGATCTACGTCGGCGTTGCCACAGGGTGCCCGGCGGGGATCGACATCGGCCCGTACGTCGACGCAGAGGATGAGTTCCGCTTTGTTAGGCTGACCGACGTTCCGGCAGACGAGGACAGCTCCGAGTGCCCCGGCTCCAGCATCGACGCGATCGGTGCGATGGGCAGTGCTCAGGAGGAGGTCTTCTTCGGGGAGGCCTCGGGTGGACTGACCCGTCAACCGGTCGGTGAGCTCGTCATCGACTTCCGCCAAGGGGTGGAGGACACGTTCTTGATTCTCCTCGACACGACCGGGAGCATGGGTGACCTCATTGGTGGACGCCAGAAGATCGACATCGCCAAGGAAGCCGTCGACAGCGTTCTCGATCGCCTTCCCTCCGGGTCGACGGTCGGCCTTCGTGCATTCTCGCGATGTGAAACGAACGACGTGATCTCGGAACTCGATGATCCGCTTTCGATTTCCGAACTGAAGTCCGAGATCGGGGAGCTCTTCCCGCGCGGCCTGACGCCCCTCGCCTACACGCTCGAACAGGC
>Ga0180432_10012046_pt1 | contig 10107 bp, 8 predicted proteins | sample SS_ome_10_FD_132414 | JGI IMG/M metagenome (GOLD analysis project Ga0180432, IMG submission 132414) | Hypersaline lake sediment archaeal communities from the Salton Sea, California, USA - SS_1_MS_2 metaG | ecosystem: Environmental > Aquatic > Non-marine Saline and Alkaline > Hypersaline >...
ACCAGCCCGCCGAGTGGACCGCATTCATTATCGTCATCGTTATTATCACACTTGCCCTTTGGCGCACCTCCGGCGCAAAAGGGTTTTGGGACAACCACCGCATCGTTGGCGGGAAAATTTCCCCCAAAGAAATCCTCAAAGATTACTTAACTCTTCTCAAAACCTGGAAGATACTCTGGATTATTTCTCTAATTTATGCTGAATGGCTAATTATAACAGGTATTATTAAGCTTCCATTTTTCTCTAATTTCATTTCAATCAATTATTATGGACTTGAAAAACTATCTTTACCGCTTATTAAATATGGCGATATTGGTTTAATATCGCACGCATCGTTAGATTTATTTAATTTTAATAGATTACCTTTTGTTTACTTGTGGTGGATCACGGGTATTTGGTGGTGGAGAAGAGTCGTTAAAAGGCGAGTATCCAATAAGGAAATTTCCTGCTCCAAAATACTGAGTATAATGCTTATCCTTCTACCCGCCATGGGCATTTTCTACATGATATTTGAAGTAATGTCTTCAAATCTATTTCTTATACATATTGATGCCGAAGAATCATTTATTATGGAAACATTGTTCAGAGAAGATAGTGCCTTAACGTTGATAGTTATATTCATACTTGAACCTCATGTTTGGGCAGTTATATTCTTTCCTGCAGCTCTCGCTTGCCTCGCTTGGATTATGGTTAATTTTGAAATTGAACAAAAGGAAAAAGTTGCCGATGCTCCGTTGTCATTATGGCGTCCAATTTTTCTGGTAAGTATACCCTACTTGATAGATATTGTTACGCATTGGTTAATGAGCATAATCAGAATGGTTCAATTTACTTTTAATAGGCAATCTTACCCTTCATTTTCTTATTCTAGTAGTTTCCACATGGGCCGATATATCAAAATAGATTATATTGAAAACTTTTTATATTTGTTTATACCTCTGCTTGTTATAATTGTTGTGTTTAATAATGGCAGTATTCGAAAGGCGTGGAAAATCTACTGGGCTTTGCTCGTACGAAAACCGTGGATAGTACTCGGACCGTGCATTGCCGGTGCTTCGGGTCTGGCACTGATTTCCCTTTTAGACTCAATTATCGACCGTTTGTTGACTAATCACTTTCACAGAGATGTTATTTATTGGATTTTTGAGGGGGTTATCCTTCCACCTCCAATTTACCTTATCAAGCTTTTCTGGATCGGTTTATGCTGGATGGCGATGGTGCGAATTTACAGGGACTATGCGCGGCCTGTGCAGCTAAATTGAGCCGAAATAACCGGCGCCAGGTGCTTGACTTTTTATTTTTTCATCCTATCCTAAAAGAATAGGATTATTGTAAATTCTCAGGAGGTGCGTTATGGGACAGTTTGCATGGGAGGCTAAAACAAAATCGGGACAATCGCTTAAAGGCGAGATGGAAGCATCGAGCAAGGAAGCCGTCATTTCCACCCTCGAGGGCCGAGACTTGATCCCTGGAAAGATCAAGGAGCGCGGCAAGGGCATGGATATGGAGATAAACATTCCGGGGTTCGAGGCCGGAGTAACCGGGAAGGACCTCGCGGTTTTCACCAGGCAGTTCTCGACCATGATCGACGCCGGGTTGCCTCTCGTTCAATGCCTGGACATACTCGGCAAAGATTCCGCCATCCCCCCACTCAAGAAAGCGCTTTTAGCGGTTAAGGAGGAAGTCGAGTCCGGTGCGACTTTCGCCGACGCGTTGGGGAAGCATCCGAAGATATTCGATGAGCTTTACGTCAACCTTGTTGCGGCGGGCGAGATCGGCGGTATTTTGGACACCATTCTCACCAGACTCGCGGAATACATCGAAAAAGCCGAGAAGCTTAAAAAACAGGTAAAAGGCGCCATGGTTTATCCGATAGTGGTCCTTTCTATCGCCTTTATTATTGTGGCCATTCTAATGCTTAAGGTTATCCCGGTTTTCGCAGAGATGTTCAATAATATGGGAGGTGAATTGCCCGCATTCACCCAGATGGTCGTCAATTGGAGCGATTGGTTCAAGGGCAATTGGTATATAATGATAGCCGGGTTTATCGCTTTCGTAGTTATATATAGACTGATCGGTCGAAACCCAAAGGGACGGATCATGCTGGATTCCATGTACCTGAAACTTCCTATTTTCGGCGATCTCGTCAGGAAAAACGCGGTGGCGCGTTTCACCCGCACCATGGGTACCCTGGTCTCAAGCGGCGTCCCGATTCTCGACGCGCTTGAAATAACGGCAAAAACTTCCGGCAACAAAATAATCGAATTCGACATTATGCGCGTTCGCAGCGCTATCAGTGAGGGCAAAACTCTGGCGGAACCGTTGAGTCAAAGCAAGGTGTTTCCGTCCATGGTAGTCCAGATGATCGCCGTCGGAGAGCAAACCGGAGCAATGGACGCAATGCTTCAGAAAATCGCGGATTTCTACGAGGACGAGGTCGACAACGCGGTCGCGGCATTGACATCACTTATGGAGCCGTTACTTATCGTGTTCCTCGGTACCGTCGTCGGCGGCATCGCAATTGCCATGTACCTGCCGATATTCTCCATCATAAACCTCTAAAGTCCCAAGCTCGATGATATACGGGCCGGTCCCAGCTACGGGATCGGCCCTTAAATTTTCAGGAGACAGGCAAGCGAAAAGACATCGTAAGGGTGACCCGCCGATCTCCCGTACAAAACCGATAAATGGATTATTTGCTGATAATCATGCCCATGTCGTCAACAAACCCCATCTTCATAACATTTCTTGATGTCCTCTTCTGAAAAGCCGAGCTGTTTCAATACATCATCGGTGTGCTGTCCGAAGCTCGCCGGCGCTGAAAATATATCGCCGGGGGTTTCACTAAGTTTGGCGACGATACCTTGCATCGGTCTCTTTTTTCCATCCTGAACTTCTATCTCGACGATCATACGCCGGTGCTTTATCTGCGGATCCTCCATCATTTCATCAACTGCAAGTACTCTCCCCACGCAAACGTCGATATTTTTGAGAAGATCAAACCACTCATCGCGGGTTTTTTGCAGGAAAATCTCCTTCAGCTCGGTGTCAACCTCCACGTTGCGCTCTCCCGTGCAGAATTGGTCGTTTTCGAGATTCTCGCATTCTATGGTTTTACAAAACGTTTTCCAAAAGCGAGGTTCAACGGCGCCGATAGTGATGAATTTACCGTCCTTCGTTTCGTAAACGCGGTAGAATGGGAACATACCGACAAGCGGCATCTTACCTCGCTCGGGCGCTACACCGGTTTCGGAATACTGCATCAGCGGCAGAGTCATAAATCCGAGGGCGGCATCGGCAAGAGCGACGTCTATGTACTGCCCCCGGCCGGTTCGCTCTCGGTGAAACAGCGCGACCAGGATACCGATGGCGGCGTTGAGTCCCCCGCCGATGTCAGCTATCTGAACCGGAGGTATTACCGGCTTGCGATCATGCTCACCGCACAACCCCATTATGCCGACGGTGGATATGTAATTGAGATCGTGGCCCACCATGCCGCTGTAAGGGCCCGTCTGGCCGTAACCGGACAGGGAACAATAAACAATATCGGGCTTGACCTTCTTCAGGTCTTCATAGGCTATTCCCATCCTTGCGGTCGCACCGGGCCGAAATCCTTCCACCACCACATCGGCGCTCTCAAGCAGCTTAAAGAATACTTTCTTTCCCATGGGGGTTTTTATATTCAGAGTCATGTGGCGCTTGTTGCGCATTACCGCCCATGCTGACAGGTCGTTAATAAAACGACGATCCTCGATGCGCAAGACGTCCGCGCCGAAATCAGCCAATATCATGGTGCACAGAGGTCCGGGAAACTGCCTCGAAAGATCGAGTATTTTTACATTCTCAAGCGCTTTTTTAAGGTTCATCAAATTCCTCCTGGATATATTCAAGGCCCACTAATTTTAGCGCGTTGGAGATACGCTCGCATTCTCCTTGGAACTATGTAGCACAAAAATAGTCTTATGTTATCATAATCTACTCAAATATCGGAATTTTTTCTACATGCGAACAGGAGGATTAAAATGAAACGGTTATTTTTCGTTCTTGCGGTCTTGGCTATTTTAACATGGTTGCAGGGTTGTAGTGGAGACACAACCACCACTCCTTCCTCTAAAGCGAAATCCCGCCAATCGGCCGGCGGCGAGGGTGGTGGAAAAGGAAAAAGGAATCGAGGGGCGCAGTCCGATCTTGAAACCCGTATCAACAGACTCGAACGAAGAGTTGCTCAACTTGAAAGCCAGGCAGGCAGGCAAAGCGTCGGAATGGAATACACAAGAGTTTCACCCAGAGAACTCAAGGAAAGCCCTGAGAACTTCGAGGGAAAAAAGATTCGTATGATGGGTAGAACCAAAACATTAGACCTCGAATCGAACACCATGATAATCACTCGAGGGCAAAATGAGATAAAAGTGGACTTATCCACCCTCGATGAATCATTCAGGACACGATTAAATAACATCAGTACGGATGAAAATCTTCCGCGACGCCTGATTGTCATGGGTACCTTTAAAGAGGGAGTATTTCAGGCGGAAAAAATCCAAATGCTCAGGCGAGGAAGCGGAAGCAGAGGATCAACGCTTGGCAAGCGAAGAAAAGACAGAGGCGGAGACGGCAGCGGTCAAGGAACCAGAAGAGCCGGATCAGGGAGAAAATAGCGAATTTTAGCGGATGTCACGAGCCCAGACGGATACGTCCGTATATGCCTAAGCCTGCCCCTAGGGGCGAGCGGCAACTCGCCCCTATAAAGCCATTTCGCAACAGAAACCAAGTAAAAACGCTTATGCTTCTTGTTTTTTAGGAGTCTTCAAAGATCAAAGGCTTTTCAGTCACCTATATCATCCAGATACTGGTGGAAACGCTGCTCAAACTCCGTAATACCTATTCCAATGACCTCTCGGAGGGCCATATCGACAGATACTCCCTTGCCCACCTCTTCGAGCAACCTGCTTGCGTAGGTCAGACCGTACTCATCCACCAGAAACTTCACTGCAAAGTAGCTTGTGACATATGCTCTGAGAGCATCTCGAGTACCGAGGTTCAAGAAAGGCGCGCTGAGAGACCTCAGCGAAGGGATGCTCCTGCCGCTTCCCAAAACCGAGGGTCGCATCCACGGGTCGGGCGAGGCGCCCGAGCGGACTTGCATAAACTGGGCCAGGCCTTCATTCAGCCAGACGGGGCATCTGCCGTTCGTTATACGGTGCACGACCACGTGGGTATATTCGTGGTATAAAACTCTACGCAGATCATCGTCTTTCTTGTCCGGCAAACCCGCGACCGGCAACCTGATCCGCCCGTCGTAAATCGCTCCCGCCCAGTGAGGAGCTCGAGTAACCTCCTTGAATTGTTTTTTTGTGTAAAGTATCACCACCACCGAATCGGGGGGATAATCCCCGAGGTCGTAGCCGACGTCCGACCATGCTTCATCGAGAATATACAGCACCGTATAAGCTGCGTCCGAGTCCTCGACGCCCTCGTATTTAACCACGAAGTGTTCGGATTCCGCCGCTTGGAAGTCTCCCTCGATGGATTCTTCCGACCTTATTTTATTCAGAAAAGCTTCTATATCTTTTCGACTTGGGTCCAGCTCGAGCGCACTGCTCAGGTGCTCCTGTGCCAACAGCATATCGTTGTCGTGATAATAATAAATTCTCGCAAGCGACAAGTGGATGTTCGGGTTTGTTGATCCGGCCCTCAAGGCGTCGTCGAAATAGCTCCTTGCGTTATCGTAATCCTTGATTGCATAGTACAGGGCGCCGATCTGTTCGTTCAGTTCGGGGGCGTCCGGCGCAAATTCGAGCGCAGTATCCAAATACTGAATCGCCCCCTGAACATCGCCGCGCTTGTATGCTTGCCTTGCGAGTTGGAAAGCAACGTATTTAAGACCGTTAATCGCTTTCGGGTGATTCGTATTTTCCTCAAGGTACGCGGTTAAGATTTTCCACGCACGTGGGTAATTATTTTCTTCTATTTCCTTGTATGCCCCGGCCAACTCGTTGTCCAATTCATCTTTTGGGTCCAAAACCGGGGCCTTGCCGGAAGGCTCGATTACTACCGGCGCCTCCGTTTCCTGGAGCGCACGGTCATTATGAGATTTGACGGTCGAGAGTCGTTTTTTTACTGTCGGAGTCCGGTCGGCTATTTTATTTATAAAAAAAACCACCACTGCGACAATCAAGATGAATGCGATTATGGCGATGAATTGCCCTGTTTTTCGAGATGAAGAATGTTGGAGATCGCTTTGCAGAGCTATAATCAGGTCTTGTGGATCGGGTCGAGGCAAGGGGTTTTTAATTTCGATTCGCGCCCCGACGGTTTCAAGCCTATCGCGAATGCGATCCGCTTCTTCTTGCGTCGCCGCCTCGTAAAGCAGACTCGGCGCCTCGAAAATCAGTCGCTTCCGTTCGGCCTCATCGGCCACGCCCAGCGATTCTGCGAGGAACCTTTCCACACCTTCGGTACCGACGCCGGCGCGAAGACCCAGAATAAACACCTTGTACTTATTCGTCATGGTGAGTTATGCGGCATCGAGCGCGGGCCGCTTCCGGATAACTCGTCCGAATTGTCCACCTTTTCGTCGCCCGTGGGGTAAACCGGAGGCGGAGCCACTTCGTATATCCGGAAAGATCGAGGCGGGACAGTCGGTAACGCCGGATCCGCTATTTCTCCGATGGGAGAAACGATGGGCAAAGGCTCGGCAATCGGTTCGGACAAAGCCCTCATTCGATGCGAGGACGGAGATACGGGCCGCAACGCATTTTCCGCGTCGCCACAACTTTTTACGGCGAAAATTATCACGAGCACGATCACCCCAAAAAATACCGCCGCCGCCACAAGCAACAGCTTCGAGTCGGGTGAAGCAGGCCGAAATTGCTGGGGAGCCAATTCCCCAAAAGAGTCTTCTTCCTCGATTTCCGAAAGGTACTGCTCGAGCCGTATAATCGCGTTGTCAGGATTGATGCCTATATGGCGAGCATAAGCACGCACAAAACCCTTGACGAACGCTATAGGGGGGAGCGCTGCAAAATCATCGCTCTCCAAAGACCTGAGTTGTCCCGAACCGATCTTGGTAATGCGGGATATTTCCTCTATGTTGATTCCCCGCTGTTCTCGTTCTTCCTTCAGGTATGATCCGAAGCTTTCCATTTTTCTTAAGGACGAGTATCGGTCGCTTTATCCTAGCGGCATCTAAGAAGCCTCATATATTGCCCCGCTTTGGCTGCCGCCTCGGATTCCGGAGCTTTTTTCACGACCATAAAGAAATGCCGGCAGGCTTCATCCTTCTTTCCAATCGAGTTCAACTCAATACCCATGTACAGGTGTGCCATCAGGGAAAGCTGTGAGTTGGGGCATATCTGAATGACCTTTTCATATTCCATTATGGCTTCGTTTTTTTGACCTGCCTTACTTAAAAGGTCCGCCAGGTTGAGATAGGCGGGGCAGAATTTGTGGTTGAGCTTGATTGCAATTCTGAAGGCTTCTTCCGCCTTATCGGGATCCCCCTTGCGCGCGTATGCCATGCCTATATTAGTGTATACCTGCGGGAAGTTGGGTTGATACAGAATAAAATCGAAGCACTTTTCAAACTGCGTTATGGCTTCGTCCCAACGACCCATGGCGAGATAAACGTTGCCCAGATTGTTGTAGGCGTCGGGGTATTCCTGATTCAGCTTTACGGCAATTTTTAAGTGCGTTTCAGCTTCGAGATAATGCTTCAACATAAAATATGTAGTACCTAATAAATGCTGGACTTCCGGATCATCACTGATTATTTCCACGCTCTTGCGCAGTTCCCGAAGCGCGGCCAAATAGTCGCTTCTGCCGAAATGATTTCGTCCCAGCTCATAATAGAGCTTTGCTTGTTCCTTTTTCCTGTCCCTTTTCTTTTTATGGGCGTTGCAGCCCGCTAAAGACACGGTTAATACCGCCACACACAGCAACGCGATAAACTTTGCGACGTAGGAATTTTTCATTTTCTCGTATCCTCGGGTGGGCTGAAAATCACATCGATGCCAGAAATCGTGCAAGTGGTTCGAGGTCAACGCCTCCCAAATCGGCTTTGACCTTCGTTTCTGCCGCTACAGCCTGCGGAGCGGGCTCAGCGGCCGACTCCGGTTGTTGAACGTCGACTTCAGGGACGGATGAAGGGGGCGGCGGAGGGGGAGGCGGTTCCGGCGGCGGTGCTTCGGTAAAAACTTCCGGCTCCGAGGCGGGTTCCGGCTCGGATATTGCCTCTGCGACAGGCTCCGGCGTATGCGACGGCTGCTCATCTATCACACCGACGGATTCGGCGGTCTCGACTTCTTCAAAGCCTTCAGCAATTTCGGAAACTTCTTCCGCTACCGTATCCTCGACGGCTACGGCAGTTTCAGCCACTTCTTCATCCGCATCGAAAAATTCGTCGGCAGGCTCGGCCTCCATCTCTACTACCGACTCCTCCTCAACAGCAACTTCCTCGAATGCCTCGACCTCAGGCTCCGCAACGGCAGGCTCCGGCGCCGTTTCCACGGCGGGTTCCGGCGTTTCAAAAGCCTCCAATTCCGGCTCAGCTTCACCAATCTCCGCAAATTCCTCCGGCTCTACGGCCACTTCTTCAACCTCTTCCGGCTCAGCCGCTATTTCCTCAACTTCTTCCTCGAAACTTTCTATGGAGATTTCTTCCATATCCTCAACGAGTTCGTCCGCCTCATCGACAGCAACCGCTTCGAGCGATTCCATCTCCTCTTCCGGCGGTTCCAGTGACAACTGGAACGGGGGGAGCGTCTCCATCAGTTGCGTCTGCTCCTCGGCGGATCGCTTCCTGAAATGGAGGCTGTCCATCTGGAAACCCATTTCATCGAGAAATCGTAACGCATCCTTCTCGACACTCTTGGCCGTCGCGCGAGGCTGAGGCCCTTCGTCCCAATGGTAAACCACTCCTTTGTGGGAATTCACCATGTGAAAAAATATCAACGTCTCGTACTTGTCGCCGGCCTTTAAGGTGCAAACGTACGCATCCGCCGGCTCGGTAGGGCCGGCTATGGCGACTTGGGGACGAATATTGGAATTCAGGAGGGTTATGATCTGCTCGCGCTTTACATCCAAATAAGTCCTGTCAGCATCCGGTTCAAACATCGATTTAATTATAGTGGTAACTTCGCAACGTGTCAAGGAAAGCGGGAAAACAGATACCTTTATTCCTTGCACTCTGCTTGTTCATCTATTATTGTTTCATCGTGGAGGGTGTTGTTCGCTATGAGATTAGGCCCATACAAAATTGTGTTCTTGATTATACTGGTTTCATCGCTCGCGGTTGCGGGGAAACCGACCTATCCGAAATTCAGCCTCAAATCAATTGATGGAATAACTTACACTTCTCAATCCCTGCGCGGCAAGGCCGTATTCATGACATTTTTTATGCGGGGTTGCGAGCCTTGTAAAAAAGAAGTTCCATTCCTCAACGAATTGCAAAGGAAATATCCCGATACTTTGAAAATTCTCGCTATCGGCTTTATGGAGCGGAACCCGGCCAAACTCAAAGCGTTGGGTATCGAATGGGGTATGCGATATCCGATTTGTGTGGATCCGGGTGAGATAGCGGCAAAGGTGTTCGAAGTAAATACGCTGCCACGAGGTTTTCTGCTTAATCATAACGGCAAGCTCATCGTTTCCTATATGGGGATGGATGACGGAAGTAAAAGGGATTTGAAAAAAAGATTGGAGATGCTCAACGCTTACATCATCGAAGCGCGGAAGGCCCGGTCTACGTTTTACGTTGAGCCGGAGTTTGAAGTCGAGGGCGCCGGCGGCGCCGTAGGAAAGGTTTGGGCGAAAAGGGTTCGGGAGACAATCGTCGAGAAGGGGCGGAAGATAACGGACGATAAAAAGGACGCTGATTATATTGTAACCGGAAGCGTGCTGGTGGTTGAACAGGACATCGCAATTGATATAATCATATCCGATACTCAAGGCAACCGGATAATGAACTTCGGGGTCTCGGTGACGGAAAAGGATTATTCGATGCTTGGAGTCGTGTTCGAGGTACGCTTAAAAAGGCTGAGATAAGAGCTTCTTGCAAAAATAATGATTTGCTTAACACCGGTATATCTGAAGTTACGACAGACAAGGGAT
>Ga0180432_10012047_pt1 | contig 10107 bp, 17 predicted proteins | sample SS_ome_10_FD_132414 | JGI IMG/M metagenome (GOLD analysis project Ga0180432, IMG submission 132414) | Hypersaline lake sediment archaeal communities from the Salton Sea, California, USA - SS_1_MS_2 metaG | ecosystem: Environmental > Aquatic > Non-marine Saline and Alkaline > Hypersaline >...
TATTCATCTTTGCATAAATATGTAGATATACAAAAGCAAGAACTTAACGATGCCATAAATAAATTTACCAATATTTTAAAACATTTTATTGTAGATAATGTTATAGATAAAAAGATAATTAAACAAGATACCATAATGTATGATTTTACAGTAGATAAATGCCATATGTTTGAATGTAATAACATGTTAGTTCATAACTGCCCACATGATTTAGATTGGGAAAAACCTTTTACGGACGATATTTTGGCTTATATGTTCAAAAAATTACCGGATGGCGTAAATTTAACCATGATTTGTGACTCCTGCCATAGTGGTAGTATGAGCAGAAGCATAGATAATCCAAATGGTAATAGAGTAAAATTTTTAGCTCCGCCTATTGATATTAGACATCGATCGTTTGGCAAACAATTACCTAAAAGTAAGATCGGCAAAAAACAAGGCGATCGAAATAAGTTTCAACGACACGTGTTGCTTTCAGGATGTAAAGACGATCAAACTTCTGCCGATGCCCATATAGGCGGTCAATATCAAGGAGCCTTTACTTGGGCTTTGACCAAAGCTGTAAAAGATAATCCCAATTGTACTTTTAGACAAGCGCATAGGGAGGCTTTAAAATTAATTAAATTACGTAAATACGCGCAGACTCCACAAATAAGTGGATCTGCGGAATTATTGGAACGTCCAATATTTGGCGGAACGAAATAAAACTAATGGAGCTAAAACGCTCCCTTTTTTATCTAGCAAAATAATAAAATTATTCTATAATATATATAACGACCACGATAGGAGATATAAGTGAGTGAATTATCTGATTACATAAACGGAATTTTAAAAAAAGAAGGGGTATGTGAAATACCCATGAAATTTTTTATAAAAGAATGGTTCAAGGGTAGGCCGATTTCAGACAAAGATTTTGTAAAAAAGTTGTTTGATTTTGAAAAAAAACACAAGCTTGATCACGTAATGGTATTGAACAGCGTTAACAAGCAGGTTATTTCAGTAAGATTCTGGCGTATAAAGGAGATTAAGCAAATTGCCGAAAATACAAATAACGATGTCGGACCAGGACAAGAAGAGGCTAAAACAACTACTAGTGGTGTATAAAGAAGGTAGAGAAGAGTATCAATCTTTTGAAGATTTCGTAAATGAAATAATATACAATACGTTTGAATTATCTAAAAATATTTCTAAATGGTGTTAGGAGGGAATTATGCCTTATGTAAAACAAGAAAAAAGGCCTACTTTAGATCTCATAGTTGAATTAATGAGTAAATTGGATATAAAGGCCGATGGAGATTTAAATTACGTTTTGTTTGCGTTTTGCAAAAGATACGTATTTCCAAGTTACAATAATTACAAAAATTATTGCGGAGAACTTCGTCAATGCGCTACTGAGATAGAAAGAAGAATGCTAGACCCGTATGAAGATGTTAAAAAAGATGAAAATGGCGACGTATACGGCCCGGAAATGGGTAGTACGCTAAAAAAGGAGGAATTATGAAAGGAATTATTTATTTAGGATTACCATATACACATAAAGATCCAAGTATAGAAGATTTTAGAGCGGACGTTTCTGACATAATAGCGGCCGACCTATTTGTACAAGGCTATATCGTGTTTGCTCCAATTAGTTCTTGGCATCATATAGCAAGAAAACATGATTTACCTGGGGATTACCATTCCTGGGAAGAATTAAATAGAGTGTTTATGCATAAATGTGAAAAATTGTTGATTATTACTTTGCCGGGGTGGGAAGATTCCGTTGGCGTAAACGCCGAAATGAAACTAGCTAATAAATATGTCATACAAATAGAAAAGATAGACCCTACCCCATATATAAAAAAATTATCTAAAGGGAAATAATCATGGGTGGAAAAATAGAACTAGATTCTGATGCGACGCATTTCCAATGTGAAAGTTGTAAAAGTATAAAAAGAGTAAAAGATGGCGTATATAAAGCCAAGACCGCTTACGGATGTAATTTAAAAAGTACTCAAAACAATATAAGATTTTACGTTGGGTGGGTTTTATTATGTAAAGATTGCTATTTTGGCAAAAAAGAAGATACAAATGAAAAGGAGATTTAAAATGGAGAAAAAGAAGAAAAGGCATTTTGTGTATCTTGCTGGTAATATCAGTAACGATCCAAGGACTTATGAATGGCGGGAAAAGTTTGAATCAGCTATGGAAGATGAACCAAAGGTGATTGTGGTTAATCCGTGTGCTAATAAGTTCAACCAAGCCATGCGGAATGCCACAGCGGATGGTTTGGCGTTTGCAAAAGAAGCTAAGAAACGATCACAAAAGATCTTACGAGCCAAAGATTATCAGCTAGTGAAGATGTGCAGCGCCATTGTGGTTAACCTGGCATTGTCAAGTCCTGAGAAACCCCTGGTTGGGACCATTCAGGAATTAACTTGGGCAAGGGACGTGTTTTACGTACCCGTCATCGCGATCACTGAGGGAGTGGATAATATTTACACGTCTCACCCATGGATTGATGAATGCTGTTCGGCCAAAGTAGGGACTGTAGAAGAAGCCGCCGATATGATTAAAATTTTCTTTTTGGATTATTGATATGAAATTCAATGACGACGAAATGTTTTGTAAAAAATGTTTTTTGAGAGATGGTTTCTTTACAGGGGGCGGAAGCTGGTCCCCAAACGCTTGTCCCATATGTGGCGGTACGGAAACCATTTTATATAAAAACATGAATAATAAACAACGAAGAATTGCTTCAAAATTACAAAAAGAATGGTGGATTAAAAAATATGGGAATTAAAAAAAATAAATTATTAAGATTATGTCATAAAGTTTTGCCAAAAATTATAAATAGAAAAATTTCTAGCACGCATAAAATTGCCGGAATTACAATAGCTGGGGGTTATTCTGACGTCCGCAGGCTTTTGTGGGGTGATTCAGATATAATTGAATTCTGGTTGGAAGATTTTAACGAGGATATGAAGGAAGCTTTTGAACATATAGTAAAAATATATGATCTGTATTTGAAAAATGATCCAAATTGGCATTATATTTGGGAAGGTGATTATACTTTAATCCGGTGTTCTTATAAATATGTAGATAAAATAAGTAAATATCTTGATGCGAATAACGTTAAATATAGATATCCATCAACGTGGTCTGAAAGTACTTATGCTACTCATACGTATCAAAACATATATAAAAAAATATTTCATTATACCTCCGTATTGTCTATAGAAATGTATAAAAATGGCGATAAAGACCATTACATTACTCTTGCGGCAGACAGAATGATTCACGTATTTTTGTTACAAGCCATTTATATAGCGGAAATAAACGGAGATTTGGATTTTTATCGAGACGCCGGTTTCGAACCTCATATGTGGGAAGCAAGTAAAATGTCTGATTTGACTAAATTTAGATCATTCCACATAGGATTAATTCAAGGTGAGCACAGAGCAATAAATCAATATAAGAAAAAGTTTGATGAAATGGAAGAAATGAAAAATAAATCTAGCAAAAATGAAAATGTATCCTATAATAATAGTAAGGAGGAATAAAAATGTTATAGGACAAAAGACTTGACATGGGATAGGTTGCTAAATTGCGACCTCCATAATTGTAACTCAACACAGAACCGTGTAGGTAAAATATAGAAAGGAGCTTACAGTTATGGAGAAAACAATGAGCACTCTAAAACAATGGTTAAAAAATAATGGTAAAAAGATTAGAGAATTAAAATATTTACATAAAAAATATCAAAGAAAAGGATATAATTTTTCTGGGATTGATTACGAAGGCTACTGTAAATTTTGTGACAACATAGTGTATTTAAATGATTTAAGAAGGGAGTATAGGCATAGACACATAGCTTATTCTGAATTGAGGGGAAAAACGAGAGAACAAATAGAATCTTCTTATCCATATCATTGGCAGCCCAAATGGCGATGGCCAAATGAAGATAAGATAAAATTAATCAAAAGGGAATACGGTCCTAATAGCGCACATGGCCGAATGGTTGAAGGCGGCGGGCTCTAACCCCGCTTTTTTGGGGGTTCGAATCCCTCTGTGCGCACCAGTATTTTAGGGATCGATCCCTTTGTTTTTATAGGAAGCATTATAAACCTTTGGGAGAATAAAAAATGGAACTAAGAACTGGTGATATAATACTTACCTGTAAAAATTCTTTAATAGTAAAATTTATGAGATTATTTCAGAAAGATCCAGTGCATTGGGGACACGTTTTAGTTGTAAAAGATAGTACAACCGCATGGGAAGCCCACTGGACTTTAAGAGAAACAAATATACAAAAAGTTTTGGACAAAGAACGTGAATTTCTTGTTATGCGTATGAATAATCTAACCAAAGCTAATAGGGAGGCTATGAAAAAAATAGCCCCGAAATTATTAGGATATCCATATGGAGTTTGGCGTATAGTTTTACAAGCTCTTGATCATATTTTTAACACAAATTGGTTTACTAAAAGAGCTGATTGTAAATATATTCAAGTGTGTTCAAGTTATGCGGCTTGGATTTATTATGTAGCTTGTAAATATAAATTTAATGACGTAAATTGGCAATCTTGCGAGCCAGACGACGTTGAGGATGATTTCATATTATATAAAGATAGATGGACGTTAATAGGAAGAAGGTAATATGAGAAAGTTAGCTGCCGTAGTAATAGGCCATAAACAGGAGTTTCCCGGCGCAAAAAATGAATCTTACGGTATAACCGAATTTGAATTTAATGATTACTTATCTAAAAAAATACAACAAGGATCTAAAAATACTTCCGTAATAAGGGTTTATAGAACTACTTATAAAAATTTACCAATGGAATTAAATACGTTACATCCTGATTTTATTATAAGTTTGCATTGTAACGCTTATGATACGCAGGTTTCTGGTACAGAAGTTTTGTATTATTATAAATCTAAAAATGGTAAAATAATGGCTTCTATTTTACAAAAGCATTTATTAAAAGCTTTGGATTTAAAAAATAGAGGCATTAAGCCTAAAACAGCGGAAGATAGAGGTGGATACTTACTTAAATATACAAAGGCGCCGTGCGTAATAGCAGAGCCTTTTTTCATTGATAATGACTCTGATTACGTAATAGCTGCATGTGACATAGATAAATTAGTCCAGGCTTACGTAAACGCCATTGATGAAATATCGGAAAATTTATAATAATAAGGAGTATATCTATGCACTTTGGTATATATGATACCTTCTGAGTTACTTAACTTAGGAGGCGGCTTATGTATGACATACCACAATATGAGGTTGAAATTCACCTCATATCAAATATACAAGGCTTACTAGCCATATATAAGAATTATAAAGAATTTATAGAAGACGTAAATTATCTTACTCTAGAAAGGCATTTAGTTACTACGTTTAAAGATTACCCACTTGAATGGTGGAAACGTTGGGAACCCGATAAAAAATTTAAAAAGTTAATAGTAAGAGATAAATTTGGAAGCGTTTATTCAAGAACGGAAATTTTAAACGATAAACTTAACAATAATCAAATAAAGCGCAGCTTTTCTGATTATTATAGAAGAAAATTTAATTTTATTTATAGAAAAACACCAGTACCATATACTGGTAAGAATAAATGGCATTTTTCCGATTTCTATAAAGTACCAAAAATAGCGCAGGAAAGACGTTGGTATTATGCTTACCCAGAATTTGTAAGGGGAAAAAGACGCCCTGGTTATTTACCAGATGCATACGATGATAAACCAAGGGCCGATGTAGATAATAGAAAGTGTTGGAAACAACGAAGAAAACACCAATGGAAATAAGCGGAAGTAGCTCAGTGGTAGAGCCCCACGTTGCCAACGTGGTTGTCACGGGTTCAAATCCCGTTTTCCGCTCCATGCGGGCTTAGTGTAACGGCAGCACGCTGGACCCCAATCTGGCAGACCGGTTCGACTCCGGACGCCCGCTCCATTCCAATAAATAGAGGGAGAAAAATGCTAACTACATCACAATTAAAAACAAAAAAATCTAGATTGGAACGTATAATTAAATTTCTTGAGAAAAGAGTTATAGAAATACATTCTCCAAGAAGAGAAACTTTTTTAATTAGAAGGCTTGAACTTATGCGCGCCAAGCTTGATGACGTAAATAAAATATTATATAAATAAGCCATCATAGCTCAGTAGGTAGAGCATCTGCATGGTAAGCAGAAGGTCCCCAGTTCGATCCTGGGTGATGGCTCCATATTTTTTGATTAAAGGAGAAATATTATGGTAGAAAATACAGTAGAAAAGGAACAAGTACAAGAACAACCTTTGGATGAAACAATGCAACAACAAGCTATGGAGGAAGCGGAGAGGCGTAAAAGAGTAGAGGCGTGCACGGCTGAAATCAATGAGACTTTGTCAAAATATAATTGTGAGCTTGATGCCGCGGTTTTACTTAGGGCTGGTATGGTTATGCCGTCCGTAAAAGTTATTCCGGCCGAATTGTCACCAAGAAACCAAGCTCCTCAACAATAACGTAAGCGGGCATAGCATAGTGGTAATGTAGGAGGCTTCCACCCTCTTGACCGGAGTTCGATTCTCCGTGTCCGCTCCATAAGAGGAAAATAAAAATGTCAAAAATAATTTATGGACACCAGGTAGTTGGGCCAGTTAGTTCCGCTATGACAATATTTGGCGGCGTTAGTGGTGGTGGGAATTATCTGACATCAGACGGTAGTACGCAATTAACTGGTGATTGGAATTTTGGTTCTTATACCATTTCTGGTACTGGTGATACTTATTGTAATACTCTATATACCAGTAGTGGAATAAATTTTAACACTCCATCAGGAATTATTGGCGTAAATAGCATGTCCAATTTATTAGAATTAGATCAAGACAAACTTAGGATTAACGGTGATTTTTATTTTGATGATAATTCTATTATAGGGACTACTGGTAATATAACCACTGGTGGTGACGTTACTGGCGGCAACATACAAGCTAGTACGGCGTATAAATCGTCCGATGGTAGTAATGGGGCGACCGGATGGTTTGATGATGGTGCTAATTTTAGAGTAACCGTTAAAAATGGCATAATTACAAATATAGCTGCGTCGGTGGCTGGTGGATTTTCAATGTCTTAATAAATACTTGGGGCATCGTTCAATGGTAGGACGCCGGGCTCTGAACCCGTTAATAGAGGTTCGAATCCTCTTGCCCCAGCCATTTAATGGGAGAAAAAAATGACAACCAGGTATCTATCTAAGTATTTACAAACCAGTGTTTATGACTTAGAATCATTACATAAAAATTCTCTACGTGTAACCGACGTAAAGTATTTACAGGCACTCAGAATACCTTTTATCGTAGAAGTAAGTGTGCCAGGAGGGATATATTATTCAATTAGATATATTACTCCAAGTGGTGGAGGCGGAGATCATTATGTTCCCAATTTTTATTACACTACGGATGGGTCTACCCCAACCACGGAATCTCCTACAGTATCAGGCGAAGATACTATCCCATTAAATAAATCAATGGTATTAAAAATAGCGCCTTATATATCAGGATACGGTCTTGGTAAAATTCAAACGTTTGAATATGAATGCGTAGTTGAAGATCCAGTGGTTTCTGTGGAGGGTGGTACTTATACGGAACCTCAGAGCGTCAATATATCAACGACCGTTACAGGCACTTCCATACATTACACGACCGATGGATCAACTCCGGACAATACCGATACGACTTACACCGGCACAATAAATATCGATGAAAATACTACGTTAAAGATAATAGGATACAAGGACGGGTGGACTACTAGCGACGTAATAACTACGACTTATGAATTCGAGGTGGATGAAACCGCATGGTCACCGTCAGTACCGGGAGGGACGTATTCTGCGCCACAATCAATCACCATATCAGATATACAGAACGGGGTAACCATATACTACACGACAGATGGATCAACTCCGGATGAGACGGATACTGCATATAATGGCACGCCAATAAGTATAACCGAGACTACTACCCTTAAATTAATAGGATACAAGGGCGGGTGGGGTACTAGCGACGTATTATCCGTTACGTATACCATTGTCACCGAAGCCGCCGAGCCGTCATTTGATCCTCCCGGCGCGACGTATAACGTGGAACAGACCGTAACTATGACTACCACTACTCCTGGCGCAACCATATATTACACGACCGATGGGACTAACCCGACCGACGAAGATACTGAGTATAGCGGTCCTATCACGATAGACGAGAATACGGCACTGAGAGCAATCGCCTATGCGGATGGGTATGACCCCAGTGACGTGCACTATGAATATTATCACCTCAAGGTATTATCGCCGACCCTTGACCCAGCATTCGGATCGTATGGATCGCGTCAACTGATGACTCTAACGCCGGTGACGGACGGATCAACCGCCTACCATAACATAGGTGGTGGATTCCCATTGTCATCCGTATCCCCGGTAGCGATCAACCAGACGTACGTAGTATCATATCGCGCGGATAAAGTTAATTGGGGGCCATCCGATACGTTGTCAGGTACGTATGATCTGTCAGGCGTAGGTTGGGACAGCATATACGACGATAATGATTGGACTAAAATTAACGGCATGATATGGTTTGGGTCATACTGGCGCACGACGGCGTCGCCAGCGACGTTACAATCCAAAAACACCAATAACCCGGACTCGTGGTCCTATAAATTTGAGCCGGCAAAAATGAAAATATCCTTTACGCGCGTTGGTGGACCACCGTACTTTAACAACGTGACGATTACGGATCCCAATGGACTGACCCTTGCAAACGTAAATAACTACACGTCGGGGTCGGAAATAAATCTATCGTATCCCGAAGGGTACGTATGCATATATCGCATAGCCTTGACTTATATGGGCGGATATTTTAACGTAACGGACATTCAGTTTTTCGTGGAATAATATATAATAAGGAGTAATAAAAATGCCAAGCATGAGAAGAGACATCTCGTCTAATTATTAATTCAGAATAATAGAATTATTAACTAACCAGTTATTTAGTAAGGAGAAGGAAAAATGAGAAGAAGAGGATGGCATAGAATAGAGGAAGACTTTCTTATAAAAAATTACGCAGACATGACCATTAAAGAACTTAGCGATGGGTTACGTAAATTATCTGGAAGATATAGAACGGATGACTCTATAAATGCCAAAATAAAACGACTTAAGGCCGAGGGCAAGATTAAGGGTCAGAAAGAAGACGTTACAGTACAAAGATCTTTAATACAACGGCGGTCGAAAAATGGACAAACGAGGCAAGAGTTTATGTAAGAATTGTAAATATCGGCTTAGACGAGTTTTTATGCCTTCTGATTCAGAAGAATATACTGATAATGATGGCAACACTGTTTCCGCCGATGAAAGTAATATAATTATAATGAATATATGTTTATTATCTGGTTTAGATATTGATGGTGAGGTCACTATAAATTGTGACCATTACGAAGAGAGAGGTGGGCCTACCGACCTCGTTTCGTTGTTGAGGCATTTAAAATAGAAAGGAATTAAAGATTTATGAATGGATATTTGAAGATTTACAATGATATTTTTGATAGTAAATATTTTAATTATTTATTGCGTCCGAATGACAAAATCGTACTATTTAAATTATACCAAAAAGTAGTAAACAAAAATTATTATTTATATAATCATGGGCTGCTAATAGCCAATATAAAATTAGAAACTTTATTTCAAGGACTTGGCATGGCAAGAACTACCGCCTACAGGTCATTATGTAAATTAGATGAACTTGGCGTGATAATAAAATTAGATAGAAAATCTCGAAATAGTAGATATCTTGTAGGATTTCAAACCGCTGGTGGAGAAGGATTATATTTAATAAATCACTTAATATCGGAAAATGAAAAATACGTAAATCGAGCCGTGTCTCGAAAACAACAATTAATATCAAATAAATGGGACGTACCAAAAATAAAAGATTTAGACGCTTATTCAATAGATAAATATTACCGAGAATTCATAATCGAAAACGTAGATAAACCACACGTGTTAGTAAATAAGCACCTAAAAAATGGAAAAACTATTTACGAATTATTGTTCAATCGCACCGATATTTACAAAGGAGATTTGGTAAA
>Ga0180432_10012048_pt1 | contig 10107 bp, 10 predicted proteins | sample SS_ome_10_FD_132414 | JGI IMG/M metagenome (GOLD analysis project Ga0180432, IMG submission 132414) | Hypersaline lake sediment archaeal communities from the Salton Sea, California, USA - SS_1_MS_2 metaG | ecosystem: Environmental > Aquatic > Non-marine Saline and Alkaline > Hypersaline >...
CTCCGATCTGGTCAAGGAGATGACCGGCGGCAAGGAACCCAATAAGGGGGTCAACCCCGACGAAGTGGTCGCGGTCGGAGCGGCGCTGCAGGCCGGCGTGCTCAAGGGTGAGGTCAAAGACGTCCTGCTGCTGGATGTCACCCCGCTGTCGCTCGGGATCGAGACCAAGGGTGGGGTGATGACCAAGCTGATCGAGCGCAACACCACCATCCCGACCAAGCGGTCGGAGACCTTCACCACCGCCGACGACAACCAGCCGTCGGTGCAGATTCAGGTCTTCCAGGGTGAGCGCGAGATCGCGGCGCACAACAAGCTGCTGGGCAGCTTCGAGCTGACCGGCATCCCGCCGGCCCCGCGCGGCGTACCGCAGATCGAGGTCATCTTCGATATCGACGCCAACGGCATCGTCCACGTGACGGCCAAGGACAAGGGCACCGGTAAGGAGAACACGATCAAGATCCAGGAGGGCTCCGGCCTGTCCAAGGACGAGATCGACCGGATGATCAAGGACGCCGAGGCCCATGCCGACGAGGACCGGACCCGTCGCGAGGAGGCCGATGTTCGCAATCAGGCCGAGTCGCTGGTCTATCAGACGGAGAAGTTCGTCGCCGAACAGCGGGCGGCCGATGGTGGCTCCAAGGTCCCCGAGGACACCCTCGGCAAGGTGGACTCGGCGATCGCCGAGGCCAAGACGGCGCTGAACGGCTCCGATATCGCCGCGATCAAGTCGGCCATGGAGAAGCTCGGCGTGGAGTCACAGGCTCTGGGTCAGGCCATCTATGAGGCGACGCAGTCCGAGCAGGCCGGCGGTGGAGAGCCCGGTGGAGCGTCATCGGACGATGATGTCGTGGATGCCGAGGTCGTCGAGGATGATCAGGAGACCAAGTGAGCCACCCGGACGGTAGGAGCGAACGCGACGAACCGGTGACCTTCACCGATCGGCGCCGTATCGATCCGCAGACCGGCGAGGTGCGCGAGGGCGCCTCGGGCCCGGCCCCCAGTGGGCCGGGGCCGGGGGCCGCCCCCCGCACCGAGGATGCCGACAAGGTCGCCGAGCTCACCGCGGACCTGCAACGGGTTCAGGCGGACTTCGCGAACTATCGCAAGCGCGCGCTGCGTGATCAGGAGGTGGCCGGCGAACGGGCCAAGGCGGTCGTGGTCAGCCAACTGCTCCCGGTGCTCGACGATCTCGACCGGGCCCGAAGCCACGGTGACCTCGAATCCGGTCCGTTGAAGTCGGTGGCCGACAAGCTGGTCGCCGCGTTGACCGGCCTGGGCGTGGCGGCCTTCGGTGTCGCGGGCGAGGATTTCGACCCGTCGCTGCACGAGGCTGTGCAGCATGAGGGTGAGGGCGCGAGGCCGGTCATCGGGCATGTGATGCGGCAGGGTTACCGGCTCGCCGACCAGGTGTTGCGACATGCCCTGGTCGGGGTGGTCGACACCGTTGCCGGACCCGACACGCATCCGGGTGAGGGGCAGTCGGGCTCGGACACCGCAGAATCAGATCAGTGACCCGTCAGGTCGATCCGGGAAAGGAGGTGACGCGGCATGGTTCAACGCGAGTGGGTTGAGAAGGATTTCTACAAGGTGCTCGGTGTCTCCTCCGATGCCGACGACGCCGAGATCAAGCGGGTGGCCAAGAAACTGCTCGCCGAGAATCATCCGGACCGGAATCCGAACAACCCGACCGCCGAGGAACGGTACAAGGAAGTCGGCGAAGCCAGGGATGTGCTGACGGATTCGGCGAAGCGCAAGGAATACGACGAGACGCGCCGGATGTTCGCCTCCGGTGGATTCGGCCGCCGCTTCGGCGGCGGTGGTGCCGGCGGCGCCGGCGGCGGCGGTTTCAGCGGCTACGAGGACAGCACCGGCGGGTTCAACCTCAACGATCTGTTCGGCCAGGCCGGTCAGGACGGCGGGGCCAATATCGGCGACCTGTTCGGCGGGCTTTTCGGTCGGGGGGCACCGCCCCGCACCAGCAGGCCGCGTCGCGGTAAGGACCTGGAGACCGAGACCCAACTGGACTTCCTGGAGGCCACGAAGGGTGTGGCCATGCCGTTGCGGCTGACCAGTCCGGCGCCGTGCACCAACTGCCACGGCAGCGGGGCCCGACCGGGTACCAGCCCCAAGGTGTGCGCCGGTTGTAACGGATCCGGGATGATCAACCGCAACCAGGGGGCATTCGGGTTCTCGGAGCCCTGCACCGAGTGCCGCGGCAGCGGCTCGATCATCGAGCATCCGTGCGATGAGTGCCAGGGCACCGGGGTGACCACTCGCACCCGCACCATCAATGTGCGGATTCCCCCCGGTGTGGAGGACGGTCAGCGGATCCGGCTGGCCGGTCAGGGTGAGGCCGGACTGCGGGGTGCGCCGTCGGGCGACCTGTACGTCACCGTTCACGTGCGTCCGGACAAGGTCTTCGGCCGCGACGGCGATGACCTCACCGTCACCGCTCCGGTCAGCTTCACCGAATTAGCCCTGGGGACAACGCTTTCGGTGCCCACTCTGGACGGCAAGGTTGGCGTGCGGGTGCCCAAGGGCACCGCTGACGGCCGTATCCTGCGGGTTCGGGGCCGTGGTGTGCCCAAGCGCAGCGGGGGCGCCGGCGATCTGCTGGTCACTGTGAAGGTGGCGGTACCGCCGGCGCTGGAGGGCGAGGCCCTGGACGCGCTGCAGGCTTACGCGGACGCCGAGAAGGCCAGCGGGTTCGACCCGCGCGCGGGCTGGGCGGGCAACCGGCCGTGACAGCCGCCGGCGAGCCTCGGGATCCCCGGACCTTCCTGATCTCGGTGGCGGCCGAACTGGCCGGTATGCACGCGCAGACGCTGCGGACCTACGACCGCCTCGGTCTGGTCAGTCCCGAGCGTAGCGCCGGCGGCGGCCGGCGCTACTCGGAGCGCGATGTGGAACTGCTGCGCGAGATCCAGCGGCTCTCCCAGGAGGAGGGGGTGAACCTCGCCGGGATCAAGCGCATCATCGAGCTGACCAATCAGGTTGAGGCGCTGCAGGGGCGGCTGGCCGAGTTGGCGGCGGAACTGGCCCGCTCCAAACCCCGCCGCGACCTTGCCGTGGTCCCCAAGAGTACGGCCGTCGTGGTCTGGAAACCTCGCCGCTGACTGCCGAGCAGACACAAAAGTCCCGACACGCCGGGCGTGTCGGGGACTTTTGTGTCTGCTCGCGGGGGAGGGGGCTACGTGAGCCGGATGGTGAATGTCGCGCTCGCCGGCCGCCCGGGCACCGCGACGTTGTAGGTGCCCTTGCGCAGGGCGTTGGTCGGAGCGGTCATCGGCTCGATGCCCACCACGTCGTCGTTCTTGGGCGCGAAAATCTGCGCAGCCGGGAAACCGTGGTCGAAGACCACCTCGATGCGACGGTCTCCACCGGCGAGCGCGAATGTGCCGCCCTGCGGAACTTCGTCGAAACCATCGTCAAAAACACTGTCGCCCAGGAGTTCCGATTTGGCCGGCATCTCCTGGGTGGCTCCGCTCGGGATTCCCCAGTTGTCCACTGGCAGATGCCGCATCGGTGGGGTCTCCAGCAGCCACTCCGCCCGCGGCACATCCGGAATCCTCAGATAGGGATGGAAGCCGAAGCATAGCGGCACTGACGCCGAGGTGGTCGGCGTCACGGTTGTCTCGATGCTCAACGCGCGGTTGGTCACCGAGATGTCCAGCGTCACCACGTGGGGAAAAGGAAAGCTGGTCAGCAGTCGCGGCTGACCCCCGTAGTCCAAATCCGCGGTCAGCCGGTTATCGGCGAGTTGCTTGACCAGCCAGCCGGGGTAGGCCGCCAGCACACCGTGAATCACCAGGCCGTGTTCGTCGGAACGCACACCACCGACACCCGGGGTCAACGTGACCGCGCCACCGTCCACCCCGTAGCCATTCGCGCTGAGCCGGTTGGCCCACGGGTACAGAATCGGAATGCCCATGGTCTTACCGGTCGTCAGGTAGGCGTTGAGGCCGCGCCGCTGCCCGAGGAGTTCGACGCCACCATCAGCCAGTGACGTGCACACCATTCCGGCCGACGGAACAAAGGTGGCGGTGAGAGCCGACGCCGGATCCTTCAGGGTGATCGAGGGCAGCTGGGCCATCGTCGGATTGTGCCATGAATGACCCATCGTTGACCAAGCCGCCGGATGTCAGCGGTGCTGGTCGATATAGTCGCTCAGGTCGGCGATCGTCCGCAGCGAAGCGTACTGGGATTCCGGGATATCGACCTGGAAACGCTTGTGCAGGCGGACCAGGAAGTTGAGCCAGTCCATCGAATCCAGGTCGACCTGATCGCGGAGCAGCTCGGTGTCGGACAGCTCGCCCTCGTCGATCTCAGGTGCGATGTCGATCAGCTCGGCCACCACCCCTGCCCTGGTCTGACTGTTCATATCGTGCCCTCCTGGTAGGTCCCGGCTCACAGGTCCCCGGGCCGCTGTAGCAGCCGGTTGATCTCGGCCAGGAACAGCGCGCCACGGGCACCGTCGCTGGCCCGGTGATCGGCGGCGAGGCTGGAATACACCGTAGTGGCCACCCGGATACCGCCGTCCACCACGACCACCCGCTGGGCGGGCCTGCCGAACCCGACGATGGCGACCTGTGGCGGATAGATCACCCCGAACACCGAGTCGACGCCCTGCTCGCCAAGGTTGGTGACGGTGATGGTCGGATCGGACATCTCCGAACTGCGCAGCGATCCGGCTCGGGCCCGGGCGACCAGATCGGTCAGGTCGGCCATGAGCTCGGTGAGTGATTTCTCCGAGACATCGTGGATGGCCGGGGCCACCAGTCCGCCGCCGCGCAGCGAGATCGCCACCCCCACATGCTGACCGGCCGCCGGCTCGAATCCGGTATCGCGCCAGAAACCGTTGAATTCACTGAACTTGCGGGCGGCCAGAGCCACCGCCTTGAGCTGCAATACCGCCGGCAGCAGTCGTTCGGTGATCGGCCGGCCGATGTTTCGCTCGGTCAGCCAGTCCAGTGCGGCGTCCAGGATGATCTCGTCGGCCAGGTAGTAGTGCGGGATCTCCCGTTTGGAGCGGCCCATCGCCGCGGCGATCGAGGCCCGCATGGCCGCTCCCCGCTCGCGGGCCTTCTCGGCGGCGGACCTGGGCTCCGCGGACACCGCCGGCCTGGGTGGCGGGGGCTCCTCATGGTGCGCGGTGGCGGCCGCATGCTCGACATCGTGCAGGGTGATCGCGCCCTGTGGGCCGGTGCCTGTGATGGTCTTCAGATCGACCCCGAGAGAGGCTGCGGCGCGCCTGGCGGCCGGCGAGACCCAGAGTCGGTGGCCGATCGGGGCCGCGGGCGGGACCGTCACCGGGGTCGGGGCGACCTCGGCGGCACCGTCGGCCGGGGCCGGTGCGGGTGTCGGCCCGTCCGGTGCGGCGCCGGGCTTCTCCGCGGGTTCTAACAGCGTCGCCAGCGGAGTCCCGACGGCCACCGTCTGCCCCACCGGAACCAGCAGTTCATCGACCACACCGTCATGCCAGCATTCGATTTCGACTGCGGCCTTGGTGGTTTCGACGACGGCGACGACCTGACCACGGGTGACGGTATCGCCCGGTTTCACCCGCCACTCATCGAGCATGCCCTCGTCCATGTCCGCGCCGAGGGCGGGCATCAGAAAATCAATCATGGAATCCGCTCAGCCCTCGTTTGTCCCCGCCCGGCCTGCGCCGAACAGGCCGCGAGCCGCGGCGACGATCTTCCCTGGCTGCGGCAGGGCTGCCTGCTCGAGGTGTTTGGCGTACGGGATCGGGACTTCGGCGGTGCAGACCCGGGCGATCGGGGCATCGAGTTCGTAGAACGCCTGCTCGACGATCCGCGCACTGATCTCCCCGGCCAGGCTGCCGGTGTGCCAGCCTTCGTCGACCACCACGACGCGGTGGGTCTTTCGCACCGACTCCAGGATGGTCCCATCGTCGAGGGGTCTCAGCACCCGCAGGTCGATCACCTCGCAACTGATTCCGTCCCGGGCGAGTTCCTCGGCCGCGTCGAGGGCCTTCGGCACACACCCGCCGTAGCTGATCAGCGTGACGTCCTCGCCGGTGCGGCGTACCGCCGCCCCGGTGATATCGGTCGGCACCAGCGCCTCGATATCGCTGGCGGTGTTGTACAGCGCCACATGTTCGAAGACCATCACGGGATCGGGGTGGGTCAGCGCGGTGCGCAGCATGCCGTAGGCATCGGCGACGGTGACCGGTGCGAGCACAGTGATACCCGGGATGTGGGCGTACCAATTCTCCAGGCTGTGCGAATGCTGGGCGGCGAGTTGGCGCCCGGCGCCGGTGGCCATTCGCACCACGAGCGGCACCGAGAACTGGCCGCCGGACATATGTCGCAGGGCCGCAGCGGTATTGACGATCTGGTCAAGTGCCAGCAGGCTGAAGTTCACCGTCATGACCTCGACGATCGGGCGCAGTCCGCCCACCGCCGCGCCGATCCCGATCCCGACGAAGCCCAATTCCGACAGCGGCGTGTCCCGGACACGTTCGGGTCCGAATTCCGCGAGCAGGCCCTTGGAGGCGGCGTAGGTGCCGCCGTACCGACCGACGTCCTCCCCGAGCAGTACCACCCTTTCGTCGGCGCGCATGGCGTCGGCGATCGCGTCGTGGACCGCACTGCGGTACGTGGTCTTCATCGGAGGTTCTCAGCGCCAACAGGTGTCGTCACATGCCGACCGAGGGTGTCGACGCTCTCGAGGGTTCCGGCCTCGGCGTAGGCGACCGCCTCGGTGATTTCGGCGGCCGCCGAAAGCTCCATCGCGGCGATATCGTCGTCGGTCAGCAGCCCTTCGGCGATGGATGTCTCGGTGAACAGCCGGATCGGGTCACGTTCGCGCCAGGTCGCCACCTCGGCCTTCTCCCGGTAAAGCTCGGGATCGAACATGGAGTGCGGCCGGAACCGGTAGGTGCGGAATTCGATGAAGAACGGGCCTCCTTCGGTGCGGCTGTGTTCGACGGCCTGCTTCATGACGCGGTGGCAGTCGAGCACGTCCATCCCGTCGGCGGATGCGGCCGGTACCCGGTAGGACTCCGCTTTGGCGACCAGGTCGACCTGGGAGAGCTCCCGGTCGATGGCGGTGCCCATGGCGTAGCGGTTGTTCTCGCAGCAGAACAGCACCGGCAACTGCCACAACTCTGCCATGTTCATCGACTCGTGGAACGCACCCTCGGCGATCGCGCCCTCACCGAAATAGCATGCGGTGAGCCGCTTCCGATTCAGCTGGGCGTCGGCGAAGGCCAGCCCGGCAGCCAGCGGCAGGCCGCCTGCGACGATCGCATTCCCGCCGTAGAACCGCCGGCCGGCGTCGAACAGGTGCATCGAGCCGCCGCGCCCGCCGGAGCAGCCTTCCTGTTTGCCGAACATCTCGGCCATGATCGTGGTCATCGGAACCCCGCGGAGCAGGGCGTGGGCGTGCTCGCGGTAGGTGGCCACCACCGCGTCTCCGGATCCCAGTGCCCGCAGTGAACCCGTGGCGACGGCCTCCTCGCCCACGTAGAGGTGCAGGAAGCCCCGGATCTTGCCGGCGCTGTACAATTCGGCACACTTCTCCTCCATGCGGCGGACCCGGATCATGTCGGTGAGCAGGGCGCGGGCCAATTCGGGATCGGTCACGACGTCCCCCCGGGCGCGGGCGTTTCCACGGTGGAGGTGTCGCCCTCCGGCAGGCCGAGTTCGCGTGCCTTGAGCAGCCGTCGCATGATCTTGCCGCTACGGGTGTGCGGGAGGGAGTCGACGAAGTCGATCTCCTTGGGCGCCACGGCCGCTCCCAGCCGCTTGCGGGCGTGACCCAGCAGACTCCGGTGCAGAGCGTCGTCCGCGGGGTAGCCGGATTTCAGCGTGACGAACGCCTTCACCACAGCACCGTAGGTCGGGTCCGGTTTGCCGATCACTGCCGCCTCGGCCACGGCCGGGTGATCGGTCAGGACGTTCTCCACCTCGAAGGGACCGATCAGGTGGCCGGATGCCTTGATGACGTCATCGGCGCGACCGACGAACCACAGGTAGCCGTCGGCGTCCCGCTTGACCAGGTCCCCGGACAGGTAGAGATCCCCTCCGGGGTCGGCGTGGAAACACCTGCGGTATCGGTCGTCCTGATTGAGATAACCGCGGAACATCGACGGCCAGCCGACGCGCAGCGCGAGTTCTCCCTCGACATCGGACCGTTCGATCACGTGAATGTCGCCGGTGTCCGGGTCGTGGTCGACGACGGCCACCTCGATACCGGGTAGCGGCCGACCCATCGACCCCGGTTTGATCGCGAAGGCGGGGGTGTTGGCAACCATGATGCCGCCGGTTTCGGTCTGCCACCAGTTGTCGTGAATCGGCAGGCCCAGCACTCGCTTTCCCCACCAGACCGCTTCGGCGTTGAGCGGCTCGCCGACGCTGGCGATGAACCGCAGATGGTCGAATCGGTAGTCGGCGGCCAGCTCCGGACCCGCCTTGATCAGCATCCGGATGGCGGTCGGTGCGGTGTACCAGACCGTGACCGCCTCGTCCTGAAGGATTCGGTACCAGCGTCGGGCGTCGAACTCCGCCTCGTCGACGATGGAGGTCACGCCGTGCAGTAGCGGCGCGATGATGCCGTAGGAGGTTCCGGTCACCCAGCCGGGATCGGCTGTGCACCAGTAGATATCGTCGGGGTGCAGATCCAGGGCGTATAGACCGGTGATGTAGTGCATGGCGATCGCGCCGTGCACATGCTGGGCGCCCTTCGGGGTGCCGGTGGTGCCGCTGGTGAAGTGCAGCAGCGACAGGTCATCGGCGGTCGTGTGCTCGATGGGTGCGTCTTCGGATGCCCGGTCCATCAGCGTTCCGAAGTTGTGCGTCCCCGGGATGTCCTCGTCGCCGACGACCAGGATGTGCCTGACCGACGGAAGCTGGTCGCGGATCTTGGCGATCTTGCGTTTGTAGATCGCGGCGGTGGTGACCAGCACATCGGCGGATCCAATGGTGACCCGGGTGGCGATCGGCTCGGGCCCGAAGGCGGAGAACAGCGGTGAGACCACGCTGCCGTTGCGTAGAGCCCCGAGCATGCTGATGTAGAGCTCCGGGACGCGGCCCATGATGACGAAGAGCTTGTCGCCCCGGCCGATTCCGAGGCCGCGCAGCACATTGGTGAAGCGGCGGCTCAGTCGGCCGAGGTCGCGGTAGCTGATGTCGTGGGTCGTGAGCTCGCCCGATCCGGGGGTATCGGTGATGAACCGCAACGCGGTCTTCCCGGCCGCCGGGCCGGCGGCGTGCCGGTCCACCGCCGCATAGGCGATATTGCAGCCGGCGCCCACCCTGCCGGACCCGTCGTCGGCCCCGCCCATACCGGCGCACAGTTCCGGAATCTGCGACCAGGTGAACGTCGCGCAGGTGGCGTCGTAGTCGCCGAGATTCGGTGCGACCTTGAAGTCCGCGGGCCCCTTATGGATAGTCGCGCGCGTTCCCTCGTCGTCCACGTCCGCCCCGCTAACCGTGCGACCGGTCGAGGACACCGTCGCGGCGGGCGCGCGCGAGGTTGGCCATCACCCGTTCGGTCAGAGCACGGTGGATGCCGCCGTTCTTGATGATGTCGAGCCGTTCCAACTCTCGCAGGAAGGCGTCGATGCGTCGTTCCAGCGGCCAGTCCCAGTACTCACGCCCAGTGAACCGCGAGCACAGAAACTGCCATGCGATCCCGTCGATCTCCTCAGCCGTATCGGCCTTGGCCATCAGAGCCCCCGCCCCGTCCGTTCCCGTTCCCCGTACTCCTCAATCGTGTCCGCATCGCGGGGTGGCGCGGAAGGGGCGAAAGTCACCGGTTGGGCTACAGCGCGTGAATTCCCTTATACAGCACCATCGCGCCGATCACGACCAGGATTACACCCACTAGGGCGGCGTGGTTCTCCTCCATCCAGTTTTTGAGCTTGTCCAGTGGCTTGTCGAGGCGGTTGCCGGCTGCCAGGTAGGCCAGCACCGGCAGTGCCACCGAGGATGCGGAGACGGCGGTGAACAGGATTACCGAGGTCCAGGCCTGGGTGCGCCCGAGGGCCGCGGTGCCGATGGCCAAACCGGCCGCCGCGCACATCAGGAAGACCTTCACATTGGCCAGGGTCAGCACCATCCCGGTGGCGAAGGCCCGGCC
>Ga0180432_10012049_pt1 | contig 10107 bp, 10 predicted proteins | sample SS_ome_10_FD_132414 | JGI IMG/M metagenome (GOLD analysis project Ga0180432, IMG submission 132414) | Hypersaline lake sediment archaeal communities from the Salton Sea, California, USA - SS_1_MS_2 metaG | ecosystem: Environmental > Aquatic > Non-marine Saline and Alkaline > Hypersaline >...
GGGTTCCTGGTAAATACACCGGAAGGCGCAGCTCTCCGGATTCGGTATCTGTTGCATAACCCTGATATTATGGAGGAAATGGGAAAGAAAGCCAAAGAATTTGTACGCGAAAACTTTCTTATCACCAGGCAGCTAAGGGAATACCTCACCCTTATTTTTGCCCTTTTGCATGCTAAAGAAGAGCTTATTGAGCTCAGTTAAAATAGTAAGCTGCGTTGAGGGGCCCGGTTCCCAGGATATGTCTATAATTGTAAAGATTTATGAAGATTTTGAATACAGATACAGACCTTGATCTGTTCTTTATGCACATGAAGGCAGCCCGGCAGAAGGCTCTTCTCTTGGACTATGATGGCACCCTGGCCCCTTTTCAGGTTGATCCTGCAAATGCCCACCCCTATCCTGGCATACATGAAATTCTGAACAAAATCCTGCAAAGGCACGATATCCGTTTGGTCATTATCAGTGGCAGACGGGCTAAAGATTTGCTTCCCCTGCTACAGCTTAACAAGAATCCAGAGGTATGGGGCTCCCATGGACTCGAGCGCTTGAAATCGGATGGCTCTTATGAACTTGAATCAACAGATGAAAAATTTCTTCATGCGCTTGTTTCCGCACATGAATGGGTTGACAGAATAGGCCTTGCAGATCGGTGTGAAAAGAAACCCGGTTGCCTGGCCATTCATTGGAGAGGGCTGGATAGAAGGCAAGCAGATAACATAAAAAATAAAATTGACTCAAAATGCACTTTCATTACAAAAATTTGGGGACTTCGCTTGAATGAATTTGATGGGGGCATGGAAATTCGGGTTCCAGGGATAGACAAGGGAAACGCGGTAAGAAAAATACTTAATGAAATGGAGAAAGAAACAGTGGCGGCATATCTTGGAGATGATTTCACAGACGAGGATGCCTTTACGGCTATTAAGGGGCATGGCATAGGCATCTTGGTTCGCAAAGAATTTCGACCGACTGAGGCTGATATCTGGATCAAACCCCCCGATGAACTTCTCTCTTTCCTTTCTGACTGGATATCCTAAAACCATGTATGGATTATAAGGGATCGATTAAAAATCAAGCCGAAAGGCAAAACCACAAGGATTAACTAACAATGAGTTATTTGATTATTGTTTCCAATAGAGGCCCTTTCAGCTTCTCCGAGCAATTGCTCTCAAATGTAGAATCGAGTTTAAAAAGAGGACAGCGACCGAAAGGGATTAGACTCGGGGGAGGCGGGCTGGTCCAGGCAATGTCCGGTCTTTTGAGGCCCGGCAAATGGAAAACTACCTGGCTCGGGGCATCCATGGGAGATAGCGATGTAGATGTTGCCCGTGGACATTATGCCTTTTTGTTTGAAAAGATGAAAAAGGAAAACTATGCACCAGAGCATTTTCCATATATAGAGATCGAACCGGATACCCGCATGCATTTCAGATATAAGGATTATGATTTTTACATGCGCTTTGTCTTTTTTGACACAGAGCATATGCATGGCTATTACAACAAATTTTCGAACAGCTTTTTATGGCCCTTGATGCATCTTACAAGATCACCCCTTTTTTATAAACGAATACCGTCTTTCCCCAGGCCCTATTTTGAGAAAAACGATTTTATACAGTATATCAGCAGCGGAGTTACATTTGCCAATACCATTATCGATGAAGTACGAAAAAGCAAAGAATTACAAAAGAAAAACGGCGACATTGTCATCTGGAGCCAGGATTATCATCTCATGAGAATTTCAGAGTTCTACAAACCCTTACTCAATGAAGAGGTTATTTCTGCTGAAAAAAGAAAGAAGATTAGTATAGGGCAATTTATTCATACCCCCTTCTTTAATATCCATGAAATTCAGGGGCTGATTCGGCAAGACAAGAGGGATAGGGTTAAAGCCCAAGCTTACGAACCTTTTGGTGAGAATATTGAGACTGCCTTGCAAAAGCTGACGTGGGGGATGCTTTCCAATGATTTCATCGGATTTCACACCAAAGAGTACTGCGATAATTATCTTGAGGCATTGGAGGAATGGTTTCCCGTTAAGATAAGGGTGGATGGACAATCTTACGAAATTATTAATCGGGATCGTGTAACCACTATTGGTGCCTTTCCCATAGGCCTGGATGTAGATACAATCATTTCTGAGGTTTCGGCGAAAAAAAGACTGAACTATAAATTAGGCAAGGAGAGTCTTTATAAAAAAATATATAATGACAGGGAGGCCGGGAAATATATCTTTGGAGGGCTTGACAGGTGTGATTATACCAAGGGGCTGGTGGAGAGGCTGGGCATCTTTCAGTATGCCTTTATTCATTTGCGCACGTTAAAAAAGGATGCCCGACTTTATCAGGTCACATCACCGAGCAGGTCTGATAATTTAGACTATCAAAACCTCAGTATGATGGTGAAGCAAGAGGTCATGAAAAAAAACGCAAAATTGCCTAACTCCCCGATTATCCTTATAGAAAAAGGAATTCCTGCGCCCCAGAATTATCTATTTATGAAGGAGATTGATGTTATGCTTGTCACCCCCCTCGAAGACGGCATGAACCTTGTTCCCTTTGAATATATCCTTTCACAAAAATATAAAAGCCCTGCGGATCGCGGCATCCTTGCCCTGAGCACAAGTGGTGCATCGAGGGTGTTGAGCCAGAAGGGTTTTGGAGAAGAAGACGGAATTATCTACATAAACCCTTTGAAATTAAAGGATGGAGCAGAAAAGGCTGTGGCGGCTTTATTAAAAAACAGGCATATCTCAGATAAGCTCATCGATTATGTAGAAAAGGAAAGAAGGGTGGATGACTGGGCTCAGAAAAATATCAATGCCATTTTGAATTGCAGGAAGACGCCATAACGACCCATACATCTGTTCCGTATATTTGGGCTGACTAAAAAAAGTACGGCATTATCAAGGGCAGCACTACGATTTGGCTAAAGGCCTCTTTTCAATAGACGGGAGTTTATCTTCCTCTTCCTTAACCTTGAATCGCTCCCTTATACGCTCCAGGGAGACAATGCTTCCCGCCCTTGAAGACGGCGTCAAGAATGATTTCAGCTTTAATTCAAGCATCCTTGGCTTAAGTTCACTTTCTATGGCTATCACCCCCTCAAGTATAATCTTTTGTAAAAGTAGCTCGTTGTCTGTTCTCTCTCTTATATGGGCCGCAAAGGGGATAAACAGGAAGTATGCCAGGACAGCTCCATAAACCGTAGCCGTAAGGGCGGTTGCAATGGCCCTAAGAATGCTCGCATCATCATACCCTGCTGAAAATAATCCAAGAAGGCCCACAATACTCCCGATAAGCCCAAATGGAGGACATACCTCGGCAATAGTCCTCAGAACCCTTTCGGACTCCTGTCTGCGTAATTTAAAAAAATACATCTCCGTAGTTAATATCTCACGTATCTGTTCCCTTGGGAAACCATCGACGAGCAACCCGAGCGAACGTTTCAAGAAATTAATCGATGTTTCTTCCTGGTCATTCTGGAGAGACAATATTCCGCTGATCTTGCTTTTAACTGAAAGATCCACCAATGTCTCTACTATCTCTTCCGGCGTTCTAATCTTTGTTCTATACAAAGAGCGAAGCACCCTGTAAACTATGACAAGGCGCTCCCACCTAAAACTGATAAAGGCAGCGCCGAAGACACCACCAAAAACTATCAACATGGAAACGAGGTTAAAATAAAGCCCTATGCTTCCATTGATTACGAAGCCTAAAACAAGAAGTAAGATACTGGCTGTAATGCCTATAAGGGTATTTCTTTCCACGTTCAAACTCCTTTTTTTGTTGTCCCTGCAACCCTGCCAATTGACAGCTAATGATAAGCTTTACAAAGGGTATAACAAGTATACTCTCAAGGAAAAAAAGCAATGCTCCTCAGGCAACAGATACAATAATTATTCTTGTTGAACCTCTTCATTGGCCCCACGAGGTCTTTCCTTTGTTATAATAATTTCAACGCGCCTGTTAGCTGCCCTGTTCATATCACTACTATTTGGTTTAACCGGCTGATACAAAGCATGCCCTGTTACATAAAATTTCTCTTCAGGTATATCCATATCTTTCATGAGGAAACGTGCGACTTGAACTGCTCTGGCTGTTGATAGCTCCCAGTTTGAAGGAAATTCCGTTGTACTGATAGGAAGATCATCCGTATGTCCTGCCACGTTAACCATGTATTCGGTTTGACGGAGGACCTCCGCGACCTCCCTCAATGATGCCTTCGCATCTTCCTTAATGTTTGCCTCGCCCAGGTCGAAAAGCAGGTCGCTCATCAGAATTATCCTGACAGCCTTGTCAGGCACCAGCTCTATTGAAGATACAGAGCTCAGTTTCTGCATGCTCAGATCATAGATATCTTGAATACTCTTTTTTCCGTGGAATTGCGCATCAGCGATGCCCTGGGGAATAGTTTTTGCTCTCTCAACATACTCTGTCCGCACCTCCTGATGATTCACCACTTCCTCCATAATTGGAGACTTAAAGACATAGAGCGCCGCAAAAATGACAAATAACGTCATCATGACATCAGCCCATGGCACTGACCAGGGCACAGCCCTGGGCTCTTCATTCGTGAACAGGATTTCATCCGAAATTGGTCCGTCAAAGGGCACAGACATGAATCCGCGTAAGGCGGGTTTCTCTAAAGTCGTATGCTGTATTTCCTTTTTATATAAGGTATTTTTTAGCTTCGCCTTTTTTAATTGAGGTATAGAGCCTTTGATCGTCTTCGATTCAGGACTTTTTACTCCATTGGAATCCATATTGCTCCGCCCATTACTAGTTTGTCCCAAAAAAATTATTGCCGTTAGGTTTTAAACAGAATTATTGTTCAATACTATAGCGAAAATCATGCCAATTGCTCATCTTGTGTATGTCATTGTAAATATTACAAAAATTTATAAAAAATTTTTTACATTACTTTGTAGGGAATTTATTTCCCGGATATCTGCCCTGCCGGGGAAAAATCTTCTTGGCCTCCTGCATGCCCCTGTATCGAGTATCTTAAAGGCGTTGGGGAGTATGGTAAGCCCACAGATCTGAAGGATTGCTTGAAAGGAGCCTCAATCTCTTTGCTCGAACAAAAAAAGAGATACCTATCCGCTCTAAATTTCAGGAAAGCCTGTGGTCTGTTGAAAATGTTGTCCCTGAATATGAATACGTGAACCTAAAACGCACGGTGGAGGATATCCCATCGGGAAAAATAAAGGCGGGCAAGTGAACAATGCTGCTGCTCGATGACGAGGAGATGATTCTCGAGGTAGGTAAACCGATGCTTAAACCCATGCTAAAATTAACCTGCTCATGCTGGAGATTATCATGCCTAAGATTGGAGGCGGGAAAACCTGTGGCATGCTTAAGAAAAAAGACCAATTTTATCCAGCGGCGGCAGCATCAATGGAGACGCCCAGGCAATTATGGGCAGGGGCTGCGATAGATTCATCCAAAAACCATTCAATCTGCAGAGTCTTTCCCAGACCTATAGCATCCGTCCTGAACAATCATTCCCAATAAACACATGCACTTACGTTATAGCAATTATCCCCTTTGGCTGTGCCACGATCTCACCAATAATAGCTGCCTCTTTTACGCCTTCTCGATGAAGCATTTCAAGCAGGCTAAGTGATTGAGGGGCAGGCACCGAAATGAGTAGCCCTCCTGATGTCTGGGCATCGAACAGGATCAGAAGCCTCTCGTCGGTTACCTCGGCAGAGCGCCTTATCATATGCAGGCTATAGTCCCGATTCCGGATGGTGCCTGCAGGGATTAACCCCATCATAGCATAATCCTCTGTTCCGGGTAGAGTAGGAATAGTTGACGAGTATAGTATCATTCCAACATCCTCTCCCTTTATCATCTCGCAGGCGTGGCCAAGTAAGCCGAAGCCTGTGACATCCGTACAGGCGTTTACCTCTACCTTAGCCATAAGCTCCGCTGCCTTCCTGTTTAAACTGCTCATACATGATATTGCTTCCGCCACTGAATTCTCATCGGCCAGTCCGCCTTTAAGGGCGGTATTAATAATGCCCGTGCCCAAAGGCTTAGTGAGGATAAGCTTATCCCCCACCCTTGCGCCCCTGTTGTAGATAATCTTTTGTGGATGGATTGTGCCTGTTACAGAGAGGCCATACTTAAACTCATTGTCTTCAACGCTATGGCCGCCGACTAGTGGCACTCCTGCCTCCCGCATCTTATCCAACCCACCCCTGAGAACCTCCTGAAGAATAGAAATATCCATTGTTTTTATAGGAAAGCAGATAATATTCATAGCTGTAATCGGTACTCCTCCCATGGCATAGATATCTGATATCGAGTTGGCAGCAGCGATCTGGCCAAAGGTATAAGGATCATCAACAATGGGGGTAAAAAAATCCAGTGAGAGTACAATCGCCAGATCCTCTGTCAGTTGATACACCCCTGCATCCTCCGCATGCTCCATTCCTACAATAAGGTTTGGGTTGGAGATAAGCGGCAATCCGTCTAAGGCTTTCGCAAGGTCCTCCGGACCTATCTTACAGGCTCAACCCGAGCCGCTGACAGTCTGGGTGAGCCGTATGTATTCTTTATTAGCCATTGTTCTCTTTCTTTATCTAAATCCCAATATAGCTGAGAAAATACCATAATTTCTTGTAAACACTGCTCGAAAACCTTACCTCAAAGGGAAGGGAAAAAATCGATACATTAAAGGCCTTAGAGTATGACGATTTTATACGTGCCTCCTCAGATATGAGAGATGCAATCATGGGTCAATCAAGATACTTGCCTCAAGCTCTGCCAAAAGGTCGTCAAGGTTCAGATCGTATTGTGCAGCCATATTTTCAAGAGGCTCAAAGAGGGCATTGCAGCAGATACATTCACCGGCCTTCTCATCATATTTCTTGAACACGGACTCTGTGTGCCTATAACGCCTTATCACATCCAGCACGGTCATATCAGGGCTTATCGAGCCACTTTCCATTGAAGGGCTTTCCCCTGCTGCATCAGGCTTTCGCTTTTCATGGAGCACCTCTTCCAGGGCCCGTGGTATGAACGGCACAATTTCCATCACCTGTGTAGCAGGTGTGGGTCTGGCATAGTATCCGGCAAGCCTGTTTGTTTTTGCAGCAACACGTGCAGCATCAACAATTTCCATACCGGCAGTGATGAGCGCTGCAACAATCCCGGTTACCGTATCTCCTGTACCACCAATCACCTCCATTGCCTCCTCTGAAGGATGGTCAACAATCTCCCGAATACCTTCCTGGCTGGAAATGTAGTCCCTCTCTCCCTTGACCAAAAGGTGTTGCGCGGCATTTCTATGGTCATAAGCACGTTGTATTAATTCAGGAACCTTGCCTTCCTCATGGAGGATAAAACCCCGGGTATAGAAGGGATGAGGCGCTTCTTCGTCTGCCAGAAATGCCAATTCACCGACATCAGGTGTGAAAAGATCATATTCCAGGGATCTTCCGCTCATCTTTGCCGCATACATGAAACCGGCATCGGCTATGAGGCGAGGTCGCCGCATCCTGTTATTTAATACCTCAAGGACCCTATTGTGCCAATGAACATCGGGCTGGAGATAATGAAATGTAATTGTTTCAAAGTCAGATTCCCCTATATGACCTGTTAAGAACTCATAAAGCCTTCTGCTGCCATCTCCACGGCCAATATCACCTATAAGATAGCAATAAGGGGCAGGCAGTCCTAATACCTCTCCCGCCTTAATGGCGGCTGCTATGAGGGCAGGGGTTCCTCTATTAACCGGGGCCTTGTAATCTTGAATGAAAAACTCATCCCCTGCAAGGCTTGCCTCTCCAGCAACCAAGGGAAAATCTTCCACAGGAACAGTTCCAATTATTGCATGCATTTGCTACTCACCTCCTCATACGCGAGCTGAAGGGCATAGCCACATAAGGTGTGCCCGATTTCCCGAGGACTTGGCGCCTCCATAAGTTTCCTTCCCACCATCTCTTGCGCGAGGTAGGGAACATCTGGGCACCCTCCGCCTGAGACATTCACAATAATTGTAGTTTCCATGTCAACGGTCAGTTTCATATTCGCTGCCCTCACCATGAGATACCTGTCGATGTACTTGACCTTGAACAGGTCAACAGGATGAAGCAAGGGACTGGTTACCGGAACTACCTCCCTCGGCAGCACGCCCTCCTTTTGAAGGGACCTCAGGATATTAAGTTCCTCTATAAGCGGGATCTCGATTACTAAATCGCATCCGCTCCGGATTTCCGGTGGCGGCCCCATGACCCTAATGCTCCAGCCCTTGGCCTTTAGCGCCCTCTCTGCCAGGATAACCTCGCTTGTGTTCTCGAATACCAAAAGCCCCCGGTCACATGTCATTTCCCCAGGGTATATATCTTGCTGCTTCCGTTTAAATACATTAAAAAAGGACATCACTCCTCCCTTGAAATGGTAATCCGGTATCCTCCGCCTTCTTCAAAAACCTCTTTCACTTGCCAATTCTGACTCTTGGCAGCGCGGCTCACATTCTCCTTTGAAGTGTCGGTATCCACCAGTATTAAAATCTCGTTTTCATCTGCCTTTTTTATCCCATCCAGCGTCATTAATACCGGCTGTGGACAGGAAAGGCCTCTTGCATCTACGGTTGTTATCATGACGTGTACCCCCTATTTTTTCCTCATGGTGAAACCAATAAACAAACACACAAGTATTCCTATAATCACGGCTGCTATTCCGTAAGGCCCGACTCCTGCGGGTGAGCTGGCCAGGCCGAAGTTATGGGAAAAACCAGCCCCTACGATCATCCCAAGAACAAACACCGCAGAATCGCCATCACCTTCACCTGCCAGGAAAAGCTGACGCCCGGGGCACCCTCCTGCTAAGGAAAAAGCAAGCCCGGCGAGGACCATCCCCCCAAAATTCCAGAGGCTCATTGTATGGGCAACTGGCTGCTTCACAAAACCGGGATGAAACTGTCCCACAACCAGGTTGGTTATAAAGGCAAAAACCGCAAGGATTGCCAGTCCGGTAAAAAGATGGGCATCCCGAAACAAAATTAGATCCCTGAAGGCCCCCATGGTGCAAAACCGGCTTCGCTGAGCAAGAAATCCTATGCCTAGACCCACCAAAAGAGAAACGATGATGGGCGCATGCATGGATCCAGGCCCTTTTATACTATAAAAGAGGATATCGCTCTTCGCCTTACCGTGGATTTGTGGAAAGATGAGCAGAAGAACGAGAAAGCCCATCATGATCAATGGGAGCATCCATCCAACCGAGGTATATGTCTTTTCAGTACGTCCCAGGTTATATCCGCTTTTTAGGAATCGAGTCCCAATCCAGATTCCTCCTATAAGACCAAGTAACCCGAAGATGGCATTTCCATCGCCACCTGCAAGTCGCAGTAAGGCTCTCCAGGGACAGCCTAAAAAGACCAAGGCGCCAATCATGGCAAAGGCTCCGAGCACGAACCTGACTATGGGGGCAGAGCCTACTCTCGGACGAAATTCTTTGAAGAGGTATGCGGCCAATAAAGATCCCAGGACAAAGCCTATGATCTCAGGCCGCATATACTGCACTACCGCAGCACGGTGAAACCCGATGGCACCTGCAATATCTCTCTCAAAGCAGGCAACGCATATGCCCATGTTTCCAGGATTTCCCCATTTCTGTAATAGTGAGGCGAAAATCCCAATAAAGGCGCCAACGCTGATTATTCCCACCCGGGTAGCAAAAAAGTTCTTAAATTGAGTCATTCATCCCTCCTTTTTTAGCAAGCTATTGCCGCTGTAACCCCAATGAGGCAGCAAGCGATTGAAAATTTTGATAGATACTGTGAGAGCTTTGAAAATTGCCTTCATTCGCGCTCCATGAAGTCAATTTCCCAATTTTTAGGGTTGTGCAAAGCTTTCAATGTATGATTTATAGAAATAGATTAGTTATTTCAATATGTCAAATTGAAATATTAAATAAGATATTGATATTCAATTGGCTTTTTTAATTAAGGTAGATGGTGTTCTGGAAAAAATCGTTGAGCTTAGAACACATGAATATGTATTGGTTCGGGAATTTTTTGGGTGTGGTAAAAAAGGGTTAATTATAATAAAAATGGCTAAATTATATAACAATGACCTGAGGCTCAATGACTATA
>Ga0180432_10012050_pt1 | contig 10107 bp, 5 predicted proteins | sample SS_ome_10_FD_132414 | JGI IMG/M metagenome (GOLD analysis project Ga0180432, IMG submission 132414) | Hypersaline lake sediment archaeal communities from the Salton Sea, California, USA - SS_1_MS_2 metaG | ecosystem: Environmental > Aquatic > Non-marine Saline and Alkaline > Hypersaline >...
GAGCTGGCGCACGTCGTTGGTGGCGCGGGCCATGATGTCGCCGATGCGCTGACGCCCGTGAAAGGTCTGGCTCTTGCCCAGCAGGCTGGCGTACAGCTCGTCGCGCGCGTCCCGCTCGATGCGCTGGGCCAGGAACTCGACGGCATAGTTGCGGACCAACCCGCTCGCGCCCTGCACGACCGCGGACGCCAGCACGCTCAGGGTCAGCGTCACCAGTTCTGCCGTCCGCCAGCCGGACGTCGTGATCAGGTCGAACCCCTGCCCGATAAAGACCTGGCGGTAGCTGTAGGCCGCGTTGTTAAGCACAGCCGCCAGGATGGTGGCCAGGGGAAAGAGCGGATACCGCATCAAGTGCGAGACGATCCACCGCACCGGCCCCGAGCGGTTGTAATGGAATTCGTGCGCCAGCCTGAACTCTCGCTTGGTCAACGCGCCCTCGCTTCGCCTGTGGGGTACTGCCTGCAAAAAGTAGCGCCAAGCATACCACACATGAACCGCATGCGCCAGCGATACGCGAAGCCCCGCAGAGCAAGCCCCTCACTGGCGTGAGGGGTCCCGTGACAGCCAGCCCAGGGCCTGGCCAAGCTGTGATACCTCCCCCCACTGACGTGGGGGGCTTCCATCGCTGTGGGGGCTTCGTGCGCCTTCAAGCCCCTCACGCCAGTGAGGGGTTCCGTGACAGCCAACCCAGGCCTGGTGCAGCTGTGACCCCACTCCCCGCGATGTGGGGGGCTTCCATCGCTGGGTATCCTATCCGCCGCCTGCCTGAGCGACCAATGCCAGAAACTCGGCCAGCACGATCGCGGTCGCGCCCCACACCTTGTGCTCCCCCACCGCGTAGAACGGCATGTGCAGTTCCGCTCCGCGCCAGGTCCAATCCTCCTCGCGCCGCGTCGCCGGGTCCAGGAGCAGCGCCAGCGGGACCTCCAGCAACTCGGCCACCTCGGCTGGATCGGGATCAAAGGTGGGACGCCGGCGTGCATAACCGACAAAGGGGTGGAGCACGTTGTTGCTCGGCGCGATGTAGAGGGGCGTTAGCGGTCCGAGGATCTCTAGCTCATCGGCGCCGACCCCGATCTCTTCCTCAGCCTCGCGCAGCGCGGTCGCCCGCAACGACTCGTCCACTTTTTCCCACCCGCCGCCGGGCAGCGAAATCTGGCCGCTGTGATAGTTCAGGTTGGCGTTGCGCACAGTCAGCACCAGGTGCAGCACGCCTCCGATGGGGTAGAGCATCAGCAGACCGCCTGCCTGCCGGGGCTCGGTGCCAGGTGGCGCGCGCAGCGGTCGCGGCTGCGGCGCCATCGTGAGCTGCGCGCTTGGTCCGGGCAGCCGGCGGCGCATCGCGGCGCGGACGTGGTCGATGGTGGGATGGTCAGGGGGTTGCATAGGTTCTCGGGTTTGATCTGGTTGGGTGCAAACGCATGACGAAAGACGGAAGACGAGAGACGAACGAAGGCGGTTACCGGAAGGATGACCAGGCTATCGAGGGCGCAGGGTTCGCTCACCCTGGCTTTCCTCCGTCGCCCGCTCCCGAGCTCGCTCCGCGAGCAGTTCCTCGGTCAGCGACGGGCCTTCTGTCAGCATCCCGCGCAACGCCTCCACTGGGTCGGCCGGCAGCGGCACCACCGCCAGCACACCGCCGTGGTCAACCGCCTGTACCTGGGCCCCTTCCTCCAGGCCGTACTTTTCCCGGAGGGGCTTGGGGATGACGATCCATCCCCTGGCCGAGACCTTGACTGTATACATCGCTGCCTCCGTCGATATGTTACCACGGCTATGGTATACCATGGATTTACGACAGGTGCAACAGGAGAAACGTTGGCATTGCGAAAGGGGGGGAATGGAAGCCGAAACTTGTTTCGGTGGTCTTGCACAGTCCAAGTTCACCAAGATACTACCTTATGCTTGCCAAAGACGCCAACAAGACTTCGGCGAGCTCAGTCGAGCCGTTGGCGCGTCCATTCCCCACAACAGTGTGCGAAATAGAAACTAGGGGGTAAGTCCGAAGAACTCCCGCAGCAGGTCGGGGTGACGCTTGACGCGCATATCCAGCTCGGTCAGTGCCCAGAACTCGTACGCCAGGCCGTGCTGGTCGCAGTAGTCGCCCACCTCTTCCCGCGCTTTGGCGGACACGGCGCAACTGACGACAAAGACCACGCCAGCGGGCAGCAGGTGGGGCTTTTCCTGTGCCAGTTTGAGGTACTTGTCCACCTCGTCCTTCAGCGTCCTGGCACCGATCTTGCCGTAGCGCTTGCACTGAAAGTACCACAACTCCTCTCCGTGCGGGGTGAGCCTGTAGGCGATCACGTCGCGTCCCTGCTCGCTGCCGGCCAATCCCAGGTGCTCGGCGCGCGTGTACCCCTCGCGCTCCACCAGCCACAGGCACAGCCGCTCAAAGTGCAGTGGGGAGAGGCGGTCGAACGAGAGGACGTGGGTCGTCGCGGGAAGGGGTGGAGGTGCCGCCTCCAGCACACCCACCTCGCGCTCCAGTTCGGCGATGCGGTTGGTCAGGTGGCGTTCCTCCTTGATCAGTTGGAGGGGCACGTCTACCTCCAGTACATATTGGGACTTGCGCTCCTCGATGAGGCTCAAATTCTCGCGGGCCTCCTCCAGTTGGCGGCGGAGCGAGGCCGTTTCGCGTTCTCTCTGCTTTTCTGCATCCCTTCTAGAGTCAAACACGCCGATTCTCTCCCCTTCGCTGCGCGCCGCCTTGCTGCGGGCCACCCTGATATAGATGGTGTGCTCGTAGCTCTGCGGCTCTCCAGCCCGATCGCTGTACTCGACCCGCACCCGTAGCGGGACGCTGTCGCCGTGCTCAAGCGGGCGGACGTCGAGCCATTCGGTGCGCTCTTGCCCGACACGCAACGTGGTGATCTGACGGGTTGCCATCACCTGCCCCTCGAACTCGTCACCGGTGGCATGGATGACGAGATGCCGCGCAGGACCGTATCCCTCGTTGCGCACGACGAACTGAAGACGTGACCAGGCACGGAGCACGAGTCCTTTGTGCTGGACGTCCATGGTGATGATCGGTTGGTGTCGCCATCGGGCCACCTCCTGTTGGCAGGTGGCCGCTTGCTCTACTTCCCCCTCGGCCTGGAAGGCCCGGAGTGCGGCGAGCCAGGCCTCGGCGTGCACCTCGTCGCCGCAAGGTGTGCCTTCGAGCGATTGGGCGCAGGCTTCCAATGCCTCGGCCCTTTGCAGCGGGCGGCCAAGAGCGGTCCACAGCTCGACGGCCTGTTGCCAGGCTCCGGCTGCTTCGCATTGTAGAGCCGCGCGCTCCTGCTCGCCCGCTTTCTTCCATAATTCAGCGGCCTTCAGCGGTTCGCCGTGGACCTCCAGCAGCTCCGCACCGCGCGCGAACTGGCCCAGGTCGGCATAGGCAGACGCAGCCTCGGCCCAGTGCCCGGCGGCCTCGTGCTCGGCGGCGCTGAGCGGGCGCGCGATGGCGAGCAATGTGCCGCCCCGGTCGGCGACGATGGCGCACGGGGTGGAGGGCTCACCGGAGGCAGCCAGGGCGGGGGATACCTCGATGCGGCGCTCGGCCTCGTACCGCCATAGTTCCCGGCCGGTGATCGCGTCGATGGCATAGAGGTGATGGTCGTGGCAAGTGACATAGACCGCGCCGCCAGTCACGACGGGCGCAGCCGTGATGCGGCGGGAGGCGGGGAAGGCCCACAGTTCGTGGCCATCGTCCAGCGCGAGCGTGTGGAGTCCATCGCGAGCGCCGACGAACAGCCGCTCGCCGTCGGTTGCGGGTGGGCTGAGGGGCTTGCTTGCCGGTCCCACGCCCCTTCTCCACGCCAGCGAACCATCCTCCAATCGCAGTGCCAGGACCGCGCCGGTGCTGAGCACGGCGAAGAGATGGTCTCCGGCGACGACAGGGGTCTTGTCCAGCCAGGAATCGGCGCCGCCTGCGGCCGTGAAACGCCAGTGCGTCTCGCCATCGAGGCCCACGGCCAGGAGGTACGGGCCACGGCAGGGGATGTATGCCACATCGTCCGGCACGGCAGGAGCGGACAGGGAGGCGTTTACTTCCATCTCTGCCTTGGTCAGCTCCTCGCCGGTGGCGAGGTCGAGCACGACAAAGGTCCGGGCATCGCAGGTGACGCAGGCTGCTTTTTCGAATTCAGGAGCAAGGTTCGAAGTAGTGACTTTTGCCTCTTCATCGGAACGGCTCAAGTCGTCACTACGAACCAGCGTTGGGGCGGAGATGCGCTGCACGCCCGGCGCCCAGCGCCAGCGCTCCTCGCCGGTTGTGTCCAGGGCTGCCAGTGCCCCCTCGCCGCGCATCAGGTCGGTGCTGGTCGTGGCGACGAGGATCAAGATCTCGGAAGGTTCGGAAACCTCGGAGGTTTGGGCGGCTGCCAGCCCGCTCACTAGGGCGTATTCCAAGGGCTTTGGCCAGCGGAGATGCCCATCTGCCAAGTTGAGGGCATGGAGTGTGGCTTGGTGGGATGGCGGGCCGGGCTCCTGCGTGGGTGCCAGCAGCAGGTCGCCGGAGGCAAGCGGTGGCCCGGCAAGGGGCTGGCCTAACTCAGCAGACCAGAGAGTGTATGGTGTGTCGTGATGGATAGAGTTCACGATGATCCTCGTTCGCGTATCCCCCTCGAATTGCTGAATGCGCTGAACCTCGCTGATATCGCTGATGGTACTGTCTCATCAGCGATATCAGCGTCCCTCTCAGCGCCTTCAGCGGTTCAGACTGCCCCCTTCCAGAAATCCAGCAACTTGAAGCTCAGAAACCGGAACTAGCCGGGGGAGACGCACCGAAACCCGAGGTGCCGGCCCGAGACGCCCGGGTCGAACCACTCGCGCGCCGCGCAGCGGGCGAGCCCTCGATGGTTGCGCCATGAGCCGCCACGCAACACGCGGTTGCTACCCTCTTCGGCAACTGTCCACTCCCAGACGTTCCCCGCCGTATCCACACAGCCGTAGAGGCTATCCCCGCCTGCCGAGTACTGGCCCACCGGCGTTGTGCCGCCGACGCCAGCCTCTTTGGTGTTGCAGCGATCCTCCTCCCAATCGCCCCAGGGATACTCCTGCCCGTCGGTGCCCCGCGCTGCCTTCTCCCACTCCTCCTCGGTCGGCAGCCGCTTGCCCGCCCACTCGGCGTAGGCCACGGCGTCGTGCCAGGAAACCTCGACCACCGGATGGTCGGCAATTTCCTTGGGTGGAAGCTCACTCCCCCAATGCTTCGGCGGCTCGTGGCCCGTGGCGGCCACGAAGCGGGCGTACTCAGCGTTGGTCACGGGAGTCCTGTCTATCCAGAACTCGGGCAGCTCCATCGTTTTCTTCTCGTCACCGTACAAAAAGTCGCCCGCTGAGATGTGGATCATCTCCTTGCCGTCTTGAGGGTTCGTCCACACATCACCCTCAGGCTTGGTCTCCAGGCGTCTCAGGAGACGATTGGCTCCTGACCCGTCTGATTTCGCCAATTCCTCTGCCAGCGCCAGCATCTGATCTCGATCGCGGTCCTCTATCGCCAGGAGAAGGCTGTCGTACGCACCCGCCTGCGACCGGGCTGTTTGCAGCGCCGAGCGGCTCCGCTCGGCCTCGGGTTCAAGTTTCCTCAGCGTGGCCAGGGCCTCCGTGAGCTTGGCTTCCAGGTCAGCCGTGCGGGCGCGCAGTGCCTCATTCTCGCTCCCGACTCTCTCCATCTCGGCCTGTGTCTCTTCCAGTTCTGCCAGCACATCCTGAGCTGCTTCCGGCAGTCGGGCGTGGGCTTCGGCGTGATCGGGGTCCAGCTCGAGGAGGGCCAGCAGGTGGGCACAGGCTTCATCTGGGCACCCATCCGCGAGCTTTGCCAGCGCCGATTTGTACAAGCGTGCCTTTTCCAAATCGGCGCGTGCCTTCTCGAGCGTTTCTCCGGCGTCTTGAAAATCGGGGGCCTGATCTAGGATCTGCTCCAGCGCTTTTATTGCCTGCTCGTACTCCTCGTTTTCCAATAGCTCCAGCGCAGCCGCGTATCGCTCGTTCAGCTCGCGTTCCTGTCGTCGCCTTTCCTCCTCCTCGGCCAGCCGGCTCGCCGCCAGGCTCAAGAGCGTGCCCACGTCGCGATAATCGGGATCGAGGCCGCGCATCTCCACGCACAGGCTCACCACCAGGCCCCAGCGCCCTGCTTTCATCGCCTCCTGTACCTGCTCGTACTGCCCGGCCAACGAGGCCTCCGTCTGGGCAGCCTCCTGGATCGCCTCCCAGGCCCCGCGCAGGTCGTGGGCGAACGCGCCGGCGCTTTGGTGACGTTCGGCAGGGGTCTTTTCCAACGCTTTGAGCACCACTGCCGCCACATCCCGGTCCAGCGCCTCGTTGAGCGCACGAGGGTCGGGCGGGACATCGTGCAGGTGGGCGTGGAGCACGCTCAACGGCGTTTCGGCTTCGAAAGGCACGCGTCCCGCCAGCATCTCGTATGTGACTACGCCCAGCGCGTAGACGTCTGCGCGGGCACCCACCTTGGCGTCGGTCTCGGCTTGTTCGGGAGCCATGTAGGTGGGTGTGCCCAAGGACGTGCCCTCGGTCGTCATTCCACTCTCTGCCAGCGACTTGACCAGCCCGAAATCAACCAACACCGCATGGCCTTCGTCGTCGAAGAGGATATTGGCGGGTTTGAGATCACGGTGCACCAGCCGGTGCTTGTGGGCGTGGTCAAGTGCGGCGGCGACCTGCTCCACGACGGCGATGGCGGCTTCCAGCGGCAGCGGCTCGCCGTGCAGCCGGTCAGAGAGCGTGCCGCCGGGCAGGTACTCCATAGCGATGTAGGGTACTCCATTGTCCTCGCCCACGGCGTAGATGCGTACGATGCCACGTTGCCTGAGCTTGACAGCCTTGCGGGCCTCGTTCAAGAACCGTCGCACCTCATCGGGCTGATCCGCGTACGTGCCGTGCAGCACCTTGACTGCTACGACTTGATCTAAATCGGGATCGCGTGCCTTGTAGACCGTTGCAAAGCCGCCGCGCCCGATCTCTTCGATGATCTCGTATTTGCCCAGTGTCTTCATTTGTGCCTTCTCGATGTTATTCTTCCAAGTTCGTGAGATTTGGCCGCTCCCTCAAACCGCTGAGCGCACTGAATCTCGCCGAGATCGCTGAAAGCATCACTCGATCAGCGGCCTCAGCGTCCCCCTCAGCGCCTTCAGCGATTCACTCTCCTCCCTGCCCCGCACACCGAAACCCTCTGGAGGGTGAGTGATCGTCAGGCAGGCTCTGGAAGCGGTGGGCGGCGCGGACACACGTCAGTCCATCGGCATAGCTGCCACCGTGCACCACCTTGTACTGTCCCGCCGGCTGGCCGGTGGGATTTGTCTGCGCTTCTGAAGGATGTTTCCCGTGCCAATCGGCCACCCATTCCCAGACGCTGCCCGCCATATCCAGCGCCCCACACCAGCTAGCGCCGTCGGGGTACGAGCCAACCTCTGTGGTATCGTCCACGATTCCAGCATAGTTCAGCAACGTGCTGTCCGGTGGGCTGTTCCCCCACGGGTAGATGGCGCTATCCGGCCCTCGCGCCGCGTACTCCCACTCCGCCTCCGTCGGGAGCCGCGCCCCTGCCCATTCGCAGTAGGCGGCCGCCCCATACCAGTCCACACACAGCACCGGATGGTCTGCCCTGTGCGCGTGTCCATAGACTCCATAGTCACACGTCTCCGGTGGTGCCTGGCATGCCCCTGCTTCCACACACTGGCGATACTGGGCGTTGGTCACCTCGGTCTGGTCGATCCAGAAGGGATCGAGGGTGACGGAATGTTGGGGAAACTCGTTCACCTCAGCGTCTGGGTCGCCCTCGGCGCTGCCCATCTGGAAGGTGCCGCCTGGAACTTGGACCATCACCATCCCGTCGGCGGGACGGGTCCAGGTGATACTTGCCTCCAGGGCGGGCTCCTGAGGCAGCTCCTCCGCTGGCGGTTGAGCCGGTGCTTCGGCCCGGTCCGTGCTGGGCGCGTCTGCTGGCCGCTCGGCCGGCGCTTGAGGTGCTGCAGAGCCAGCCCCAAATAGCCGTGGCCCCAGCGTCACGCCGAGGATCAGAAGCAGCGCCAGGATCGCTCCCCCTGCCACAAGCCATCTGGTTGGCATCTGCCTGCGCTGCGGGCGGGGCACCGGCTCGGGCACTGGCGTTTTTTCGGGCAGGAGCGCGCCGCGCAGCGCGGTGGCAAAGGCGCCCGCCTGCTGGAAACGCTCCTCGCGCCCTTTGGCCAGCGCTTTGAGCAGGGCCAGCTCCAGCTCGGAGGAAAGATCGGGGTTCAGCGTGCTGGGTGCGGGAGGGGGTTCGTGAACGTGCTTGTACAGCACCGCCGTGGGCGATCGCCCCGCAAACGGCGGTCGCCCGGCCAGCATCTCGTAGGCCACCACCCCCAGCGCATAGATGTCGGCGCGCCAGTCGATCTCTGCCGTCTCGTCCAGTTCCGCCTGCTCTGGCGCCATGTACTCTGGCGTGCCCAGCACCGCCATCGTCGTCGTCAGCCGCGTCCCCTCAGCGGCCCGCACGATGCCGAAATCCACGAGCGTCGCCTGGCCGGCGTCGTCCACCATGATGTTGCCCGGCTTGACGTCCCGGTGCACCAATTCCCGCTCGTGGATCGCATCCAGCGCCCCCGCGATCTGCTCCACGATGGATACCGTCTGTTCTACCGGCAGTGGCCCCTGGGCGAGCCGCTGGTCCAGCGTGCGCCCCGGCAGGAAGGTCATGGCCAGGTAGTGCTGCCCGGCTTGCTCGCCGACGTCGTGGATGGTGACGATGTGGGGGTGGCGCAATCCGGCTGCCGTTCGCGCCTCCTGCTGAAAGCGCTGGATGAATTTACCGTCGGTGGTGAGTTGCGGGTGGAGCACCTTGAGCGCGACGACGCGGTCCAACTGTGTATCGCGTGCCTTGTAGACCGCGGCAAAGCCGCCGCGGCCGATCTCTTTGAGGATCTCGTATTTGCCGAGGCGCTTGGGTTCTGCCATCGCCCTGGCCCTCCTTTCGTTGGCCAAAATCCTCTATGAAGGCTCCGTGGTGAGGACAGTGTAGCATAAATCGGTTGCCTGCGCAATACGCGGGTACGGTGGTCTTTGTGGGTGCTTGACCTCGCCGACGGCATCGCGTACAATAGGCGCAGATTGATGCGTGATGCGTAATGCGTAATGACGTAATCCGCAACCGAGCCCCGCGCCGCACGTATTACGTATTACGCAGTACGTATTAGTTCCATAGGAGCCATTCCCATGAATGATGCCCTGCAGCAAACCGCACTCTGGCCACCGCCCGACGGCTTCGTCCCCATCCCCTCGCTCGTGGACGGCGTCGAGCTCTATGCGCCCGCGCCTGCCGAGGAGGAAGAGGAGACGCGCACGTTCAAGTGCCGCCACTGCGGCGGAACCGTCTCTTACAGCGCGACGGAGCACGTGCTGACCTGCCCCTACTGCGGCCGCGCGCAGGATCTGGACGCCGAGGAGGTGGGGGAGGCGGCAGCCGAGTTCGAGTTCACGCTGGAGACGATGGAGCGCGCTCACTATGGCTGGGGGGAGGAGCGGCGGGAGCTGGCATGCGAATCCTGCGGCGCGGTCGTCACGGTCGCGCCGGCCGCGCTGACGGATACGTGCGCCTTCTGCGGCTCCAACCGCGTCCTGGCCCGCGATATCGCCGGCGACGTGTTGCGGCCAACGGCTTTGATCCCGTTCGTCGTGGACAAGGAACGCGTGCAGGCGCAGGTGGCCGGGTGGCTGGGCCGGGGCTGGATGCACCCGCCGGAGCTGCACACCGTGCGGGCGCTGCGGGAACTGGCCGGTATCTATCTTCCCTTCTGGACATTTGACACGCACGTCGACGCCAACTGGAAGGCAGAGGTCGGCACTCCAAAGACCGAGCGTTACTATTCGAACGGGGAATGGAAAACGCGGACCGTCATCCGTTGGCGTTGGCGGTCGGGGCGGGTGCACGTGCCGATCGACGACCACATGGTCGCGGGCACGGCCCACGTCAGCCGGGTCATCCTGCGCAAGGTCATTCCCTTCGACCTGGAGGGGTTGGTCGAATACGATCCTGGCTACCTGGCCGGCTGGCAGGCCAAGGCATACGACGTCCAGTTGCAGGACGCGTGGGAGCGCGCCAAGGAACAGATCCGGGAGCGATCC
>Ga0180432_10012051_pt1 | contig 10106 bp, 8 predicted proteins | sample SS_ome_10_FD_132414 | JGI IMG/M metagenome (GOLD analysis project Ga0180432, IMG submission 132414) | Hypersaline lake sediment archaeal communities from the Salton Sea, California, USA - SS_1_MS_2 metaG | ecosystem: Environmental > Aquatic > Non-marine Saline and Alkaline > Hypersaline >...
CCGGCCGAGGTGCGCGAGATCACCGATTTCAAGACCGGCAGGGTCTTCACCGTGAATGCCAGCCACATCGCCATTGAGGAGATGGGCCGTGAGATCACCAACACCCCGATGATCGGGGCGTTTGCCAGCGCTACGGGCATTTTCGACATAGACGAGCTGGCCGAGCAGTTGCGGGCCTGGTTTGGCAAGAAGATCTCGTCCGAGATGATCGAGGCCAATGTGCGGGCCATGCGCCGCGCGGCCGAGGAAGTTGAGGAAGGTTAGGAGAGACACAATGGAACTGAAAGGCTGGAAAGACATCCCCATCGGTGGGATGATCCTGGAGTCAGGAAACTCAGTGGAATACCGCACCGGCGGCTGGCGGGCCTTCCGTCCGGTCCGGGGCGAGGCAGAATGCATTCACTGCTTCCAGTGCTGGCTGTTCTGTCCCGATTCCAGCATCCTGGTGGATGTCGAGAATGAGGAGATGGCCGGCTTCGACCTGGAGCACTGCAAGGGTTGCGGCATCTGCGCTTCGATCTGCCCGGTCAATGCGAGGGTCATCAGGAAGGCTGAGAAGGCCGACGAGGAGTTGCAGCGCGACGATCCTCGCCTGTGCATCCGCATGGTCGAAGAGGGAAGTGTTGAGGAGTGAGACAATGAGTCATTTTGAAGCATTACAGGGAAACGAGGCGGTCGCCACGGCTATGCGTCAGATCAATCCCGACGTGGTGGCTGCTTATCCGATCACGCCCCAGACCTCCACCGTGCAGAAGTTCGCCGACTTTGTGGCGGACGGGCTGGTGGATACGGAGTTTGTATGCGTGGAGAGCGAGCACAGCGCCATGAGCGCCTGCGTCGGCGCGTCGTCGGCGGGTGCACGGGTGATGACGGCCACGGCGGCCAACGGTCTGGCGCTGATGTGGGAGATCGTCTACATCGCGGCCTCCAATCGCTGCCCCATCGTGATGAGCCTGGTCAACCGGGCCCTCTCGGCCCCCATCAACATCCACTGCGATCACTCAGATGTGATGGGTATACGCGACAGCGGTTGGATCATTTTCTTCTCCGAGAACGGTCAGGAGGCGTATGACAACCTCATCCAGGCGGTCCGTATCGGTGAGCACGCCGACGTGCTCTTACCTGTGGCGGTCTGTCAGGACGGCTTCATCACCAGCCACGAGATGGCGCGGGTGGAGATCTACGAGGACGAGGAAGTCAGGGACTTTGTGGGCACGTATGAGCCCCAGTGGCCGTTGCTCGACCTGGAGAACCCCAAGACCTACGGCCCGTTGGATTTCTACGACTATTACTATGAGCACAAGCGGCAGCAGGTCGAGGCGATGGAGAACTCCAAGCAGGTGATCCTGGACGTGACGGCTGAGTTCAACCAGAGATTCGATCGAGAGTATGGCCTGTTTGAGCCTTATCGGCTGGACGACGCGGAAGTGGCGGTGATTGCCGCCAACTCCGCGGCCGGGACGGTCAAGGCGGTCGTGGATCGACTGCGGGACGAGGGGGTAAAGGCGGGGCTTTTGAAGCCGCGGCTGTTTCGCCCCTTCCCGGCGCAGGAGTTGGCGCAGGCCTTGAGCCACGTTGAAGCGGTGGTGGTCATGGATCGCTCTATCTCCTTCGGCGCGATGGAGAACGCTGGCCCCCTGTTCCTGGAGATCGTGGCGGCGCTGGCGCTCAACGGCGTGCAGGTGCCGGTCGCCAACTACGTCTATGGCCTGGGTGGCCGCGACGTCCTGCCTGGCGAGATCGAGGGGGTCTTTCGTGACGCGCTCGAGATAGCCGAGACGGGTCAGGTGAAGCAGATGGTGACGTACTTGAGTGTCAGGGAGTAAGAAAATGCCAACCAAGTTAATTCCCAAAGAACTGGCCAAACAAGAAGACAGACTGGCGCCGGGGCACCGCTTGTGCGCCGGCTGCGCCGCTCCGATCATCGCGCGGCAGATGCTGGCGGCGATTGACGAGCCGGTGGTGCTCACCAACGCCACCGGTTGCCTGGAGGTGGCCACCTCCTTGTATCCTTACACCTCCTGGCGGGTGCCCTGGATGCACAATGCGTTCGAGAATGCGGCCTCGACCATCGCGGGCATTGAGGCGGCCTACCGTAGCATGGTGCGGCAGGGGAAGATCCCCGAGCAGGACGTTAAGTTCATCGCCTTCGGCGGCGACGGTGGCACCTACGACATCGGCATTCAGGCCCTCTCCGGGGCGGTCGAGCGGGGTCATCAGTTCCTGTACGTCTGCTACGACAATGGGGCCTACATGAACACCGGTATCCAGCGTTCCAGCGCCACGCCGCTGGGTGCAAGCACCACCACCTCGCCGGCCGGCAAGGTCATCCCTGGCAAGCAGCAGCAGCGCAAGGATCTGACTGCCATCATGGCCGCTCACGACATTCCCTACGTGGCCCAGGCGGCTCCCAGCCAATGGCGCGATCTAATGCAGAAGACGCGCAAGGCGGTCAACTGCGGCGGGTCGGCCTTCATAAACGTGCTGGCTTCCTGCAACCGGGGTTGGCGGCATGGGACTGACGAGACGATTGAGATCACTCAGTTGGGGGTGGACACCTGCTACTGGCCGCTCTATGAGGTAGAGAACGGCGAGTGGCGGCTGAACTACAAGCCGAGGGAGAAGAAACCGGTGGAGGAGTGGCTGAAGCGGCAGGGACGCTTCCGTCACCTGTTCCGGCCGGAGAACCGGCATGTGATTGACGAGTTCCAGAAGGAAGTGGATCGCAAGTGGGAGCAGTTGTTGGAGTTGTGCGGCGAGGCCTAAGGTAACGCTCACCAGTAGCCCTCACCGAAAGGAGGAGCGTGCCGCCCTGTGTTCTATGTCGACATAGGGCGGCACTGCTTTGTGCCGTGTAGTTGGTGGACAGCGAGACCAGGCGCGGCGGTTCAGAAGCCGAACAGGCTCAGGACCCACTTCGGCATCCAGAAATCGCCCAGCCCCAGCCCCAGATCGACGAACGTCGAGGCGGCGAAGATCAGCAGGCTGACGCCGATCAGCACGTAGTCGCGGCGCTTGTACTCGAGCTTCTGAATCCAGGTGCGTTTGCGCAGACCGAAACATCGCAGGTCCATGGCGTTGACGATGTCCTCGCCGCCGACGATGGCGTTGATGGTGACGGGGACGATAAGGGGGGCCATCTTGCGGATCTGGGCGATGAGCCCTCCCTCCAGCTTCTCCACCTCGTATCCCCGCGCGCGCTGCGAATCGAGCGTGACGTTGAAGTCTCGTCCCAGCGTGGGGACGAAGCGGAAGGCCAGGTCCATGGAGACGGCCAGCTTATCCGGCAGGCCCAGCCCCCGGAACGTGACCCCGTACTGGTTAGGATTGAAGGTGAAGGCCAGGGGGATGAAGAGAACGGTGATCGAGAGCATGCGCACCATCTGTGTGATGGCGAACACCAGTTTCTCCACCGTGATGTTGGGGCGGATGGTCCACCCCACCCCTGGCACAGTCCACTGAACCTGCCAGATGATGTGTTTGGTCCCTCTCAATACCTCTTCTGGTCCCCCTCGTCCGGTCAGTATAGCGTTGATGCCGATGATGACGACGACCAGGATCAGGACGAAGGTCCATATGCGGCGGGTCTCCTTCCACATCAGCCGGCATAGGAAGTACTGGCCGAACGAGATGGCGAAGAAGAACAGCAGGAAGCGAATGTCCCAGAACTTGATGATGGAGAACAAGATCGAGAAGAGAAAAATCCAGCGCGCGCGGGGGTCCAGCCGCTGAATGATCGTGTTTCGCTCCTTGTATTTCCAGGTGACCAGCATGTTGAATGCGTCCTCGAGGGTTGGCGGGGAAAGGAACTTCCCCGCCAACCATTGGGTCAGACCCTAAAGGTTTTCGTCCCAAGTCTGAGCGACAGGGGCCGCTGCACTGGTGGAGAACTCCAGGTGAAACCTCTAGGGCCTCGAGTTAGCGGCCTGTTCTGCCGACGATGGCATCGTAGGCGACCATCAGGATTGGCACGAGGATGACCCCGTTGACGATGTCGGTGACCGCGGCGGGGACGAAGTAACCGCCAAAGGCGGTGGCGAAGTCCAGGCCGGAGAACACGATCTCCGTCAGGGAGGAGAATCCCATCCCTACCACGACGCCAATGACGACGAAAATGTCGGCGATGACCAGCGATCTGACGGCGCGGTAGTTGGTGATCATCGGCATCGCGAAACCGGGGATCATGCCCATCAGGCCGTTGCCGATGTCCCACCAGATCCAGAACCCCCAGCCGGAGAGCGCGTCACCGATGATGTTGCCCAAGAAGCCGCTGATGAGGCCCACCCAGGGGCCGAAGACGACGCCGAAGAACATGGGGATACATACGGCCGGGCGTAGCGCGACGTTGCCGGCGGCCGGCAGCGCCAGCATATTGGTGGCGAACGACAGAACGCCGTACAGGGCTGCGCCGAGAGCTGCGAAGACTACCTCGCGGGTTCCAAAAGCATACCACTTCTTCTTCATGATTATCCTCCTTTGCTATGGAAAATGACCAGAACATAATCCTTCTTCGTCTGCTTTGGGCGGGCACCACTACGCTGGCGTCGCTGCACTTGGGGGGACCCGTCCCACAGGTGTTCCTAATCTTTCGATATCTCCTCCTTTCTGTCTCTGTGACCTCTCGGAAAGTGCTCGGAGCCCCGTCCTCGGGGCGGTTTCAGCGGCTCTACTCACCTGAGACGCCCCCGGGACGTGGGCTGGGAGCGTTTTCGGAGACTTTCCGAGAAAGCTCTCTCTGTCTCACGCTGTCGTGACGTGGGCCAACGTCTCGGCCCGTAGGAACCGCCCGGTGTGGGGCAGGTACTCCAGATTGGCCCGCAGTAGCGACGTGGGTACGATGCGACAGCGGCGCAACAGTTCCGTGTCGGCCAACGCCTCAGCCGGCACGTCATCGCCGACGATTCTCCCTTCGTGCATCAGGATAACCCGGCTGGCGTAGCATATCGCCAGATCGAGATCGTGAGTGATGAACAGGACGGCCTCAAAACCTGGCATTTGAAGGATGGAGTCCATGAAGGCCATGTAGTTCCAATAGTCCTGGCCGGCGGTGGGCTCGTCCATCACCAGAATCTTGGAGCGCATCGCCAGGATGGCGGCGATACTGACCCGCTTCTGTTGTCCGAACGAGAGGGCCAGGGGTGGATATTCCTCCAGCCCCTTCAGATTGACGATGTCCACGGCTCGATCTATTCCCTCTTCGATCATCTCCTGGCTGTAGTCCAAATTCTGGGGGCCAAAGGCCAGCTCCTCTCGCACGGTCGGCGCGAACAGCATGTGGCTGGGACTCTGAAAGACGTAGCCCAGCGTGTGGGCGATCTCAGCTACGCTGAGCTTCCGCGTATCGTGTCCCTCGACCGTCACGCTGCCCCGACGGGGCTTCAGAAGGCCGATGGCGTGCTTGACCAGCGTGGTTTTCCCGGCGCCATTGGGGCCGAGGAGAGCGATGACATCGCCATGGTGGATGGTCAGGGTGACGTCGCGGATGACGACCGGCCCATCCTCCTCGTAGGAGAAAGAGACGTCCTCGAACGTCACCAGCGGCTCGCGCCCGTCCGGTTTGATGGCCGGTTCGAAGACGGGTGATGGGTCGCTGGCTGCCCGCTGAATCACGACGGGGGCGGGCATCTTGACCTGCCGGTAATCCACCACCTCGGCCAGGCCATCTGGCGGGCCGTAGTAGGTCACCTGGCCCTGCTGCATGAAGAGCACTCGATCGGGGTGGATGCTCAAGGCATCTTCAACGCGATGCTCGACGAGAAGGATGCTGACGCCTTCGTCGGCCAGGCGGCGGAAAACGGCCAGAGCTTCCTGAGCGCTGGCAGGGTCGAGGCTGGCCAGCGGCTCGTCGAGCAAGAGGACGCTGGGGCGCATAGCCAGCACGCCGGCGAGGGCGACCTTCTGCTTCTCACCGCCGGAGAGATAAAACGTCTCTCGATCGCGCAGGTGGGAGATGCTCAGATAATCGAGCGTCTCATCTACCCGCTGCAAAATCTCATCGCGGGGTAATCCCAGGTTCTCCAATCCGAAGGCAACCTCGTTGAGCACGAAGCTGCCCATGATCTGCCGCTCCGGATCCTGGAGAAGGGTGCCGACGGTCTGGGAAAGACGGGCCATGCCCATCTTGCTGGCATCTTGACCGTCGAGCAGGACTTGGCCCTCAAGGTCGCCGCTGTAGGTGCGAGGGATGAGACCGTTGATGCACCGTATCAGGGTGGTCTTTCCACATCCGCTGGCTCCAGCGACGAGAAGCAGTTCACCCTGGGCCAGCGTCAGCGAGATGCCTTGGATCGCCGGGTCGGGGCGACTACGATAACGGAAGGTGAGCCCTTCGATTGCTAGCGGAGGGGCGGTGGCCAGTTGCTCAGTCAATGTCTCTCTCCCAATACGATAACCCTCTCAGGCTGAAAGAGTTACGGGGCACATTCCCTGACCTAATTGCTCAGCTATGAGACCTTTGGGGCCTTTCGAATGACGCGTGAATGACGTATGAATGGCGTGTGAATGACGCGACGACCCTGTCGCCGCTACTGTCTGGGTACCTCTTGGGCTGCCTCGGCTGCCTCTTCTTCTCCTTCGGGCACGGGCCAGATCTTCTCCGAATCCTCGATCCGGTCTATGAAGAGGATCCCATCGCAGTGGTCGATCTCGTGCTGGAAGACCCGGGCCAGCAGGCCTTCCGCCTTGATACGCACCTCTTTCCCCTGGGGGTCCAGTCCCTTGACGGTGACGGTCCGATGGCGGGAGACCTCCCCGATCCAGCCGGGCACGGAAAGGCAGCCCTCGATGCCCTCCTCCACCTGACGCGACTTGCGTGCCAATTCAGGATTGATGACCACGTGGAATATCGTAGGGCGAGGGGTTTCCTCATTCTGATCTTCCTCTTGATCTTCCTCCTCTGGCACTTCCTCGGGTACCTCAACCACGATTACTCGTTCAGGCACGCCGATCTGGATGGCGGCTAGGCCGATGCCGTTGGACGTGCGCATCGTTTCTACCATGTCGTCGATGAGCTGACGCAAGGCTGGACTTATGTGCCGCACTTGGTGCGACTTCTTGCGCAGCAGCGGGTTGTCCGAAAACACGAGTGGACGTATGGGCATTCGTTCAAGTCTCCTGTTGACGCGAAGGCGAACGTGGCGTCGTGGGCGTCTTCGAGTGATGGATCTGGTCGTAGACCGCGAACCAGTCGAGCAGTTCGTTGCGCCGGCTCTCGGCGGCCTCCTGCTGCTGTTGGCGTTGGAACGCCTCCATGCGGCGGAAGATCTCCGCCTGTACGCCTCGGGGGTCTTTGACGTGGTCGAAGGTGAAGGCCCCGGCCCCGGCCGTCTCGATGGTCACCGATCCATAGTTCATCAACTTGCCCAAAACTCCGTGAATCTCCAGGTTGATGTTCTGGATCATGCTCAAGCTGGCCTCGCGGCGTTCCTCCTGCAGGTAGAAGGGCCGGCGCTCGACATCGATGATGCGCGTGGCTGTCACCTGGTAAATATCGTTCTGCCAGTCGTCGAACTTCCACAGCCACCATGAGAACAGGACCACCCCGATCGTGCCGTAAGCGATCAGCACCAGCGCCTCGCTTATCTGCTCCCGTCCGAGCAGGTAGATGGCCAGGCCTGTAACCGCGATACCGAGGAGCGTGGGAGGCGCGATGGGACCGAGCAACGTGACCCAGTGCTTGCGCCAGGTGATCGTGTCTCCGTGCTCCTGACGGAGTGAGGGCACGAAATAACCGAGGACGCGAAAGGGCGCCAGGAGCCATCTGGGAATCGTCGGCTTGAAGCGACGCCTCCTCGGTGGGGGCTCCTGCTCTTGGGCTTGAGCTTGGGTTTGCTTTTCCTCGGGTTGGAGGCTGAAATGCTGTTGCATGGCCTCACGGATGGCGGCCCGTTCCTCGGCTTTGGCCCCGGCTTGCGCGCGTCGGATCTGCTCGAAGATGACGTAGCGTACCCTCGCCGGGTCGGGAACTTCGCGAAAGGCCACGTGGCCCCGCTCCCCGGCCGTCTCGATGATCAGATCGCCGAAGTCGAATAGCTGGGCCAGCGGTCCCTCCTGTGATTCCTGGATGTTCTGAATGGTGCGCAGAGGGGCCTCGACGCGCGTCTCGCGCACGAGAGGAACTCGCTCCCTGCGTACGACCCGCTTGGTGGTCACGATATAGCTGTCATCCCAGTGATCGATGGCCAGGTAGATGATGAGCAGCAGTGGGACTGTGCCCAGGATGGCCCCCACGGTCAAGGCCAGGGTCGTTCCGGTTTGCAGGAACCAGTACCCACAGGCCAGGACGATCATCAGGAGCGCAAAGACAGGAGAGGCGAGCGTGTGTATCAGGATGGCGTTGTGTCTGTGCAGGCTGAGGATGATCACTTCGTCCGATCCTTGCCACTTGAAGCGCTTGGCCTGGCGCTTCCGAGCCACCTCGGGCCGCATGTTCAGCGATCTGAGGATGGAGGGCCGCTCCTCCAGTAATTGGTCGAAGTCTTCCTTGTTCAGATACAGTAGGGTGGCGTCCTCGACGACCTCGACCGTGGCGTCGCTCGGCTCGCCCAGAAGAAGCGAGGTCTCTCCGAAATAGTCACCCGGTTTCAGGCGGCCGACCTCTTGCTGGACTCCTCGGGGATCGACGTGCAGGATGCGCAGTCCACCGCTTTCGACGAAGTAGGCCGTCAGACCAGGCCGTCCCTGGTAGCAGATCTTGCTCCCGGCCGCGTATCGTGCACGCTGCGCCAACTCGGCGATTGCTTTGAGATCATCCCGACTGAGTTCGGCGAACAGTGGGACTTGCTTAAGTTGATTCGCCAAGGCGTTGGGCATTTCCTCCCTCCCTACCATGCTAATTGTAGCACATTCTTCTACAAAGGGAAGCGTGTACCCCTGTACCCGCCCCTGGTGGGAGGGGGTCAGGGGGAGGGGGGCGATACGACAGCCACCTCTACCTAGTCTTCCCCATCGAGGGGGAGGGATGGAGTTCCGCTTGCTGGTATGCGGCCCACGTCTCGCGGGCGGCGCGCTTCCAGGAGAAGTGGGACGCCTGGACCAGGGCACGGTGGCTCAGTTCGGCGTGGAAATCGGCGTCGGTGGCCAGTTGGATTAACGCCCGCGCCATTCCCTCGGCGTCATCCGGGGGTAACAGCACGCCGGCGTCTCCCACGACCTCGGGGATGGAGGAGGTGGCACTGCCCACCACCGGTGTGCCGCAGGCCAGCGCCTCCAGCGGGGGCAGGCCGAAGCCCTCGTAGAGGCTGGGGAAGATGAAGGCCACCGCGCCCCGATAGAGGGCGGGTTTATGCGCCTCTTCCACGAAACCGGTGAAACGCATAAAGCGTTCGTCTACTCCCTGCTCGCGGGCCAGCCGGCGCGGGTCGGGTGTGAAGGGGGTATCCCGCTCCGGCAGCCGACCGGCGATGACCAGGGGGCATTCCTCGCCGATGGCCGGCCCGGCCCAGCGATAGGTGCCGATCGCCGTGGCGACGTTCTTGCGCACGTCGAAGCCCCCCAGGTAGAGCACGTATCGCTCTGGCAAACGGTAGCGCGCGCGGACCGCGTCTTCCCCGTTGGGCAACCGTGTTGCACGCAACCGTGTTGCACGCAACCGTGTTGCACGCAACCCGAGGGGTGCATCCCTACATTTTTCTTCGGTGGAGGGAGGGGTTGCCTGAGCGTAACGCTCGCTGGCGGCCAGATAGATGACCTTCACGTGCTCAGGGGGCAGCCCCAGGTGGGCCAGGATGTCTCGCCGGGAGGCCCTCGAATCGGTGAGTATCTGTGCAGCGCTGTGGGCACCTGCGCTGACCAGCGCGGTATAGAGTCGCACCAGCGGGCCTCCTCGATACTCGGGCAGCAGCAGCGGGATCAGATCGTGGATGGTGACGACGGTGGGCGTTGAGTGGACGAGCGGCGGCGCCCAATATGGGACGTGGGCGACGTCGGCCCCGAGGCGCGCGCAGGCCTGGGGGAAAAGGATCTGCTCGAACTGCACTTTGCCCAACCTGGAACGGGGGCATGGGACCGGATGCAAGACATAGGCCGGGTGCTGCGGCAGGTCGTCCTCTGGGCAACTGTGTTGCACGCAACCGTGTTGCACGCAACCGTGTTGCACGCAACCCGAG